>Ga0209577_10004537_pt1 | contig 13048 bp, 11 predicted proteins | sample GraSoiAngelo_109_FD_185874 | JGI IMG/M metagenome (GOLD analysis project Ga0209577, IMG submission 185874) | Grasslands soil microbial communities from the Angelo Coastal Reserve, California, USA - 14_0903_12_20cm (SPAdes) (version 2) | ecosystem: Environmental > Terrestrial > Soil > Grasslands... | reverse complement strand
TTCAGTTGAAACTAATAATGAAGTGAGAATGACGAAGCGGGAATTGATCGGCCTGATTGAAGAGGCCGGATTCGAAGCGGTCGAACGCGACACCGTTTACAATCGAGTCGAGAAAGCAGTAGTCGCGTAACGATTTCATGACAGCAGCAGCAACACAACAACGAACAATCACGCTCGCTCATTCGCCCGACTCCGATGACGCGTTTATGTTTTACGCGCTGGCGACGAACAAGATCGATACCGGCGATCTGGAATTCGAGCACGTGCTCAAAGACATTCAGACACTGAATGAACAAGCTCGCCAGGGAATTTATGACGTAACCGCGGTCAGCTTTCACGCCTATGCCTATATTGCGGACAAGTACGCTCTGCTGCCGCATGGGGCTTCGATTGGCGACAACTACGGTCCGATAGTGGTCGCAAAAGAAAAACTCGATCCTTCTGATTTATCAAACGTGAAGATCGCGATCCCCGGTACGCTGACCAGTGCCTTTCTCGCGCTGCGCATCTTCAATCCGGATTTCAAATACGAAGTAGTGCCTTTCGATCAGATCATAGAAGCAGTCACCGAGGGTCGATGCGACGCCGGGTTGCTGATTCATGAGGGCCAGCTTTTCTATCACAATCTCGGTTTGCACAAAGTTCTCGACCTCGGCGAGTGGTGGCACGAACACACGAATGGTCTGCCTTTGCCGATGGGCGGTAATGCCATCCGCCGCGACCTTGGCACTGAGACTATCAAAGAAGTTTCGGGGTTGCTGAAGGAGAGCATTCAATACTCGCTCAACAACCGCGAAGATGCCTTGCAGTATGCGATGCAGTTCGCGCGCGACCTGGATCCCGCGCTCGCGGATCGTTTTGTCGCGATGTGGGTAAATGAGCTCACGCTCGATTACGGCGAGCGCGGGCGCGAAGCAGTTCAACGTCTGCTCGTCGAAGGACATGAACGCGGGATTATTCCACATTCGGTTAACGCGGAGTTTGTTGAGTAATCGCGCTGTCGGAAGACAGTTGTCTGGCCACGCGACCACAAGAGTCTGAATCACGTTACTAAAAACGCGTCGAAGAGCCTTCTCTGGCGACAGTCGCTGACAACCCAAGCGCGTTCTTATTGCAGACTTGGGTAACGTAGAAATTGAGGATTGCGCCTTCTCACCAGATCGAAAAGACTTCGGCTTCACTCGCGGTAAATGGCTTCACGATGCGGTCTTGATTGAAGGTTTGAAATAGAACCGAGCACGGGCCCTTTCTCTCCAATTTTGGGGGCGTGCTGTCTTTCCGACCATTCCTTGACACCCCTCCGACTGGCCCTTATCATGCTTGTTTCCGCATTGGCCGGAATTGTTGTCTGATGTATGTTCGAGTCTCTTTCCGACAAGCTAAAGCGGACGCTGAAGAATCTGCGCGGCGAAGGCGTCCTGACGAAGGAACATGTTGACGCGGCCTTGCGCGAGATTCGGCTGGCACTGCTGGAAGCCGACGTTAATTACAAAGTCGCGAAAGACTTCATCGCGTCGGTTAAAGAGAAAGCCGAAGGCCACCAGGTTTGGCTGGAACTAAAGCCTTCGGAGCAAGTCGTCAAGATCGTTTTTGACGAACTGGTTGAACTGCTCGGCGGACAATCTTCACGGCTGGTCTTCACTAAAACCAGTCCTAACGTCGTGATGATTGTCGGCCTGCAAGGGTCCGGCAAGACGACTTCGACGGGAAAGATCGCACGCTGGCTGGCGCAGAATCAGCAACGCAAGCCGCTGCTGCTATCCACGGACGTTTACCGGCCGGCGGCGCGCGAACAATTAAGGGTGATCGCGAAAGCGACTGGCCAATCGATCTTTGAAAAGCCTGAGACGAACGATCCGCTCGAGTTAACGCGTGAAGCTTTGAAGCAGGCGCGCGACGTCGGGTACGACACGCTTTTGATCGATACCGCCGGCCGCCTGCACATCGACGACGAGTTGATGGAAGAGTTGGTCAAGATCAAAAGTGAAACGCATCCCGTCGAGATCCTTTTTGTTGCTGACGCCATGACCGGGCAGGACGCGGTGCGATCGGCCGAAGAGTTCCACGCGCGCGTTGGCATAACCGGCGTGGTGCTGACCAAGATGGATGGCGATGCGCGTGGCGGCGCCGCTCTCTCGATCAAACAGGTCACGGGCCAACCCGTAAAGTTCGTCGGCGTCGGTGAGAAGTACGATGCGCTCGAACCGTTCTATCCCGACCGGGTGGCGCAGCGCATTCTCGGCATGGGCGACGTGCTCTCGCTGATCGAGGAGGTTCAGGACAAGATCGATCAGACGGACGCTGAAGCCCAGCTAAAGAAACTCCAGCGGAATCAATTCACCCTCGATGATTTTCGTTCGCAACTCAGGCAGGTAAAGAAGCTCGGTTCGTTCTCAAAGATTCTAAAGCTGTTGCCGGATCAACTGCTCGGCGGGGTCGGCATGCCGGATTTGACTGACGAACAGTCGGAGTTAATGGAGAAGGAACTGAAACGTACCGAAGCGATCATTGATTCGATGACGCGCGAAGAGCGCTTGAATCACATGATCCTGAACGCGAATCGACGGCGCCGTATCGCGCGCGGTTCGGGCACGACGGTCGCCCAGGTGAATTCGCTGATCAAGCAATACACCGAGATGCGGCGCATGATGCAAGGCATGTTCGGCGGTGGCTTCGGTGGCAAGATGATGCGGCGCATGGCCGGCATTCCCGGGATGGAAGTCAATGGCGATCCGCTGTTGGCCGGTTTAGCCTCCGGACCATCGCGCCGGAAGAAGAAGAAAAAGAAACGGCGACGCTAGCGATCGAGACCAAAATTTCGTTTAGCGGCGGGCTACTGGCCGCCAATCTTTGGAGGAAATACATTGTTAGCAATTAGATTAATGCGCACCGGCGCGAAGAAGCGCCCGTCATATCGCATCGTAGTTAAGGAAAAGCAGTCGAAGCGCGACGGCTCGTACCTCGAGAATCTGGGTACTTACAATCCGACGCGTCAGCCGGCAGAGATCAATCTTAAGACTGAACGCATTCAATACTGGATCGGGAAGGGGGCTCAGCCAACTGATACCGTGCGCCAGTTGATCAAGCAGGCAGCAAAGTTGGAAGCTGCGCTGGCTGAATCGCAAGCCGAGGCTGTCTAACGCTAGATTCGACTGCGATGCCTCGGTATTTTCGATACCGCGATCTAACGGGACTGAGCCTTAATCACACGACCGAATAACTTGACCGCGACGATATTGATTGTTTATGCGCGAAACTATCGAAATGATCGTCAAGGCCCTGGTTGATGACGCGGACGCTGTTGACGTTCGTGAGATCGAGCGGAATGGAATGACGCGCATCGAAATCCGGGTGGCCCAGCCGGACATGGGCAAAGTGATCGGCAAACAGGGCCGCACCGTGCGTGCATTGCGCTCGCTGGTTTACGCTGCCGGTGTGAAGCAGCATCGCCGGTTCGTGCTCGATATTGTTGAATGAAGTGAGTGATGATCTAGTCGTCGTCGCGCGCGTGGCCAGGACTCGAGGACTCCGTGGAGAAGTGATTGCGGATCTGCTGACCGATTTTCCCGAGCGCTTCGACGATCTGGAAACTCTGATTGCGGTGGCGCCTGATGGCGGCCAAAGATCTTTGCAAATTGAAGAGCACTGGTTTCAGGGACGCAGAATCGTTTTCAAGTTCACCGGCTACGATTCGATCGAGGCCGCGAAGGAATTCGCGGGATTCGAACTCGCAGTACCTGCAAGCGACCGCGTTGAGTTAGCTGAGGATCAGTTTTACGAATGGGAGTTGAAAGGCTGCCGGGTTGAGTCGATTGACGGAGAGTCCATAGGCAGCGTAAGCGAGGTAATGCGAACGGGCGGAGTCGAAGTCCTGGTCGTCGAAAACGACTCGGGACGTGAGTTGCTGGTTCCGATGGCGCAGGAGATTTGCGTCGAGATTGATTTGAACAAGAGACTGATTCGCATCGATCCGCCGCCAGGACTTTTGGAATTGTGAGATGCTTCGCGTCGACATCATCACGATCTTTTCTGACTATTTTCGCGCCGCGTTTGATTATGGAATTATTCGGCGCGCGCGCGCTGCCGGTTTGGTGACGATCGAAGCGCACGACTTACGCAGGTGGACTGCGGACAAACACCATGTGGTTGACGATCGCCCCTTTGGCGGCGGCGACGGCATGGTGATGAAGCCCGAACCGATCTTTGCAGCAGTTGAATCGCTAACCGGAGCGGCTCGCCGTGAGTCGGTGCCGCCGGGAACACGCGTGGTCTTGCTTTCCCCGCAAGGGCAAAAGCTTACGCAAGCGTCAGCCGCCGAGTTCGCGAAATGCGAGCGCGTGGTCTTGATTTGCGGACGGTATGAAGGCATCGACGAACGGGTAGCCGACGCGCTGATAACAGACGAAATATCGATCGGCGATTATGTTCTTTCCGGAGGCGAACCGGCCGCATTAGTGCTCATCGACGCGACGGTTCGTTTATTGCCCGGTGCCTTGGGGAGCGAAACGTCATCCGTCACCGAATCTTTCTCGGATGGCAGGTTGGATTATCCTCACTACACGCGGCCACCTGAGTTCGAAGGCATGCCGGTGCCCGAAATCTTGTTGAGCGGCAATCATGCCGAGATTGCGCGCTGGCGTCGTGAAGCTGCTCTGGAGAAGACGAAACGCAATCGCCCGGATCTGCTGAAGTAATTTTGGATTTTGGATTTGCGATTTTTGATTTGGCGGCACGTGCGTTCAAGAAAACCAATCGCAAATCTAAAATCAAAAATCTAAAATGGAGTATGTCATGAACCGCTTAGACAGCGTCGAGAAGACGCAATTACGCAATAATATTCCTGAATTTCAACCCGGGGACACTGTGCGCGTCCACGTGCGCATTAAGGAGTCAGAAACCAAAGAACGCTTGCAGGCCTTCGAGGGCATTTGTATCGCCCGCAAACATGGCGGAGTGCGCGAGACGATTACCGTGCGCAAGACCAGTTTCGGAGTCGGCGTCGAAAGAATCTTCCCGCTGCACGCGACAGTCATCGATCATATCGATGTCGTAAAGAAGGGCCACGTGCGCCGTGCCAAGCTTTATTATTTGCGCGGGTTGCGCGGCAAGGCTGCGCGCATTCGCGAACGCGATACGCGCCAGGTTGAAGTTGCCGCCACTGCTGCCGTTGCGGGCGCGGGAGACACTGCTGCTGAATCGAGTAACGAACCCTCGACGGGCGAAGAGTAGAACGCATCGTGTCAGAACCGGGAGCGGTAGCGCCCAGATCGTAGTTCCAAGTGAAAGTTTGCGATGGCTCCCGATTCGGACACCAGTGTTTTGTACTAGTTGGTTAGCGACCGAAATTATCACTCGCACGGACCGCGACACGAATTGTGCTCAGTCAGTCTTGTCAAGCGGCGTTCTATGATCCGGTCGCTACCGCTCGCGGTTCTGTAAACAACCTCACGGTAAACTAGGAGCGAAGGCGATCTTGCACATCGCAATCGACGCGCATTCCGTCGGAGCGCAACTGGGCGGAAACGAAAGTTACGCGACCAATCTGATCGAGGCCCTCGCCGAAATCGACAAGACGAATTCTTATACTCTCTACGTTACTAAACAGACGGCCGTCGATCGTTTCGCCAACCGTTGGCCGAATTTCAAAGTAAAACGAACCCTGCCACACACCCCGCTGGTGCGCATTCCGCTGACGCTTTCAAAAGAACTTCGCCGCCATCCGGTCGACGTGCTGCACGTTCAGTACACCGCGCCGCCGTTTGCGCCTTGTCCGGTGATCGTGACTATCCATGATCTTTCATTCGAGCATTTGCCGGAAACCTTCAACCGCCGTAGTGTCGCGCAGCTTCGGTTCACGGTGCGCCGGACTGCTCGTAAGGCGGCCCGGATTCTAACGTCGTCGGAATTTTCGCGGCGTGACATAGTCGAGACCTACGCGATCAAACCCGATCGGATCGCAGTTACTGCGCTCGCCGCGCCAACCTACTTCGCGCCCGTTGAAAATGAGACAAAACTGAAAGAGATTCGCGAGAACTATGGAATCGAGCGGGATTACATTCTATCGCTTGGTTCCATTCAACCGCGGAAGAACCTGGTGCGGCTGATCGAAGCGTATTTGTGCTTGCGCCTGACTCGTCCAGATAGTAAGCTTCCGCAGCTTGTCCTGGCAGGTAAACGCGGTTGGCTTGATAGCGAGACTTTTCATGCTGCCGATCGGGAGGGTTGCGGCAGGGACATTCTGTTTACGGGCTATGTTCCTGAGGTAGACCTCCCCGCGCTCTACAGCGGCGCAATCTCTTTCGTTTATCCGTCCTTTTTCGAGGGCTTCGGGTTGCCGGTGGTCGAAGCCATGCAGTGCGGCGTGCCGGTAATTGCGGGAAATCAAACCAGCCTGCCCGAAGTCGTTGGCGATGCGGGTCTGCTTTTTGATCCATTCGACACCAAGGCACTGATTGATGCGCTCACCCGAGTGATTGATGACGCCGAGCTTCGCAAGATGCTGCGGGAAAAAGGTCTGAGGCAAGCAAAACATTTCAGCTGGCGGACGACGGCGCAGCTTACTCTGCGGGTTTACAAAGAAGCTGCCGGCATGTCCGATAAGCTTTAGCTTGTAGCCTCGTTTATGGCAATGTAGTCGATGAAAAACGCGCGAGCGACAAGCTGAAGCTTATCGAACAATCTTAATTTATGCGCATTGCGATTCTCGGCACGCGGGGAATACCTGCAAACTATGGCGGGTTCGAAACCTTTGCCGAACACCTCTCGACACGTCTGGCCGCACGTGGTCATGACGTCACAGTTTATTGTCGCGCGCATTACACCAGCCCGCGAGAACTCGAGTTTCAAGGTGTGCGTCTAAAAGTCCTGCCTACAATTCGTCACAAGTACTTCGACACGATCGTTCATTCCTTTCTCTCGGCGTTGCACTCGGTCCCAAGACGTTACGATGCGGCGCTGATTTGCAATGCGGCCAACGCTCCGTTCGCTTCCATTCTGCGTTTGACCGGGACACCCGTAGCACTGAACGTTGATGGCCTCGAGCACAAACGGAAGAAGTGGAACTCGATTGCTCGCAGATACTATTTGCTGGCGGAAAGACTGGCAACGATTCTGCCGAATGAAACCGTGACTGATGCGCGCGTGATTCAGGAGTATTATCTGGCTCGCTATCGCGTCGCATCGACGATGATCGCATACGGTGCCGAGGTCGAGCGCCGTCCCGATCCTACAGTAAGACGTTGGCGCGTCGAGCCTAATCGGTACGTGCTCTACGTATCGCGCCTCGAACCTGAGAACAATGCACATCTGGTAATCGAAGCTTTTAAGCGCGTGCGCACCGCTCATAAGCTTTTGATTGTCGGCGACGCTCCGTATGCCCGTGATTACATCGCCGATCTAAAAGCGCGCGCCCGCCGGGATCGCAGGATCATCTTCACCGGTTTCGTCTTTGGCCGCGATTACCGCACGCTGCAACAAAACGCCTACTGCTACGTTCACGCCACCGAAGTAGGCGGCACGCATCCCGCGCTGTTGGAAGCAATGGGCTTCGGTAATTGCGTGCTCACTCTCGCCGCGCCCGAAAACATGGAAGCCATTGGCGACGCCGGTATTGCTTACGCCGATGAAAACGATCTCGCCGAAAAACTACAGCGCGTCCTGCGCGACGGCTCGCTGGTCCAATCCTACCGCAACCGCGCTCAGGCGCGTGTCCAGGAGTTTTACGATTGGGATTACGTCGTGGATCAGTACGAACGTTTGTTTGCGAAGATGGCCGGAAAACCTATGCCGCAGGCAATTCAAACTACTACCGAATCTACAGCCAAAGAAGAATCACTGAGCCGATCGGCTTCAGCCTAGCTGACAATCATTTTATGGCCTTGACATTCGCCGGCTTGGCGAACAGCGAGTCGGCAATCGTCTTGTTGAGTTCAACTGATTCGTAGTTGATGCGGCTGGTTTGGATGCCGTTGCGGAAGTGATCGATGACGTAAGGTGTGACGACGCCGTCGATGGTGACTGGCTTCAGGAGCCTGTCTTCTTCGGTGAGTTCTTCCATTTCGTCGCTGTCAGGTTTCTTGTGCTTGCGTTCGTAGATCACTTTTGCGGGCAAGCCCTCGCTGGCGGCGACCTCATATTCAATCCAAAAACCATCCGGGTAGGTTAGCTTCACGGTTTCGTTGCGCCGGGCCAGACCGGCTTCGCGCCGGCCCACGTAACTCAGCGTCGCTCCCTGTGCGCGCCACCAGCCACGGAGCAAATTTTCGACACTCGTACGCATCGCCAGACGAAAATCTTCCAACTGGGTTGTGTTTTGATCTTTGAGAGTCCTGGCTGCAGCATCAAAGATCCATCCATGGTCGCGGTCATTAGTTTGAATTAATCGCTGGCCGCCACCGATGAACTCAGTGCGCTCTTTGTCGGGATACACAATGTAGTCGACGAACTTAAGCGGAATCCCAGACATACCATCTTTGTATTCGGTGAAGAAGCCATGACCGATGACTGTCTTGACGCTCAGATAGCGGTCGCCACCCACGACCTGGATGGCGCGCTGCACAATCTGCTGGGCCTTTTCGTCAGGAGTTGTTTTGGTCGTTTCAGTTTGAGCGCTGACCTGACCGGAAAAGAACGCGACGGCGATTACCGCTAATTGAGTGGCCAGGGCAAGTTTGGCAAGGAGTACGACTTTCATTTATCGGAGTTGGGTGTCAGAACCGCGGTAGTGACCGGATCATTTCTCATTTGCTCATTGTCGGACATGGCACGATGACAAATGAGTCCTTCAAATTGGCGATGGTAAATGAAAAATGACAAATGGAAAATGATCCAGTCGCATCCTCCACCCCACGCGGGCTGCCCGCGCGGGACCCCGGCCCGCTCGCGGTTCTGACACGGCGCGCTCGTTAAGCTGATTGCCCGCCTTCGACCACCTTCACTGAGATCTCTTCACCTTCGACATCGACTGAGAACTTGGATCCGCTCTTCCACATCGTGGTGATCGGTAATTTCACCTTCTCATCTATGTAGCGCTTCAGGAACCGCGCACCGTATTGCATACTGAAGCCCTTTTCGGTCAACAAGTCGATCGCCTGATCGTTAGTTTCGAACGACTTGCCCTGGCGCTTCATCTGGCGACGCGTCTTATCGAGGTAAAGTTGTGCGATTTGCTTGACCTCGTCCAACGTCAGCGGCGAGAAAACTACGATCTCGTCGATGCGGTTGCGGAATTCAGGCGAGAAGCGAATCTCCGCGGCCTTCATCACTTCGTTTTTGATGGCGCGAAAATCCGCGGCGGTCTTGGTGCCAAAGCCGAGCGGCTTTTCGTACTTTTTGAAGCTATCCGAACCGAGGTTCGAGGTCATGATCACGATCGCGTCAGAGAGATAGACACGCCGGCCACGGCCATCGGTCAACCAGCCTTCATCGAAAGCCTGCAGGAAGAGATTCATCAAATATGGCGAAGCTTTCTCAACTTCGTCGAGCAGCAAGACCGTGTAAGGGTTCTCGCGAAGTTGCTCGGTCAGAATTCCACCGCGTTCCGAGCCGACGATGCCACGCGGCATACCGATCAGTTTCTCGACGCCCACCGTCCCGTCGCCGTATTCGGACATGTCGAGACGAACCATCTTGTGATCGTCGCCGAACATAAACTCGGCAACGGCTTTCGCGAGTTCAGTCTTGCCGACGCCGGTCGGACCGAGAAATAGCAACACACCGTCCGGTTTGTAGTGCGACTCCTTCAGCGGACCTTTGTTCAAACGCAGGCGTTGCGCGACGGCTTGGATAGCTTGCTTCTGACCAATCACTCGTTGCGAAAGTTGGACTTCAGTCATCGCAAAGCGATCGCTCGTGTCGCGAAAGATCATGTCGCGCGGGATTCGCGATTCTTGCGAAATGACTTCGATGACGTGCTCCGGCTTGACGATCATCGTGTGTGGCTCGTTGATTTCAACTTTCACCGCGGCCGTGTCGAGCCAGCCAATCGCTTTGTCAGGCAGGTGCAGGTTGCGAATGTATTTCGGGGCCATCTCCAGCGCGGTATTGATAGCTTCGTCAGAAATCTTGACCGAATAATTTCGTTCGAGCCGGGGCCGCAACCCAAGCAGAATTTCGCGAGTTTCGCCGATCGACGGCTCATCGACTTTAACCAGCCGGAAACGCCGGGCCAGCGCTTCATCCTCGCCGATATATTCCTTGTACTCGGCCAGAGTGGTAGCGCCAATGATGCGTAGCTCGCCTTTGGCCAGTGACGACTTGAACATGTTGGCCGCATCCGAAGAAGTTCCCAGCGCGGCGCCGGCGCCGATAATGGTATGCGCCTCGTCGATGAAGAGGATGAGATTGTCGCGTTCTTTCACTTCATCGATGATGCCTTTGATTCGTTCTTCGAACATGCCGCGCAACATCGTGCCCGCCACGATACCGCCCATTTGCAGTTGCACGATGTGCGAGTTGCGCAAGCGCGATGGCACCTTTTGCGGTTCGAGTTCAACCAAACGGGCCAAGCCTTCGATGACGGCGGTCTTACCGACACCGGGCTCGCCAACCAGCATTGGCGAGTTGGCGCGCTCGCGATGGCAAAGAATTTCAATAATCTGCTGAATCTCTTTTTCGCGCCCGATGGTAGGCGGGATTTTGTCCAGGCGCGCCATGCGATTCAGCGAGACACCAAAGTGTTTCAAGTAAGGGGGCAACTCAAACTTCTTACGGTATTGTTCGTCTTGTTGCTCGCGCACGTTTACATTTGTGCGCACGTGCTCGCCGACCGCTTCCGGCTTGACCCCCAGATTCTGGAGCACCTCGACAAATAAGCTATCTGGTTTCGAAAGCACTTCGAAGATGTCGGTAGCCTCGATAGTTTTGCGTCCGCGTGAGCGCGCGCGCTCCATCGCGCGCTTGAACAAATCGGTTGTATCCGGAGCGATTCGAAAGCCTTTGCCGACGTGCTGCCGCGCATTATCCAGCCGCGTACTTATCGCACGCGTCACCATTGTCGGATCTAGAGAAAGACTGCGAATGGTTGAATTGAAAAGCTCGGGCTCTTCAGACGCCAAAGCGTGGATAATATGTTCGACCCCAATGTAGTTTTGGTCGCGGCGCTTTGATTCAGTCAACGCATTCTGAAGCACGCGCTGCCCGCTGTCACCAAATTTGTCTCGATATGCTTCCAGGTCCGCCATTTGTTTTCTCGACTTGCTTTCCCACCTATCCGCTTCAGTTTGCTCGAAATTGCATCACGGCGAGCGTCCGTTTGATGTTTAGAGCATATTCATCGTTGCGTTTCAGTGCAACAAGAATCTGTCGATAGTCTTAGCAAGCAAATTTGTTGCCACCGGTCCTCGCCGAGCCAACCGCGCGGACACTCTAATTGAATTTAGGCAGCGGCGGCAACTTCCGTAGTGAATTTCATCTCACCGTCGCGAGCCGATACAAACACTGTCTGGCCCGGCAGCACCTCGCCCCGCAGGAGTTTCATCGCCAGCGGATTCTGAATCAGCGTTTGAATCGCGCGCTTTAGCGGACGGGCGCCAAAATTAGGATCGTAACCTTCGCGCGCGAGCAATTGCTTCGCTGAGTCTTCAAGGACGAGCGAGATGTTGCGCTCGTGCAGCATCGCCCGCAGTCGTTCAAGCTGCACCTCGATAATTTGATTGATTTGATCGCGCGACAAGCGATGGAAGATGACGATGTCATCGATGCGATTCAAAAACTCCGGCTTGAAGTGTTCGTGCAGGACCTGCATGACTGCCTCGCGCACCTGCTTTTCGTCATCACTGACTTCCAGAATCTCGCGGGAACCGAGATTGGAAGTCATGATCAAAACCGTGTTTTTGAAATCGACCGTGCGGCCTTTCGAATCCGTCAAGCGGCCATCGTCCAGAATCTGCAAGAGCACGTTGAAAACATCCGCGTGCGCCTTCTCGATTTCGTCGAAAAGGATCACACTGTAGGGCCGGCGGCGAACTGCTTCCGTTAACTGCCCGCCTTCTTCGTAACCAACGTAACCCGGCGGGGCGCCGATCATGCGGGCCACAGCATGCTTCTCCATGTACTCAGACATGTCGAGTCGCACCATCGCTCGTTCGTCATCGAACAGAAATTCAGCGAGCGCCCGCGCCGTTTCAGTTTTGCCGACGCCGGTTGGGCCTAAGAAGACAAACGAGCCAACCGGACGGTTTGGATCCTGCAAGCCCGCGCGGGCGCGCCGCACAGCATTCGCCACCACTTCAAGCGCTTCGTTCTGGCCAATCACTCGCTCCCGCAGGCGGTCTTCCATGGTCAGAAGTTTCTGCATTTCGCCTTCGAGCATTTTTGAAACCGGAACGCCCGTCCATTTGGCAACGACTTCGGCCACGTCTTCTTCATCGACTTCTTCCTTCAGCGTGACGCCGTCGGTCTGAATCTTTGCAAGCTTAGCCTGTTCGGCTTCGAGCTTTCGCTCCAGCTCGGGAATCTTTCCGTATTGAATCTCGGAAGCCCTCGCGAGATCGCCGGCATTACGGGCCTGGTCCAATTGCAGACGCAATTGTTCCAGCTCGGCCTTCGCTGTCCGCATACGCTCGATCGCTTCCTTTTCCGATTGCCACTTCGCCTTCATTCCCGAAGACGTTTCGCGCAAGTCGGCGATTCGCTGCTCGATCTCTCTGAGTCGAGCCTTCGAACGTTCGTCTTCTTCTCTTTGCAACGCCTGGCGTTCGATTTCGAGCTGCATTATTTCGCGTTCAAGCTGGTCGATCTCCTGCGGCAACGAATCAATTTCAATTCGCAGGCGAGATGCGGCTTCGTCAATTAAATCGATTGCTTTGTCGGGCAGGAAGCGATCGCTGATGTAACGATTCGATAGCGTAGCGGCGGCGACAATCGCCGAGTCTTTGATGCGGACACCATGATGAACTTCGTACCGCTCCTTCAGACCACGCAGGATCGCAATGGTGTCTTCCACGCTCGGCTCACCGACGTAGATCTGTTGAAACCGCCGCTCGAGCGCGGCATCTTTCTCAATATATTTCTTATATTCATTCAGCGTCGTCGCCCCGACGCAACGCAG
>Ga0209577_10004536_pt1 | contig 13050 bp, 10 predicted proteins | sample GraSoiAngelo_109_FD_185874 | JGI IMG/M metagenome (GOLD analysis project Ga0209577, IMG submission 185874) | Grasslands soil microbial communities from the Angelo Coastal Reserve, California, USA - 14_0903_12_20cm (SPAdes) (version 2) | ecosystem: Environmental > Terrestrial > Soil > Grasslands... | reverse complement strand
CCCGAAACGAGCGGGTTCGGGTCTTCGATGGGGACGACGACGCGCGCGACTCCGGCGCGTATGAGCGCCTCGGTGCAAGGGGGCGTGCGGCCCGTGTGCGCGTGCGGTTCGAGTGTGACGTAGGCGGTCGCGCCGCGCGCGCGCGCGCCGGCCTGTTCGAGCGCCAGCGTCTCGGCGTGCTTCACTCGCTCGTAGATGTAGAAGCCCTCGCCGACCGTCTCGCCGCCGCGTCCGACGATCAGGCAGCCGACGAGCGGGCCGGGACTCACCTGCCCCGCGCCGCGCGCGGCGAGTTCGAGGGCGCGCGATATCATGTGCTCATCCGAGTTCAAAGTTTCATGTTCAAAGTTCAAAGTTGTTCTGGAAGCTCAAGTCCGAAGTCGAAGCTCAAGGCCCGCGACCGAGAAAACTTTGAACCTTGAACCTGGAACTTTGAACTTACGCGAAGAGTCCGTTGACGTATTGCTCCGGGTCGAAGACGACGAGGTCGTCAACCTTCTCGCCGATGCCTGCGTAGCGTATGGGCAGGCCCAACTCTTTGGAGATGGCGACGGCGATGCCGCCTTTTGCCGTGCCGTCGAGTTTCGTGAGCACGATGCCGGTGACGCCCGCGGTCTTCAAAAACTGCCGCGCCTGTTCGAGTCCATTCTGGCCCGTCACGGCGTCTAAGACGAGCAGCGTCTCGTGCGGAGCGCCCTCGACCTCGCGGCCCGCGACGCGCTTCATCTTCTCAAGCTCGGCCATCAGGTTCGCCTTGTTGTGGAGACGCCCGGCGGTGTCCACGATGAGCACGTCCGACCGCCTGGCCTTCGCGGCCTTGAGCGCGTCGAAGAGGACGGCGGCGGGGTCTGTGCCCTGCTTCTGCTGGATGAGGGGCACGCCCGTGCGCTCGGCCCAGATGGCGAGCTGGTCGGAGGCTGCGGCGCGGAAAGTGTCCGCCGCGCAGATGAGCACGTCGTTCCCTTCGGCTTTGATGCGCTGCGCGAGCTTGCCGATGGTGGTGGTCTTGCCGACGCCGTTGACGCCGACGACCATGATGACGTAAGGCGCGACCGCTTCGGGCACGCTCTCCTCGCTCGCCACGCCCTTCTCCTCGGACTCGCGGAGGATGGAAAGCAGTTCACCCTTGAGCGCGGCCTTGAGTGCAGCGATGTCGCCGATCTCTTTGCGCGTGACGGCGCGGCGCACATGGTCGAGGATTTCGAGCGTCACGGGGACGCCGATGTCTGCGGCGATGAGCGCCTCTTCCAGTTCGTCGAGGAGTTCGGCGTCTATCTGCTTGCGATTCTGGAAGACCGTGTCAATCCGCTCGGACAGAGACTCGCGCGTCGCCTCGATGGCGCGCGAGAAGCGCGCGGCGTAGGTCTGCTCAAGCGCCTCGACCTCCGCCTGCAACTCCTCCGCCGAGCGGTCGAGGCCGAGGATTGAGGAGGAGAAAGACGAGCGCGCCGCCGGGCGCGCGGGCTGCGGGGGGCGCGTCTCCTGCGACACGGGTGCGCGCTCGCGCACGGTCTCGCGCGGCTCGGGCTGCGCGGGTGGCGTCGCCGGTCGCGGAGTTTCGATAACTTCTTCTTTGCGCGCTTCGGTCAGTCCCGTCTCCGTCGCGGGCTGTGGCGTCGGCGTCCCGCCCGTAGGCACCGGCTCGATGACGGGCGGGTTGACTGCCGACTCAAGCGCGGCAGCGGCTGCGCCCGCGGGCGGTTCGAGGGGCGCGCGGGCCGCCTCTTCTTTCGACTCTTCGGCTGGCTCCGCCGCGGGCCGGTTGAGGCCGAGCGTGACGTAGCGATCCTCTTTCTTGCGTCTCCAGAAAAGTCCCATGTGATTGATTAACGCCTTTGCTGTATGAAAGCTTGATTCAAAGTTCGAGATTATAAACGTATGCCGCACCGCGGCAAAACGATGCGGCAGTCAGAGGTCTCTGGTCGTGCTGTTGATTTGAGGTTAAGCGGTGGCCGGCTGCTTCGGGAGTGAAGCGCCCTGCGCCTGCACGGCGGGTTGAGGACGCGGTACTTTGGAGAGCTCCTGCGTGCGCTTGGAGAGGCGGACGCGGCCCGGCGTGATCTGCCCCGTCGCGCAAGCCTCGAAGAGGGCGGCAACGACGCGCTCGTCGTAGCGCGTGCCGACGAAGGTCTTGACGCGCGCGATGGCGTCTTCGAGGCTCATGCCCTTCTGGTAGGGACGGTCGGTCGTCATCGCGTCGAAAGTGTCGGCGACCGAGACGATGCGCGCCTGCATCGGAATCTGGTCGCCCTTCAGGCCCTGCGGGTAGCCGTTGCCGTCCATCATCTCGTGGTGCATGTACATGCCGGGCAGGAAGTCGCGCATCGCCGGAATCTGCGACATGATCTTGTAGCCCTTCTGCGGGTGCTGCTTCATGATCTCGTACTCTTCGTTCGTCAAGGCCGCGGGCTTCTTCAGGATGTTGTCGTCAATGCCGATCTTGCCCACGTCGTGCAGGAGCGCGCTGATGCGCAGCTTCTCCAGCTCCTCGTCCGGCAGGCCGAGCCGTTCGCCGATGGCGAGCGAGAAGCGCGCGACGCGCTCCGAGTGGCCGCGCGTGTAAGGGTCTTTGCCGTCAATGGCCGCGGCCAGGGCCTTGACCGTGCCAATGAACAGCTCGCGGTTCTCTTCAGCCGCGCGGCGCAAGTCTTCGATGTAGCTTTCGAGCCGGTCGGTCATCAGGTTGAACGAGTCGCCCAGCTCGCCAAGCTCCGTGCGGTTGCGAACGTGTATGCGCTGCGAGAAGTCGCCGCCCGCGATGCGGTGCGCGCCCTCGGCCAAGTCGCGCACAGGGTTCGTCAACTGCTTGGCGAAGAGGAAGCCGATGAGGAGCGCGAAGCTGGCGGCGAAGAGGCTGATGTAGAGCGTCTGCCGACGCATGTCCGCGACGGACTGGAGCGCGGCGTGCTCGTCCTGGACAGCGATGACGCCGAGCAGCGCGTCGTCGTCGAGCCGCGCGGTCGCGTAAGCGCCGAGCATCCTGACCTCGCGCCCGTCGCGCTGCGCGTTGAAGGGCGCGAGCGCGGACTTCACCTGCCTGCCCGTCGCGGCCCAGTCCTGCACGACCTTCAAGTCCATCATCGAGCGCTCGGCGAAGGCGACGCGCGCGTCCGGGTGGGCGACGGCGCGCCCGTCCTGGTTGACGACGAAGACCACGGGCAGGCCGCGCTCCAAAAGCTCGCGCTCGCTCATCGGCGTCGCCTGCTGGACGGACGCGAAGACATCCTGGAACGAGACGACCGCGACGACCGCCGCCACCACTTCGCCCGAATCGCTGCCGCCCATGACGGGCGCGGCGATGGTCAGTGCCATCTCCTGACTCGAACGTATGAGGTGCGGGCCGCTGATGCGCACGCCCGGCCCATTCATGTTCGCGAGTGCCACGTTGACGCGCGCGTTGACCTCCTCGCGGGTGACCGCGTCCGGCTTGTAAGCGATGTGAGGCGTCCCGGCCACGGGCAGTATGGCGAGCGCGTCGAGGTTTCGGTCCCCCTCGACAACCTTCTGGAATCGCTCGTCGCTCCCGCCGTGTCCGAGCACGCCGACGCCGCCCGTCAGCTCGAAGGCGCGCGCAAGCCCCGTCACGACCTCGCGGTAACGCTGACCGAACAGCTCGATCTGCCTCGCCTTGTCCTGCACGAGCTGTGCCTGGTAGCGCCCCTCGACCGAACGCAGCTCGGTGGCGCTGCGGTCGGAGAGCATCCAGCCGACGATGCACAGCGGCATAAGCCCGACGACGAGCAGTGTCCCAAGGACGATGTAGAGCAGACGGACGCGGCGAAGTCTGTCGAACATTTCAGAAGGAAAATAGTGGTCGAACGGGTAAAATCAGGTCGGACGGACGGCACTGAAAAAACTTCCGCGCGACCCGCCGGAAAAGCCGCACGCAGAATTTATAGTACGAACCGGGGGCTTCGTTGTCAATGTTTGTCTTTATTTAACCCTTTGATTTTTATGGTTAAAGATGGCTTCTCGTCGGCGGAAGTTATCTTCTTAAACTGAACGCCCGTCCGCCCCGAAAGCTTGGGAGGGCAGCGCGGCTCAGACTTTTTAAAGACTAACGGGCGGGGCATTACGTCTAAACCATTGAGCGCGCGGTGCCGGCGCTCGAAACTTTGAAGCTCGCCCGATTGTTGGAGAGACGTTGACGACCGACGAGCAGTTGGTGGAACGCGCGCTTGCCGGAGACCAGGAGGCCTTCGGTGAAGTGGTGCGCCGCTGGGAGCGGAAAATTTACGCCCTGACTTACGGCATCCTCGGCGCATACGAGGACGCGCGCGACGCCACGCAGGAGACCTTCATCGCGGCCTACCGCAATCTGCAAGGCTTCCGCGGCGAGGCGAAAGTCTCGTCCTGGCTGCACCGCATCGCGGTCAACCAGTGCATCACGCGCCAGCGCCGTGCGCGCGTGCGCTCGGAGACTGGCATCGAGGACGAGGTCGAGGCCGCGGGCGAGAGTTTTCTGGCGACGAACGAGCGCGCTTCGCCCGCACGCGCGACCGAGGCGAAGGAGCGGACGGAAGCCGTCAGGCGAGCGGTGGCTGCGCTCCCGCCGGAGTTGCGTGAGGTGGTCGTGATGAAGGAGTTTGAGGATTTGACATTTCAGGAGATAGCCGACGCGCTCCAGATTCCTTTGAGCACGGTCAAGAGCCGGCTCTACACGGCGCTGAAGCAGTTGCGCATGCGGCTTGAGAGATTCCATTTGGAGGTTGCCCCGCAATGAACGAGAAGTCTAACGCCACAAGCCCCAACAACGGCGTGAACCCGCGCGGCTGCGAACGCGCCCAGGAGTTCGTCACATACCTCTACGGCGAGGCCACGCCCGGTGAGTCGAAGGCGTTCCGCCAGCATCTCGCAAACTGCGCCGTCTGCCGCGAAGAGCTTGCCGCCTTCGGCGTGGTGCGCGAAGCCGTCGGAGAGTGGAAGGCCGAGGCGCTGGGCACAGTCCCCTCGCTCGACATCAGCGAGGCATTGTCGCCCGTCGTGAGTTCGCGTCCCGCGCCTGAGCGGAAGCGCTCGGCTGTGGCGGCGCTGCGTGAGTTCTTCTCACTCTCGCCGTTGTGGCTGCAAGCCGGGGCACTGGCCGCGGCGCTCGTCGTCTGCGCGCTCGCGGCTCTGACCGTCGCGCGGACGGAAGTTCGCTGGGACTCGAACGGTCTCGCTTTCAGAACGGGTGTTAAGGAGCGTGTCGTTGAGAAGGAAAGAATCGTTCAAGCACCCGGCCAGGCTGGCTACACGCAGGAGCAGGTTGACGCCATCGTCAAAGAGAATGTTGAGCGCGAGGTGGCAGCCGAGCACGCCAAATGGGAAGCCGATAACGGCCAGCGCGTAAGCGTCCTTGAGGCCGCGTTGAAGCAGCAGAGGTCTGCCACACGCGGCGGCGCGACTGTGGCTCGTCAGCAAACCCCGCGGCGGTCTGCTCCCGGCAGCGCCGAGAGCGCTCAACTCGTAGCTGATCCTTTCTCTCCGAGAGAGGAGAGAGTGCCGCGGCTCACCGACCTGCTGGGCGCTGTCAACGCCCCTCAGTAAAGGGAGGCGGCGAGCGTCTGACGCGAGGAGAATTGTTGAGGCTCGGACGAAAGTGTAAATCGCTCCCCTTCGTTGCCCGAAGTCCGGCTTGAGGTTTTCGACGATGAAAACACTGACCCGCAAATCCCTCGTCGCCGTCTCGTGCGGGTTTGCCTTCGCCGTGCTCGTCCTGTCCGCCCCGGTCGCTCGCGCGCAGAATCCTGCAACGACGCCCGCACAACAACAGGAAGGTGCGGCGGCGCAAGTTAACCCGAACGACCCCGCGACCGTGCTGGGGCAGCTCAACCTGTCCTCAGAACAGGTCGGGCAGATGCGCGCGATTCAGGGCGAGAGCGTGCCCCAGGCGAAGATTCTCAATCAGCGACTCAACCGCGCGCGGCGCGCGCTCGACGAGGCTATCTACTCGGACACGGTTGACGAGCCGTTGATCGAACAGCGCGTGCGCGACGTGGCCGAGGCTCAGGCCGCGCTCGTGCGACTGCGGGCACAGACGGAGTTGCGCGTGCGCCGCGTGCTCACGCCCGAACAGTTACAAACCTTCCGCCAGTTGCACCAGCAGGCGCTGCTCGAACAGCAGCAGAAGCGCCGCGAACAGCGCATTGAGAGGCAGCTCAACCGCGGCGTCAATCCGCCGGGCAAAGCCCCCGGCAACAACCCGAACCGCCAGGAGCGTCTGAACCAGCGGCCTAACACGCCCGCCGAAAAGACGCCCAACGCACGCCCCCTCCCCGGCCAACGCCGCAAACTTGGGAGGCCGTGAGCCATGAACTTTGACAGGCGGCTTCACCCTGTTAAGGCCCACGCTTCACGGCTCACTATTTTTTCTGGTTACGGTTTACGGTTTGCGGCTCATGGCTTTTCAGCTTGACGCACCCGCCTTTTTTTGCACATCATAGCCCGCTCGCTTTTGGCTGACCGCACACAGAATTTCGGTTTGCGCGCGGCGCGCGATTAACGCTGTCCACGCCCGACAGTCGTTCGCCCTCGGCGCGCCGCCGGTCGGCACATCTCCGGCTTGACTATACTTCGGCACGTTACCCGACTGCTCGCATGAACTTCGCACTGCGCGCCCTGCTTGAGGTTCAGGAGACCGCCCTGCTCGCGGCGCGCGCCGCGCGGAGGCTCTTCCGCCGCCCGGCCTACATCAACGAGATGATCGCGCAGATGGACGTGGTCGGCGTCGGCTCGCTCACGATCATCCTCCTCACGGGCTTCTTCACGGGCGGCGTGCTCGCGCTCCAGTCCTACCCGACCCTGAAGTATTACGGCGCGCAGGACGAGATCGGGGAGTTGGTCTCCACATCTCTGGTGCGCGAGCTGGGGCCGGTGCTGGCCGGGCTGATGATCGCGGGCCGGGTCGGCTCGGCCATCGCCGCCGAACTCGGCTCGATGGTCGTCTCGCAGCAGATTGACGCGATGCGGGCGCTGGGCACAGACCCCGTGCGAAAGCTCGTCGCCCCGCGCCTCGTGGCGCTCGCCTCGATGCTGCCGCTGCTGACGCTTCTGGCCGACGCCGTCGGCATCGGCGGCGGCTGGATTGTCTCGACGCAACTCTTCAACGTCTCTTCGAGCGCGTATTCCTCGTCGGCCTGGCGCGGTCTGACGACGGACGACCTGCTCGGCGGCTTCATCAAATCAATCGCCTTCGCACTCATCATCGGGGTGGTCGCGTGCCGGCAGGGGCTGGGCACGGAGGGCGGGACGGTCGGCGTCGGGCGCTCGACGACGACCTCGGTCGTGGCCGCCTCGATCCTCGTCATCATCGCCGACTTCTTTATTACGAAGGCGCTTCAGGTTATCCTAGGGATGCCGTCTTAGAGGTGCTGAGCCGACGCTTATGTCTTCCGCCGAAGTTGAAGTTCGAGAGCGAGACCCGCAGGGCGAAGTCCACGGCGGGGTGAGCGAGGCCGCCGCCGAGTCAACCTTCCACGAGGTTGACGACCGCGAGCGCATCATCCCGGCCATCGAGTTCCGCGACGTGACCCTCGCCTTCGACGACCTCGTGGTTTTAGACTCCCTCAACTTCAAGGTTCAGAGGGGCGAGACCAAAATCATCCTCGGCGGTTCGGGCGGCGGCAAGTCAACGACCATCAAGCTCATCCTCGGCCTGCTGAAGCCCGACTCAGGCCGCATACTCGTTGACGGCGAGGACATCACCGACTACACCGAGGCCCAGATGATGAGCGTGCGCAAGAAGATCGGCATGATCTTCCAGGAGGGCGCGCTCTTCGACTCGCTGTCGGTTTACGACAACGTCGCCTACCGCCTGCACGAGCAGGGCGTGCCCGAAGAGGAGGTCGAGCAGGAGGTCAGGCGGATGCTCCGCTTCGTCAACCTCGAAGACGCCATTGACAAGATGCCGATTGAGCTTTCGGGCGGCATGCGCCGCCGGGTGGGGATCGCGCGGGCGCTCGTCGGCGGCCCGAAGATCGTCATGTTCGACGAGCCGACCGCGGGTCTCGACCCGCCGACGGCGCGCACCATCTGCGAACTCGCCATCAAGCTGCGCGACCTCGAAGACGTGTCATCAATCTTCGTCACGCACGAGATGAACAACGTCAAGTACCTGACCTCGGAGTACGCCGTCGTTGACGACCACGGAGAGATCGTCTTCGAGGAGGAGGGTTCGCGCCTGTGCCTCATCAACACGAAGGTGCTGATGCTGCGCGGCGGCAAGATCATCTTCGAGGGCACGGACGAGTCGCTGCACAAGACTGAGGACGCGTACATCCAGCGGTTCATCCACGGACACTGAAAGGAGAAGTGATGAGTGATGAGTGATGAGTGATGAGTAAAGACAAAGTGCTTTTACTCATCACTCATCACTCATCACTCATCACTAATGCTTCTATGCCTTCAGCAAAAAAGGGAGTCGGAATCCGCGAGGTGAGAGTCGGCCTTTTGGTCGTCATCGCCATCGCCGTCCTCATCTTCCTCATCCTGAACGCGTCGGGCGACATCTCGCCCTTCTCCACCAAGCTGCACCTGAAGGCCCGCTTCCAGAGCGGCGACGGGCTGCGGCCCGGCTCGGAGGTGCGGCTCGCCGGCGTCACCATCGGCAAGGTGGACGACGTGCGCCTGCTCCCGCCCTCGCCCGACCCGAACGCGCCGCAGGTCGAGGCGACCTTCTCCATCAAGGGCGAGATCAACGGCAGGCCCGCCGACGAACTCATCCGCGACGACTCGAAGGCCCAGCTCGGCTCGCCGAGCCTCCTGGGGAGCGACAAGGTCATCAACGTCACGCCGGGAACCTCGCTCGGCCAGAAGGTGCGTGACGGGCAACTGCTCCAGCAGGGCACGCAGCCGGGCAGCGTCGAGGCGCTGACCGAGTCCGGCAACGAGCTTGTCAACCAGCTCAACAAGCTCTCCGCGCAGTTCACCGACATCGCCAGCAAGATCAACCAGGGCCAGGGCAGCATCGGTCGCTTCGTCAACGACGAGGCGTTCTACAACAATCTGAACGCGACCGTGCGCGCCACGAACGACCTCGTGCGCCAGATTCAGACCGGCCAAGGGACAGCCGGCAAGCTCGTCAACGACCCGCAGCTTTACAACAACCTCAACGCCGTCAGCCTCTCCTTGCAGCATATCGCCGACGACCTCCAACACGGTCGCGGCACCGCCGGCAAGCTCCTCACCGACGAGGCTCTCTACAACGACGCCCGCACGACCATCGCCCACCTCAACCGCTCGGTTGACCAGATAGACCAGATCGTCGCAGACCTCCACGCGGGTCGCGGCACCGCCGGCAAGCTCCTCACCGACGAGGGAATCTACAACGACGCCCGCGCCGCCATCGCGCGCTTCAACACCGCCGCCGAGCGCATTGACAACGTAACCGCCGGAGTCCAGCGCGGCGAAGGCACTATGGGCAAGCTACTCACGGACGAACAGCTCTACAACAACGTCAACCAGCTCTCCGCCGAGTCCGTCAAGCTCATTTACGACTTCCGTCAGAACCCGAAGAAGTACCTGACCATCAAGTTCCAACTGTTCTAGCCGCCGGGGCTGTTGTGCCTGGAAAATTAAGTTGTTCCCTGAAAGAATTAAGTTGTTCCCTAGTAAAATTAAGTTCTTCCGCAGACTTCCTAAAATCGTCATTTCGTAATGTGTGCTGCCTCTCACCTATAACAATTATTCTCGATCCAACAGTCCAATCGCTGAGCCTGAAGACGATTGACAGGGAGTTTGCGCCAATGGCAAGCTGCGTCTCGAAAGCACGGGCAGATCCAATTACAATTTCGCCTTACGATGGTATTGCTTTATAAATAGGAAACAAGCTGATGGATCTTATTGCTGAAGGCCAGAAAAAGGGATTAGTCCGTCTAGAGGACGGCGGCAAGTACATCGTCTACTTGCATCAGCAGAAGCGTCGTAACTACGAGAATCCTGAAGAGCAGGTCCAAGCTGACGCATTCCTTAGTCTTGTATTGCTCTACAAGTACCCTCCTCAACGGATCCGCCAGTTCGTCCCGGTACAGATGGGATCCGAGACAAAGGAAGCTGACATTATTGTTTACAATGATGATGCGCTGAAATCGCCACTCATCATTGTTGAATGTAAGAAACCGAATGTTACTGAACTTGAGTTTAAGCGCGCTGCTGATCAGGCATTCAGTTATGCAGTAGCAGAAGGTGGCAGGTACGTCTGGGTCACCTCTGGTATCAAGGACGAATATTACGAAGTTCCTCTCAAGAGGCCCAAAGATCGCATCACGATTACAGACGTCCCACAGTGCGGCGTCGAACAACTAGCCAGATTCAAGTACGCTTACGCAGGGGGTACAACCAAGGCTGGACAGAAACTCTTCCCTCTCGAAATAGTCACCCAAGACGAACTAACCCGCCGCTTCCAACAAGCTCACCAAGCTCTTTGGGGCGGTGGCGAATTGAATCCATCCGAAGCGTTCGATGAACTCGACAAGTTAATCTTTTGTAAACTCTGGGATGAGCGTAAGCCACGCAAGCCGGGCGACCCCTATGACTTTCAGATCATAGCCGAAAGACCGGCTGACGAATCAGACGAAGCCCGTCGCAAGGCCGAGCAACGAACCAACGAGTCCCTTTTCGCTAGAGTGCAGGAGTTGTATGAGGAAGGGCGTAAGAAAGATCGCGAGGTCTTCAAGGATTCCATTCGACTAAGTGCCGCTAAGGTTCGCACGGTCGTTTCCTATCTTGAAAGTGTCAACCTCAAGGATACAGACCTTGACAGCAAGGGCCGGGCGTTCGAGACCTTCATGGGTTCCTTCTTTCGTGGCGATTTCGGTCAGTATTTCACACCACGCCCTATCGTGAAGTTCATCGTAGATGTTCTTCCGATAACTAACGATTCGCTCGTTCTCGACACCTCTTGTGGTAGCGGAGGGTTTCTTTTACATGCTCTTGAAAAGGTGCGTCGGCAGGCAGATCTGTATTTCCCAACTCAAATCGGTCCTCCAGAAGGAGCGCAGCATCATCGCCACTGGCACGACTTCGCGCAGCACAATCTCTACGGGATAGAGATCAACGAGCAGATCGCTCGCACAGCGAAGATGAATATGATCATCCATGACGACGGCCATACTAATGTCGTTGCCGCTGATGGCCTCATTCCGGCCGACGAGATCGCAGCTAAGATCAAAAACCAAGGCTTTGCTTATTCGCGCTTCGACTTCATCATCACTAATCCACCATTCGGCTCTACAGTCAGGCAGACGGAAAAGGCTTACATGCACCAGTATCGCTTCGCGACCCGCGAGGTGGATTGGCTCAACCCGAAGAGCGTGGCTTCTGAACGTCCGAATCAAGATACTGAGGTTCTTTTCATCGAGCAGTGCGGGAAGTACCTTAGCGAAGGTGGTTACCTAGCTATTGTCATACCCGATAGCATCCTCACTAATTCAAGCCTGCAATATGTTCGTGATGGCATTGAGGACCTTTTCCGCATCGTCGCCGTAGTCTCGTTGCCACAGACTGCTTTCACAGCTACGGGCGCTGGCGTTAAAAGCTCCGTGCTCTTCCTGAAGAAATTTACAGCCGCGCAAACCAAGAAAATGCATGACACTAAGCAGGCTCTCAAAGACAGCATCCGCAAGCAGGAGCACTTCACGGATGTACTCTATACCTTGGAGCGGGAAAAGAAGAAGGAGCTTGTGGAACTGCTAACGCTTCCCGAATTTGCCGACATGAGCAAGGCCGAAATTCGGCAGGCTGAGAGCTATAAGGACAGATCTAAAGAAATCAACGAAAAATTCGCGACCAAAGTCGAAGATATACGCAATCGACTTAGTGAAATCTATGAAGAGCGCCGCCGTCAGGAATTGCCTGACTACGACATCTTTATGGCTATTGCTACAGACATCGGCTATGACGCCACAGGGCGGCCAACTAAAACGAACGAATTGGAGCCGATTGCTAATGAGTTGAGACAATTCATTGAGGACATAGAGGAAACGAAGGTATGAGTTTCTCGCTCTCTAGCGTGGTCAATCCGCCGACGGTGTTTCTAGTTAAGCGGAGCCGACTCCGAGGCCGGCTTGATGCGGAATACAATTTCGCGCTTCTAACCTCACAGATTACGTCAAAGTATCCTCACAGGAAACTCCGAGAGATTGCGTCATTCAGAACTGGCGGAACACCAAACAAATCACGCCCTGAATATTGGGAGGGTGAAATTCCGTGGGCATCACCAAAGGACTTTCGTTTCTTTTATTTGACTGACACTGAAGATCATATATCTAAGGAGGCGCTTTTAGAGTCGGCGACTACATTGGTTCCTCCCGGTACGTTGTTGGTCGTCTTTAGAAGCGGCATCTTACAGCATACACTTCCTGTAACGATTACAACCAATGAAACGGCGATAAATCAGGATTTGAAGGCAATCATTTTCGGCAGTGATGTTTCCGCAGAGTATGTAGGAGCCTATTTCGTCGTCTTTAGCAGTCGGTTGCTCCCATTGATTACTAAGTCGGGAGCTACCGTTCAAAGCATAAACACTGAACAGTTCGAACAACTCGAAATTCCTATCCTTCCAAAGGAAGTACAGGATGCAGTTGTCACAAAATTACTTGGTGCATACAAAACCAAGCACAAGAAAGAAGACCAAGCCCAGCAACTCATTGCAAACATTGATACGGTGCTGCTTGACGAACTCGGTATCAAGCAGAAAACCGGACCGCCAAATAAGCTTAAAGACCGGGTTTTCCGCAGCCATCTGCATGAACTAACAAGTAGAAGATGGGATCCAAATTATTATCGTTACATGGCTAGATTCTTGAAAGAAATTGAGTCATGCCTTTTTTCGATTCATAAGTTGAAAGATGCACTCGACTTGGTTCAGTATGGAATTTCGGAGCGCGCGACGGCGGATGTAACTGGTGTTCCCATGCTACGTATGCTCAACCTTCAAGATGGTGACTGGGACGTTTCCGATATGAAGTATATTGTAATGGATGAGCGTGCAAGACAGCCTTATCTACTTAAAGAGCGCTGCATTGATAGGTAAACCTTCCGTCACGTGGTAAGAGTGCGGGCATGGCAGCG
>Ga0209577_10004535_pt1 | contig 13050 bp, 14 predicted proteins | sample GraSoiAngelo_109_FD_185874 | JGI IMG/M metagenome (GOLD analysis project Ga0209577, IMG submission 185874) | Grasslands soil microbial communities from the Angelo Coastal Reserve, California, USA - 14_0903_12_20cm (SPAdes) (version 2) | ecosystem: Environmental > Terrestrial > Soil > Grasslands... | reverse complement strand
CACGGTTGACACAGGTAAGGATGTAGCGCTCTACTCTGCACGAGGCGCCAAGAAAGGCGAGCACGTGACCGTGTACTTCACCGAAGAAGCAGGGAAGAAAATCGCTCACGTGTTCAAACACCTCTAGAAACATGATCATCGCCCGCGTGAATGGCGGCCATGATCGACGAGTGATCGCTCAGTTTTATGTCCGCATTGCTGCCGGTCTGTGTAGCAATCTACGGTGAACATCAGCGAGTGCGTGTACAAGTAATTGTCCGGGGCCAACTGGGCCTCGATGTCTGGTGGCAGAAGCTGGGCGCTGAACCAACCTTGGGTGGTAGTCCGGCGGTAGTCGATTCCATACATCGGCGTGAGACGAAAACCCAGTCGATGGTCGGTCTGCACGGTGAAACGGAACCGGGGAAGATACCATCCACTGGCGCAGGGAGCGCGCGACGAGTAGGCTCCTCCGGCTCCGAAGGTGCCTGACTTGTCATTGCAGTTTGCCCGCTCGCTGATTCGGGATTAAGTCCCAGCATGAGAAAGAAGGATAATGATAGGCCAGCCGAAGATATTCAATTGAGTGGGCGCATCGTCCTTGTGCCTCCGTTTCAAGGTCGTGAATCGAGCACGACGTCTCGACGTTAGTGCGTGCAGCGCGGAAATAGAGTCACCAGGACCGTCAAGTCCCACGGTGTGAACAGCCATTGGTCGGCCTCGATTCTGGCCGCCTCTGCGGCACGAGCGATAAAGCCCAAGCGATGCCGCTTCACGAAACTGTGCAGATGCTGGACGCAAATTCCACTCAGGTTCACGACCTCTGCATAAGTGAAGAGTTTCTGGCTTGCTTTGACGGTTGCCATACGGCGCGTCCTCTCAATCCCTGTGGGTACTTAAATTTCAAAGAATTCGCCGACGATTCGAATCTCGCGTCGGCGAAACTTGCCGACCTGATGAGATTCGCTTTGGCTCTCCTCACGCCGCAAACAGCCAGTACCTCACAGACATCCATACAAGCGGTCCCGTCGAGCAAAGGCCAATCGCCATCGCCAGAAGCACTTGACTGGTGGAGATATTTAGTTCGGGAGTTCTTTCGTCCTGCGGGATATGCACGAGAAAGTCCTGGTGACCCTAGTCCTGCATCAACCCGCGAGTCTAGCCCCATGATGAAGCAGTCTGTCCGGAATGTGTGAGCTGCGGTCGAGCGCTACTGACATGAATGCGACGGCGCTCTGGCCATCGGAGATTACGAGCCTTTCTTTGGGGGCAGAAAGTGTCTTGCCGCCCAGAGGCTGCAACATGGCATCGAGTTGCTCTGCATCGAAGGTCGCAATCTGTTGGGCGGTTCCCGCATCTGCGTCGAGCACCTCAATACGACTCAGGGAAAGAGGAGTTGTCCCGAAGTTCGTCAGATGCAACTCGTACATGACATAGAAATGCGGTCCGCTTGGGAATGCTGTCGGCTCGAATGGCACGCGCATTGCGAGCTGTGGTGGCCGTGGAGCGGGCTTGGCTGCCGAATTCTTGTTATCGGATCGCAGATTCTGCGCCTGAGAATTGCCCGTCGCCTGGTTGTCCGGTTGGGCAATGGTAGGACATGAGCAAAGGGAAGCAGCTCCGAGAAGGATTAACAGGCGCATGCTCCTGGTACGCAATTGGCGACCACAAAGTTCCTCATTCTGGTTGGATGGTCGGCATTCGGAAGCGATCCAAGATTGGCCCTTCCGAACTGATTCACCGTTGCCCAATAGATTAGGTGGAGAGACCGCCGCGTCCCCGGCTTTGCCACTTGTCTCTGTCCATGTTGCGCAGCTCCGATGCGAACTCACGGTGAAGGGGGACTCGAAAAAATCGGTCACATCTGGTACTTCACATTTTACAACCTGAATGAGAAACAGGTGCGCCGCTCTTCGAAGTCTCCCATCAAGTCAGTAGCAATTGAAATGCTCCAGAAAGCGCAAGAGGAATTGCGGAAGGGAATCGCGCCGACCAGCCGCGAACAAGTTGAAGTACGAAGACCTCCGCTCCATTTTGGTCGCCGACTACACGGACAGCGGGAAGCTAGAGATGAGCGGCGACGAAATTGTGATCACTGGCAAGACGGGTTTGCTCAAGGCGCTCGACGGCCATTTCTCCGGCATGAATGTGCAGGCGATCACCACGGACGAAATTCGGAAGTTCATCGCCAAGCGCAAAGCCGAAGGCGTGACGGGTCCGGCTATCAACCGCAACCTCGCAAGGCTCCGGCGCATGTTCAAGCTGGCGCAACGGGAGGGAAAGATTTCCGCCATGCCGTACTTCCCGATGGGCAAGGAGTCCGAGCCCCGCGAAGGGTTCGTGGAGCGCGACGAATTTGAAATGCTCCGCGCAGCGATGCCGACACGGCTGCATCCGGGCCTCACGCTTACCTACGAGGTGGGCTGCCGCACGGGGGCGATGAAGAAGGTCATCTGGCCGTGGATCAAGCTTGACGAGAGCGAAATACACCTGCCTGCCGGGGCCATCAAGAACCGCAACTCCATCACCCTGCCGCTGTCAGCGGAACTCACGGGCATGCGCAAAAAACTTTTCCGCACGGACGACGGCCCGGTGTTCGACACCACGAATTTCCGCCGGTGCAAGAGGCGAAGCGGAGTCCGATGAATCTTGACGAATCGAGCCAGCCGATTCGCGATCGAAATTGCGGAGTATGAATGAAAAAAAATGGACTCAGCCGAGCAGAACCTAGAGGCCGCGGCTGAAAACAGTTGGTTTGGATTGCGAGCTTCCCAAGCTTTGGCACCTTCCCGGCAGTTCTGCAGATAGCGGCCGGGAAGGTCTCCCGCGGCGATGGAAGTCATTCCAGGAGGGTACAGCACATCCATCATATCGCCTTGTGGAAGCAGTCTTAGGGATTCAGGACAACGTTGCGTCTACTTTCAAGAAGGTTCATGACCTTCTCCGCCTTATCAGCCTCGACGCCCACTTCACTCAGCGCTTCGCGAAAGTGCGTAAGAAACCTGTCGAAATGCCCGTCGTTTAAGCCGTGCTGCCGCGCAAGCGCATGAGCAGCATGCATATCATTGCCCGTATACACAACTCGTCCACCGAGAAGCATGGAGATAAACATACTCTGCCGAGCACGTAAGTGCGCCATATCGGTTCTTTTAAAAAAGGGGCGGAGTGTGTCATCCTCGAAGACTCTTCTATAAAAGGATTCGGTAGCGGCCGCGACTGTTTGACTTCCGCCGATAAGATCATAGAGTTCATCGATCACATGATCCTCCAGAAGTAAGAGAACGAGGTAGATCCTGGCTCAAGAAGTGGGGGTTCGCTTGTGACGGTCATTGTAGCCACCCAGCTCGTGTAGTCAACGGTTGCTGTCATTTTGGTGCCGCAAATCTTTCAAACTCTTGCCAGGGCAGACAATTCCTCTTCGATCTTCACAGTAGGGAAGAGGACGACTTTGAATTGAAGAGACCGCGCGATGAGGCACGATTTGTCGGCCTTCTCAAGAAGGCGGATGGCCCGGTCACGATCTTCTTCTTTCAGGACGGTGACGACCGGCCGGAGTTTGATTTCTGTAAAGCGCCAGATACCGTCCTCGTTGCCGAGCACGCCTTCCGCGTCCAGGTTGAAGGACGCAAATCCCAGGCGGGACTTCTCCGCAATACCGGAGAAGGTGCTGACAAAGCAGCTTGCCACAGCGGCGACGAGGAAGTGTTCCGGGGTCCAGCGCCCTGGCTCCCCCAAGAACTCCGGTGGGGCGCTGAACGATATACAAGAGCGGACTCCTTCCGCGTGGACGACGCCATTGCGTCCGCCCGCGCCGAATGTGTTGACTCGATATTCGTGAAGAGCTTCCATTTTCTCTTCCTTTCGTCTTCCCCGCGGGAGATTGCTTCCGATTCTGGCCCCGCCTTAGCGATTCAAACCTAACAAGGGAGCCTTTACGGCAGCGTGACCTGCGTCACGGTTGAAAGTGATGGCCGTCACAGCCAGCTGAACATCTGAAGACGTATTAAGAAGGCTAGAGGGAGGTGGCCCATGCAAGCAGTTCAAGCAAAAACGAGAATTACACTGAAGAACATTTTGTTCGCAACTGACTTTTCACCTGCAGCGGACCAAGCTGCGCCAATCGCGATCCAGATCGCGCAGCGTTATGGAGCAAAGGTGTATGGCGTACATGTGAATAGATTTGACGACTACACTGCTGCTGCACCCAATGCCTGGGCAGCGATGGCTGAGGCAGCAGAGAAGGAGACCAAAGAAGATGCCGGGCGCCTGAATGAACAGCTCCAGGGCATCGAACACGAAGTCGTGATCGGTGAAGGCAAGACTTGGGGTGTGATGTCCGATCTGATCCAACGGAAGGAAATCGACCTGGTTGTGCTTGGGACCCGTGGCCGCACCGGACTTGGAAAGGCGCTGCTTGGTTCGGTTGCCGAACAGATCCTCAGGCAATCGCCGTGCCCGGTGCTGACGGTCGGCCCACACGTGAACCCTTGGTCCGACGAATACCCAAAGATGCGTGAAATCCTTTACGCCACGGATCTCGCGGCTGACTTCCCAACAGCGGCACCCTACGCCGTATCTCTGGCGCAGGAGAACCAGGCGCATCTCGTGTTGCTGCACGTGATAGAAGACCGGAAGGCAGGGGAGTTGGTGAACAGCCCAGAGGTGGTGGATGTCAAGAAGCGGAAGCTGCGGCAATTGGTTACGCAGCAAGCCCGATTGTGGTGCGACCCCAACTACGTTGTCGAGCAGGGACCAGCGGCGGAGAAGATCCTGGACGTTGCGAAACGGCGGCACACTGATCTGATCGTGCTGGGAGCCCGGCCGGCAAAGGGGCTTGCAACGCATCTGAACATTGGCACGGTGCACAAGGTTGTGTCACAAGCGGAGTGCCCGGTCCTTACGGTTCGTGGCTGAAGCGCATCATCCGCTGTCACACTGACATCAGAGGCGGTGAGACACAACGAGGTTGAGGGTCCGGCGAGCAGACTCTTTTCAAAGTGCTCTGGCCTCAACCCCGACGGACGCGAGGAGGGAGCGAGCCGGAATGCAGATTCTGAAAGCCGGGGTGCTCTATTTCGCGGTCGTTTTCGGAGCCGGGTTCATGCTTGGCCCCATCCGCATTCTGTGGGCCGCTCCGCGGCTCGGGACGAGAATGGGCGAACTCTTGGAAGCGCCTATCATGCTCGTAATCACAATTGTGGCAGCGCGGCGGATAGTTCGGAAACTCCCTGTAGCGCCCACCGCGTCGAGTCGACTATGCATGGGTGGGATTGCGCTCGGCCTGATGATCATTGCGGAGTTTACGCTTGTGCTCTGGCTCCGAGGCCTCTCGATCAAGGAGTACCTCGCAGGTCGAGACCCTGTAGCGGAAGCAGTCTATTATGTGATGCTTGGCGCGTTGGCCGTCATGCGGTTACTAGTAGCACGAAGATCAGGTCGATCCCAAGAATGTGGCTACAAGGCATTGTGATTAATTCGCGCTTGCTTGGCCGCGGATTCTTGCGGAGGCCAATCTCCAACAGTCTCTCGCAATTGCCCAATCTTCTTGAGCGCGCACGATTAAGATGCGAACGGCAGAATCGGGAAGGGAAATCTCCTGATCCGCAGATGACTGCGCATTCTTCGCGGCGTCGAGTTTCAAGCCAAGAAATCCGAGGTTGGCACAAGCTGCGACTCGCACCTCCGGCGAATTTTCGCCGATCCCTGCGGTAAACACCAAAGCATCTAGTCCGCCCAGCACTGCCATCATCGCGCCGATGCCAGATTGAAGGCGATGCACGAAGATCTCAAAAGCCAGCTTAGCCCGCGGATGGCCGTTTTTCATTGCGGCCACGATCTGCCTCATGTCGCTTGAGATTCCAGAGATTCCCCACAGTCCTGATTTGCTGTTCAGCAGGTCGTCAAGCTGCTGCCCTGTGAGCTGACCTTGTCGCACTAAATAGGTCAAGATTCCGGGGTCCACAGAACCTGATCGCGTTCCCATCATCAGGCCTTCTAGTGGCGTGAATCCCATGGTTGTATCAATGCTTCGCCCCCCGCGAATCGCCGCCAAAGAGCAACCGTTCCCCAAATGGCAAGTAACAAGTTTCAGCGCTGGCAAATCCTTGCCGAGGAGCTGCGCGGTGCGCTCCGCGCAATACTGATGATTGATTCCGTGAAAGCCATACCGACGAATCCCCTGAGCGAGCCATTCATAAGGACCAGGGTACACTGCGGCAGGCTCCGGCAATCGGCTGTGAAAGCCAGTATCGAACGCGGCCACCTGGAAAACCGGGCCAATGCGTTTCTCGATGATCTCGATCGCTTGCAACTCGGCCCGATTATGGAGTGGGGCAAAGGCGGACATGCTCGCTATCGCAGATTTCACTTCTGGTGTGATGGCTGTTGCTTTGTCGAAATTTTTACCACCGTGTACGACACGATGACCTACTACGTCGATTTCGGAAGGCGCAGAAAGTACACGCAGGCTTCCACTCCATAACGTATCCAATAGGCGTTCGATGGCATCCGCGCGCGACGCAGCCTTGACGCGATCTTTCATCTGCGCACGCTGTAAATTCTGTGCCTGGATATCGGCATGGTCGCCGTTCCATTCGATCTTGCCTTCCCAGGTTGGTGCAGGCGGATGTGCAGGAAGGGTTTTTCCGATGTCGTACATGCAGCTCTTCTGGCTGCTGGAACCCGAATTGAGTACAAGGATTTTCATGGCCTAATAGGGCCACTTCCAATCCCGGACTTCCGGCAGGTCGTCTCCATGTTCGCGGATGTATTGCTTGTGCTCAGCGAGCTTGTCGCGCAGGAACTGTTTGAAATGTGCGCCCACGCGTTGCAAGCGAGGGACGCGGTCGACTACATCGCCTGCGAGGTGAAATCGATCCAAATCGTTCAGGACTGTCATATCGAAGGGAGTCGTCGTCGTGCCCTCTTCCTTATATCCGCGGACGTGGAAGTTGTCATGATTGGTGCGCCGATAAGTCAGGCGGTGAATCAGCCAGGGATAGCCGTGATAGGCAAAGATGACCGGCTTGTCGATTGTGAAGATGGAGTCGAACTCACGGTCGGAAAGTCCGTGTGGATGTTCGGTTGAGGGCTGAATCGTCATCAAGTCAACCACATTGACGACCCGGACCTTGATATCAGAAAAATGCTGGCGCAGCAGATCAACGGCCGCAAGCGTCTCCAGCGTGGGGACATCTCCCGCACAGGCCATCACCACGTCCGGATCGCTTCCCTGGTCGTTCGAAGCCCACTGCCAGATTCCGATTCCATTCGTGCAATGCTCGATGGCCGATCCCATATCGAGCCACTGTAGTGCCGGCTGCTTTCCGGCAACAATCACATTAACGTAATTTCGACTGCGGAGGCAGTGATCGGCTACGGAAAGCAGGGTGTTTGCGTCCGCAGGCAAGTACACGCGTACAACATCGGCCTTCTTGTTTACAACATGGTCGATGAAGCCGGGGTCCTGGTGGGTGAAGCCGTTGTGGTCCTGGCGCCAGACGTGTGATGTGAGGAGGTAGTTCAACGATGCGATTGGACGGCGCCAGGGAATATTTCGCGTGACTTTCAGCCACTTGGCGTGTTGGTTGAACATGGAGTCCACGATGTGGATGAAGGCTTCGTAACAGGAGAAGAAGCCGTGACGGCCGCTGAGCAAATAACCTTCGAGCCAGCCTTGGCACATGTGCTCGCTCAGGACTTCCATTACCCGGCCGTCCTTCGAAAGGTGCTCGTCGGTAGGAAGCAATGGCTCCAGGAAAACCTTGTCAGTGACTTCGTAGAGCGCATCGAGCCGGTTCGAGGCCGTCTCATCAGGGCCGAATACCCGGAAGCTCCTCGCGTCCGCGTTCCGCTTCATAACATCGCGCAGTAGATTTCCTAGGACTCGAGTTGCTTCGGCCGTGTCAGTGCCCGGCTTCGACACCTTCACCGCATATTCGCGGAAGTCCGGCATCACAAGGTCTTTGAGCAACAGTCCACCATTCGCGTGCGGGTTGGCTCCCATCCTGCGTGTGCCACTCGGCGCGAGTTCCGCTAGTTCTGGAATCAGCTTGCCGTTTCCATCGAACAGTTCTTCTGGGCTGTAGCTCTTCAACCATTCTTCCAATATCTTTACGTGGTCAGGGTGGGACACAAAATTCGTAACAGGGACCTGGTGCGCGCGCCATGTGTCTTCGACAGGTTTTCCATCAACTATCTTTGGTCCGGTCCAGCCCTTTGGCGTTCGAAGGATGATCATTGGCCACAGTGGAAGGCCGGCTGACCGTCCCGCGCGGGCGTCACTCTGAATCACGCGAATTTCCGTGATGATCGTGTCGAGCGTACCTGCCATGAGTTGGTGCACAGTCTCCGCCTCATGGCCTTCCACAAAGTACGGTTTGTAACCATACCCGGTGAAAAGTTGAGTCAAATCCGAATCACTCAGACGACTGAGTATGGTTGGGTTTGCAATCTTGTATCCGTTCAAATGCAGAATGGGAAGAACAGCGCCGTCGCGAACGGGATTTAGAAACTTGTTCGAGTGCCAACTAGCTGCGAGTGGACCCGTCTCGGCCTCGCCATCACCAACGACGCAGCAAACCAGGAGGTCCGGGTTGTCAAAGGCAGCTCCGTACGCGTGAGCAATGGAGTATCCCAGTTCACCGCCTTCATGAATCGAGCCGGGCGTCTCCGGTGCGACGTGACTTGGAATACCTCCTGGGAACGAGAACTGTTTGAATAGCTTCTTCAGCCCTTCTTCGGTTTGTGAAATGTTGGGGTAGAGTTCGCTGTAGGTACCTTCCAGGTAGGTGTTGGCAACCAGGCCGGGCCCTCCATGACCCGGACCCGTTACGTAGATGACATTTAAGTCGTACTTCTTGATCAGTCGATTGAAATGAGCGTAGATGAAATTCAACCCCGGTGTGGTGCCCCAGTGCCCCAGCAATCGTGGTTTGATGTGTTCGAACTTCAACGACTCGTGAAGCAACGGATTGGCATAGAGATAGATCTGCCCTACGGAGAGGTAGTTCGCGGCGCGCCAGTAGGCATGCATCTTGCGCAGCTCTTCCTCGGATAGAGGCTGTTTGGATTCATAAGACTTTGCAGAACCTGTGGGTACCGCCGAAGCCATATCAGTGTCCTCCCTATTTTGGATCGAAGCCGCTTATCCCCGGCGGGGCAAGAAAAAGTCCACTCATCACAGGGGCCAGGGTCCAATCTTATCCCCACAAGTTTGAACAGGCCATTACAAGTAGTGTGCAGCCCAGGTCGTGAACTCCGAGGGAGCAGAGGGAGGGGGTTGGGGAAGTGGAGGGCCGCCTTCACACGAGTTTACGAAAGCCGGACCGGGCTGAAATCGGAACAACTTGCCGCCCCCGGTCCAAGTCAGTCGGAGACGTTGGCTTTGCACACTTCGGATGCTGCTTCTGGTAGCGGAACATTCCTGTCAATGTTTCGCCGCTTGGGGTTTGCTGCGTGTGGTGATCTCTTCGAATAGCCGTCTGCTCTTTTTCCAAACGCTGAATGATCGCGCGCAGCAGGTTCCGACTGTTTCTTCGATCTCGTCAAATATCAGGACCTCCAAGACGTCGCGCTCATCCTCTTGCATCTCGCACCTCCCACAGGATTCGAAATATGAACTTAGCCGAAACGGACGGTCGAATGCCGGTTCATACGGGCACCGGCCAGTCGCAAAGCACCGGACCCACTAGGCTGCGGACATCTCCTTGTCAGTTTCCCTGGCTGCGAGTTCAGGCCAGATCAACTTGAGCGTGACACCATGTTCTTCGTCGTACACCAGAGTGAAGACATGTGAGCAACGCTCACATAGCCAATAGTGTCTTACGCCGTGGATTCCCGCCCGGGAATCAGCTGTCGGATTATTCCCAGTAGTTGCCACCGGATCGGGCCGGAATCGGAAGAACTTGCCGCCTCCGGTCCAATGAAAGGCAATCGGACACGCCGGGTTTGCACACTTGGGATGTTGTTTCTGGTACAGAGGGATTCCTCTCAACGTTCCGCCACCAGCGGGCTGGTGTTTTGCTGCGAGCTTGTCGAGCCACTGCCCGTTCTTCTTCCAAACGTTGAATAGTGGCCCTCAGCCAGCCTCCCACCGTTTCTTCGGTCTCTTGTTGGTTGCTATACCGGTGGAGGGAATCTAGGGTCTCGCCCGATGTGTTGAACGGAATGTGGCGGCAGGGAATCTTTTCGGAGCGGCACTCGGGGGGCACTAGTTGCATCAGGACACAATCACTGCACGGACCAGGATTCTCTTTGGAATCGTAGGTCATGCAGGTAAGGGAGTCTTCGAAGATATACTGAGGTCTCCAGGACATCCTCTGTGAACGGCCATAGCCCCCATGTTCAAGGAATTGAAGTTCAAATTTCAAAACTTCCAAAAGGTCACGCTCATCTTTCTGCATTTTGCACCTCCTGCTCTGTTTCCAGAATCAGTCGTCAGCTCGACGTGGCGCCTGTTCATCTGCCTGAGCAGGTATTCGTTGTCTCTCTTTCAATCCTTATGTCCGCTCTCTTAACCAAGCGAACAACTATGCGCCGTTTGCTCGATAGGTGAAGCTTGCCTCTGTCCTTTTGGCCGGTTCGACGGTGATTTCCTGATCGAGTTCGCCCAGGCTTTCCTGCCAGACCTTCAAGTGGTAATGACCTGCGGGAACACCCTCAAGCCGGAAACTGCCTCCCGCTCCAGTAATCACGTAGTAGGGATTCTTCGCGACAACAACATAGGAGCTCATCCACTTGTGCACGTCGCAGCGAACCGTTATTCGGTCCGCGCGCGCCAGCGTTATTTCCTGGGGGGCCGCACCGGGTGGGATGGCCTTGTTCGCCTCCCGGTTAGCGAAGCTAGTGACATGGATGTTGTGCATGCAAAGGTCGGTGTTCCCCAACTTGAGCTCTCCCCCCTTCATCAGGAGGACATGCGGGACAAACGAGCATTTTTTCTGATCGATTAGAGGACTCGGGAAATTAAACGCCTTGCCATTGGTGATGTCATCGATCCATACGACTGCGTCGGCGATTCCTCCCCCCTCAATCCTCACCGGATAAACCTCTTTCGTATTTCCACAGATGGATGTATCGCTGGTTACCGTGAACCGCTTTGGCAGCACTGGTTTTCCGTTATACAGGATCCGGCCGGAAATCGTTCCGGTGACGGATTCCTCGACCGTCCGGACCACGTAGCTAGAGGACGCGGTCGGCTGTGACTCGGTTGCCGACGCAGCTTGCGGTTCAGGGGCGCCGGGAAGGGGCGTCGATCGACTCCAGGCGACAGTGCTTCCCAAGAGGGCCAAGGCGACCAGTGCGCCCCACAGGCTCAGTTTCCGAAACTCATTATTCCCCATGATTTGACGCCTTCTCCTGCTGGATTTCGCGCCGCCGCTGGCCGGAGCATTCTTCAAAACTTCCAAAAGGTCGCGCTCGTCTTTTTGCATTTTGGACCTCCCACTCAAGTCTAAGTATGCACTGAGCCGAAAGGGACTGCTGTAACCCTCGTCACATAGCAGCGTGACGGCCATCACAGCCAGGGAACCTTCGTTCCAGTACAAATGTGCGAATTGGTTGTCATTTAACGGGCGGATGCATATGCCAAGCGGGTTTCGTTTTGTGTCGCGCAGGGAGGGAGGTATACTCCGGGACGGTGAGCTGATGCGCGCCCCCTACGGCCTAGAAATCATTGAGAGTTGCCTGTCCTGCCCCCACCGCGAGGATCGGCTCTTCTGCAACCTCCATCCCGCTGCGGTGCAGAAGTTGGCGGCCATCACCTCGGCTGCCGCCTATCCGAAAGGGGCGACTCTCTTCGTAGAGGGGCAGTCACCGCGTGGGGTCTTCATTTTATGCAGTGGCAAGGTCAAACTGTCGACCTCGTCTGCCGACGGGAGAAGTCTCATTCTTAGGATCTCGGAGCCGGGAGAGGTCCTGGGGCTGCCTGCCACCGTAACCGGGAAACCTTATGAACTCACAGCCGATGTAATCGAACCTACGCAGGCCAATTTCATCTCTCGGACCGATTTCTTGCTCTTTCTGCGCGAGCACGGCGAGGCAGCGCTGCGCGTGGCGCAGCAGCTCGGTGAAACCTACCATTCCGCAATATCGGAAATGAGAACCATTGGACTCTCTCATTCCGCAGCTGAGAAGTTGGCGCGCTTCTTGTTGGATCTCTCTGCAAGTCATGACGAAGGAAAGGGCGAGGTAAAGCTCACGCTTACCCTCACACACCTAGAAATCGCCCAGATGATTGGGGCTTCCCGAGAGACCGTGACGCGCCTGTTCGCCGATTTCAAGAAGAAACAGCTCTTGCAAGTAAGAGGTTCGACGCTTATCATCAAAAGTAAGGCGGGGCTCGAAAGCGTTCTGAGTTCTTAGCTCCCTGTTTCCCCTTCCTGGAAGTTCTCTCCCTAACTACCTTTCCGCGCGGGCAGTCCGGGGCGCGCATTCAAGTTTTCCGTTCTTCGTTCGCATGGCCTACCTCTGGCGTATCGTCGCCGCGGCCCTTGGCGTTGCAGCGACTCGCTGGGATACCTCGGGTGGAATTTGGGGAGCGTCGCGTCATGACAGTTGGGTTCATCTCGGTGATGATCCTGAGAGTGGGTCAACGCATCCTGCCGGCGTTCGCTGGAATGAGGATGCTTTGGAGCACGAAACTTATGTTCGCGGGGCTTGCGTTTGTCACACTAGGCTGCACGCTGTGTGTTTCCTGCGAGATCATCGCCTACCAGGGTTATGCGGCGTGGGCATGGTCCATTTTGCCGATTTCCGCGCTCTGCGAGCTTGCGGGATTCACAATTTAAGCTATCAACATTCTCGGTACGTTCATCCTTCAGCCCAGCCACGCACAAATGTGCATTGTTCCGGCGTTGACTATGATACCCATTATGGGTATCATAGACCCCAGAATGGGTATTATACACGCTCCAAATGCGATCGGTGAAGCGCTATATGGACGCACCCGACAGGCGGTGCTGCGCTTGTTCTTTGGGCAGCCGGATCGCCGATTCCTGCAAAAGGAGGTCATTCAGCGCATCGGATTGGGATCCGGGGCCGTGCAACGTGAGTTAGAGCGGCTTTCGAGAG
>Ga0209577_10004533_pt1 | contig 13051 bp, 13 predicted proteins | sample GraSoiAngelo_109_FD_185874 | JGI IMG/M metagenome (GOLD analysis project Ga0209577, IMG submission 185874) | Grasslands soil microbial communities from the Angelo Coastal Reserve, California, USA - 14_0903_12_20cm (SPAdes) (version 2) | ecosystem: Environmental > Terrestrial > Soil > Grasslands... | reverse complement strand
CGGCGGCGGCGATCCTGAACTCGGCCCCCGGGGTGTCGGCGTCGCGGCTCATGCGCGCGATCCCGCCGAGCAGCCAGAGGTCGATCTCGGTGACCTCGATCCCGTTGCGCCGCGCGGCCACCGCGTGACCCAGCTCGTGCAGGACCAGCGAGGCGAAGAAGACGAGCGCGGCCACGATCGCGATGGTGTAGGCCGAGGTGTCGGAGTGCAGCACGGAGCGGAAGCTGCTCGACAGCGTGTACACGAAGAAGAACAGGATCAGGAACCAGCTCGTGTTGACGCCGATGCGGATTCCGAATATCCGGCCGAGCTGGTGATTTCCCGGGCGAGGCATGACCCTATGGTGGCATGCCGCACCAGCGGTTCGAGGCGGTGTGGCGCCTGGTTGTGGACCGCTCAGAGCGGCAGGCGGCGGGGGTGGGGCCGGAGGGCGGTGGCGGTGCTCAGACCGCAGCGCGGTGGCGATCGATGATCGCCCCGAAGTCCAGCCCCGCGGGGAGGGTCCCGTAGGCCAGGCCGCTGTCGCCATCCAGGCGCGAGGCGCAGAAGGCGTCGGCGACCGCAGGCGGCGAGTGGCGCACGACGAGCGAGCCCTGGAGGGCCAGAGCCATGCGCTCGACCACGCGGCGGGCGCGCGACTCGAGCTCGGCTGGATGGGACAGCTCCTCGCGCACGGAGGTCACGAAGCGGTCGAGCCGGGGGTCGGCCCCCGAGAACACCTCCAGGCTGTGCGGGTCGCGCGCGAGCGCGCGCAGGACGTCGAGGCTCATGACGTTGCCCGAGCCCTCCCAGATCGAGGCCAGCGGGGCCTCCCGGTACAGGCGGGGCAGGCCGGACTCCTCCACGTACCCGTTGCCGCCCAGGCACTCCAGGCATTCGTAGGCGTGGCCGGGGGCGCGCTTGCACACCCAGTACTTGCTCACGGCGGTGGCAAGCCGCTTGAACGTCTGCGCGGCCTCGTCTCCGGGCGCATCGTCGTAGGAGCGGGCCAGGCGCATGGCCACCAGCGTGTTGGCCTCGGACTCCAGGCACAGGTCGGCCAGCACGTTGCGCATCAGCGGCTGGTCGATCAAAAGCCGTCCGAAGGCCGAGCGGTGGGAGGCGTGGTGCAGCGCCTGCATCACGCCCCAGCGCAGCCCGGCCCCGGTTCCGATCACGCAGTCCAGGCGCGTGTGGGCGACCATCTCGATGATCGTCGGGACTCCGCGTCCGGGAGCTCCCACCATCCGGGCCCACGCGCCGGCGAACTCCACCTCGCTGGATGCGTTCGAGCGGTTGCCGAGCTTGTCCTTCAGGCGCTGGAGGTGAAAGGCGTTGCGCTGCCCGTCCGGTAGCACGCGCGGCATGGCGAAGCACGACAGCCCCTCCTCGGCCTGGGCCAGGACGAGGAACAGGTCGCACATCGGCGCCGAGCAGAACCACTTGTGACCGATGAGCTCGTACTCGCCACCGGGACCGCCCCCATTGATGGGCCGCGCCCGCGTGGTGTTCGCGCGCACATCGGAGCCGCCCTGCTTCTCGGTCATCGCCATCCCGCACAGGGCGCTGCCCTTCTCCTGGGCCGGGATCAGGCGGGGGTCATACGTGGTCGCCGTCAGCAGCGGCTCCCAGAGCTCGGCCAACTCGGGCTGCATGCGCAACGACGGCACGGCGGCGAAGGTCATGGTGATCGGGCAGGCGAAGCCGGCCTCGGCCTGCATCGCGGTCATGTACAGCGCGGCGCGGGCCACGTTCGCGCCCGGCCGGGGATCGCGCCAGGGGAGGCAGTGAAGCTCCTCCTGCACCCCCAGGCGCATGAGCTCGTGCCAGGCGGGGTGGAACTCGACCTCGTCGATGCGATGGCCGTAGCGATCGTGGGTGCGCAGCCGAGGAGGGTTCTCGTTGGCCTGCACGCCCCACTGCACCGGCTCGCCGCCGATGCGCTCGCCCAGCGCGCGGGCCCGGTCCAGCACCCAGCTCCCGCCCTCCCGCTCGGTCGCCTCGACCAGCGCGCGGTGGCTCGAGAAGTAGTTGACGCCCTCCAGCGGGGGGGCCTGGTTGTTGACCTCATGGGTCGCGGAGGGCGGCGCCGAGGCGACGGTCTGATCCACAGCCATGAGAAGAAGGTAGCGCGAGCAGGGGGCGCGGGCGAGTGCGGGCAAGCGGGGCGCGGCGATGGCAGGCGGGGGACGGGGGAAACGGGCGCGGCGATAGCATCGCCCGCCGAGACCCAGATGGCACATGAAGTGACGTTGATCCCCGGCGACGGAACCGGGCCCGAGCTGATCGAGGCCACGCGCCGCGTGCTCGAGGCCACGGGGGTCGAGCTCCAGTGGGATCGCCAGGAAGCGGGAGAGGATGTCTACGAGGCCGAGGGCAACCCGTTCCCCGACCGCACGCTGGAGTCGCTGAGACGCACCAAGGTCGGGATCAAGGGGCCCACAACCACTCCCGTGGGGTCGGGCTTTCGCTCGGTCAACGTGCTGCTGCGAAAGGAGCTCGACCTCTACGCCTGCATCCGTCCCTGCAAGGCGTATGAGGGGGTGCGCACGCGCTTCCCCGAGACCGACATCGTGATCGTGCGCGAGAACACCGAGGACCTCTACGCCGGGATCGAGTACGAGGAGGGGACCGAGGACAACGCCCGCCTGCGCGCGTTCCTGGCCGAGCTGGGGGCCAACGTCCGGGAGGACTCGGGCATCTCGATCAAGCCCATCTCGATCTTCGGCTCCGAGCGCATCGTCGAGCACGCGTTCCAGTACGCCAAGGCGAACGATCGCCGCAAGGTGACGGCCGTGCACAAGGCCAACATCATGAAGTTCAGCGACGGGCTGTTCCTGCGCACGGCTCGCGAGGTCGCCGAACGTCACCCCGACGTGGAGTTCGAGGATCGCATCGTCGACAACCTCTGCAATCAGCTCGTCTCGCGTCCCGGGGAGTACGACGTGATCGTGCTCCCCAACCCCTACGGCGACATCGTCTCCGACCTGGGGGCGGGAATGATCGGCGGCCTCGGCCTGGCCCCGGGCGGCAACATCGGCACGCAGGCCGCCGTGTTCGAGGCGACTCATGGTTCTGCCCCCAAGTACAAGGGCCTCAACAAGGTCAACCCGACCGCGCTGATGCTCTCCGGAGCGCTTATGCTCCGGCACCTGGACGAGCGGGAGGCGGGCGACCGGGTGGAGGCGGCGATCGCCGAGGTGATCCGCAAGGGAGAACGCGTGACCTACGACCTCAAGGAGTCACGCGACGACCCGAGCGCGGTGGGGACGTCGGAGTTCGCCGATGCAGTTATAGAAGAATTATCCTGACCAAAAAAGACATTCGACAAACAGGAGTTTCACAACAGTGACCGGCAAACAGGCAATCCGTGTAGCTGTGACTGGAGCCGCGGGCCAGATCGGTTACTCACTGCTGTTCCGGGTCGCGAGCGGAGAGATGCTCGGCCCCGATCAGCCACTCCAGCTTGCGCTCCTCGAGATTCCCCCGGCGATGGACGCGCTGAAGGGTGTGGCCATGGAAATCGAGGACTGCGCGTTTCCGCTCCTCACCGGGATCGACCTGGCCGACGATCCAGCCCGCGCGTTCGACGGAGTGAACCTCGCGCTGCTGGTCGGATCAAAGCCGCGGACCAAGGGCATGGAACGGTCCGAGCTGCTATCGGAGAACGGCAAGATCTTCACCGAGCAGGGGCGGGCGCTGAACGAGAACGCCGCGGATGACGTGCGCATCCTGGTCGTGGGTAACCCGGCCAACACCAACTGCCTCATCGCCTGCAGCAACGCACCCGACATTCCCGATGAGCGCTTCAGCGCGATGATGCGCCTGGACCACAACCGGGCGCTCGCTCAGCTCTCAGCCAGGACCGGCGTTCCGGTCGGAGAGATCACCAACATGACAATTTGGGGCAACCACTCCGCCACGCAATACCCGGACATCTTTCACGCCAAGGTGCAGGGGCGTCCGGCCGCGGAGGTGGTGAACGACCAGTCGTGGCTGGAGAACGACTTCATACCCACCGTGCAGAAGCGGGGAGCGGCGATCATCGAGGCGCGGGGGGCCTCGAGCGCGGCCTCGGCGGCCAATGCGGCCGTGGACTGCGTGCGCGACTGGCTTGCGGGCACCCGGGAGGGTGACTGGGTGTCGATGGCCGTGGCCTCCGACGGCTCGTATGGCGTGGCCGAAGGTCTGTTCTCGGGCTTCCCCGTCACCACCCGCGGCGGCGAGTGGTCGATCGTCGAGGGGCTCGACCTGGACGAGTTCTCCCGGGGACGGATCGACGCGACCGTGGCCGAGCTCGAAGACGAGCGCGGCACCGTGAGAGCGCTGGAGCTGGTGTGAGAGAGCGGTGAGGGGCTAGCCCTTGGGCACCCAGCCGCGGCCCTGCTTGCGCACCTTGCCGTCGGACTGCAAACCCGGCAGCACGCGGTACAGGTAGTTCTGCTTTATACCCATGCGCTTGGCGAGCTCGGGGATGGTGATGCCGGGATTGGCCTTCACCAGTTCGAGTGCCTGCACCGCTCGTGTACCGCTGCCGCGCGGACGCCCACGACGTCGCCGTGTGGGGGCGCCGGCCCGCGCGCGGGTCCGCGTTGCGCTGCCGGTCCGCGATGCGCTGCCTGTGCGAGTGGTTGTCCGCGCCCGGCGCGTCGTGGTGCGGCCCCGGCCACCGGTCGCCCGCGTTCGCTTGGTGCGCGCCGTGCCAGCGGCGGAGCCTCCATCGCGCCCGACTCCGGCGAGCGCCGACGAGGCCGCCTCGAGCTGGTTGTACTCGTCTACGTACGGCTGGAGCGCCCGGAGACGCGCTTCGATGTCACGCCGCTGCTTTTCCAGAAAGTCTGGCACGTTGCTTCCCTCCTAGAGACCATGGAATGTAAGCGGAGCCCGCGCTTCCCCGTTATGTGACAACACACTCTATCGCGCGCCCCGGGAAATGGGACATTCCTCAAAATGGGTCAATCTCGAATCAATATTCGTAAGGTGGCGCGGCCGTTAGCTTGGGTCAGAGTCACCGCGCCCAGGGAGCCAGGTCAATGCGACTCGGCGAGCTCCTTGAGGCGCCTCAGCGTATGGTGCGCTTCTCGCTCGGGCATGCCGCCCATGAGCGCGCGGCTCGCCGCAGCCCCCAGCGGGCCGAGGGGAGCGTGGAACTCGTTGCGGTAGTCGAAGTGGGTGCCGCCGTCGCGCTCGGACAGCCGGTACTCCGTCCGCGCGCGCGACCGGGCCGGTCCCTTGCCCTCCCACACCGCGAGCCGCGGGGCTTCACATTCGACCAGCGTCCAGCCGACCTTGAAGTTGGCGCCGCGCAGGTGCAGCGTCTGATGCATCTCGTACCCCTCACGGGGAGGTCCCCCGGTGTGGTCGTTTAGGCGGCGGTGGATGCTGACCCATTCGCCCAGCCGCTCGGGGTCCATCACCAGGCGCCAGACCTCTTCGGGAGACGCGGCGATGTCGATCGACCTCGAAACTACGCTCACGCGCCCACCGTACCCGGATCACCTACCGGCAAGCTGCTCGGTCAGCTCCCAGTCGCGTAGCGCGTGCTCCAAAGCCCGATCGAAGTGATGCAGGTGAACCCCGAGGATCGCCGCCGCGGTCAGGTCGCGCGCCAGTAGGTCGGTATCCAGGCTCTCCATGAGCGGTCCCATGAGAGCCGGGTCCTCACCGGCGATCGCGGAGGCGACCTGGCTGGCGACGGGTGTGACGGTGACCGGCAGGCGCAGGGCCGGTCGCGGCACGAGCATGGCGTCGGCGATGCGCTCGATCATCTGACCGTAGGAGAGGACGTCGGGGCCGGCGATGTCCACAGACCGCCCCCCTATCTCGGCAGAGGTGGCGGCGCGGGCCAGGAACTCGAGCATGTCGCGTTCGTCGAGCGGCTGGGTGCGATTCACATGCCACGCGGGCAGCACCATCAGCCGCAGTCGCTCCACCAGGCGGACCAGGAAGCGAAACGATCGTGACCTGGCCCCGATCACGATCGAGGAGCGCAGCGAGACGGAGGACTCGGACGCGTTCATGAGGATCTCCTCCACCGCCACGCGCGAGGCGAGGTGACGCGAGAGCTTGCCGTGCTGGGGCAATAGCCCGGTGAAGTACACGACCCGTTGAACCGAGGCCGTCTTCGCGGCGCGAGCGAAGTTCTCGGCGGCGCGGCGTTCGGCTTGGGGAAAGTCAGCACCCGTGGCGCTGTCCATCGAGTGCACGAGGTAATAGGCCACGTCCACTCCCTCGAGCGCTTCCGCCACGCCCTCGCCGGTCACCAGATCGCCGCGCCGAACGGGCACCTTCGCCTGCACGCGCGCCGGGTCACGCGAGAGCCCGGAGACCTCGTGACCGTCCTCGAGCAGCCGCGGTACGAGCGCGTGGCCCACATAACCGCTCACCCCGGTGACCAGAACCCGCACCCCGCACATCATGACGGCGTCCCGGCGACCGCCCTCCCCGCGCGGCGCCGGTCGCCCTGCCGACGGATGAGCGTTGGGGGCGGGTCGGGCCTAGGATCGACCCGGGATGGAGTCCGTCGACTGGCTCGAGGCGCAGGCGCGTCAGCGGCTGTCACCAGCGGTGTTCGACTTCTTCGCCGGCGGCGCCGCCGACGAGCGAACGCTGAGCGATAACCGGGCGGCATGGGATGCGATCACGCTGGGAGCGGGACCCGGAGTCTCACTGTCGGAGGTCGACTGCTCGGTGGAGCTGCTCGGGCAGAAGTGTTCGGCCCCGATCGTCCTGGCGCCCGTGGCGGCCCAGCGGCTCGCGCATCCGGAGGGAGAGGTGGCGAGCGCCCGGGCGGCTGCCAGCACCGGGCTCATCTACTGCCTGTCCACCCGATCGACGGCCGACCTCGGCGAGGTGGCCGACGCCGCCGGAGGGCGGCTCTGGTTCCAGCTCTACGTCCACCGCGACCGGGACCGCGTGGCCCGCATCCTCGAGCGCGCCGGCCGCGCGGGCTACGAGTGCGTCGTGCTCACCGCCGACCTGCCGACCGCGGGCCGGCGTGAGCGCGAGCTGCGCCACGGGCTACTCGATCTGCCCGAGGGCGTGACGCTGGCCACGCACCTGGACGGCCCGGTGGCGGAGCGCCAAAAGCCCGAGCCCGGCGGCTGGGACCCGTCGCTCACCTGGACCGACCTGGCCTGGATGCTCGAGTGCGCGCGCCTACCGGTGTTGGTCAAAGGTGTGCTCACCGCAGAGGACGCTCGCCTGGCCTCCGAGCACGGAGCCGAGGGCATCGTGGTCTCAAATCACGGCGGCCGGCAGCTCGATGGCGTGCTGCCCACGGCGGTCGCACTCGATGAGCTGCGCGACGCGGCGCCGCGCGATCTGGTTGTGCTGGTGGACGGGGGCGTGCGCGGCGGTCTCGACATATTTCGCGCGCTGGCGCTCGGGGCCCGAGCGGTGATGATCGGCCGGCCGTATGTGTGGGCGCTGAGCGCGGGCGGCGAAGAGGCGGTGCGCGCACTGCTGGAGGAGACCGTCGCCGGGCTGCGGGTTGTGATGGCCAGCACCGGCTGCCGCCGCGTGGAAGAGATCGCCGGAAAATGCGGGCGCCCTGGCCGCACCCTCCCCAAAAGCGGGGATTAGCTGGACTTTCCGGGCCGGAAGGTTTTCCGTGCGATTTGCGAGAAGGGGTCGCGGGCGGGGTTGAACGGAGGTGGTCGAGCTTGATTTGATGGCGCCCGGTCGGACGCAGAGCAGGTGCGGAAGGAGGGTCGCGGAGGGAGCATGGCCACGGGAACGAGCGCCAAGCAGCGAGTGAGCTGCGATGACTGCTTCTTCCGGCGCAACCTCCTGTGCGCCCTTTCTCTGGAAGAGGCCTGCACGACCTTTCGTCCCGACACACCGGACGGGTTGAGGCCCCCGCGGCAGATGCGGCTCGTGTTCCGGCAGGAGCGCCAGACGCGCGCGGTATGGGCGTTCCCGAGCGCCGAGGAGCAGGCCCGGCTTCACGCCTGAAGCTGCTTCTCGATCCCGCCCGCCCGAGTAGAGTGGGTTCGGGGTGTTACAAGAGGCAGCCCGTCGGAGGGCACCGTGAAGATCATCGTGCTCGGAAAGTCGCCTTCGTGGCAGGACGTGGACGGGGCCTGCAGCGGTTACCTGGTGCAGGAGCACGACACTGCGCTCCTGCTCGACTGTGGCAACGGCGTGTTCTCCAAGCTGCGCCGGTATCGCGATTACGTGGACATCGACGCGGTCGTGATCTCCCACCTGCATGCCGACCACTTCCTCGATCTCATCCCGTTCGCCTACGCCCTCACCTACGCGCCGCGCCAGCAACCGGTCCCAGTCCACACGTGGCCCGGCACCGACACGCCCGCACGTCCCCAGCTCTTCGCGCCCATCGGAGCCCGCGAGACCTTCCGGCGCGTGGTCGGGGCGTGGGGGAACGAGGACCTGATCGAGAACGCGTTCGTGCTCAGCGAGTACAGCGCCGACGACGTGCTCGAGGTGGGCGGCCTGCGCCTGCGCTTCCATGAGGTCCCGCACTTCCTGCCCACCTGCGCGGTGGATGTCGCGCCGCTGAACGGCGGCGGAGGGCGGTTCACGTACGGGGCCGACTGCCGCCCCACCGAGGAGCTGATCAAGTTCGCCGACGGCACCGATCTCCTGATGATCGAGGCGACGCTCCCTCGGCCCGAGCGCGACGGGCCCCGCGGTCATCTGACGCCGTCCGAGGCCGGCGAGCACGGGTCCAAGGCCCACGTGCGCCGGCTGGTGATCACCCACATATCCGACGAACTGGACGAGGGCTGGGCGCAGGCGGAAGCGGAGAAGGCGTTCGGAGGGCCGGTCAGCGTGGCGCACGAAGGCGCCACCTACACGGTCTGAGGGTCGCCCTCGGCGGATCGAGCGGCCCGATCCCGCCGTGCGGGACCGATCTAGACCGCGGACGGGTCGCATCGGGAGCGCGGCTAAAGTGCCGACGATGCCGCCCGAACGCGATCTGTTTGCCAACTTCGAGCGGATGAGACGGGACATCGATGAGCTCTTCGGTGACTTCTTCGAGCGCCCCGGGCTCGCGCCGCACCGCAGGGGGGGCTTCGTGCCCCCCATCGACGTCTCCTACGCGAGCGATCCCCCGCGCGCGTGCGTCACCGTCGCGCTCCCCGGGGTCCGCATCGAGGAGGTGGAGCTCGAGGTGCGCGGCCGCGAGCTGCTGATCGCGGGGGTGAGGCATCCCCCCGAGCCGGCGGGCCGCGCCTTCCAGCAGATCGAGATCGCGCACGGGCCCTTCCGCCGCGTGATCGAGCTCGGAGCAGAGGTTGTGGCGGAAGACACGCAGGCCTCCTACGAGAACGGGATCCTGCATGTCGAGCTGCCCCTGATCGCCCCGGAGCAGGGAGTACGCGCCGTGCCCATCGAGGCGACCCCGGCAGAGGGCGAGGACGAGCGCTCAGGCGGCGGCCCGCCCGGCGCGGGAACTCCCTCCGGCGAGGGAGCGGGACGATGAGCGGGGGAGCGGGACGATGATCGAGGGAGCGGGACGATGATCGAGGGAGCGGGACGATGATCGAGGGAGCGGGACGATGATCGAGATCGCCGACCCGCCGGCGCAGGCGCCCTCGGCCCAAGGGCCGCCCGAGATGCCGACGCCCGGAATGCCCTCCGCCGCTCCCGTTCTACCCCTGCGCGAGAACGTTCCCTTTCCCGACACCATGATCCCGCTCGCGGTCGGTCAGCCGCGCAGCATCCAGCTCGTCAACGACGTCCTGTCCGGTAACCGAATGCTAGTGATGGTCGCCAGCCGCCGTCCCGAGCTCGAGACGCCGGCGCCCGACGACCTACATCGCGTCGGCGTGATCGGGATGGTCGCGCGCATGCTCAAGGTGCCAGACGGCACGCTGCGCATCCTCGTGCAGGGCGCCCAGCGGGTCCGTATCGAGAGTTGGATTCGCGAGGAGCCCTACCTGGTGGGCGAGATCTCGGAGCTGCCGGACGTGGTCGAGGAGACCCCCGAGCTCGTCGCACTGACCCGCAACGTGCAGTCGACCTTCTCGGAGATCGTCAGCGAGGTCCCCTACCTGCCCGAGGAGCTTCAGCTGGCGGTGGCGAACGTCGACAACCCCAGCACGCTCTCGCATCTCATCGCCGGGTCGCTGAGGCTGAAGACCGAGGAGAAGCAGGAGCTGCTCGAGGAGGTGGACGTCGCCCGACGGCTGCGCCGGCTGTCGGAGATCCTGGCCCGGGAGCTCGAGGTCATCTCGCTGGGGACCAAGATCCAGTCCCAGGTCCAGTCCGAGCTCGAGAAGGGCCAGCGCGAGTACTACCTGCGCCAGCAGCTCAAGGCGATCCAGGAGGAGCTGGGCGAGTTCGACGAGATGGCGGCCGAAGCCAAGGAGCTGCGCGAACAGCTCGACGCGGTCGCGCTGCCCGAGGAGGTGCGCAAGCAGGTCGACCGCGAGCTCTCGCGACTGGAGAGACTGCCTGCGGCCGCCGCCGAGCATGGCGTGATCCGCAGCTACCTCGAGTGGATCGCGTCGCTTCCCTGGGACAAGTCAAGCGAGGACAACCTCGACCTCCGACACGCACGCGACGTGCTGGACGAGGACCACTACGACATCGAGCAGGTCAAGGAGCGCATCATCGAGTTCCTGGCCGTGCGCAAGCTCAAGCCCGACGCGCGCGGGACGATCCTGTGCTTCGTCGGCCCGCCGGGGGTCGGAAAGACGTCGCTGGGCAAGTCGATCGCGCGCGCGCTGGGGCGTGCCTTCGAGCGCATCAGCGTCGGGGGCGTCCGCGACGAAGCCGAGATCCGGGGTCACCGGCGCACGTACATCGGCGCCATGCCCGGCACGATCATCCGGGCGCTGCGCGACGCGGGCTCCAACAACCCGCTGTTCATGATCGACGAGATCGACAAGATGGGGGCCGACTACCGCGGAGATCCCTCCAGCGCGATGCTCGAGGTGCTGGATCCCGAGCAGAACGCGAACTTCCGCGATCACTACCTCGACGTGCCCTTCGACCTCTCGAACGTGATGTTCGTGACCACGGCCAACAACCTCGACACGGTCCCCGGGCCTCTGCGTGATCGCATGGAGGTGATCACCCTCGCGGGCTACACGGAGGAGGAGAAGCTCGAGATCGCGAGGCGGTACCTGGTTCCTCGCCAGATCGAGCGCAACGGGCTCCGGCGCTCGCAGCTGGTGATCAGCGACGCCGCCCTGCGAGCGATCATCTCCGACTACACGCGCGAGGCGGGGGTGCGCAGCCTCGAGCGCGAGATCGGGACGATCGCCCGCAAGGTCGCCCGCGGGGTGGCGGAGGGCAAAGACGCGAGCTGCTGGGCAAGCGGCGCTTCTTCTCAGAGGCGCGCCGGCGCACCCAGCAACCCGGGGTCGCCACCGGGCTCGCATGGACTCCCGTGGGCGGGGACGTGCTGTTCATCGAGGCGACGGCGATGCCGGGGGAGGGCAGGCTCACAATCACCGGGCAGCTCGGCGAGGTCATGCGCGAGTCCGCCCAGGCGGCGCTCTCCTACGTGCGCGGCCACGCCGCGGAGCTCGCGCCCGAGCTCCCGGAGGACTGGTTCGCCAAGCACGACATCCACGTCCACGTCCCCGCCGGAGCGACCCCGAAGGATGGACCCAGCGCCGGCATCACGATGGCGACGGCGCTGGCGTCGTTGATCGGCAACCGCCCGGTGCGCCCGGACGTGGCGATGACGGGGGAGATCACCCTCACCGGCCAGGTGCTGCCGATCGGGGGGCTGAAGGAGAAGGCCCTGGCGGCGCAGCGCAACGGCATCACGACCATCATCGCCCCCTCGTTGAACGAGCAGGACATCGAGGACATTCCCGCCCACCTGCGAGCCGACCTCGCCTTCGCCTTCGTGACTCAGATCGACGAGGTGCTTGCCACCGCGCTCGAGCCGGGCAACGGCCGCGTCACCGCGGTGGGGCGGCGGAGGACCTCCCGAGCGCCCGCGAGACGAGCGGGCGGGCGGCGGGCGGTGAAGGCTGCCGCCGATGGGCGCCGTGCTGGGAAGGCTGCCGCGGGCGGGCGGGGGAGCAAGGCTGCCGCCGGCGGGCGGGGGAGCAAGGCCGCCGCCGGCGGGCGCCGGGGGGGCAAGACCGCCGCCGGCGGGCGCCGCGCAGGCAAGTCCGCCAGCTGAGCTGTCGCTCGGGCGCGGTGCGGCCCCGCGCGTTGGAGAGCGGGTATATGCTGGCCGTGTTCTGCAAGCGGACCCAGGGTGGTTTGTGTTTATGGCAGCAAGAGACAGAGCCGGCAAGGCCGCGCGGGCCGCGCGGAGCAATCCCTACCTCATTCGCCTGGTCGAGGACGAGGACCTGAGGGACAACCTCCGGACGGCATACGAGTCGGCACGCGGTGCCTACGGCCGCATCAACGGCAAGGCTCCGACGAAGGCGCTGCTCGAGGACAAGAAGCTCCAGAAGCAGCTGCGCGAGGCGGCCCAGGCGCTGGGTGAGGCGTCCGCCGCTCTGCGCGAGGCGCCCAGGCGCCGGCGCCGCCGCCGGGGACTGGCCCGCACGCTGGTGCTGGCGATCGTGGGCGCTGGGCTGGCCATGGCCCTGAGCGAGGGGCTGCGCTCGAAGGTCCTCGACGCGCTATTCGGCTCCGAGGAGGAATTCGACTACACCTCGACCACAATGCCGGCGACCCCGGCGCCGGAGCCGGTGTCGACGGGCTAGCTCGCGACCACCGCGTCGCAGTTGCTCGAGGGGGCGCCGGTACCGGCGCCCCCTCCGTGTCCGGGGGTCAGAGTCTGCGTGTCCGGGGGTCAGAGTCCTGCGCGATTGAACACGTGGCCGAACGTGCGCAGCAGGATCTTGACGTCGGTCCACAGCGACCAGTTGGTGCCGTAGAGGTAGTCGATGACGACCATCTCCTGAAGAGGTACGCGAACCGGGCCCAGAAGCTGCCACGGACCAGTGATTCCGGGCACGAGGTGGAGACGGCCGCGGTGGCGTCCCTCGACCAGGGAGTCTTCCTCGAGCACGAGCGGTCGCGGTCCGACCAGGCTCATCTCGCCACTGAGGACGTTGATCAGCTGGGGCAGTTCGTCCAGCGACATCCGCCGAAGCAGCCGTCCGACCGGGGTCACGCGGGG
>Ga0209577_10004530_pt1 | contig 13056 bp, 14 predicted proteins | sample GraSoiAngelo_109_FD_185874 | JGI IMG/M metagenome (GOLD analysis project Ga0209577, IMG submission 185874) | Grasslands soil microbial communities from the Angelo Coastal Reserve, California, USA - 14_0903_12_20cm (SPAdes) (version 2) | ecosystem: Environmental > Terrestrial > Soil > Grasslands... | reverse complement strand
CCAGCTCGCGGGCGTTCTGGCGCGCCTCGCGGTAGGGCGAGATCGCAGAGACGATGACGGCCGCGCCGTGACGCGTCAGCCGCGACGCGACCCAGCCGATCCGGTCGATGTTCGTGTCGCGATCCGCCTTCGAGAAGCCGAGGCCCTTGGACAGGTGCTCGCGCACCTCGTCGCCGTCCAGCCACTCGACGAGGCGGCCGCGCCGTTCGAGCTCCGGGCGAACCAGCTCCGCAATCGTGGTTTTCCCGGCGCCACTAAGCCCGGTGAACCACAGGGTGAATCCCTCAGTCATTGCTCTCCTTGATCAGCGGTGCGTTGATGTGGATGCCGCACTCGAGCTTGTTCGAGCCGGTCCAGCGGCCGGAGCGCTCGTCCTCGCCGGCGACGACCGCCCGCGTGCAGGGGACGCAGCCGATCGACGGGTAGCCCCGGTCGTGCAGGGGGTTGTACGGAATCTCGTTCACGTGGATGTAGGCCTGCACGCGCTTCGCGTCCCAGTCGACGATGGGCTGGACCTTCCAGACGCCGTAGCGCTTCGACCATTCGATCTTCTGCGCGTTCGCGCGCGTCGGCGCCTGCTCGCGCCGGATCCCGGTGATCCACGCGTCGTAGGGCGCGAGCGCGCGCTCGAGGGGCTCGACCTTCCGAATGTGGCAGCAGCGGTCCGGCTCGGTCTCCCACAGCCGGTCGGGCGGGTCGATCGGCCGGAACGACTGCAGCCGCAGCCCGTAGCGCTCGACGAGGCGGTCGCGCGTCTCGTACGTCTCGGGAAAGAGCACGAGCGTGTCGAGCTCCACGATCGGAATGCCGAGGCTCAGCTCGCTCAGCATGTGGATCAGCACCGACGACTGCCGCTGCCACGAGCACGTCAGGCACATGCGGTCGCCGAACTGCTCGTGCGCCCAGCGCAGCACCTCTTCGGCGCTCATCGACTCGACGTCAGGAAGCTGGAGTGCCGGCGCGGTCGCCAAGCAGCACCTCCTTGAGGGTGTCGCCGCGCAGCCCGAGCCGCAGGGTCGCGAGCGGGATCACCTCGTCCGGTGGAATGTTCCCGAGGTTGACCGAAGGGCCGAACTGCTTGATGAACCACGCCTGAGCGGCCTTGGTCGGCGCCTCGAACACGACGTTCACCGGCCCGACCGCCATCGCGATCTCCCCGATCAGCTCGGTGCGCATTCCACCGGAGGAGTCGAAGATCCCGGCGGTGCCGCTCTCCCGCGCCTCGGTGATCACCTTCCAGGCGCCGGCGTCGAGCTCTTCCTGGAGCCATCGCACCCACTGCTCGGCGCTGTACTCGACCGACGAGTCCTTCGAGCCCACCTCCGACAGGACCGTGAAGTCGCGTGCGAAGTCGGCGATCAGCTCGAGCTTGCGCTCCCGCGGAATCTCGACGGTGCCGTCGGAGATCTCGACGTGCTGCAGCCCGAGGCTCTGGAGCCAGACCTTGTACTCGTCGAGCTTGCCCTTTGCGTAGACCACCTCGAAGTAGGTCCCGCCGATCACGACGGGCTTCTCGCGCAACACCTCGAGCTTCCGCTCCAGGTTGCCGGTGACCGCGGCGGTGCCCCAGCCGAGCTTGACGATCGAGATGTGAGCTCCGGCGACCTCGAGCACGTCTTCCCACCCACGCGGCCCGAGGCCCTTGTCGATCACATGGGTGAGGCCGTGGTGTGGCTCAAAGTCGAGCATTGAGCTCCTCCAGCTTCTTCTTCGCACGCTCCTGCACGTCGTGGAAGAGCGAGTTCCCGTGGCTGTCGATGCCGACCGTGAGCGGCCCGAAATCCCTGACGCGGAACTTCCACAGGCACTCCGGCATCAGCTCCTCCCAGGCGACTTCCTCGATCTCCTCGATCTGCGTCGTCTCGAGCGCGGCCGCGCCGCCGACGATCGCGAAATAGACCATCCCGTACTTGCGCATCGGCTCGATCGCCTCGTCGGGCAGGCCGCCTTTTCCGCAGATCGCCCGCACGCCGAACTGCGCGCCGAGGCCTTCAGTGAAGCGCACCATGCGCGCCGACGTCGTCGTGCCGATACAGACCTTCTCGTACTTGCCGGGCCCCAGCTTGCGGACGCCCGGCGCAGTGTGGAGCAGGAACGCGCCGCTCAGGTCCATCGGCGGCTCCACCCCCTGGTCGAAGATGCGGATCTGCGTACGGTCGCGGATGCCGATGATGTGACCGTCCACGAGCACCTCGTCGCCGGCGCGCAGCCGCAAGATCTCCTGTTCGTCCGTCACCGGAAACCGAACGCGAACCGTGGCCACTTACGACACCTCCCGAAGAGCTGGGGTCAGACCCCGGCCGTTCAGGACGTGGCGGCTGGAGACAGCGGCCGCAACGGCCGGGGTCTGACCCCTGCCTTTGCAGCCGTGGCGGTTCAGGGCCATCGTCACGCCTCCCGGTCGTACTCGATGTCGCCGTTCGCGCCGACGTGCGCTGTGGCGCGCCGCGCAGCCCAGCACTGGTAGTTGACGGCAACCGGGTTGAGCGTCATGTGCGTGTCGGCGTGCTCGACGTGGACTTGCAGGACCGTGACGTCGCCGCCGAGGCCCATCGGGCCGATGCCGGTCTCGTTCAACAGCTCGAACAGCTCCTCCTCGAGCTTCGCGACGTGCGGGTCGGCGTTCTTCGTGCCGACGGGCCGCGCGATCGCTTCCTTCGCGAGGTACATCGCGTAGTCGGCGCTGCCGCCGATGCCGACGCCGACGATGCCCGGCGGGCACGGCTTGCCGCCGGCGTCGACGATCGACTCGAGCACGAACTGCTTGATGCCTTTCACCCCATCGGCCGGCACGCACATCTTGAGGAAGCTCATGTTCTCGCTCCCCGACCCCTTCGGCACGCACTTGACGTCCAATCCGTCCCATTCCGGAATGAATTCCCAGTGCACGATCGGCAGCCGGTGGCCGGTGTTGGGCCCGGTGTTCTCGCGCGTGATCGTGTGCACGGCGTTCGAGCGCAGTGGATGTTCGATCGTCGCGCGCTCGGTGCCCGTCTTCAGTGCCGCGTAGATTCGGGTCGGATGCAGGGGAAAATGCTCCCCGACGCGACACGTGTAGACAGCGATCCCCGTGTCCTGGCAGACGAGGTTCTTCTCCGAGTCGGCGATCTGGACGTTCTTCAGGATCGTCTGCAGCACCCGCTGTCCCGGGACGGACGTCTCCCGTGTTGCCGCATCGGCCAACGCGTCACGCAGGTCCTGCGGGATGTCCTTCAGCGCCCACACGTACAGGTACGCTGCCGCGTCTTCGACCGCGGCCTCGAGCTCGGTGGTCGTGACGGTGCTCATGCCGCTGCGGCCGCTGCCTTCCCTGCGCGTCGTCCGAACACGCAGCACTCGAGCAAGCTATTCCCCATCATGCGGTTGCGCCCGTGCGTGCCGCCCGCGATCTCGCCGCACGCGTACAGGCCTTCCACGGTCGTCTGCGCGTCGGCGTCGATGACGAGGCCGCCGTTTTGGTAGTGGAGGACGGGGTAGGTGAAGATGCGTTCCTCGAGCGGATCGATTCCGCCGGCACGGTACCGGCGCAGCATGTACGGCAGGGACACATTCGCGTCGCGTTCCGGTATCCGAGTGGTGTCCAGATAGACCGCCGGCCGCCCGTCGGGCGTCTCGACGCCGCTGCCCTTCTCGACCTCCTCGAAGATCGCCTGGCTGACTGCGTCGCGCGGGCCGAGCGAGTCGGTGAACTCCTCGCCTTCGGCGTTGAGCAGCACAGCGCCGTATGCGCGCGTCGTCTCGGGAATCGAGTAGCCCTGCATGTTCGGCGGCCAGGCGCCACCGTTCGGGTGGTACTGCAGCGCGTCGAAGTCGCGCAGCTCGGCGCCGGCCTCGACGGCCATCTGCGTCACCTCGCCGGTCGCCCCCGGATGGTTCGTCGAGAGCTCGCCGCGCTCCTGCGCGACGCGGTAGCACCGCCCGCCCGCTGCAAGGACCACCGTCGTGGCGTCGATCGTGTGGTCCCCGCAGCGTGCGCGCCAGCCGTTCTCGGTCCGTGCGAGCTCGACGAGCGGTGACTTGGGAAAGGTCTGGATGTCAGCGGCTTCGACGGCGTCACGGAGCGCGGTGGTGATCGCGTGGCCGGTGCGATCGCCGACCTGCAGCAGGCGCTTACGCGAGGCGCCGCCGCAGCGCGCGAGGTGATAGCCGCCGTTCTCCCGCGTGAACTCGACGCCGAGCTCCTCGAGCCAGTGGATCGCCGCCGGCGCCTCCGACGTAAGAATTCCAGATGTCCTGCGCGTGCTGCTCGGGCGAGTCGTCGTCGCCGAACGCCGCCTGGATGCCGCCCTGCGCTTTCGCGGAGTTGCACGACTGCAGCGCGCCCTTCGTCGCCACGGCGACCCGCGCGCCGGCGCGCTCGGCGGAAACCGCCGCCGCCAGTCCGGAGGCACCGCTGCCGATCACGAGCACGTCGAACGAGGAGTCCGCCACGACGCGTAGACCTTATCATGCGAGTACTAATCCGTGTGATTAGTAGATGTTATGAAGGAGCTCCGCGATCTCCGCCGGCGACGCGGCTCGGGGATTGGCCTTCGCACCGGCGCGCCCGGCGGTGGCGACGGCAACCTCGCCGAGCTCAGCCTCGGGCACGCCGAAGTCCCGGAGCCGCTCGAAGCCGCCGAGGCGCGCGAGTTCCTCGACGTCCGTCCCGACGGCCTCTCGGAAGCGGCGGACCGCGTCCGGCGCGACCGCCTCGTTGTAACGCAGCGCCTCCGGCAGGCAGAGCGCGTTCATGGCGCCGTGCGGGAGGCCATACCGGCCACCGAGTGCCTGTGCCATCGCATGGCCGAGGGCGAGCATCGAGCCGCCCAGCGCGGCGCCGGCGTGCATCGCTCCCTCGAGCAGCTTCGTGCGCGCCTCCAGATCCCGTGGCGAGTCGACAACACGAGGCAGCCACTCGCCGATCAGGCGCGCTCCGGTCACGGCGTGTTCGTCGGCGGATGGGTTGTGACCCTGGACGTACAACGCCTCCGCGCAGTGTGCGAGCGCGTTCAGCGCGGTGCCGACTGTCTCCTCGCGGGGCAGCGAAAGCGTCAGCTCGGGCTCGTAGACAACCGCGCGGAGGTGCGCGCCCGTTCCTCCGCCCTTCATCTTCCGCTGCGGGTCGCGGATGCCGAAGTACGGCGTCCACTCGGCCCCGGCATATGTCGTCGGGACCGAGACGACGGGCACGTCGGCCTCGGCGGAGATCGCCTTGCCGAGGTCGATCGAGCTCCCACCGCCGACGGCGACCACGCCGTCGCCGGCATGCTCCGCGGCCGCGGCGACCCGCTCAGAAGGCACCTCGGTCCAGCGCGCCGCCTGGCGCACGCCGAGGTTCGTAGCCGCCCAGCGCTTGCCTGCGACGAGCAGGGGCCGCGCGATCCGTAACTCGGCGAGCACGGCGGGAAGCTCGCGCAAACCCCAGCGGACGATCACGCGGGAAGGTGTTCTCGTGCGAACGCGACGAAGGCGCGCGCGGCGCGGGTTTCGCTGCGTCCGCCTGCCCGCGTCAGGAAGATCTCGCGGACCGGATCGAGCCCGCGAACGCGCGCGGTCGCAATGACACCGGTCGCGAGGTCGGCTTCGATCGCGAGCCGCGAGATGAACGTCATCCCGTGGCCCGCGAGCACCGCGCTCCGAACCGACTCCTGCAATCCGAGCTCGAGCTGCACGTCGAGATCGCGCAACCGCGTGCCGGCTTTGCGGAGCTCGTCTTCGATCACCTGCCGGACGCCGGCTCCTTCCTGCATCACGATCAGCGGCTCGGTGCGCAGCTCTTCGAGGGAGACCGTCTTGCCGGCGAACGGATGCGACGCCGGCACGGCCAGCACGACCTCGTCGCGGAAGAACGGCTCGAAGATGACGCCGCGATGGCGCCGCCCGGCGCCGACGATCCCGAGCTCGAGCGCTCGGTCCGCAACCTGGGCGACAATCGTCTGTGTGTCCGACACGGTGAGGCGCACGTGCACGTCGGGATAGCGGGCCTGGAACTGGCAGAGCAGGACCGGAACGACGCTTCCGCCGGGACCAGTCGAAGCGCCGAGCTCCAGCGTCCCGGCGACGAGCCCCTCGTCGTCGGAAGCAAGCTCTTCAAGCAGCTGCTCCTCCAGCTGCAGGAGCCGTTGCGCCGACGCGTACAGGCGCAGCCCCGCCTCGGTCGGCTCCACGCGCCGGCCGGAACGGTCGAGCAACTGGCGGCCGAGACGTTGCTCGAGCGAGCGAATCTGCAAGCTGACCGCGGGCTGCGTCACCCCGAGGCGTTCCGCCGCCTGCGAGAAGCTCTTCCGTTCGACGACGGCGCAGAATGCAGCGAGCTGACGTGTGTCCATAAGGATTCATTATGACGTCAGCAGACGCTTACGATCCGATCGTGGCCGGCGCTCCCAGCCCGAGCGACTCCTTCATCCTGCGGTTCTCGGAGCTGACGGAGGCGAGCCCGGCGCGGCCGCGCGACGCCGTCCTCCGCGCCCTGGACGTCTTCCTGTCGGCGCTTTTCCTGCTCGTCTCGCTGCCGTTGGCGCTTCCGATCGCGTTCCTGGTCGTCGCGGCGAGCGGACGTTGCGCCGCGGCGCCGAGGACCGGCTGGGGCCGTACCTGGGGGAGGAGCTCGTCCGCCGCACGGAGGCAGAGACGACCCCGATCGGCGCATGGCTCCGTGCGACCCAGCTCGACGAGATTCCGCAGCTGCTGAATGTCCTGCGCGGCGACATGAGCCTCGTCGGCCCGCGCCCGATCCGGCCGCGCTTCTTCGCGGAGCTCGCCGAGGAGCTGCCCGGCTACTGGCAGCGGCTCGTCGTTCGCCCAGGTCTCACCGGGCTCGCACAGGTGCGCCGCGGCTACGAGACGTCCATGGCGGAGAAGCTCGCCCACGATCTCGAGTGGATCGCCGACCGGAGCGTGCGCCTCTACCTGCGCACGCTCGCGACGACAGCCGTGCGCGTCTCGCGGCAGTTTCTGCGCGGTGTCGTCCGGCCCTAGCGGCTAGACGTCGAGCCGCGCGTCCTCGAGATCGAGGTCGCGCCGAACGCGATTGACGACGTCGCCGCTGATCTCGCCGTCGCGTCCCAACTGCGTCACTGCTGCACGCTCGGCGTCGAGCAGCTCTCGACGCAGCCGCTGATACGCCTGCGACTGTTCCTCGATCGCGCCGTCCGACCCCTCCTCGAAGCGGGACGAGAAACGGTCGCGCCTGAACCCGTAGAGACCGCGCAGGCGCTCGGCAGTGTCGTCCCGCACCCAGTCTTCGCCCACCAGCTCTTCGAGGCGAGCCAGCGCGGCCTCGGCTGCGCGGATCCGGGCTCTCGCATCCTCCTCCTCCTGCGTGTGATCCGGCTCGAAGCGAAACATGCGGATCAGCAACGGCAGCGAGAGCCCCTGCAGGACGAGCGTGCCGAGGATGACGCAGAAGGTGAGGAAGATGATCAGGTCGCGCTCCGGAAAGGCCGACCCGGCATTGGTGCTGAGCGGAATCGCAAGCGCCGCGGCGAGCGAGACGGCGCCGCGCATGCCCGCCCACGAGATGAGGAAGCTGTGCGAGAACGGCTTGACGTGACGTGCGGTGGGCCACAGCAGACGCGGCAGATGCGTGAACACCGGGACCCAGGCGATCCTGGTGAGGATCACCGTCCCCGTAACGAGGACGGCATAACGTGTGAGCTCGGCTGCTGAACGGCCCGTCAGGGAGTCGAGAATGCGCGACAGCTGCAGGCCGACGAGCGCGAACAGCAGCGCGTTGAGCACGAAGGCGAGGATGCTCCACACGGCCTCGCCCTGCAGCCGTGTCTGCACCGACGTCAACTCCGGCGTGCGCCAGCCGAGGTAGACGCCGGCCGTGACGACCGCGAGCACGCCCGAGGCGCTCGCGGCGTTCGCCGGAATGAACGCGAGGTACCCGGTCATCAGCGCGATCGTCACCTCGACGGATGGGTTGTCGATGCGCGCACGCACCTCCGCCGTGACGAAGCCGACGATCAGCCCGATGCCGACGCCGCCGACGACGGCCCAGGCGAATCGCCACGAGGCATCCCACATCGAAAAGCTGCCCGAGACCGCGGCAACGATCGCGACCCGATAGAGAACGAGCGCCGTGCCGTCGTTGACGAGGCTCTCGCTCTCGACGATCGACACGAGCCGCCGCGATACGCCGAGCCGGCGCATGATCGCCGTAGCGGCAATCGGATCCGTGGGTGCGACTACTGCGCCGAGCGTGAAGGCAGCGCTCCAGGGCAGGCTCTTCACGGCTGCGTGTGCAACGACCGCGACCGTCGCCGTCGTCGCCACGACGAGCCCGATCGCGAGGATCGCAATCGAGCGTGCGTTCGCACGGAGGTCGCGCAGCGCGGTGCGGTAGGCGGACAGGTAGAGCAGAGGCGGCAGGACGGCGACGAGTACGACCTCCGGCGGCAAAGCCAGAGTGGGGACACCGGGCACGAACCCAAGCGCGAGACCACCGAGGACGAGGAAGATCGGGTAGGGGATCCGCACCGCCGGCGCGGCGATCAGCAGCGCCGCGAGCCCGATCAGCAGTGCCATGAGGACAAGCTGCTCGTGGGTGCCGAAGTGCACGGGTCGAGCCTACGCCGTGCCTAGACTCCTGCGCATGTGCGGGATCTGCGGAGTCGTGTCCGCCCGCGGCTCTGCCGATCCGGAGCGCGTTGCTCGCATGAGCGCGACCCTCGTCCACCGCGGGCCGGACAGCTCAGGCGAGTTCGCCGACGGCACGGCAGCACTCGCAGCGCGGCGGCTCTCGATCATCGACCTCGAGACGGGCGACCAGCCGATCGCGAACGAGGACGGGACGCTTCATGTCATCCAGAACGGCGAGATCTACAACTACCGCGAATTGCGCCGCGAGCTCGAGCGGGCCGGTCACCGCTTCCGCACGCACGGCGACACCGAGGTACTGCTGCATCTGTACGAGCAACACGGCACGCGGTTTGCCGAACGGCTGCGGGGGATGTTCGCCGTCGCGATCTGGGATGCGCCGCGCCGGCGCCTCGTGCTGGCTCGCGACCGCTTCGGGATCAAGCCCCTCTACTACCGCGAGTCGAGCGGCGAACTTGCCTTCGCGTCGGAGCTGCGCGCGCTGCCGCGCGGCGAGATCGACCTCGACGCGCTCGAGGCGTTCCTCGCCTTCAACTCGATTCCGGGCCCGCTGACGATCTTCCGCGAGACGCGCAAGCTGCCGCCCGGTCACATCCTCGTCTGGGACGACGCGCGCGTGCACGTGGAACGTTTCGCCCGCCCGGCCCCGGGCGAGGTGCGCCATGACGACGAAGCCGAGCTCCTCGAGGAGCTGCGCTCGCGCCTGCGTGACTCCGTGCGCGCGCATCTCGTCAGCGACGTTCCGGTCGGCGTGATGCTGTCGGGCGGCGTCGACTCCGCACTCCTCGCGGCGCTCGCGGCGGAGGAGAGCCCCGAGCCGCTCCGCACGTTCTCGATCGGCTTCGAGGAGCGGTCGTTCGACGAACTGGCCGACGCCCGGCGGGTCGCGGAGCGCTACGGAACCCGCCACCGCGAGCTCGTGCTGCGTCCGGACGCGGCGCTGTTGCTGCCGGCGCTTGCCGCCGCGTTCGACGAGCCGTTCGGCGACTCGTCTGCACTGCCGACGTACCTCGTCTCGCGACTGGCCGCCGAGGACGTGAAAGTCGCGCTCTCGGGCGAAGGCGGCGACGAGCTGTTCGGTGGCTACTACACCTACGCCGCCGACCTGCTCGCCGAGCGTGTCGGCGGCTTCGCACGTGTCGCGCGGCCGCTGGTCGAGCGGCTGCCGACCTCCGCCGCGAAGGCCAGCTTCGACTACCGCGCGAAACGGTTCGTCCGCGCGGCGCACCTGGCGCCGCTCGAGCGGCATCACGCCTGGAAGGAGATCTTCTCGGCCGATGTTCGCGCCGGGCTGACGCGCCGCACGTCGTCCTTCGATCCCGTCGACCTCCTGCGTGCCCGCTATGCGGAGACGGCCGGTGCCGACGAGCTTGGGCGCCTGCAGGACGTCGACCTCGGCGTCTACCTCGTCGACGACCTGCTGGTCAAGACCGACCGAGCGTCGATGGCGCACTCGCTCGAGGCGCGCGTCCCGTACCTGGACACCGTCGTGACGAACTTCGCGCTCGCGCTCCCGCCGCGTCACAAGGTCCGCGGCCTTGCCAAGAAGGTGCTGCTGCGCAAGGCGGCCGCGCCGCTGCTCCCGCGCGAGATCGTGCAGGGCAAGAAGCGGGGCTTCTCGATTCCCGCGGCGGCGTGGCTGCGCGGCGAGCTGGAGCCGTTTGCACGTGCGACGCTCGCCCCGCAGACCCTCGAGCGGCAGGGCTTCTTCCGCGCCGAGCCGGTGCACCGGCTGCTCGATGCGCACGTGGCCGGCCGTGAGGACCTGAGCCGGCAGCTCTGGGGGCTGCTCGCGTTCACGCTCTGGTATGAGCGGCACGCCGAGGGTGGCGGTGTCGACGCGCCGCTGGATGAGTTGGTGGTCGAGCGGTGACGTCGCGCCCGCTCGTCGTCCACGTCGTCGGCGCGCGGCCGAACTACATGAAGGTCGCGCCCGTGTACGCCGAGCTCGAGCGCCGCGGGAGTATCGACCAGCGTCTCGTGCACACGGGCCAGCACTACGACGCCCTGCTCAAGGACGTGTTCTTTGCGGAGCTGCCGCTGCCGCGTCCGCACGTCGAGCTGGACGCTCAGACAACCGAGCTGGCGCTTGTCGACCTCGAACGGGTCTTTCGCGGGTTCGAGCCGGACCTCGTCGTCGTCGCCGGAGACGTCAACTCGACACTCGCCGGCGCGGTCGCCGCCGCCAAGACTGGAACGGCGGTCTGCCACATCGAGTCCGGCCTGCGCAGCAACGACTGGCTGATGCCCGAGGAAAGCAATCGCGTCATCACCGATCACCTCTCGGCGCTGCTGCTCACGCACAGCGAAGACGCGAACGTGAACCTGCTCGGGGAGGGCATCGCGGAGGACCGGGTCGTGTTCGTCGGCAACACGATGATCGACACGCTGCTCGCGAACATCGACGGCGCCCGTTCGCTGGAAGCGTGGCGAGAGCTCGGCGTGGAGCGCGGCGGCTACGTGCTCGTCACGCTGCACCGGCGGCGTCTGTTCGAGACGCCCGGGCTGTTGCGCCGCGCGTTGGAAGCGCTCGACTCCGTCGCGGCAGTGATGCCGGTGATCTTCCCGATGCACCCGCGGACGCAGCAGGCGCTCGAAGAGCAAGGGCTCATCGCCGGGTCACGGGTCACGCTGATTCCGTCGGTCGCGTACGGGCAGTTCCTGTCGCTCGAAGCCGACGCCGCTGGCGTGATCACCGACTCGGGCGGCGTCCCCGAGGAAACCACCGTGCTGGGCGTCCCGTGCTTCACGCTGCGCGACAACACCGAGCGCCCAGTGACGGTCACGCTCGGGACGAACACGGTGCTCGGCCAGGACCCGGACGCGATCCGCCGCGTGCCGGAGCTCATCGGCGAAGCGGCGCCCGGCGAGATTCCACCGTTGTGGGACGGACACGCCGGCGAGCGCGCCGCGGACGAGGTCGAGCGGCTGCTTGTGGGAGTGACTGCCTGAGAGTCTGGGTTGACATGACGGCGTCGGCGCACGTGCTCGTGTTCCAGCCGCTGATCCGGTTGCTACGAGAGCGCGGCGACCAGGTCGAGATCACCGCCCGCGATTACGCGCAGACGCTTCAGTTGCTCGAGCTGCATGGCCTCGAGGCGACCGTGATCGGCCGGCACGGCGGCCGCTCGCGGCTCGGCAAGGCGCACTCGCTGCTGTCGCGCCTGCGCGCGCTGCGCCGCTGGGCGCGGCCGCGAGACTTCGACCTTGCACTCGCGCACGGCTCGCACGAGCTGACGATGACGGCTCGGCGCCTCGGCGTTCCGAGCGCGACCACTCACGACTACGAGTTCGCGACGCTGCAACACCAGCTTGGGATGCGTGCGGCGACGAAGGTCGTCGTGCCCGAGTCGATTCCCGCCGAACGGCTCGCCCGCCTCGGCGTGCGGCCGCCGAAGCTCCTGCGCTACCCCGGACTGAAGGAGGAGTACTACCTCTCCGACTTCGAGCCCGATCCGGCCGTGCTCGACGACTTGGGTGTCGACGCCGCACGCATCCTCGTCGTCCTGCGACCGCCACCCGACGTCTCGCTTTACCACCGGCACTCGAACCCACTTTTTCCACAAACGCTGGATTTCCTCGGCGGCCACGACGAGGTGCAGGCCGTCGTCCTGCCGCGCACCGACGAACAGCGCGAGTTCGTGCGCGCCCTCGACCTCCCGTCGATGCTGGTTCCCGACCGCGCCGTCGATGCGCAGAGCCTGATCGCGCTCGCCGACGTCGTCGTCTCGGCGGGCGGGACGATGAACCGTGAAGCGGCTGCGCTCGGCGTGCCCGTCTACACGACGTACGGCGGCCGGCTCGGCGGCGTCGACGAAGACCTGATCAGGGACGGACGGCTGAAGCCGCTTACCGACCCGCGCGCGCTGGAGCTCGCGAAACGCAGCGACGGAAGGGCAAACCGCGTCCGGCGTGATCCCAAAGTGCTACTCGACTTGCTGCTGACGGCGCTCCAAGGTCGGGCGCGCGTCTAGCCCTCGCCCCACTGGTACATGACCTCGTGGCGGGCGCGTGTTCCGCCCGCCGCCGCATAGACCCTGTTGGCAGCAACGTTCGCATCGTCCGTGAGCACCCACATCCCGCGGCAGCCGCGGCCGCGCGCGACGTCCCAGAGCCGTTCGACGAGGGCGCTGCCGACCCCCTGGCCGCGATACGCCTCGACCACACCGAGCTCGTTGAGGAAGAGGTCAGGTTGCGCCTGATCCGGATGGCTCAGCTCGGTGGCCGAGACGAAGCCGGCCGGTTCGCCGTCGACGTAGGCGATCAGCAGCTCATTCACGCCCTGCGCGAGGAAACGTGACGTCGCGTCGGGCTCGACACGACCGTCGAAGAGACGTTCCGCCGCCCGCACGCGCTCCTCGCCGCCCGGCTCCGCCCGCCAGAGCTCGAGCATTACGCGGCGCGGAGGAGGGCCAGCACTTCGTCGCCGTAGCGCTCGAGCTTCGTGGGTCCGATGCCGGGCACGGCGGC
>Ga0209577_10004529_pt1 | contig 13060 bp, 11 predicted proteins | sample GraSoiAngelo_109_FD_185874 | JGI IMG/M metagenome (GOLD analysis project Ga0209577, IMG submission 185874) | Grasslands soil microbial communities from the Angelo Coastal Reserve, California, USA - 14_0903_12_20cm (SPAdes) (version 2) | ecosystem: Environmental > Terrestrial > Soil > Grasslands... | reverse complement strand
GATGAACGTCCGGTTGCGCTTCTGCTGCGCCCGGAAACCCTTCGCGGGAGCGAGGAACGCGAGGTGCTTGCGCGGGCTGACCCCCTCCGACAGGTTGTCCGTGACCGCCACCCAGCGCTCCAGCAGCCCGGACTGCTTGAGCCAGTCGGCCAGCTCGGGCCGCGAGGATAGCTTGCCGCCCTCGGCGCGGATGCGGGCGTCGGTCTCCTCTGCGGTGGGCAGCTTCGCGTCGGCCGGAGCGGGCGGGGCCTGCTGCGCTACCGGCTCCGGAGCGGGACCGGCGGGAGGTGAGCGACGCACCCACAAGTACGCGCCAACGGCGACGACCGCGGCGGCGACGATGGCCGCGATGCCAACCCAGGTACCGGACTTCTTCTGCTGAGTCTCGAACATGGGGCCTCCCGCGGGTCCGCTTCCTGGAACAGCCTGCTTCTCTTCATCACTCCCGGCCGCCGGAGCAAGCGGACGGCCGCCCACCAGGTTTGAGCTCAAACGACTCGGGCATCCGACCTTCGTGCGTCCGCCGCTTTCAAGCCTCCACCACCAGGCCCTCGTGAAGCCGGAGCCGGCGCGGCATCCTTTCCGCCAGCCGGGGGTTGTGCGTCACTACGATGGCCGCGATGCCCAGCCGGCGGTTCAGGTCGAGCAGCAGCTGGTGGATTCCTTCGCCGGTCGCCTCGTCGCGGTTGCCGGTCGGCTCGTCCGCGAGCAGGAGGCGCGGCTTGAGGGCCGGTGATCCAGCCGGTGCCCGAGGCCGACCAGCTCCAGCGTCTCGCGCGCGACCCGCTCGGCCTCCTCGCGCGACTGCCGGCTGATGAGCCCCGGCATGGCGGTGTTCTGCAGCGCGGTGAACTCGGGCAACAGGTAATGGAACTGGAAGACGAACCCCACATTGCGGTTGCGGAACCGCGCCAGCGGCTCCTCGCCCATCTCGAAGGCGTCCTGCCCGTCGTAGAGCACGTTCCCCGCGGTGGGCGGATCGAGCGTGCCCACCACGTGCAGGAAGGTGCTCTTCCCCACCCCGCTGGGGCCCACCAGCGAGGCCATCTCGCCCGCGCCGAGCGCGAACGAGGCCCCGCGCAGCACGTGGATCTCCTTCTCGCCCAACCAGTACGATTTGTGCAGCCCGCGGCCCTCGAGGAGCGCCGCACCGGCGCGCGCCGCGGGGAGAGGCTCGACCGGCAGCGCCTCCATCACTCCTCCCGCAGCCCGTCGACCGGCGAGAGCCGGCTCGCCTTGGTGGCCGGGTACAGCGTAGCGAGGTAGCTGAGCGCCACCGCGATGGCGGCGACCATGAGGAACTGCCCGCCGTCGACGTTCACCGGGAGGTTGCTGATGTAATAGACGTCGGGATCGAGCTGCAGGCCGAAGCGCTCGATGAACGAGCACGAAGCCAGGCCGAGCAAGAGGCCCATGGCGGTGCCGATAGCGCCGATGGCGAGGCCTTCCAGTACGAAGATCTTCATCACGCTCGAGTCGCGCGCGCCCATCGACTTGAGGATGGAGATCTCCTTGGTCTTCTCCAGCACCAGCATGATCAGCGTGGAGAGGATGTTGAAGCAGGCGACCAGCACGATGAAGGTGAGGATGATCGCCATGGCCAGCTTCTCCAGCTTGAGCGCGGAGAAGAGGTTGCGGTTCAGCTCGGCCCAGTCCTTCACCCGGTACGGGAACCCGCCCAGCGCGGCGACCAGGCGGCGGCCCTCGGCGCGCGCCGCGTCCACGTCCCGGAACTTCAGCTCGAGGCCGGTGACGTTGTCGCCCATGCGGAAGAACTTCTGCGCTTCCGGGATGCCGATGTAGGCGAACTTCGAGTCGTACTCGTACATTCCGGAGTAGAGGATGCACGCGACCCGGAACGACCGCGAGCGCGGAATCGGCCCGGTCGGCCCCATGTCCCCCAGGGGCGTGATGACCTGCACCACGTCGCCCACCCACGCGCGCAGCGAATGGGACATCTCCTTGCCGATGCAGATGCCGGGCATCTCGCGCAGCGCCTCGGGCGAGATGCCCTTCGCCAGCTCGTCCGGGTGTGACTGCTTCCGCTCGTAGGTGTCCTGCAGGTACTGCTCGCCGTCCCCGAGGAGCTGCGCCGAAGGGTGCGGCTTGGCCGCGGTGAGCGGGATGCTCCGCGGGTTGGAGACCCAGGACAGCTCGCCCGCGATCACCTGCCGGGGCAACTCGTTGACGCTGCCCGCGGTGGCGGGGTCGATGCCCTTCAGCTCGGCGCCGGTCGGCGTCTGCCCCTGCGAGAGGATCACCTCGTTGAGGATGAAGGGGCTCGCGCCGGCGATGCCGGGTGCCGAGAGCACCTTCGGCATCACGGCCTTCCACTCGCTGAAGTCGGAGGAGTACTTGAGCAAGAGCGCGTGCGCGTTGGTCCCCAGGATCTTCTTCTTGAGATCCGCTTCGAAGCCGCTCATGACCGACAGCACCACCGTGAGCGCCCAGACCCCGACGGCGACTCCGGCGATGGAGATGGCGGTCATCACCAGCGTGGCGGGCCGCTTGCGCCGCTGTCCCGGCGCGAGATGGGCGAGCTGCGCGCGCGCCTGCACCCAGCGGCCGATGAGCAGCAGCGCCGCGACCACTGCCGCGACCGAGATCGCCAACGCGAGCGCATCCGTCCGCATCGCGGCGACCAGGTTCGGAGGGCCTACGAGCCCCGCCCGGCCGCGCGCCACCTGGTCCCAGGCGCGCGTCCACACGCCGGCGGCGAAGAGCAGGCCCGGCGGCACCAGCCCGAGCGCCACCAGCAGCGCGACGGTGCGGCGATTCAGCCGCAAGTGCGTGCGGGCGATGCCCGCCTCGAAGGCGAAGCGCAGGTCGGGGCTGGACGAGGCGCCGAGCAGCACTCCGAACGAGGCCCCCCACAATCCGAGGAGCCAGGCGCCCGCGCCGGTCAACGCGGCCCAGACGAGCAACTCGCGCGTGTCGGCGAAGAACTTGTCGTAGGAGAACGACGGCGGCTTCATCCGGTGCAGCACGAAGAACGCGACCACCGCGAGCGCGACCGCCGCCGCGCCCAGCTCGCGCCAGGCGAACCCGCGGCGAAGGCCGCGACGAACAGCCACAGGGCCACCAGGAACGCCCGCATCCGGAACCGCTTCATGCCCCCTCACCCTGCTCCGGCTTGAGCAGCGGAAAGAGCACCACGTCGCGGATGCTGGGGGAGTCGGTGAACAGCATCGCCAGCCGGTCGATGCCGATGCCCTCGCCGGCGGTCGGCGGCATGCCGTGCTCCAGCGCGCGGAGATAGTCGTGGTCGTAGGGCATCGCTTCCTGGTCGCCGCGACGGGCCGCCTCGACCTGGGCGCGGAAGCGGGCCTCCTGGTCACGCGGGTCGTTCAGCTCGCTGAAGGCGTTGGCGATCTCCATCCCGCCTGCGAACGCCTCGAAGCGGTCCACCAGCCGCGGCTCCGCGTCGCGCTTGCGCGCCAGCGGCGAGACCTCGATGGGATGGTCGAGCACGAACACGGGACGATCCTTCGGGAGCACGGGTTCCACCAACGCATCGAACGCCCAGGCGATCTGCTCACCGGTAGACGCCGCGCGGGCCAGCTTGTTCAGGTCCTCCCGGTCGGTGACCTTGGCCGCCCATTGCTCGCGGGGCAGGCGCGCGAGCGCGTCGAGCTGCCGGGTCGGGGAAGGGCCTCCGACGCCGTACGCCTTGGCGACCTCTCCGACCATGGAGACGCGCGGCCACGGCGGGCGAAAGTCGATCTCCACGCCCTGGTACGGCACGATCAGGTTGCCCGTCACCTCTTGCGCCAGGCGCGCGATCAGCTCCTCGGTGAGCTTCATCAGATCTTCGTAGGTGGCGTACGCCTGGTAGAACTCCACCATGGTGAATTCGGGGTTGTGCTTGCGGTCGATCCCCTCGTTCCGGAAGATCCTCCCCACCTCGTAGACGCGCTCGAGGCCACCGACGATCAGCCTCTTGAGGTGCAGCTCGGTCGCGATGCGCAGCTTGAGGGTCAGGTCGAACGCGTTGTGGTGCGTCTCGAACGGCCGCGCCGCCGCCCCGCCCGCCTGCTCTGGAGTATGCAGGACCGGCGTCTCCACCTCGACGAAGCAGCGCTCGTCGAGGAACCGGCGCAAGCCGCTGATGAGCTTCGCCCGCCTGCGGAACGCCTCGCGCACCTGCGGGTTGACTGTCAGATCCACGTAGCGCTGGCGGTAGCGTGTCTCGACGTCGGAGAGTCCGTGCCACTTTTCCGGCAGCGGGCGAAGCGCCTTGGTGAGCAGGCGGAAGCCGTCCTGGTCTCCCTCGATCGACAGCTCGCCCGTCTTGGTGCGCATCGCGCGGCCGCGCACCCAGGCGATGTCTCCCAGGTCGAGCAGCTTCAGCGCTTCGTACGCGGCGTCGCCCACCTTGTCCTTCTTGATGAATGCCTGCAGGTCGCCCGTCCGGTCGCGCAGGGAGAGGAAGGTCACCTTCCCCATCGTGCGGATGGCCATCACGCGGCCCGCGATCGAGTACGCGGGGGTGTCGTCGTTCTCCAGCGCCTCGGCGGTGTCGGCGCCGTGGACTTCCCGCACGTGCTCGGTCGTCGTGCCGACCTGGACGTCGTTGCCGTAGGGGTGCTGCCCGCGCGCGCGCAGATCCCGCGCTTTCTCCTCGCGCAACCGGATCTGGTCCTCGATCGAGCTGGTCGCGCCGGGTGTCGGCTTCTCGGACATCGGATAGGTGGTTCTATCGCTCAAACCGCAGCGGTGTCACGAGGTTCCGCCCTGCGGAAGGTGGGTTGAACAGAGGCGCGGAAGCCATTGTCCAGGCCGGCGCCACCTCACGCGGCGACCGAGTGCGCGTTCCTCCCACCATCGAAAGTCTGGCCGGCTGCCGGCCACCGCCGGTATCCTGCCGCTGTGCTGAAGCGCACCCGCAAGACGCTCGGGCAAGCCGCGCTGCTCGCCGCGGCCATCCTGTGCCTGGCCGCGGGTCTGTTCTTCCTGACCCTTCCCTCGGCCGAGCCCCTGCGGATCGAGAACCCTCGCGCAACTGCCGTGATGGAGATGCGCGCCGAGCAGGCGGAGGAGCGCGGACAGACCGTCCGGCGCTCGCAGCAATGGGTGCCGATGGCGCGGATCTCGCCCTGGCTGCGCCGCGCGGTGGTGAACAGCGAGGATGCCCGCTTCTACGAGCACGACGGATTCGACATGGTGGAGACCGAGGCCGTGCTCGAGCTGGCCGCCGAGCGCGGGCGGTTGGGCCGCGGCGCCTCGACGATCACCCAGCAGCTGGCGAAGAATCTCTGGCTCGGCGAGGAGCGCACCCTCTGGCGCAAGCTGCGCGAGTACTTCCTGGCGCGGCGGCTGGAGGACCTCGGCAAGCGCCGCGTGCTGGAGCTGTACCTGAACGTCGCCGAGTGGGGAGAAGGGATCTACGGCGCCGAGGCGGCGGCGTGGGCCTGGTTCAACAAGCCGGCCGTGGAGCTTTCCCCCGAAGAGTCGCCGCCATGCTTCCCGCGCCGCGGCGCCGCAATCCGCAGCATCCCACTGCGCGCCTGCGAAAACGGGCCTTCGAAATCCTCGAGCTGTACGGCATCTACCAGCAGCTCACGCCGGAGCAGCTGGAGGAGTCGCGCGCGCGGCTGGCGGACATGCTCGGGGCCCCGATGGCCGCGGCGCGGTAGCGTCGTCCGGGAGGAGCAAATGCGGCACAGTCTCCCCGTCTGGCTCCTGTTCCTCGTCCCCGTCGCCGTCCAGGGCGGCGAGCCGCCCTCGCGCCGGAAGGAAACCGTGGAGGAACGATTCTACCTCGCGCCCGGGATCCACTTCGGCGCGAGGTCCCAGGAGCTGTCCTTGAGCATCGGCGCGGCCGACGTGGCGTTCGCGCGCGCAGCGGACGGCGATCCCTTCCTGCACACGGGCAGCTTCGGAGCGCGCCTGAACCTGGTGGGCGGCGAATGGTCTCCGGCGGCCGTCCACGCCCTGATCTTCCTCTCCAGGCACGTCTGGATCCCGTTCTCCTGGCCGCAAGGGCTCGAGATCGCCGCCGGCTACGGAGGCGGAGGCGGAAGGGGCTACGGCATCGGCCAGCTGAGCTACATCGTGGGCATCGCCAGCCGCATCGAGGCGACCGCCACGTGGCAGAGCACCGTGGGCACGATCGCGCCGCGGCCTGGCTGGTTCTCCACCTGGGTCTTCGGGCTGCGCTACGGGTTCGACCTCGCTCGACCGAAACGAACGATCGTGACGGTGGAGCCGCGTCCGGATGAGCCGCCGGCTCGTCCGGACCCTCACGATTGAAGACCTGATTGGCGAAGAGATCGATGCGGATGTAGTCCTCGCCGGGGACGTCTTACGACGCGGACCTGGCCGCGCGCGCGGTGGAGTGGCTCCGCTCGCTCGGCCTGCCGGTGCTCGTCGGCGACCCCGCCCGCGGCTTCCTCGACACCTCGGGGCTCACGCGCCTCGCCACCTACCGGGCCCACGCCGACGGCGACACGGCTCCCTGCGCGACGCCCACGTCTACCGCTGTGATCAGGCGCGCGCGGCTTACCGGTCGTGCACCGAGAGCTCGGTCCACTTCTTCCCGACCAGCGGGGACAGCTTGGCCTTCCATTCGCCGCCGAGGTCGACGAGCGAAGCCACGATGGAATCGCGGAAGTAGGTCTGGACGCTCGGGTCCACGAAGGTCACCCGCACGCCCGTGGTGCCGACGGTGATCTCCAGATCGCACTCGTCGCACTCGTTGCACTCCAGCGTGCCCGACTCGCGGACATGCCCGATGTGCGGCCACTCGTGGTCGAGGTCCTTGTCCAGCGCGTCCTTCCAGAGGTGCACTTCGAGGCCGGTGCGCTTCTCGATCTGGTGCTTCAAATCGATCAGCGTCGGCGTCTTCCCGGAGAACGTCACGTCGTAGTGGATGATGGCCACGTCTTACTCCTCCTCGGGGGAGCTGCCCGGCCGGTCCTTGCGCCGCACGCCGAGCAGATAGGGCTGGATGAACTGATCGAGATCTCCGTCGAGCACCGCGTCGGGGTTCCCGCTCTCCACGCCGCTGCGCACGTCCTTCACCATCCGGTAGGGCGCGAGCACGTAGTTGCGGATCTGCGACCCGAAGGAGATGTCCGCCTTGGACGCCTCCACCTTGTCGCGCTCCGCCTGCTGCTTGCGCAGCTCCAGCTCGTACAGGCGAGAGCGCAGCACCTTCCAGGCCATGTCCCGGTTCTTGTGCTGGCTGCGCTCGTTCTGCATCGAGACCACGATACCGGTAGGCAGGTGGGTCAGGCGAATGGCGGAGTCGGTCTTGTTCACCTTCTGGCCGCCGGCGCCCGAGCTGCGGAAGGTGTCGGTGCGCACGTCCGCCGGGTTGATGACCAGCTCGATGTCCTCGTCCACCTCGGGGTAGACGAACACCGAGGCGAAGCTGGTGTGCCGGCGGGCGTTGGCGTCGAAGGGCGAGATGCGCACCAGCCGGTGCACGCCGAGCTCCGGCTTGAGCCAGCCATAGGTGTGATCGCCGCGCGCGATGAAGGAGGCGTTCTTGAGGCCGGCCTCCTCGCCGGGCTGGAAGTCTCCCGGCTCGACCTCCCAGCCTTTGCGCTCGGCGTAGCGCGTATACATCCGGTACAGCATCAGCGCCCAGTCCTGCGACTCGGTGCCGCCCGCGCCCGCGTTGATCTCCACGATGGCGTTCAAGTGGTCCTGCGGACCGCTGAGCATGCGCGAAAGCTCGAGCCTCTCCACGGCCTGCTCCACCTCGCGCGTGGCGACCTCCGACTCGGCTCGCGCCTGCTCGTCGTTCGCTTCCTCGGCGAGCTCGTGCAGCGCGACTGCGTCCTCGAGCCGCTGCTTTACGCGCTCGTACGAGGCGATGGCCAGCTCCAGCTGGCTCTTCTCGCGGGAGAGGTGCTGGGCGCGCTTCTGGTCGTCCCAGAAGCCCGGCTGGACGCTCTCGCGCTCGATCAGATCGACGCGCGCGCGCTTGCGCTCGATGTCAAAGCGACCCCCGCAGCGCCTCGAGGCGCCGCGAAAGCTCGTCCAGCTCCGGGGAAGGGGAAACCATGCGCGTGCAAGGGTAGCGGAGTCCGGGGCGCAAAGGAACGGGGAATCAAGCATGCGCCCTGGAAGGGGCCAGCGACTCGCCGACCATGCCCCGGCGGCCGAGCAGCCGCTCTTCGGCGGCGGCCATGCGGCGCGCCTTCCGCGCCGTGTGGTGGTCGTGCCCGAGGCAGTGCAGCAGCCCGTGCGCGAGCAGCCGGCGCAGCTCGGCGGCCAGGCTGCACCCATTCTCGCGCGCTTGCCGGCGCGCGGTGTCGAGCGAGATCACCACGTCGCCGATCGATGCGCCATGCTGCGGGAAAGAGAGCACGTCGGTGGGCCGATCCTTTCCGCGCCACTCCCGGTTCAGCGCGCGCATGCGGCGATCGGAAACCACCGCCAGCGACAGCTCGCGCGAAAGGCGCAGCGCCGCGAGCTGCTGCCTCGCCGCCGTGCGCAAGACGCGAGCCGCGTGCGCACCTCGTCCCACCTCGACGGACAGATGGACGGCGCGCTTCTCCGCTGCGGCTATCCGACCCATCGACGGCTGCCCTCGCTCGCCGCCCGGCATCCCATACTCCCGGCACCAGGAAAAGCGCCGCGCGCCACCGGACATGCGCGGGCTGGCTGTCAAATTGCACGTGCGGTTATCGTCCAGCCGGCCGAGCGTCCCCTTCCGTTCCCGCCCGATCGTCGCTAGATCAGGGCCGAACTGGAGGCCCCGCCCCCTTGCGCCGCTGGCCCTACATCCTCGTCGTCGACGACGACATGGACTTCCGGGAAGGCTTGCGGGCGGCCCTGGAGATGAAGGGCTACCAGGTCGAGGAAGCGGCCAACGGCCGGGACGCCCTGGAGCAGATCGAGAAGAAGCCCCCGCTCCTGGTGCTCCTCGATCTGCAGATGCCCGTGATGAACGGCCGCGAGCTGCTGCAGAAGCTGCGCGCGGCGCCGGAGACGAAGGACGTCCCGGTGGTGATCATCTCCGGCTTCGGATTCGAGTGGGAGGCGGAGCTGATGGGCGCGCAGGGTTACGTCGGCAAGCCTTTCGAGCCCGAGGAGCTGGAGCGCACCATCGCGGCGCTGCTCCGCCCTCGCCTGGTCAGCGTCCGAGCCGGCCCCGCGCCGGAGAAGCAACGCTAGCTTCGGCGCGGATGCGCCTCTCCTCGGCCATCAGGGCGGAGATGCGCGCGCAGAACAGGTCGGCGCACTTCTTGTGGTGGGCGAGCCGGGTTTCCGCGGGGAACGCCGAGAGATCGATCGGCTCGCCGAACAAGGCGACGATCGGATCCCGGGCGCGCAGGTTGGCGGCGATCTCGTGCCCCAGCTTGTTCGAGAGCCCGGTGACGAAGGCGGGCACCACTACCAGCGGGCGCGACTTGAGCGCTACTTCGCCGGCGCCGGGCTGAGCGGGCAGCAGCTGGTAGGGATCGTCTCCCTTGTTGCGCGTGCCCTCCGGGTGGAAGCCCACCAGGTTGCGCGTCCGCCGCAGCTTTCCCTGCACCAGCGAGAGGCTGTAGCGGTTGAAGGCCTTCGAGCGCGGCTTGCGGAAGAAGGGCGGGAACATCGACCCGCCCGAGAGCAACAAGCAGATGAGCAGGCCGAGCGGGTTCTCGTAGAAGAAGTTCGCTCGGACGGGGAAGGAGGTGCGCCAGCGCCCCTTCCACCGGCGCACCAGGATCCAGCCCAGCACGAAGAGGTCGAAGAAGGTGCGGTGGTTCGCGACCAGCAGGATCGAGGCGTCCTCTGGAATCGACTCCAAGCGGTCCAGGCCGCGGACTACCAGGCGCCGGAGGATGAGCAGCCCGAAGATCGGCTCGAGGATCCACCGCTGCCACAGCGCGCCGAGCCGGGCCCCGCCGCCGACGTTCGCCCAGCGCATCACGCGGAAGGCGAGCCGCTCGAACGGCGCGAGCGCTTCGAACGGCGGCGCGCCGGCGGAACGCTCGCGCCCCTCTGCGGGCAGCTCGGCCACGGCGTCTTTCTACCTCGACCCGGCCTGGACTTCAGAACCCCGGCACCAGCTTGGCGATGATCTCCTTCATGACCTCGCTGGTGCCGCCGCCGATGCTGAGCAGGCGCGCGTCGCGGAACGCGCGCGCCACCGGCGTCTCGACCACGTAACCCATGCCGCCGTGGAACTGCATGCAGTCGTACACGACCCGCTGGATGAGATCCCCGGCGAACAGCTTCGCCATGCTGATCTCCTTCACCGCCGGCTCCTTGCGAGCGAACAGGTCGCAGGCCCGGTAGGTGAGCCAGCGCGCCGCCTCGATCGAGGTGAGGTGATCGGCGAAGCGGTGCCTCCACACCTGGAACTTGATGAGCGGCTTGTCGAACGCCTGGCGCTCGTTGCCGTAGCGGAGCGCCTCGGCGACCATCTGATCCATGCCGGAGACGGCGCCGATGGTCGCCACCAGCCGCTCACCCTGGAAGTTCGTCATCACGTGGTAGAAGCCCTGGTTCTCCTCGCCGAGCAGGTAGCGGACCGGGATCCGGCAGTCCTCGAAGAAGAGCAGCGCGGTGTCGCTCGAGAGATTGCCGACCTTCTCCAGCTTCTTGGAGACGGAGAATCCCTTCACGTCGGTGGGGAAGGTCACGAGCGAGATGCCGCCGTACCCGGGGCCGCCGGTGCGCACCGCGAGCGTGATGAAGTCGGCGCGCGTCCCGTTGGTGATCCACATCTTGGCGCCGTCGATCACGTAGTCGTCGCCGGAGCGCCGCGCGGTCGTGCGCAGGTGGGCGACGTCGCTCCCGGCGTCCGGCTCGGAGATGCCCAGGGCGGCGATCTTCTCGCCGGCGAGCGCCGGGGCGAGGAACTCCTTCTTCTGCTCGGCAGTGCCGATCTCCTGGATGATGGGAGTGGCGATCTGCGACTGCACCAAAACGCCCATGTTCACACCCGAGTTCCGGCTGTGCACCAGCTCCTCGGCGAGCACCACCGCGTGCCAGAAGTCGCCTCCCGAGCCGCCCACTTCTTCCGGGTAGTTGACGCCCAGGGCGCCCAGCTCGGCGAGGTCGCGGAAGATCTCGCGCGGGAAGATCCCCGCCTCGTCCCATTCCAGCGCGTGAGGGGCCAGCTCGCGCACGACGTAGTCGCGCAACGTCTTGCGGAAGAGCTCGTGCTCGGGCGTGAACGGCGGCGCGATCATGCGTTCCTCGCGGCTGAATGAATGCTCATTCATTCCAACGCAGGGTATCACGCCAGCGCGGAGCAGGCGAGGCCCACGCCGGCGCCGAGCGCGAGCGCGGTCCATGCCAGGCTGGAGGCGACCGGGCGCTCCATCTCGCCCGCCCCGCGCGCCGCGGCCCCCGGGAGCGCCGCGCACAAGCCTCCCAGCGCGAACAGTCCCACCGCCACCGCCGCTGGTGGCGCGACCTGCCGGAGCGCGAGCGCCAGCGCGCCCAGCACGGCCAGCGCGCGCGGGACGATCAGGGCATTCCGCGCCGCCGCCTCGCTGCGCGCGGCCGCCGCCATCCCCAACGACGGCGGCAGGAGCGACCACCATCCCCACGACGACCGTACCGCCGCCGCCGCCGCGCACCCACCGCCCACGGCCGCGAGCAGCGCGAGCTGTCCAGCCAGGGGAGCGCGCAAGACCTGGAGTCGCACGGCGACCGGCCAGGTGGACCGGGGTGTGCCGCGGTCGCGCAGGTCCGCGACGCCGACGCTGCCCACCAGCAGGGCCGCGGTGGCCAGGAGGGGCGCCAGCCGCGGCTCCGCCACGCCGACGGCAAGCCCCACCGCGCAGCCGAGGCCCTGTGCAATGTCGAGCCAGGAGTACGCGGCCGCCCGGCGCTCCACGGTGACGGCGTCGGCGATGGCTGCCGCGCACAGGTCAGCGACGGCGGGGAGGGCGGCGGCCACCGCGCCCAGCCCGTCCGCGAAGCTCACCGCGGCGAACCCCTGCACGAGGAGCGCGACGGCCAGCAGCGCGAAGGCGACCGCCCCGCGGCGCACCCGCGTTCCCAGCCACCCCCAGAACGGGCGCGAGATCCGGCAGGCGGCGAAGGCCAGGGCCGCCCAGGCCGGCCCCCGGTGGGCGAGAAGGCGCGCGAACCAGATCCACGCCGCCAGCTCCGCTCCTCCGGCGAGCAAGGCCAGGCGCCCCGCGAACCGGGCCTCGTCCGCGAACAGGCGCGGACGCACCGGGGGCGCGGGCTGGATCGGGAACCGCGACAGCTTGGGCCCGCTCGGGGCGAATTCCTCGGGAAGCTTCTCGCCCGGCACGCGGCCGAAGGTACACCACCTTCTCCGCGGATGTGATCGCCGTCACACGGGTGCCAAAGCCTGCGCTACGCCCCTGCCAGTCGGGTCCCGTACATACCTGCGTCGCCACCAGCGGGGCTGCGCTAGAGTCTGCTCCATGCAGCCCTTCCCCGCCGAGGCGCGCGGCGCACCCACGCCGGCGAAGTGCGCGCACTGCGGCGGACCGTTCACGCCGTCGCTCGGGGACCAGTCCCTCTGCGATCCGTGCCAGGGCCTGGTGCCGCCCGAGCCGCGCTCGCATCTTCGGGAGAGCGACGTCGCCGGCTGCAAGCTCATCCACCAGCTCGGCGCGGGACGCTTCTCCACGTCGTGGCTGGCCGAGGGATCGGACGGCTCGTCGGTGGTCGTCAAGCTGCTGCACGCGTACGCGCCCGACCCCGCCACCGTGCAGCGGTTCCTCGGCGAGGTCCAGCGGGTCGCTCCGCTCTCGGCGATGGAGCACGGGTCGGTGGCGCCGCTCCTCACCGGCGGCGTCCAGCTCGCGAGCGCGCTGTTCCTCGTCTACCGGAGCGGCGGAGACTCCACCCTGGCCGACGAGCTGCGCTCGCGCGGCCGCATCGTCGCCTCGCGCGCGCTGGAGCTGGGCGCGCAGCTCGCCGAGGCATTCGGCGCGCTGCACGCCGCGGGGGTGCTGCACCTCGACCTGAAGCCTTCCAACGTAGGCTTGATCCGCGACGCGGACGGGACCGAGCGCGCGGTGCTGCTCGACGCCGCGACGGCGCACTTGCTCGCGCGCGCGGACGTCCGCGACGAAGGCCCGGTGCCGCTCTCGACGGCCGCGTACATCTCTCCGGAGGAGGTGAG
>Ga0209577_10004528_pt1 | contig 13067 bp, 10 predicted proteins | sample GraSoiAngelo_109_FD_185874 | JGI IMG/M metagenome (GOLD analysis project Ga0209577, IMG submission 185874) | Grasslands soil microbial communities from the Angelo Coastal Reserve, California, USA - 14_0903_12_20cm (SPAdes) (version 2) | ecosystem: Environmental > Terrestrial > Soil > Grasslands... | reverse complement strand
GGCCACGGCCTGGGCCCAGCCCGGCGTCCGGACCAGGTCGGCCACCTCGGCCTGGGCCAGCTGCAGGGGCCCGCCCGAGGGACTGGCGGCCGATGCCCACAGCAGCTCGGCCCGGGGCGGACCCGGCGACCCGGTCGGTCCCGCCACCGAGGGGTCGACGAAGCGGGGGGTCAGACCCGTGGCTATGGGCGCCTGGGGCCGGCTGCGCTGGGCTCCCCCGTAGAGGGCGACCAGCCTGGGCGCGCCGGCCAGGGCGTCGCCCAGCCAGCGATCCAGGGACGGCTTGGGGTCCACGGCCGCGCCCCCCAGGGGGTGGATCTCGAAGTGCACGTGGCAGGCACCCCCCTGGGCGTCGCCGCTGTTGCCGACGAAGCCCACCACCTGGCCCGTGCGCACCGTCTGCCCGCTCACCTGTCCGGCCACGTAGGCGCTGAGGTGGGCCATGTACACGTAGGTGGCGTCGGCCTGGGTCACGTAGACGGTCGTGCCGCCCAGAGGGTCGCTGGTCAGCCTGAGCACGCCGTCCAAGGGCGAGCGCACGGGAAGGCCGCAGTCGGCGAATACGTCGTTGCCCTGGTGGAGGTGGAAGGGCGGCCCCACCCGGGGCTCGAGCCAGTCGTCCCGGTACCAGGCGTAGCCGGCGATGGGGAAGCGGCCCATGCCCACGATCTCCACCTCGAGGGCGGGCAGGCCCATGGTGACCAGGGGCTGGAGCGCATCCAGCAGGGCCTTGTCGTTGCTGGGGGGCGTGCGGTGGACCGAGTCGATCTGGGACTGGTACTCGGACGGGACGGCCTGGGCCGGGGGAGCGACGCCGCCGGGCCCGGTGGGCGGGCTCGAGTTGGCCGACGCCCCGGGCGGGGGGGTGGACGACGCCGCCGTGGTGGTCGTCGTGCTCCCCAGGGGCCCGCTCGTGCCGGGCGGACCGGGCCGGGCCGTGGTCGAGGTGCCGGGCTGGCCCGAGCTGGTCGTGGTCGATCCCGGCAGGGGCGGCACCTGGGCCCGCGCCGCCAGGCCGCCGGCGACGGCGGCGAGCATGAGAGACGAACAGGTGAGGGCGGCCACGACGGCCGCACGGGTGCGTGGCATCCGTGGTCGAGGAATTCGCCCGGGGGGCCACAAGATCCTGCCCGCCGGCACCGTCCAGGCGCCACCCGGGCACCCGGGCGGGGCTCAGGCGATCAGCTGCGCCACTCCCCGGAGCGGAGGCGGGCGATGCGGTCGGCCGTGGGCGGGTGGGTCATGAACAGGTTGGCGAAGGCGATCTTCCGCCCCGTCAGGGGGTTGACGATGTACATGGACGCCTCGGCCGGCTGCACCTTCATGGGCACGGCCCGCACGCCGGCCTCGATCTTGGTCAGGGCCCGGGCCAGGGGCTCGCCGTCCCCGATGAGCCGGGCTCCGGACCGGTCCGCTTCGTACTCGCGGCTGCGGGTCAGGGCCATCTGCAAAAGGAAGGCGGCCACGGGGCCGAGGATGGCCAGGGCCAGCAGGGCGAAGATGTTGTTGTCGTCGTCGCCGCCGAACCACAGGGCCATGCGGGACACGAAGGTGATGGCCATGGCGATGGCGGCAGCCACCGACCCGATCAGGATGTCGCGGTTGCCCACGTGGCTGATCTCGTGGGCCAGCACGCCCCGCAGCTCGTCCCAGTCCAGGGTCTGGAGGATCCCCTGGGTGACGGCCACGGCCGCGTGGCTGGGGTTGCGCCCGGTGGCGAAGGCGTTGGGCTGGAGGTCGGGCGTGACATGCAGCTTGGGCATGGGCATACCCGCCCGCTGGGTCAGCTCCCGCACGACGCGGTAGTACTCGGGCATCTCCGCCTCGGAGACGGGAACGGCCCGCGCTGCCTTGATGGCGATGGTGGCGGAGAACCAGTACGAGGCGCCCGTGATGACGAGCCCCAGGATGAGGCCGATGGTTGCGCCGCTGCCTCCGCCCACTGCCCCGCCGACGAGGATCATCAGGCCCCCGAGGGCGGCGAGGAGCACGTAGGTCTTGACGGTGTTCTTGTTCATCTCACTCCCATAAACGCCGGAGAGAGCTCCGGAGTTCCCGCCCGCGCCCTCGGTGTCCTAGTCGTAGTAGCCAGAGTGGACATAGAGGCACGGGATGCCCTCCTGGCGGAACATCTCCAGGTTACGGCGGTCGTCCTCGAAGGCGAGCTTCAGGTCGAAGCCGTAGCGGCGCAGCTCCTCCACCGTCCAGCGCTTGAACTCCTGGGCGGCCGAGTAGTCGCCGTAGTCCCGCATGATCAGCACGTCCCAGCGCAGCTGGTAGCGCTCCAGCCAGGCCAGGGTCTGGGGCTGGACCCGCAGGGGGCGCCCGGTGAGCAGGACCCTGCGCAGGGCCGGGTCCAGGAGCTCGAGCAGGCGGGCCACCTCCTCGATCAGGGGGTCGTCGCCGCAGGCGTCGAAGAACGCGGTCCAGTCCCGCCTGCCCGCCTCGATGAAGTGCTGGCGGCTGGCCGCGTCGGAGAGGACCCCGTCCAGGTCGAACACCACGGCCGGACCTGGACCCACGGGGGCATCCCGCCAGCGCCAGTTGCCCGGGGCGCGCCCAAGCGCACCCTCCCCGGCCATGTCCTGCGGGCCCAACCGGCTCATTCCTCGTCGGCGGATGCTCCGGCCCGGCGCCTGATCTCGTCCACCACGGCGGCGTCGGCCAGGGTGGTGGTGTCGCCCAGGTCGCGCCCCTCGGCCACGTCGCGCAGCAGCCTGCGCATGATCTTGCCGCTGCGGGTCTTGGGCAGGTCGTCGGTGAAGATGACGGTCTTGGGACGGGCGATGGGGCCGATCTTGGCCGCCACGTGGGCCCGAAGCGCCTCGCCGTGGGCCCGGTCCGCCTCCTGGCCCGCCTTCAGGGTGACGAAGGCGATGATGGCCTGGCCCGTGGTCTCGTCCTTGGCCCCCACCACCGCCGCCTCGGCCACGCTGGGGTGGTCGACCAGGGCGGACTCGACCTCGGTGGTCGACACCCGGTGGCCGGCGATGTTCATGACGTCGTCGACCCGTCCCATGAGCCAGAAGTAGCCGTCCTCGTCCACCCGGGCCCCGTCGCCCGCGAAGTAACGCCCCGGGAACCGGCTCCAGTAGGTCTGGCGATAGCGCTCGGGATCGCCGTAGATGCCCCGGAGCATGGCGGGCCAGGGCCGGGTCAGGGTGAGGTAGCCGCCCCCCTCCTTGACCCCGTCTCCCCGGTCGTCGACCACCTCGGCCCCTATGCCGGGCAGGGGGAAGGTGGCCGAGCCCGGCTTGAGGACGGTCGCTCCGGGCAGGGGGGAGATCATGATGGCGCCCGTCTCCGTCTGCCACCAGGTGTCCACCACCGGGCAGCGACCCCCGCCGATGTGCTGCCAGTACCACACCCACGCCTCGGGGTTTATGGGCTCGCCCACCGTGCCCAGCAGGCGCAGGGAGGAGAGCTCCTTGGACTCGGGATAGGTGCTTCCCCACTTCATGAAGGTGCGGATGGCCGTGGGCGCGGTGTACAGGATGGTCACGCCGTAGCGCTCCACGATCGACCACCAGCGGTCCTTGCCTGGGTGGTCAGGGGTGCCCTCGTACATGACGCTGGTGGCCCCGTTGGCCAGCGGCCCGTAGACGATGTAGCTGTGGCCGGTCACCCAGCCGATGTCGGCCGCGCACCAGTACACGTCGGTCTCCGGGTGGAGGTCGAACACGTAGCGGTGGGTGAAGGCCACCTGGGTGAGGTAGCCGCCGGTGGTGTGCATGATCCCCTTGGGCTTGGCCGTGGTGCCCGAGGTGTAGAGCAGGTAGAGGAGGTCCTCGGAGTCCATGCGCTCGGGCGGGCAGTCGGTTCCGGCCCCGGCCACCAGTTCGTCCCACCAACGGTCCCGGCCCTCCACCATCTCGACCTCGGGGGCGCCCTGGGCCCCGCTGGTGCGCCGGGCCACCACCACGTGCTCAATGGAGGGGGTGTCCTCCAGGGCCGCGTCGGCGTTGGCCTTGAGGGGCACGACCGCGCCCCTCCGCCATCCCCCGTCGGCGGTTATCAGGACCTTGGCCTGGGCGTCGTTGATGCGGCCCCCCAGGGCGTCGGCCGAGAACCCGCCGAAGACCACGGAGTGGGCCGCGCCGATGCGCGCGCAGGCGAGCATGGCCACGGGCAGCTCGGGGATCATGGGCATGTAGATGGCTACGCGGTCTCCCCGCCTCACGCCCAGACCCTTGAGGGCGTTGGCGAAGCGGGAGACGTCGGCCAGGAGCTGGGCGTAGGTGATGGTCCTGGTGTCGCCCGGCTCACCCTCCCAGTGGAAGGCGACCTGCTCGCCTCGCCCCGCGTCCACGTGGCGGTCGAGGCAGTTGTAGGAGACATTGAGCGAGCCCCCCACGAACCACTTGGCGAAGGGCAGCTCCCAGTCCACGATGGTGTCCCACTCCCGGTACCAGTCGAGGGCCAGGGCCTGCTTGGCCCAGAAGCCCGACCAGTCCTGGGCGGCCGCGTCGTAGAGCGAGGTGTCCGTCACCAGGGCGTGACTCTTGAAGTCCTCCGGGGGCTCGAAGGTGCGCTCCTCCAGGTAGTAGGAGTCGATCGCCGCCTGGTGCGCCTCCTCGGCCATGGCGTTTGCTCCCCTGCTCGACGTCGGGACGACGGGAGCCGAGCCTAGCGGCGGGGCTTGCGCCGCCCTCTCAGCCCACCTCCCACTCCAGCACGCCGAAGCGACCGAGGCCGGCGGGGTCCACGAGAGCGCCTGCCTCCGTCACCCGGCTGCGCGCCGCCAGCGCGTCGAGGTCGGCGCGGGCCGCGCCCTCGTGCCAGCGCCGGCGTGCCGTCTCCACCAGCTCCTCGAGACCGTGGGCCCGCAGGAAGTCGGCCTGCGTGCGCAGCTGCGTGGGCGGGCGGTGACGGGCCAGCTGGTCCCACGCCACCTCGCAGGTGACGTCCTGGTCGCCCAGGTGCTCGAGGGGATGCCCGCCCCGACCGTGGCCCCGGTAGGTGCGCACCCACTCCGTCCACGGGCGCCGGGCCATGGAGGGCGTCGTGTCCGCGTAGTCGATGGCCACCACCCGCCCCCGCGTCACCAATGCCAGCGCGTCCCGCAGCCAGGTCCGGGCCCCGTCCTGCAGGGGGACGCGGGCCCCGGGCCGGGCGTCGGGGACGAGGCGGTCCGCCTCCCGGGCGGGCCCGGCGCGGGCCGGCACCGGAACCTCGACCAGCCCCCCGGCCCGCTCCCCCACCCGCACCTCGTACCACCCCTCGTCCCGACGCTCCAGCACGTCGAAGGGGATGTTGTCCAGCAGCTCGTTGGCCACGACCACCGACACGATGGGCTCGGCCGGCAGCTCGGGCAGGGCGGTCACCAGCGGTCCCCGGCCCCGCACCCGCCTGCGCTCGGTGTCGTCGTCGCCCACCTCCCCGGCGCCGCCCACCCCGCCCCACGGCTGGCCGCCGTCTGCGTCGCCCGCCTCCCCGGATTCGACGGGCCCCAGCACCAGCGAGGGCAGCTCGAGGGGCAGTAGGGCGGCCTGCCGGGCCCGCTGGTGCTCCGAGCGCTCGACCAGCACGTAGCGCAGGGTCGGGGCACAGGCGGGACGGGCGGCCAGGACGTCGCGGGCCAGCGCACCCCGCCCCGCACCCGCCTCCACCACCACGTAGGGGTCGGGCCGGCCCAGGTCCTCCCACCACGAGTCGAGCGCCCGGGCCAGCACCCCGCCGAACAGGGCCCCCACCTCGGGGCTGGTTATGAAGTCGGCCTCCCGCCGCCCGGCGCCCCCCGCCGTCTCGAAGAAGCCCTGCTCGGGGTCGTAGAGGGCGAGCTCGAGCAGCTCCGAGAACGACAGCGGGCCCAGGCGGTGGATACGGTCCACCGCACGGGTCGCAAGGGGCCTTCCCGCCGGGCCCGTCACCCTGCTAGCGGAGCAGCGAGGCCACGTCTCCCATGCGGGCGAAGGCCTGCGGGTAGACGCCGATGGCCATCACGACGAGGGCACACAGCCCCAAGGCCGCGGCCAGCGGCGGCGGCACCCGCAGCGGCCTGCGGTCGCCGTCCGGGGCTGGGTTCATCCACATCTGCCGGGCCACCCCGGCGTAATAGAACAGAGCGATGACGGAGTTGACAGCCACCAGCACGCCCAGGACCCAGGCCCAGGCCGTGCCCGCGTCGGCCACAGCCCGGAACACATAGAACTTGGCGAACCACCCTCCCAGCGGCGGCACACCGGCCAGGGAGAACAAGAAGATGGTCATGACCACGGTGAGGCCGGGGGCGTAGGTGAACAGCCCGCTGTAGGAGGCGATGTCCCCCGAGCGGGTCCTGCGGGCCACGGCGATGACGATGGCGAAGGCGCCCAGGTTCATGGCCGCGTAGATCAGCAGGTAGACGATGCTCGCGGTCTGTGAGGAGTGGGCGGCCCGGGCGTTGGTCCCGGCCACGGCGAAGGGCACCAGGATGTAGCCGGCCTGGCCGATGGAGGAGTAGGCCAGCATGCGCACGATGTTGGTCTGGCGCAGGGCCACCAGGTTCCCCACCGTCATGGTCAGGGCCGCCAGTACCCAGAAAAGGGGCCCGTAGACGTCGTAGCGCCCGTAGAAACCCACGAAGATGAGCTGGAACAGGGCCACGAAGCCGCCCGTCTTGGAGGCCACCGACAAAAAGGCGGTGACGGGCGTGGGCGCGCCCTCGTAGACATCGGGCGCCCAGAAGTGAAAGGGCACGGCCGAGACCTTGAAGGCGAAGCCCACCACGATGAAGAAGATGCCCACCGTCACGATCGGGTGGGAGCCGGCTGAGCCTGCGATCTGAGCGCCGATCTGGCTCAACACGGTCGTGCCCGTGAAGCCGAAGATGAGCGACATCCCGTAGAGCATCACCGCCGTGGCCAGGACGCCGAGGAGGTAGTACTTGAGGGCGGCCTCGTTGCTGCGCAGGTCGCGCTTGCGCCACCCCGCCAGCATGTAGGCGGGGATGGAGAGGAGCTCGAGAGCCACGAAGATCGTGATCAGGTCGCGCGCCGACGCCATGACGACCATGCCCAGCAGCGAGGACAGCACCAGGAAGGAGAACTCGCCCTCGTAGTAGTCGCCCTCCTCGATGTAGTTGGTCGACATGAGCAGCACGATGTAGCCGGTGAAGATGAAGAGGGCCTTGAGCACGAGCGAGAAGTTGTCGACCACGTAGGCGCCGCCGAACATGGACCAGCTGTGGGTGCCGTGGCGGGCGGCCAGGCTCAGCAGGGGCACGGCGCTGGCCACCACCCCGAGCCCGGCCAGCTGGGTCACCAGGTACTTCCTGGTCTCGTCCACCAGCAGGTCCAGGACCAGCACCACCACGACGACGGTGCTGAGCACGATCTCCGGGGCCAGGGCGTGGTAGTCGATGTAGGGGGCGTGGAAGGGCAGTGCCCCGGGACTGGCGGCGGCGGTCATGAGCACGGCTCAGCTGGCCCGGGATGTGAACACGGCCGTCACCCCGTGCACGGCGCCGTCGGTCACGTGGAACAGGGCATGGGGGTAGACGCCGAAGGCGACGATCCCCAGCAGCAGCGGCGTCCAGGCGATCCACTCCGGGACGTGCACGTCGTGGACGTGGATGGCGGCGAACTCGGCCGAGGGCTCGCCGAAGGCGGTCCGCTGGTACATCCACAGCAGGTATCCGGCCGCGAGCACCGTCCCCACCGCGGCCACGACCATGAAGGCGCGGAACAGGGCGATGTTCAGCCCCTGGGCGGGCTGGTAGGCGGACAGGATGGCGGGGAACTCGCCCCAGAATCCGGCCAGCCCGGGCAACCCCAGGGAGGCCATGGCGCAGAAGCCCAGGATCCATCCCAGCCGGGGCGCCTGGACGAGCAGGCCCCCCAGCCTCGAGATCTCCCGGGTGTTGAAACGCTCGGCGATGGATCCGGCCAGGAAGAACAGCATCCCCGTGATGAGGCCGTGGGCCACCATGCCGAAGATGGCTGCGTTGAGGCCGAAGCTGGTGAGCGTTGAGATGCCCAGCATGACGAAGCCCATGTGGGCCACCGACGAGAAGGCGACCAGCCGCTTCAGGTCGCGCTGGGCCAGGCTCCCGAGCGCCCCGTAGATGATCCCGATCACGGCCAGGAGCCCGATCCACGGGGCCCAGCGCCGGGCCGCGTAGGGGAGCACGGGCAGGGCGATGCGGATGAACCCGTACGTGCCCAACTTCAGCAGGACGGCAGCCAGGATCACCGAGCCCACCGTGGGCGCCTCGGTGTGGGCGTCGGGCAGCCAGGTGTGGAACGGGAACATGGGCACCTTGATGGCGAAGCCCATGAAGAGCCCGGCGAAGATCAACACCTGGGTGCTCCGGGCGATGGCGGAGCCGTTGTGGACCAGGGTGGGGATGTCGAAGGTGTTGCCGCCCTTGAAGAAAAGGGCCAGGAACCCCAGGATCATCAGGGCCGAGCCGAACAGGGTGAACAGGAAGAACTTGATGGCCGCGTACTGGCGGTTGGGACCGCCCCAGACGCCGATCATGAAGTACATGGGCAGGAGGACCAGCTCGAAGAACACGAAGAACAGGATCAGGTCCTCGGCGCAGAAGGTGCCGTTCATGCCCGTCTCCAGCACCAGGAGGAGCATGAGGAAGGCCTTGGGGTTGTGGGGCTCGGGGAAGTGGTCCCAGGAGTAGATGATGCAGGCGATGGTGATGAACACCGATAGAGCCAGCAGCGGCAGGGCGATGCCGTCGACGCCGACGTGGTAACGGCTGTGGATCACGTCGATCCAACGGCGGTCGGTTACGAACTGCAGCTTGTCGGTGGCGTTGTAGTCGAAACGAGCGAGGATGCCCACCATCAGGCCGCCTGTGACGAGGCTGATGAGGAGGGCCACGCTCTTCTGAGCCGTCTCCTGGGCCCGGGGCACGAACCCCAGGAGGATCGCCCCCAAGATGGGGACGAAGATCACCCCGGACAGGGCCCAATGGTCGAAGACGTTCATCTCGCTCCCTGGTTGGCGTACAGCACAAGGGCCAGGGCGCCTATGGCGCCGGCCCCGAAGAGGAAGGCGGCGTACTGCTGGACCCGCCCGGTCTGGAGGCGGCGCAGGACGCTGCCGCCTCCCTCGGCCGACGCGCCGGTGCCGTTCACCAGCCCGTCCACGACCTTCTGGTCGACGACCTCGTAGGTGAACCGGGCCAGGGCCCGGGCCCCGATGCCCACGGCGTTGACGGCGCCGTCGATCACCCGCTGGTTGACCCAGTAGGCGCCCCGGGCGATGGCCCCCTTGATGGAGCCCACGATGATGTCGGTGTAGAGGACGTCGAGGTAGTACTTGTTCAGGAGGAAGCGGTATCCGGCCCGGGCCAGCGACGAGCGCTCCGTGGCCCGGTGCAGGGGCCCGAAGGCGTGGCGCAGGTAGTAGAGGAGCCCGACCCCGATGCCGGCCACGGCCACGGCCATGGAGAGGGCGGCGGTCGGAGCGGAGAACTTGTACTCCGGCACGTGGGCCTGGACGACGACCTCGTTGCGTGTCCACTCCGCGAACCAGTGGACCCCGAAGCCGTTGAGCCACCCGGCCACGACCGAGAAGGCGGCCAGCACGACCAGCGGGACGGTGATGGCGAGGGGCGACTCGTGGGGGGCGTCCACGGCGTGGCCGGCGGCGCTGTGCTGGCCACCGTGGTGCCCCCCCCGGTGCTCGCCGTAGAAGGTGAGGTAGACGGTGCGGGCCATGTAGGCCGCGGTCATGAACGCCCCCACCAGCCCCACCACCATGAAGGCGTTGTAGCCGTTCTTCCCCGCGGTCAGGAGTATGTCGTCCTTGGACCAGAACCCGGCCAGGGGGAAGATCCCGGCCAGGGCCAGGGAGGCGATCACGAAGGTGGCGTGGGTGATGGGCATGGCCCGCCACAGCCCTCCCATGTCCTTCTTCATGTCGAAGCTGTGGTGGGACCCAGAGTGGCTCACCGAGCCCGCCCCGAGGAACAGGCAGGCCTTGAAGAAGGCGTGGGTGAAGAGGTGGAAGATCCCTCCCGTCCAGGCGCCCACGCCCAGGGCCATGACCATGTAGCCGAGCTGGCTCACGGTCGAGTAGGCCAGCACCTTTTTGATGTCGTCCTGCACGAAGGCGAGGGCGGCGGCGATGACGATGGTGATGGCCCCGATCACGGCCACGTAGCTGATGCCGTGCCAGGCCGGGTGGTGGCCGACCCGGAAGGCGGCCCAGAACACCCCGTAGCAGCGGGCCACCAGGTACACGCCGGCCACGACCATGGTGGCCGCGTGGATGAGGGCGGACACGGGGGTGGGGCCGGCCATGGCGTCGGGCAGCCAGGTGTGCAGGGGGAACTGGGCGCTCTTGCCGATGACACCCATGAACAGGGCCACGGCCCCGACCACCAGCACGGTGTGGTCGATTCCCCCCGACAGGGCGGCCCGGTTCAGGCGGGCGATGTCGAAGCTCTGCCCGTTGGCGAAGAAGAGGATGATGATCCCGATGAGCATCCCCGCGTCGCCCAGGCGGGTGGTGAAGAAGGCCTTGAGGGCCGCGTCGGAGTTGTCCTTCTCCTCCCACCAGTGGCCGATGAGCATGAAGGAGCACAGCCCCACCCCTTCCCACCCGAGCAGGAGGAAGATGGTGGTGCTGGAGGTGACGAGCACCAGCATCGACGCGGTGAAGAGGGCCAGAGCCGCGTAGAAGTAGGTGTAGCGCCGGTCCCCGTGCATGTAGGCCGTCGAGTAGACCTGCACCAGCAGGGACACCAGGCTGACGACGAGGAGCATCATCACCGTCAGGCCGTCGACGTGGATGCCCAACGGGACCTTGACCTGGCCGTTGGAGAACCAGGTATACAGGGTGTGGTCGACAGCCCCCCGGACCCGCTCCTCCCCTTCGCCGATGGTGCCCCGACCGATCCACTGGGCCGCGGCCGCGCAGGACAGGACGAAGGACCCGCCCACGGCGGCGATCCCTATCTCCGCTCCCTTGCCCGGCAGCCGCCTGCCGAAGAACAGGATCACGACGAAGGCGGAGGCGGGTAGGGCCCAGGTGAGCCAGGCGTTGTCCAGGAAGAACACCGCTCAGCCCTTCATGAGGTCGACGTCGGTGAGGTCGATCGAACGGCGGTTTCGGTAGATGAGCAGCACGATGGCCAGCCCCACCCCGACCTCGGCCGCGGCGATGGCGATCACGAACAGGGCGAACACCTGACCGGCGATCGTGTCCCGGAAGGCCCCGAAGGCGATCAGGTTGATGTTCACCGCGTTCAGGATCAGCTCCACCGACATGAGCACCAGCACGCCGTTCTTGCGGGCCAGCACGCCGTACACACCGGTGCAGAAGAGGAGCGCGCCGAGGAAGAGGAACTCGTTGAGCAGCACGGAGCTAGTCCCTCCTGGCGATTACCACGGCGCCCACCAGGGCGGCGAGGAGCAGGACCGAGACGGCTTCGAAGGGGACGACGTAGGTCTGGAAGATGGCGTTGCCCACCAGGGCGGTGGTGCCGACCCTGAGGGGACGGTGGAGGGCGTCGACGTGGGCGGAGTGGAAGGCGTCGACCAGCACGTAGACCAGCAGTCCCAGAAGGAACAGGGCCACGGCCAGGGCCAGCGGGCGCTGGTTGTTGTCCAGGTTCGGGGTGCGGCCCAGCGGGGCCCGGGTGAGCATGATCCCGAACAGGAACAGCACGACGATGGCGCCTATGTAGACGATGATCTGCACCACCGCGGTGAACTCGGCCGCCAGGAGCAGGTAGATCCCGGCCACGCCGGCCAGGACGACGACCAGGTACAGGGCGGCGTGGACGATGTTCTTGGTCGTCACCACCCGGATGGCGGCCACGGCCATGGACGCGGCCAGGAACCCGAAGGCGACGTTCTGGGCGACGTCGAGGTGGGCGGCGGCGAGCAGGCTGGGCACTGGGAGGTGTCGTCTCTTAGTTCTTGGCGCCCTTCTTGACCTCCGCCCCCGCCTCCAGGGCCAGGGGCTCGGGCACCGTCTTCATCCAGTCGCCCAGCCGCTCCTTGTCGTGGAGCAGCTCGGCGATGCTCACCTCCGAGTACTCGTACTCCGGGCTCCAGAACAGGGCGTCGAAGGGACAGACCTCCACGCAGATGCCGCAGTACATGCACAGCCCGTAGTCGATGTCGAAACGGTCCAGGAGCTGGATGGTGCGGGGCTTGCCGCCCTCACGCCTGGGCGGGGCCTTGTCCTTGTGGCCCTCTATGTAGATGCACCAGTCCGGACAGCTCCGGGCGCACAGCATGCACACGGTGCAGTTCTCCTCCTTCAGGGCGATGACGCCCCGGGACCGGGTGGGAGGAGTCTCTTTCTCGTGGGGGTACTGCACCGTGACCGCGGGCCGCAGCATGGTCCGCAGGGTCACGCCCAGGCCCTTGATCAGACCGGGAAGCTCTGCCACTCAGACCACCACCTTCAGAAGGCCCGTGACCAGGATGTTCACCAGGGCGAGGGGGATCAGATACTTCCACGCCACCGCCTGGAGCTGGTCCTCCCGGAAGCGGGGGTAGGTGAACCGGAACCAGAAGATGAAGAACGAGACCAGCATGATCTTGGCCCCGAGCACGAACGGGCCCAGGACGTCGGCCGCCGTCCCGTGCACGCCGGGCACGTACCAGCCGCCCAGGAAGAGCGTGGCCCCGATGGCGGCGAAGGCGAAGGCGGTGCCGAACTCGGCCATGAAGAAGAACAGGAAGCGGAACCCGGTGTACTCGACCATGTAGCCGGCGACCAGCTCCGTCTCGGCCAGGGGCATGTCGAACGGTGTCTGGGTCAGCTCGGCCTGGGCCCCCACGATGAAAAGGACGAAGCCCAGGGCCTGGGGAAGGATGTAGGGCTCGCCCAGCGTCTTGAAGCCGAGCAGAGCGCCGTGGGCCTGGGCCTGCACGATCCCCTGCAGCGACATGGTGCCGGCCTGGATCACGACTCCCACCACGCCCAGCACCAGGGGCAGCTCGTAGGCGATGAGCTGGCCTGCGGCCCGCAGGGCCCCGATGAGGGAGTACTTGTTGGCCGAGGACCATCCGGCCATGAGCACCCCGAGCACCGAGAGCGAAGAGACAGCCAGGGCGAAGAAGACCCCGGTGTCCAGGTTGGAGACGGTGAGGCGGGGCCCGGCCGGG
>Ga0209577_10004524_pt1 | contig 13071 bp, 10 predicted proteins | sample GraSoiAngelo_109_FD_185874 | JGI IMG/M metagenome (GOLD analysis project Ga0209577, IMG submission 185874) | Grasslands soil microbial communities from the Angelo Coastal Reserve, California, USA - 14_0903_12_20cm (SPAdes) (version 2) | ecosystem: Environmental > Terrestrial > Soil > Grasslands... | reverse complement strand
TTCGCAGATGGTCTGGATCGGTTCTTCAGCGTCAACTCCTTCCCAACCGTGATGGTGATCGATCGCGCCGGGAAAATCGCCTATCGTTCCGATGGTTTCGAGCCTGACACCTTTGAGGCCAATCTGGCGGCGGCCGTGCGCCGCGCCTTGGCTCCGCAGAGCACTTCGTCGTCCGCCGGAAATTCCGAACCCTAATCGCGCCGAGACCTAAGCGCTCTTCGAAGATTCGTGCGAATATTTCTCAGCCACTTCCCGAGCGGACAGGATCGTATTGACGTGGATTCGAACCGTGTCCTCGACTCTGCGCGCGTAGCCGCCAGCTAGTGTAGTCGCTACCGGAATTTTGCGGCGGCGCGCTTCCTCAAAAACCTGGCGGTCGCGCTGCTTCAATCCTTCTTTCGTCAGTGACAGCCCGCCGAGCTGATCTTCACAGTAGGGATCGGCGCCGCCAACATAAAAAAGAATCTCCGGCTGAAATTCGTCAAGCGCCTTTTGCACCGCGGGAATCAACACTCCCAAATATTCATCGTCATCGGCGCGGTCGGCCATGTTCAGATCGATGCTTGATGGTGGCTTGTGCGCCGGATAGTTGTTCTCCTGATGAATCGAAATCGTAAAGACTGTGGGGGCATTGCGGAAAATCGCGGCCGTGCCGTTGCCGTGATGCACGTCGGTGTCAACAACCATCACCTTTTTTACTGCGCCGTCCGCTTGCAGCCTTCGTATCGCAACGGCCACATCGTGAATCGCGCAGAACCCTTCCCCATGGCCAGGATAGGCGTGATGAAACCCGCCGCTCAGGTTCGAACCGAATCCATCGCGCAGGGCCGATTGCGCGGCGAGAATGGTTCCGGCCGCGGCCAGCCACACTGCCTGGACGAGTTCTGGCGAATAGGGCACTTCCATCTGCATCACCTCGCTGGCAGTGAGTGTGCCGGTTTTCAGTTTGCGCACCCAGTCCGAAGTGTGCACGCGCAGAATATCTTCGTCGGCCGCAGGATCTGGGCGCAAAAAATCTTCCTGCTTGGCGAGTCCATCGCGGAGAAGCATTTCATAGATGAGGCGGAATTTCTGGGATGGAAAAACATGCGGACCAAGATTCAGATCGTAGCGCTCGTGATAAACCAGTTTGAACGGCAGCATGACGCTTGGCGCGACTAGTTCTCGCGTTCGAGGATGAAATCCGGCAGCGTAGCTAGGGCGCGAGAGTATTCGGAATCCTGGCGTCCGTTGAGACAAGCTTTGGCGCGGCAGGCATAATCTTGCGCGAGCGCGCGGGCGCGGTCGAGTGCGCCGGATTCGTGAACGAGCGAAACGATCGTCTCGGGGCGCACGGAATCAAATTCTTTTTCTTGGAGCACGCGGGCGACCAGTTCACGCGCGTCACGATGGCCATTTTCCATCGCGTAGATCAGCGGCAGCGTTACTTTGCCTTCTTTCAAGTCGCTAAGAACGGGTTTGCCAAGTTGTTCCGCGGACGCCGTGAAATCCAGCAAATCGTCGACGAGTTGAAACGCGAGTCCGGCGTACCGCCCGTAATCGGCGAGCGCTTGCTCTTCTTCGCCCTCGAGGCCGCCCAGCACGGCGCCCAACCGCGCGCAGCCGCTGAAAAGACACGCGGTCTTATAAGTCGCCAGCCGCAGAGCGTCTTCTTCAGTTACATCGATGCGTCCGATTGTAGCGAGTTGAATCAGTTCGCCTTCGACCATCTTTTGAGTGAGGTCGATCAGAATGTCGAGGATGCGAAAATTGCGCTCCTCCAGAGCCATCTGAAACGACTGCATGTACAACCAGTCTCCGGTAAGCACGCTGCGATGATTGCCCCATTTTGAATTGGCGGAAGGGCGGCCGCGGCGAGTGTCTGCGCTGTCGATGACATCATCGTGAATCAACGTCGCGCTGTGCAGAAGCTCAACGACCGCCGCGAGACGGATAGCGCTGCTATCTTTGCGGCCCGCGTACCTTGCGGAAAGGAGCAGGAGCGCGGGACGCATGCGCTTTCCGCCTCCGCCCAGCAAATACGCAGTGATTTCGGAAACCGGCGGAAAAGCGGCTTCACTTTGCCGCGCAAGCTCTTCTTCGACCAAGAGGAGGTCGTCGCGAACGAGATCAAAAATCTCTTTAGCCGTGAGCAGCGCGATGGCAATCTCCCGATCTAACCTTTGTCGTTGAAACCTGGGGCCGTCAGAGTTGCCGGCCGGGCAAGGCCGAAGAAGCGCCGAAAATTCTCCGAAGTGGCGGCGGCAACTTCGTCCGGCGACAAGTTTCTCACACTCGCGAGCGTGCGCGCTACTTCCGCAACGTAGGCAGGCTCGTTACGCTTGCCGCGCCAGGGCTGCGGCGCAAGATACGGAGAGTCCGTTTCAATCAGAATCTTCTCGAGCGGCAAAGCTTTCGCAATGTCGCGAAGGTTCTGCGTTTTCGGATAAGTTGAATTCCCCGCAAAGGAAACCAGGAATCCCATTTCGATTCCGCGACGAGCATCTTCCAGGGTGCTGGTGAAGCAGTGCAAAATTCCGCCGAGCCCGGTGGGGCGCCAGTGCTCTTCGATCATGTTCAAGCAGTCGGACCACGCATCGCGGCAGTGAATGACAATAGGCAGCTTTGCTTGTTGCGCGAGGGCCATCTGGTCGCGAAAAACCCGTTGCTGCACTTCGCGCGGAGAGTGATCGTAAAAGTAGTCGAGGCCGATTTCGCCCCAGGCGGCGACTTTGGGATGTTTCGCCAGCCGGGCCAATTCATCCAAATGCTGCTGTGTGACTTCCTTCGCTTCGTGCGGGTGAATCCCCACGGTGGCATAAATCCAATCGTGCTGCTCGGCGAAAGGCAACGCGGCATCGAGCTTTTCGGGGCCCGGGCCGGTGCCGATCGCAAGCAGAGTGGTCACGCCGGCGGCGCGGGCGCGGTCAAGCATGGCTTCGCGGTCTTCGGCGAATTGCGGGAAGTCAATGTGCGCGTGGGAGTCGATGAGTTCCATTTCTAGAAGTTATCAGTAATCAGTGATCCGCTATCAGTAAGGAAAAAAGGACCTTTCGAAAATTTTCTCCAGGCCGCAAGCACTTCTCTGCTGCCTCCTGATTCCTCACTTAATACTGACAACTTCATTTCAGGCGGGCGCCGATTTCGACGTCTTCGTCGGGGAAGCCGGCGAGGACCGGGCGGCCTTCAGGGCCGACGGAGGCGGCTACGATCATGCCGTTGGATTCCACGCCACGAAGCTTGCGCGGCGCGAGATTGACCACAACAGCGACTTTGCGGCCGATCAATTTTTCGGGTTCGTAATACTGCGCGATGCCAGCGCAGATTTGGCGAATTTCAGTGCCAATATCCACGGTAAGCTTCAGGAGTTTGTCCGCGCCAACGATGCGTTCGGCGGTTTTGATCTGACCGACGCGCATTTCGACTTTGGCAAAGTCCTCGATGCCGATTTTTTCATTTGCGGCCGGCGCAGCGGCCGCAGCAGCGCCGCCAGCCGTGGAGGTACTGGCGGGCGCCACGTGAGGCGCTGGTGAAGATTGTTTTTGTGGTTCGTTTTCCATGGATTCCATCCTCTCGATTGCTTCTGCTTTTTCGATGCGCGGGAAGAGCGCTTGCAACTTTCCGAGCGGCGTACCCGCCGCGAGTTGCCCCCATCGCAAACCATCCAGCGCGATGGACGCAGGCTGAGCCTTCTGGCCGAGCAGCGACCAGACTTTTGCCGTGCTGTCCGGCAAGATAGGATGCGCCAACGCCGTTACGACTCGAAGAACTTCCGCGGTGACCCAGAGAATTGTAGAACGGCGCTGTTGATCGGTGTCACTTTCCCCAAGCGACCACGGATGCTCGGCGGTAAGATACTTGTCCGTCGCGGCAATCAACGACCAAATCTCCTCCAGCACGCGCGAGAACGACAGGTTGTCGTACAGCTCCAGGACTTCCCCGATCGCGGCCTGAACCTGCCCGGCCAAAGCATTGTCTTGCGGTTGGAGCGCGGCAGGCTTAGGGATTTTGCCGCTGCTGTTTTTCTCAATCATCGCCGCAGTGCGGCTGGCAAGGTTACCGAGGCCGTTGGCGAGGTCGCTGTTGTAGCGGGTCACAAGCGCGTCGTAACTGAAATTTCCGTCCTGGCCAAAAACGGTTTCGCGCAGGAGATAGTAGCGAAGCGCGTCCATGCCCAGCACACCCACAATCGGGCGGGGCGTCACGACATTTCCTTTGGACTTGCTCATCTTAGCCGCGTCCATTAGAAACCAGCCATGCGCCCAGACCTGCTTGGGGATCGAGAGACCGGCGGCCATCAGGAACGAGGGCCAGTAGACGGTATGGAACCGAATGATGTCTTTCCCAACGATGTGCACGTCGGCGGGCCAGTATCCCTGTTTTTCATAATTGGGGCCGCCCACGGCGCTGAGATACGCGGTGAGCGCGTCGAACCAAACGTAAAAAACGTGCGGCTCTTCACCGGGAACGGGGATGCCCCATCGAACCGAAGTGCGGGTAATGCTTAGATCGCGCAGGCCGCCTTCGACGAAGCTCAGTATTTCGTTGCGGCGCGATTCCGGCTGGATGAATTCCGGATGCTTGGCGTACCAATTGAGAAGCGGCTTCTGAAACGCAGAGAGTTTGAAGAAATAGTTGGCTTCGGTGACGGTTTCCGTGGGCCGCCCGCAATCGGGACAATTCTCGCCAGGCTTTACGTCGACATAAGCATTGTCATAAATGCAGTATTGCCCGGTGTAATGGCCGGGGTAGACGAAACCGTTTTCACGGCACAGCTTGAAAAGCCATTGCACGGTGTGCGCGTGCTTCAGATCCGTAGTGCGAATGAATTCGTCGCTGGGAATGTCGAGTTCATCCCAGAGCGCTTTCCACTCCGCGGCCATTTTCGCGACGAATTCCGATTCGGGGACGCCGGCTTTTTTCGCGGCACGTTCGACGTTCACGCCGTGTTCATCGGTGCCGGTGGTCATCACCACGTCATAGCCGCGCATGCGTTTGTAGCGCCGGATGGTGTCGCACACGATGGTCGAGTAGGTGTGGCCGATGTGCGGCAAGCCGTTGGTGTAGTAGATCGGCGTGGTGAGATAGAACTTGGGCTTATTGGCTGGCATGTCTAGTTTGTTTTCCCGCTCGTTGCATAGGCGCGGAGGGCCTCGCTGATCACACGCTGCAGAGGAACATTCTTCTCGACGGCGAGTTTGCGGCAGTCGTCGTATTCGGGTGCTACGTGCAGGATGCGGCCGTTCACGCGAGAAATCTTGATGTGCACGTCGCCGAAGTTTGTGGCTACGCTCACAAATTCGCGCGGGAGCGTACGGCGCTGTGCGCGGTAAGTGCGCGCGCCAAAGGTCGTTGTTTCGGCAAAGATCAGCGACATCAATGCGTTGGTATCCTGCGGCTTGCACAAAACCGTGAGTAAGGTGCCGGGACGATTTTTTTTCATCTGCACCGGCGTGGTGTACACGTCAAGGGCGCCGGCGGCCAGAGCTTTTTCCAAGAAGTAGCCGTAGATTTGCGGATTCATGTCGTCGAGATTGGCTTCGATGACGGCAATCTCTTCGTCGAAACCGGCAACGGTTTTTTCGGCCACTTCGCCGATCATAATGCGGACAACATTGGGCTGGCCTTCAAGATCGGCCGTGCCCGCACCGTAGCCAATAGCGGTGACGCTCATCGCCGGCTGCGGGCCGAACGAATCGCAAAGAGTGGCAACGATGGCCGCGCCGGTCGGTGTGACGAGTTCCCTTTGCACGCCGTTGGAATATGTTGGCTTGCCTTGCAGCAAGTTGGCAGTGGCAGGCGCGGGAACGGGCAAAACGCCGTGGGCCATTTTGGCGGTCCCGCCGCCCACGTTCAAAGCGGAGCAGGCAAATTTCTCAATACCGAGGGCGTGAAAACCGATGCAGGCGCCGACAATGTCCACGATGGCGTCGACGGCACCCACTTCGTGAAAATGAATTTTCTCGATAGGGACATCGTGAACGCGGGCTTCGGCTTCACCGAGCTTGACGAAGATTTCTGCAGCGTGGTGGCGTACCTCAGGTGTAAGCTGCGATTTCTGCAAAATCTCAAGAATGGCGCTGAGTGAACGGTGCTTCGACTGATCTTCGGTCGTGACCTTAACGTAGGTGGCGGCCATGCCGTTTTTCCAGACTTTTTCGGCGGAAAGCTCCCATCCGGGAACCTGGAGGCCGCGCAAACCTGAGCGGAGTTGTTCGGCATCGCAGCCCGCGTCAACCAACGCGCCTAGAGTCATGTCACCGCTAATGCCCGAAAAACAATCAAAATAGGCTAGTTTCATGGAAATCTGCCGCGGGAACTGCCTGCCCTGTTCAAGTCCCGTTGTCGAAGTCTTGATAGTATCGGCGGCGGGAGAGTGTGTCAAACGACCTCCCCACCCCCATGTGTTTTTCATAAGTGTTCATTCTGAAGTAAGTTTAAAGGCATTTGTTTTCACACACTTTTGCAAGTGTTGATTCTAAAAGGACTTAGATTGCACAAGAATTGTGCAATATCGGAGATACTGGGCGCCGCGGTCCGCTGGAAGCAAGCGATCTGCGAAACGCCCGACCGGGCTGGCAGAAATAAAAAAAGCGGCAGCAAGCTGCCGCGCTTCAAACCTTTACCTGGAAAATAGTATACCTCAGGAACAACAACGATGCCAAGGGGAATTTTGCGCTGCGGACTAATTACCCGCGTCTGCCTACACCCGCAGAAAAGCGATTCTTTGACCGCGGGCTTGACAGCTCTCTATACTGAGGAACTTTGAAAATGGTGGCCGAGATGACCGAGGACATGTGTATCAACAACTGACGAACCAGCTGCGCGAGGCACTGGCGGGGTACATCCGCGAGAAGTATGGCGTGGAGCTCGCGATTGCGCTGGAGCGTCCGCCGAAGATTGAGATGGGGGAGGCGGCTTCGCCGGTATGTTTTGAGTTGGCGAAGCGGTTGAACAGGGCACCGCGGCAGATTGCTCAGGACATTGCGAATGGATTGGGGAAGATTGAGGGGATTGCGAAAGTCGAAGTGGCGGGCGGAGGGTATTTGAATGCTTATTTTGATCGGGGAGCGTTTTGGGAAGCGTTAAGGCAGGGACCGGAACAGAAGGCAGACAGCCAGGAATGGCTGTCCCACAAAATTATTGTGGAGCATACGAGCATCAATCCGAACAAGGCGGCGCACATCGGGCACGTGCGGAACGCAGTGCTCGGCGACACGATGGTGCGAATGCTGCGGCATGCGGGGAACCGGGTGCAGATTCAGAACTACATTGACAATACGGGCGTCCAGGTGGCGGACGTAGTCATCGGGTTTCTGCACATGGAACAGCGGAGGCCCATCGGCGTGAAGATGATGGCGCAGGAGCCGAAGTTCGATTATTACTCCTGGGACTTGTATGCGAAGGCGACGAGCTTCTTTGCCGAGGACAAGGCGCGGGCGGAGAAGTTGCGCGGTGAGACGCTGAGGGCGATTGAAGAAGGGAAAGGCGAAGATGCGGAGGTGGCGCAGATCGTGGCGGACGCGATCGTCGGATGCCACCTGCGGACGATGGCGCGCCTGGGGATTGGTTATGAACTGCTGGCGCGGGAGAGCGAAATTCTGCATCTGCATTTTTGGGATGCAGCGTTCGAGATGCTGAAGAAATCGGGAGCAATTCAACTGGCGACGAGCGGGAAAATGGCGGGATGCTGGATCATGCCATGGAAGGAGGAGGTAAAGGAAGGTAAGGAAGTAAAGGAGGTCAAGGAAGAAACTGCGGAAGAAGACGACAATTCGCAGGACAAGATTATTGTGCGGTCGAATGGGACGGTGACGTACGTCGGGAAGGACATTGCATATCAGCTGTGGAAATTCGGATTGCTGGGGAAGGATTTTCATTACCGGAAGTGGCCGACACCGCCGCAGGCGGCAAATAAAAAAGGCGCGCCGGAGGGACAAACGGTCTGGGCCACAACGAGCGGGGCGAATGATCCAGAGGCGCCACACTTTGGAGAGCCAGCTTCCAGCGTTTACAACGTGATTGATGCGCGGCAGGCATATTTGCAAAAAGTGGTGGCGGCGGGGCTGCGGGCGCTGGGGCACGAGAAGGAAGCGGAGCACTCGATTCATCTGTCGTATGAAATTGTGGCGCTGACGCCGCGATGCGCCGCGGAAATGGGTTACGAGCTTACGCCGGAAGAGGCGAAGAAGCCGTACGTGGAAGTGAGCGGCCGCAAGGGATTTGGCGTGAAAGCCGACGATCTGCTGGATAAATTGGAGGCCGCGACGCTCGCCGAAGTGCAGCAGCGGCATGCGGAGATGAAAGCGGAGGAACAAGAGTCGACGGCGCATGCGATCGCGGTGGGGGCGCTAAGATTTTTTCTGCTGAAATTCACGCGCAATGCGATTATCGCGTTCGACTTCAAGGACGCGCTGAGTTTTGAAGGGGAAACGGGGCCGTACTGCCAGTATGCCGTGGTGCGGATACGGGGGATTCGGCGCAAGGGCAAAGAATCAAGCACGAGTGATGTGGCAGTAACAAAGCAGTCCGCGAGCAAGTTGCTTGAGGGAGCGGAGGGAAATTCGCTCTGGGAGTTACTATTTGCGGCGGGTTCACTGGACTACGCGATGGACGCGGCGATTGCGACGCAAGAGCCTGCGTTCATGGCCAAGTACGCATTCCAACTGGCGCAGGCATTTAATAATTTTTATCACAAGCACCACATCTTGTCGGAAACGGAGGCGCAGAAAAGGGCGTTCCTGCTGCGCCTAACGGAATTAGTGGAGGCACAGTTGGTGAAGGCGCTGTCGCTGCTGGGGATCGAAGCTCCAGAAAAGATGTAGTGGCAAGAGTGAATTCAATGGCTGCGCTTCCACCAGATCTCGACACGGTTATCGAAAGAGCCTGGCAACTCACTCAGCGGACGCCCGGTTTTCTCGGCGAAAGCGAATCGAGATTCCTGGGCATGCTGGCGGCGTGCGTGCCGGCGCGCGGAACGATCGTTGAGATCGGCAGCTTCAAGGGCAAATCTACAGTGATGTTGGCGTCCGTCGCCGCGCACTATGGGCTGGGACCTGTGGTGGCGATCGATCCGCACACGTCGCCCTCCACGACAGACCCCGGGATTTCCGCAGGCTCGTCGACGTTTGAGGAATTTCTTGCATCGGTGAAGGTGGCGGGATTGGCGGAGCATGTCGAAATTCATCGCGCTTATTCGCGCGACGTAGCCAAAGGATGGAACCGGCCGATTCGTTTGTTGTGGATCGATGGAGATCATACTTTTCGCGGAGCAAAAGAAGATTTTGATTTGTTTACGCCCCACTTGGCGAAAGACGGCGTGGTGGCGCTGCACGATGCGTTGAACGCGTTCGAGGGACCAATCCGGGTATTTGTGGAGGAAATCCTGAGGTCCGACCGGTTCGGAGCGGCTGGCGTTGTACAGTCAACCGCATGGGGCCAGTTGCGGCCGGAGGATGGCAAGGATTTTCGAGAATTGCGCATGCGCATCGAGAGCCGCGCACGGCGTATGCTCCCGTTTGTGGCTAACGGAAGGCGCCTTCAAGGAATCACAAAGATGGCATATAAGCTGGCGCGATCGCGAGTTCCGCGCGCAGCCATTTCGGCGTCGGAATGGTCCAAGCTGGTTTCACGAAGTGGCGCCAAGTGAGCTCCGTCTCTCCTGATGTGTTCATCCTGACCTGAACGAAGAGACAGTGAACAGATGGCGTCCTGCCGTGGCGAAATAAGCCACTGAAGCCGCACCTGAGCGCGTAGACTCAAGGTTAAAGCGGTAGAGGCTGCCCATGTCCATTCCCTGGGACGCCGACATTCTGATCTTTGCATTGACAACGGCAAAAATCGTACTCGGCGGCAAAAAGCGGCTGCGTGAATCCAAACGCGCCATAGCTGTGCACGACGAGTTGCAGGCGATTCGAGAAGACGCGCTGACGAAGGCGCAAAGAGAATATATCCGGCCACTCGACGAACAACTTGCCAACCTGAACTACCTTCCAGATTTTACGTATTGCGTGACCAACCACCGGAACTACGGACAAAACCTGATCCGGCGTTATACCAATCCGACCAATTCGGCTTCGTGCACGTTGATGATCGTGGAGTTGAAAGTGAAGGTTGGCGATGTCGAATCCACAACGACAAGTTCGAGCGTGACATTTAGAACGCGGTTTGCAAGCGGAAAGCAGCTCACCACACGCAACATGTCCCGGAAGTCCCTGATGGACAGCCCGCCAGACAGCATTGTTCAAGAGTGCCGCCACACAACGAATTTGGCGGAACTGAAGCGCCGCCATGAAGCCCGCGCCGCGGAACTTGGCCCGGTGCTTCCTCCGCCCTCCGGACGGGAAGCCATCCTGCAAGAGCATCAGAGAGAGCACAAGCGCTTCTGCGAGTATCAACTGGAGCGCGGAATCTTGCGGCTGCTTGCTGACGGCGAGGCGTACGAAGTCACGGATAAGACGCGCGCACGCGGCATCTGGAATTACTACAACCCATTCGCGAAACGCCTTTCCCTGAAGGAGCTGCTGCTTGCGGCCTTGGTGGGCAGCTTTTTGCCACTCTACGGGATTCTGAAACTCGCTCCACTGGCCACGGACCGATTGCAGGGCACGGGACTTTCTTTGCTTCCGATCGCATGGCTGGCGATTGGTGTTTGCTACGCGCTGGCGGGATTCATCATCGGCATAATTTCCGATCGAGCGTCGTTCCAATGGATCATGCTCATCTGTTACGTTCCGGCGCACGTCATCGCCGGGTGGATCTTCGGCGCAGCCCCCTACAGCACGATGGCTTTCCTGATTTCGTTTTACGTAATTCGAATGAAGCGCCGCCGCGCGCTGATTTTCCAATCCTGAGTTGCGCGGATTTGCCCGAAAGCGCATCCATCAAATCAATAGGACAAAACGAGGTGAACGAGAGTGCGTAACGCCACGCCAGTGGGGCCTTTGGCGAGCCAGGGCTTGGCGTCGTCATTCCACGCAGTGCCAGCAATGTCCAAGTGAATCCAGGGTGTGTCGCCGGTAAATTCCTTGATGAACATAGCTCCAGTGATGGCACCGCCGCCTTTGCCGCTGCTGATGTTCTGGATATCTGCGACGGTTCCCTTGATGAAATCGCGGTAGTCGTCGTCAATGGGCATCTGCCACATTTTTTCGCCGGCGGCTTTTGAGCTGGCGAGGAACTTGTCCGTAAAAACCTGGTCGGAACCGAAGACGCCGACGTTGACGTTGGCAAGGGCTACGACGATGGCGCCGGTGAGCGTGGCGGCGTCAATCAAGTGCGTGGCGCCGAGCTGCTTGGCGTAGTGAATACCGTCGGCGAGGATGAGGCGCCCTTCGGCGTCCGTGTTGAGGACTTCAATCGTTTTGCCAGACATGGCGGTTTGGATGTCGCCGGGCTTCTGGGCCTTGCCGCCCGGCATGTTTTCCGTGGAAGGAACGACGCAAATTACTTTGACGCTGGGCTTCAGAGCGGCAAGAGCGCGCATAACGCCCAGCATGGTGGCGCCGCCAGCCATGTCGTACTTCATTTTCTCCATGCCGTCGGCGGGCTTGATAGAGATGCCGCCGGTATCGAAGGTGACGGCCTTGCCGATCAGACCGATCACAGGCGTGCCGGGCTTGGCATTCGCAGGCGTATAGGTGACGATCAAGACGCGGGGCGGCTCGACGCTTCCCTGGGCGACGCTCAGAAGCGCGCCCATCTTCAGTTCCGAGATTTTCTTCTCGTCGAGGATTTGGACGGTGAGACCGGCTTCCTTGGCCATGGCTTCCGCTTTTTCGGCCAGGATACGAGGGGTGAGTTTGTTAGAAGGCTCGTTTATAAGATCGCGCGCGAAGTTTTGCGCATCGGCGATGATGCGGCCCTTTGAGAGACCTTTTTCTCCGGCGGCACGTTCCGCATCGGAAAAGCCGGCGACCAGGACGGTGTCGACGTTCTTGTCGTTTTTCCTGTCGGTCTTGTATTTGTCAGTTTCGAAATTGGCGGTTAGCGCGCCTTCGGCGACGGCTTGCGCGGATTCCTCCGTCGCATGGCCCTCTCGAACGAGCAGAGCGAAGTTCTTGACAGAGCGAGCTTTCAGATACCGAAGGCCGGCGCCACCAAGTTTGCGGAGCACCACGCTGTTCCATTGTTCGCGCTTCCCTGCCCCAACGAGGAGCAACCGTGCGGCTTTGAGACCCGCAGGAGCGTGGATCAGGGTGAACTCGAGCGTCTTGCCGGTCAGCTCGCCGCTCTTGGCGAGTTTACGCAGGAGGCCTGCCGCAGCCTTGTCGAGCTCAGCAATACGGCCTTGAACAGGGTCGGTCTCTTCAAACACATACGAAACCAAGGCCTCGGTTTCGAGCGCTGCGAACGGCTGGGTTGCGAGCGTGATCTGCATGGTCCGTTATCGCCTCCGATTGCGATACATAGATTGTTCGACTTCCCTGCGTGCTTCCTTGGTGCGTTCGTCCTGGCGGCGGTCCCAAGACTTCTTGCCTTGCGCTAGTGCGATTTCGACTTTCGCGATGCCGTTGCGAAAATAAATCTTCGTGGGAATCACGGTCAAACCCTTGGACTCAGTGCGGCCCGAAAGCTTGTCGATTTCCCGCTTGTGCAGGAGAAGCTTCCGGGAACCCAATGGCTCGTGGTTCCAAGGGCCACCAGGTAAATACTGCGCAATGTGTGCGTTAACAAGCCATGCGCCGCCAGGCTTGAAATCCACGTACGCATCGCGGATGTTGGCCTTCCCCTCGCGGAGAGCTTTGACCTCGGTACCATGAAGGACCAGACCGGCCTCATGTTTCTCAAGAATATGGTAGTTATAGGAGGCAGCGCGGTTCTGAGCAACGATCTGCTCGCCGGACTTCGCGGGCTTCTCTGATTTTTTGGCGGGTTTAGCCACAACCCGCCATCATAACTGCAGTAGGAAGTCTTGTCATCTTCGACACCCGATACCTTTATTGATGAATGGCAGCCAACCTAAGCATCCTTGCCGGGCCTCTAAATCGAATGTTAGACTGCTGCATGGGCTTCGTGTCGAGGCCTCGGAGAGAGCATGCGCCGCTGGGGAAGCCTATTACTATGTGTTGGTTTCGGACTGCTGGCAGCGGG
>Ga0209577_10004523_pt1 | contig 13073 bp, 11 predicted proteins | sample GraSoiAngelo_109_FD_185874 | JGI IMG/M metagenome (GOLD analysis project Ga0209577, IMG submission 185874) | Grasslands soil microbial communities from the Angelo Coastal Reserve, California, USA - 14_0903_12_20cm (SPAdes) (version 2) | ecosystem: Environmental > Terrestrial > Soil > Grasslands... | reverse complement strand
GTATCTGCTGAACCCGGCGCGCGCGACGTACCGGCTCGACGAGGTCTGCATGGAGGTGTTCGGCGAGTGTCCGCAGGCGCTCACCAGCGTCGCCCCCGCCGACCTGCCACGCGCCGTCGGCGATCGCGCGCGCTGGCTCCACCGCTTCTGGCGGCACGCCCGCAAGGACCTGGACGAGCGCGGGCTCATGCACATCTACGAGGAGATCGAGCGGCCGCTGGTGCCGGTGCTCGCCGAGATGGAGCGCGTCGGTATCCGCGTGGATCCCGCGCGGCTCGAGGCGTTCGCCAAGGAGCTCGAGCGCAACCTCGACAACCTCACGCGCGAGATCTACAACCTGGCCGGCGAGGAATTCACCATCGCCTCGCCGAAGCAGCTCGCGCAGATCCTCTTCGAGAAGCTCAAGCTGCCGGCGTTGCGCCGGACAAAGACCGGGTACTCGACCGATGCCGACGTGCTCTCCGAGCTGGCGCTGGGTCACGCGCTGCCCGCCAAGATCCTCGAGCACCGCAGCCTCGCGAAGCTGAAGGGCACGTACGCCGACACGCTGCCGGGGCTCGTCAATCCCGAGACCGGACGCATCCACACCACCTTCAACCAGATGGTGGCCTCGACGGGACGGCTGTCCTCGCAGGATCCGAACCTCATGAACAGCCCGATCCGCACGGAGCTCGGCCGGCGGATCCGCGCGGCCTTCATCCCGGCCGAGGGCTGGCAGTTCGTCGCCGCCGACTACTCGCAGATCGAGCTGCGCATCCTCGCCCACATGTCGGCGGAGCCGGCCATCATCGAGTCGTTCCGGCGCGGCGAGGACATCCACCGGCGCACGGCCTCGGAGGTCTTCAAGGTCGCGCCGGAGACGGTGACCTCGCTGCAGCGCACGATCGCCAAGAGCGCGAACTTCGCGATCCTGTACGGCGTCTCGGCCTTCGGCCTCTCGCAGGCCACCAAGATCGACCAGAAGGAAGCGCAGAAGTACATCAGCGACTATTTCGCGATGCACCCGCGGGTACGCGCGTTCATCGACCGCACCCTGGTCGAGGGGCGCGACCGCGGCTACGTGTCGACGCTGCTCGGCCGCCGCCGTTACCTGCCTGACCTACGCTCCGGCAACCCCGTGGCGCGCAACGCCGCCGAGCGCATGGCCATGAACGCGCCCGTGCAGGGCACGGCGAGCGACATGATCAAGACGGCGATGGTGCGCATTCGCGCCGCCCTCGTCGCGCGCGGGCTGAAGGCGCGCATGCTCCTGCAGGTGCACGACGAGCTGCTCTTCGAGGCGCCGCCCGCCGAGGTGCCGGCGGTGGAGGCGCTCGCGCGCGAAATCATGGAGGCGGCGCTACCGCTCGACGTGCCGATCGTGGTGGACGTCAAGTCCGGTGACGACTGGTCGCAGGTGTGACGGCGCCCGCGCGGCGCTTCCTGCTCGTGGGTCTCACCGGCGGCATCGCCACCGGCAAGAGCACGGTCTCCGAGATTCTGGCGCGCCTGGGCGCCATCCTCGTCGACGCCGACCAGCTGGCGCGCGAGGTCGTGGCGCCGGGCGAGCCCGCGCTGGCCAAGGTCGTTCGGGAGTTCGGCGACGTCCTCCGACCCGACGGGACGCTGGACAGAAAGAAGCTGGCCGCGATCGTCTTCGCCGAACCCTCCCGGCGCAAGCGGCTGGAGGCGATCCTGCACCCCGCGATCCGCGAGCGGTTCGACGCCCGGCTCGACGCGCTCACGCGCGAGGGCTTCGAGGGGATCGTCGTCTTCGATGCCCCCGTGATGATCGAGTCCGGCGGCTACAAGAATATGGATCGGCTCATCGTCGTCGTCACGGACGAAGCCACCCAGCGCGCCCGCCTGGTGGCGCGCGACGCCGACGCCTCCGACGGCGAGCGCCGCATCGCCAGCCAGATGCCGCTGGCCGAGAAGGCCAAGCTCGCGGACTACGTCATCGACAACACCGGCGACCGCGCGGCCACCGAGGCGCGCACGCGCGAGGTGCATCGTGCGCTGTTGGCCGATCTGGCGGGGCGCCGGTCCCCCCACTCGATTTGACGACAACCACGGTCGTGGGTATCGCGGCGGTGGGCATTCTCGCTTATGACGTCGTGTGGCCCATCGTCTACGGGGCTTCGCCCGGCTTGCGTCCAGTCCTCGACGTCGCCCTCACCATTGTGGCCTTCGTGATTCCGTTCGCCATCGGTGTCGTCCTCGCTCGATCGGAGCCGCCGAGACGCGCCATGGTGCTGACGGCCGTTGTTGGTGTCGTTGACAGCTCGCTGGGTTGGGCGATCTCGCGGTGGATGGGCCCCGGCCGGACCGAGATAGGCGACGGAGCGGGGGGCGTCGTCCAGGTCATGCTCACGATCGTTGCGGTTGTTGCGATCTACGGCGTATTCGGGCTGGCGGGCGCCGCCACCGGCCGTCGGTGGATGGGCCACCGGTCCGTGCATGCCGGGCAGTAGGCGCCGCGCGCTCGGCCAGCACTTCCTGCGCGACGGAGGCATCGCGCGGGCGATCGTGGATCTGGTCGCGCCGACGGCCGCCGACCTCGCCGTCGAGATCGGGCCCGGGCAGGGGGCCTTGACCGGCGAGCTGGCGCGCCGCGCCGGCCGCGTGCTGGCGCTGGAAGTCGACCGCACGCTGGTCGAGCGCGTGCGCGCGGCGTTTCCCGCGGTCGAGGTGCTCGCCGCCGACGCGCGGGCGTGGGACTGGACGTCGCTCGCGCGTCCGGCGGGCGGGCGCGCGCTCGTCGTCGGCAACCTGCCATACAGCGTCGGCACCACGATCCTCACCGCGCTGACGCGCGCGCCGCGCGCCATCGACGCGATGGCGCTCATGCTCCAGCGCGAGGTGGCCGAGCGCGTGGCGGCGGCGCCGGGCAGCAAGGTCTACGGCAGCCTCTCCGTGCACGTGCAGCTGCACTGGCGCGTGGAGCTGGCGCTGCGGGTTCCGCCCGGCGCGTTCCGTCCGCCCCCGAAGGTGGAGTCGGCCGTGCTCCGCCTGGCACCGCTTCCGAGCCCGCGCGTCGACCTTCCGGACGAGCAGCGCTTCGAGGCCGTCGTCCGGGCGGCCTTCGCCCGGCGCCGGAAGACCCTCGCCAACGCCCTGGCGACCGGGCTGGGCCTTTCCGTTGGGGCCACCCGTGAGGCCGCTACCAGCGCTGGGGTCGATCCCGGGCGCCGGGCGGAAACCTTGAGCATTCAGGAGTTTGCCGAGGTCGCCCGCCGGTTATAGTGGATAACTGATGCGACGGCGCAACCTGTTGCTCACCGTGCTCGCCGTGGAACTGGTGGCCGCCATCGCCCTGCAGCGCGGCGGCTGGCTCTGGCGCGCGCCATTCGTTCCCACGGTCCCGCCGTCGCCTACCGTCGTTGCCGAGCCACCCACGCCGCCTCAGCCCAGCACCCGCGTGAGCGCGGTGGACGTGCGCCGGGGCGACACGCTGGTGCGCGCGCTGCGGCGTCAGGGGATCGAACGTGAGACGAGCGCCGGCATCGCCGCCGCGCTGGCCGCGGGCGGCGCCAATCTCAGGAAGCTCTCGCCCCGCCACACCGTGGAGGTCACCTGGACGCTCGACGGCCGCCCGATCGCGCTGCGCTACGAGCCGAGCCCGTGGCTCGGTTATGCGGTCATCCCCGCCGACGACGGCTGGGAGGTGCGCCGCGCCGAGACGCGACCCGACGTGCGCGTGGACGTCGTGCACGGCGAGGTGGCGCGCTCGCTCTTCGAGGCCGTGGAGGAGGCGGGCGGCGCCGCGCAGCTCGCGATCGACCTCGCCGGCATCTTCGAGTCAGACTTCGACTTCACGGCCGACACGCGCGCGGGTGACCGCTTCCGCCTGCTGGTCGAGAAGCGTTTCGCCAACGACACGTTCGTCGACTTCGGACGGATCCTCGTCGCGCAGTACGTGAGCGACGGCCGCGTGCTGACGGGCGTCGGTGTCGAGCGCACGGCCGACGGGCGCCACGCGTTCTACGACCCCGAGGGCCGCTCGCTGCGCAAGAGCTTCCTGAAGTCGCCGCTCGAGTTCACGCGGATCACCTCGGGCTTCACCTGGGCGCGTCCGCATCCGATCCTCGGCGGCGTGCGGCCCCACCTCGCCATCGATTACGGCGCACCGGTGGGCACGCCGGTCCGCGCCGTCGCCGACGGCCGCATCGGCGCCGCGGGCTGGGCGGGAGGCAACGGCATCTCGGTGACGCTCAAGCACCGCTCGGGCTACGAGACGATGTACAACCACCTCTCGCGGCTCGGCCCCGGTATCCGTTCCGGCGGGCGCGTGGCGCAGCGGCAGGTGATCGGCTACGTGGGCGCGACGGGGCTGGCCACCGGCCCGCATCTCGACTATCGCGTCGCGAAGAACGGCCACTTCGTCAACCCGCTCGGCGAGAAGTTCATCCCGGGCGAGCCGATCGCCGCCGCCGAGCGCGGCGCCTTCACCGCCCAAGCCCGCGAGCTCGTCCGCCGTCTCGAGGCCGCCGCGCCCTTTTAATATGGGGGGCCCCGAAATGGCCCCCAACCCCCCCAACGTTCGGAGCGTCCCGGCGAAGCCGTGCCGCTCCTCTAGATCGCGCCAGTCCATGGGGCCCCGAAATGGCCCCCCAATTTTATGGGGGGCCCCGAGATGGCCCCCCACCCCCCAGCGTTCGGAGCGCCCGGGCGGAGCCGTGGCGCTCCTCTATCTAGCATGGGGGCCCCGAGATGGTCCCAAAACCCCCATGTTCGGAGCGCCCGGGCGGAGCCGTGGCGCTCCTCTAAGCCGAGGGCTCTCCCAGACCGAGGGAGAAGCGAACGGCGCGATCGATCGCGGCCAGCTTGATCGGTGAGAGGGCCGTCAGACGCTCCGTCAACGTCCGGCGCGGAATCGTGGTGATGGTGTCGAGGTTCACCACACACGTCTTCGGTACGCCGTCGCCCGGACCGAGGGGCACCTCGCTCGGGATCTGCCGGACGCGTGTCGTCAGCGGCGCGACGGTGACGAGCTCTCGGACCAGGTAGGCCTCGTCGCGCGACAACAAGAGCACGGGGCGCCGCCCCGCGGGTGCGGGAAGCTCCGCCCACCACACTTCACCGCGGCGCATCTACCAGTCTTCGCCGGCCAGCAACCGTACGGCCGCGGCCTCGGCGGCCTTGACGTCCCGAGGTCCTTCCGGGCGCGCGCGATAGCCGGCGACGTATTCGCGCACGGCGGTCTCATGCACGCTTCGCTCCAACCACAGACGGAGCGCGCGCTGGACGACGGCGCTGCGGCTGAGGCCCGTCGAGCGCCGCGCTCTCTCCACCGCGCGATAGAGCTCGTCCGGCACGCTGATCGCGATCTTCGTCGCCGCCTTGGCCATGCCTTCCTCCGTTGCGGTATGCCCCGAGTATAACCCGAGTCATACCCGGTCACGTGCCGGACGCGACGATCATGGCCCGTCCCGCCGAGACGCACCCAGCGGCCGCCCGGGTGGGTGTGGGCCCGCCCGCCCGCGAAACTTCGGGCGCGCAAAGGTCGGGTGCTACGATGAAAGGGCTGTCGTGAAAGGAGTTTCCGTGGAACCGTCCGTTCGGCTCATTCCGCTCGGCGGCTTGGGCGAGATCGGGTTGAACATGATGCTGATCGAGTCGGGCGACGACCTCATCGCCGTCGACTGCGGCCTCATGTTCCCCGACGATGAGCTGCCGGGCGTGGACTACGTCATCCCCGACTTCTCATACGCTCTCGCCAAGCGCGAGCGCTTTCACGGCGTCGTGCTCACGCACGGTCACGAGGATCACATCGGCGCGCTGCCGTATCTGTTGAAGTCGGCGCACGTGCCCGTCTACGCCACGCCCCTGACGCGCGCCTTTCTCGCCGAGAAGCTGCGCGAGCACGTGCTGCCCGTGCCGGCCGATCTGCGGCTCATGCGCCCGCGCGAGCCGTTCACGCTCGGGCCGTTCAGCGTCGAGCCGATCCGCGTCACGCATTCGATCGCCGACGGCATGGGGCTGGCGATCGGCACGCCCGCCGGCACCATCGTTCACACCGGCGACTTCAAGCTCGACCCGAGCCCGCTCGACGGCGAGCCCGCCGACACGCGGCGCTTCGCGGAGCTGGGCGAGCTGGGCGTGGCCGTGCTCTGCTCGGACAGCACGAACGTCGACCGCCCCGGCCACACGCGCTCGGAGATCGAGGTCGGCGGCGCGCTGGCCGAGCGCTTCGACCGCGCCACCGGCCGGATCATCCTCGCGACCTTTGCCTCCCACATCCACCGCATCCAGCAGGTGCTGACACTGGCCGCCGCGCGGCGGCGGAGGGTGGCGCTGCTCGGCCGCTCGATGGAACGGAACGTCGCGATCGCCTCCGAGCTCGGCTATCTCCGCGTGCCGTCCGGCCTGCTGGCTCCCCTCGAGGAGCTGGTGGCGCTGCCGCCGGACCGCCAGGTGATCCTGTCGACGGGCAGCCAGGGTGAGCCGAACTCCGCGCTGGCGCTCATGGCCGCCGGCGAGCACAAGCACGTGCAGATCGCGCGCGGCGACCTGGTGGTCATCTCAGCGCGCGTGATTCCCGGCAACGAGCGCACGGTCGGGCGGGTGATCAACGCGCTCTACCGCTTCGGGGCCGAGGTGCTCTACGAGGACAACGCCTTCGTCCACGTTTCCGGCCACGCGAGTCAGGAAGACCTGAAGCTGATGCTCAAGCTCACGCAGCCGCGCTACTTCGTGCCCGTCCACGGCGAGTACCGCCATCTGCTCGGGCACGCGCGCCTCGCCGCCGGGATGGGCTTCGGTCCCGACCGCGTCCTGCTGGTGGAGGACGGCACCGCCATCGAGGTGACGCCGACGACCGCGCGCCTGATCCCCGGCTATCCGACCGGACGCGTGCTCGTGGACGGCACGGGCATCGGCGACATCGGCGCCGTGGTGCTGCGCGACCGCCAGATCCTCTCCGAGGACGGCGTGATCGCCGTCGCGCTCACGTTCGACAAGAGCGGCGCCGTCGTCGCCGGCCCGGAGATCGCCTCGCGCGGCGTGGTCTACGTCAAGGAGAACGAGGTCCTGCTGGAGGAGATGAGAGCGGCGGTGCGCACCGCGCTGGCCGCCCGCGACCCCGCCGAGCCGTGGGATCGCGACGCGGTCGCCGCCCGCGTGCGCACCGCGGTGCGACAGTTCGTCAACCAGCGGGTCCAGCGAAAGCCCATCGTGCTGCCCATTATCCTGGAGGTCTGATGCCCGCCAGCCTGTCCGCGGACGTGAGGTCGGAGCTGAGAGCGCCCGAGACGTCGCCGCCGCCACGGCGCCGCGCACGCAAGAAGGCGGCGCCGCGCCGCTGGGTGCGCGAGGTGCAGGGGATCGTCGCGCTGACGGCGGGCGTGTTTGTCCTGGTCGCCCTCGCCATCTTCGATCCGGCGGTGGCGCCCGGCGAGCAATCCTCCATGGTCGGTCCGGTCGGGATCTGGCTCGCGTGGGCTTGCTTCCGGTCGTTCGGTTACGCCGCGTTCCTGTTCCCGCTGGCCGCCGGCGTGTGGGGCGTCTCCGCGTTCGTGCGCCCGCTGGCGGCGCGCGGCTGGACCCCGATCGCCGGGTTGCTGGTCCTCCTGCTCGCGGCGACGGGTCTGCTGCAGCAGGCGACCGACACGTTCGCCGCCGCCCGCGTCACCCACGGCGGCATCGTGCCGGCCGGCGGCTTCACCGGCTGGGCGGCCGCGGCCGCGCTGCACGCGACAATCGGCAACGCCGGCGCCTGGCTGCTGCTGCTGACCGCCGTGCCCGTCGGCGCGCTGCTCGTCACCCAGATCTCGTACGCGGCGGTCACGCGGCTCGTGAGCGCGCGCCTGGCGGGTCTCAGGAAGCGCCGGGCGGCGGCGCGGCCGGCGCCGGGGGCGAAGGACGATGCGGCGCTGCCGATCATCGCCGAGGCCTCCATGGAGGCGGCGGAGCTGGCGCTGCCCACGATCGTGGAGCCGGCGCGGGCCAAGAGCACGCTGATGGAGAAGGGCCTGTCGTGGCAGGAGACGTTCGACTTCGGCAAGCACGGCGCCGAGGCATTCCAGCTGCCGCCGGTCGGCCTGCTCCAGGCGCCGTCGGCCACCGAGCTCAAGCGCACGCGCGAGGAGCTGCAGGACAACGCCGAAATCTTGAGAAGGAAGCTCGCCGACTTCGAGGTCGACGGCCGCATCGTGCAGGTGAGCCCCGGCCCGATCATCACCGCCTACGAGTTCGAGCCGGCGGCCGGCGTGAAGGTCTCGCAGGTGGTGAACCTCGCCGACGATCTGGCCCTCGCGCTCAAGGCGGCCAGCGTGCGCATCGTGGGCCCGATTCCCGGCCGTGGCACCGTCGCCGTGGAGGTGCCCAACGACGAGTGGGCCACCGTCTACCTGCGCGAGATCTTCGTCTCCGCGGAGTTCGCCGAGTCCAAGGGCAAGCTGCCGCTGGCCCTCGGCAAGGACGTCAACGGCATGCCGGTCGTGGCCGACCTGACGGCGATGCCGCACCTGCTCGTGGCCGGCGCCACCGGCAGCGGCAAGTCGGTCGGTCTGAACTCGATGATCTGCTCGATCCTTTACAAGGCGACGCCCGCCGACGTGCGCTTCCTCATGGTGGATCCCAAGCGGCTCGAGCTCTCGGTGTACGAGGGCATTCCGCATCTGCTGTCGCCGGTGGTCACCGACGCCAAGGAGGCGGCCGCCCGGCTACGCTGGATCGTCGGCAAGATGGACGAGCGCTACAAGGCGCTGCAGCTCAAGCAGGTGCGCAATATCGAGGGCTACAACAAGGCCGTCCCGCCGGAGGAGAAGCTGCCGTACTGGGTCGTCGTCGTCGACGAGCTGGCCGACCTGATGATGGTCTCGGCGGGTGAGGTGCAGACGTCGCTGGTGCGGCTGGCGCAGATCGCACGCGCCGTCGGCATCCACCTGATCATCGCGACCCAGCGCCCGTCGGTCGATGTCGTCACCGGCCTCATCAAGGCCAATTTCCCGACGCGCATCGCCTTCCAGGTCGCCTCGAAGGTCGACTCGCGCACGGTGCTCGACGGCAACGGCGCCGAGCAGCTCCTCGGCCGCGGCGACATGATCTACGTGCCGCCCGGGGCCAACAAGCAGCTGCGCGTGCACGGCGCCTGGGTCTCCGACGACGAGGTCAAGGCGGTGTGCGAATTCTTGAGGACGCAGGGGACCGCGGTCTACGAGGAGATCGTGCTGCCGACCGAGGCGGATGCCGCCGAGGGCGGGGACGCGGCGGACCGCGACGATCTCTACTGGGACGCGGTGCACCTCGTGATCGGCCAGCGCCAGGGCTCGATCTCGTTCCTGCAGCGCCGCATGCGGCTGGGGTATCCGAAGGCCGCGCGCTTCATCGACATGATGGAGCAGGACCGCATCCTCGGCCCCGGCGACGGCGCCAAGCCGCGCGAAGTCCTGGTCGGCCCCGAGTACCTCGCCAAGCGCGGAAGGTAGTGAATTAGTCCATCCCTACCCGCAGCGCGGTTGCACGCCAGGGCACGGCGGAGGCGAGGCGGCGAAGCGCGATCCGCTGGTAATTCGCCCACTGGTCCGCGCGCGCGCGCTCCAGCGCGTGCCCGACGCCGTCGTCCAGTCCGCGGTTGCCCGCGCGCCAGCGCTCGATCGTGAGGATCGCCACGCGCAGGGCGGCCGTGCGGCGAGACGGGCGGGCGAGATCGGCGGAGGGGACGCAGAACGGCGGGGGATCGGGACCGCAGGGGCAACTCGGCCGGCGGGCGCCGCCCGGGGGCGGGTGACACGGCGCGCGCCGGCCGGCCAGAGCAACTCCACGACGCCGAGGGTGAGACATCCCACCGCCATGAGCGCTCCGAGTAGGAGCGTCACTTCCTCTCTGGGAAACCAACCCACCACGACGCCATTAAAGAGGCGTCGGCCGTCCGCGCCAAGAAAATTCGCTCAGGCGGCGGGCAGGACGATACGGAACACGGCGCCGCCCTCGCGCCGGTTCGCCGCGGTGACGCGGCCGCCGAAGCGCTCGACGATGCCCGCCGAGATCGCGAGGCCGAGCCCGGTGGCCGTCTCCTTGGTCGTGAAGAACGGTTCGAAGACGCGCGGCAGGATCGCGCGGGGGATCCCGGATCCACTGTCGCGCACCTCGAGGACGCAGCCGAGCGGATCGGCCGCGGCGGCCACGGTGATCTCGCGGCGGCCGTCCCGGTCGCGCAGCTCCTCCTGCGCGTTCGTGATGAGGTTGAGCAGCACCTGCTGGAGTTGGAAGGCCGAGGCCCGGATGCGGGGCAGGTCGGCGGGCACCTCCACGGTCAGCGTGATGCCGTCGCGACGCAGGTCGTAGGCTTTGAGCTCGGTCACCTGCGCCACCACCTCGTCGACGGGGAGCGGCCCGGCCGTATCCCCGGGCTGTCGCGCCATGTCGAGCGTCGTGCGGATGATGCGCATGACGTGCTCGCACGAGTCTTCCACCTGCGCCAGGTGCTCGTCGACGTCCGGAGCGGCATCGACAAGCTTGCGGCGCACGAGCCAGAGGTGACCGAACACGCTCTGGAGCACGTTGCGCATCTCGTGCGTGACGCCGGCCACGACCTCGTTGACCGCGTAGAGGCGGCCCGCGCGCTCGATCTGTGCGTGCATCCGCAGCGACTGATCGTGCGCGCGCTCGAGCTCGCCGTAGGCGGCGGCCAGGCGGTGCCTGTTGCGGCGAAACGCGTCGGCCAGCATCGCGGCGAGACCGCCGACGATGTTCAGCACGAGCAGGTTGAAGACGGCCACCTCCCACGCGTCGGGATGCGGTGGGCTGGTGAAGGGCAGCAGGCCGAATCGCTGCGCGCCGGCCATCGCCAGATACGCGAAGGTGGCGAGCTGCGTGATCACGAGGCAGGCGCGGCTGGAGAACACGATGCCTCCGTACACGGGGACGATCGCGTAAATCCCGAGGTACGGCGCCGCCGCGAGCCCACCCGCCGCGTACAGGCCGGCGGTGATGAGCGCGACGTCCAGCACCATGCGGATCCATGCCTGCAGCCGCCGCAGCCGGCCCGAGCGGACGGCGATGTAATAGGGGATGTTGACGAGGAATCCGATCAGCGCGGCCAGGCGGATCACGCCCTTCGCCGCGGGGGCGACGGTGAACAGCTCGTTGAAGACGAGCATCAGCAGCGCCACGCCCGCGCGCACGGCGAGCTCCTGGTGGAGCGCGCGCCGCCGCCGAGTCTCCTCCGCCGGCGGCAGCGCGCGCGTCGGGATCTCGGGCTCGGTGTCTCGCATGGGCCTCCTTCACGCAGTCGTCGGCCGGGACGATTCGTGCAAGATGGGCTCCAAGCCTGCGGCGCCGTAACCGCGCGTCGATTCGTGAGTCAGCTGCCGCGACCGGGATCACCGGCCACGGCCTGACCGGCTCACCCGTCGCGGCTGCTCACGAATCGACCAGGGATCGCAATGTCGTGACGCGCCCCCGGCTAAAACCGCAGCCGGACGCGATACGTCAGCTTCGACGCGCCGTCCTTCACCACCGGGACCTGGAACTTCAGCGTGTGCGCCTCGGGCTTCTCCCACGCGTGCGTGGACGTCAGCACCTGCCAGTCGCCGGGCACGGGCTCGATGACGGTGACCGTCTGGTCTTCCTTCTTGTGGTTGCGCAGCGAGATCTCCCACTCGACCTCGTAGAGATTGGAGGCGATCTTGCGCCACTCCTTCTGCGTGCGCTCGCCGACCACGTCGAAGGCGTCGCCCATCTTGATCTTCACGCGCTCGTCCCTGGGCGTGTGGTCGATCCAGTCCTCACCGACGAACTGCTGGCTGCCGGAGGCGTCGGCCTTGTAGACGCGGATCTTGCCCTTGGGCAAAGGCAGGCCGAGCCGGTTCTCCTGGCTATTCTTGATATCGAGGTAGACGCCGACCTTCTGGTTGGACATCGGCATGCCGTAGGACGTGCGGTAGTAGTCCTGCGCGCCGTAATAGATCAGCTGCTTGGTCACGGGCACGTCGGCGGCCGCCATGAGCGTGAGCTGCTTCGTCTGGTTGTCCTTGATCGTCGTGCGGCCGTCCAGCGTGTAGAGGTGGTACTCGAAGAAGCCCTCCGACCTGAAATCGCGCGCCGCCTCCTGGTTCGAGGCCGCCTTGGCCGCGACGTCCATCAGGCGCGCGGCGCGGTGCCCCTCGACGGCACGGTTGACGTCGCCCGCCACGAGCTTGAGGGACGCGTTGCCGTAGGTCGCGCCGCTGCGGTTGTCGATGGTGACCCAGCCCGTGACGTCGCTCTTCGTGTCGGCGGCATTGATGACCATCACGTAGTCGGCCTTCCACGTGATGCCGCCCGTGAGGTACGAGGCCTCCACGCGCTGCGGGCCCGCGATGGCGTTGCGCAGTAGCCACACGAGGGTCGGCTTGCTGACGAGGTTGTCCGGCAGCGAGGGCAGCACGAGACGTCCGTTGTGGCCGAGGTGGATCTGGCCGTTGATCTCGAAGACGGGGCCGGCGGTGGCGAGCAGCTTGGCCTCCAGATACGTGCCGTCGGTGTTGTAGAGCCGCACCATGCGGCCGACGTACTTCTCCATGAGCTTGCCGCTCGAGAGCAGGTCGTACTCGTAGTTCTGCTCGAGGATGCGCAGCCCCGCCGGGTCGGTCAGCGACTTGAGATGCACGCTGGTCGGATCGATCTGCGCCGCCACGTCCGTGAACTCGGTCTCGTGCAGTCCCGTCGGCAGCCGCGTCTGGCGCACGTCCTTCACGAGCCCGAGGTTGCCGTTGTAGATCGTCACCATCACGTCCGTCTGCACGTCGCGGCCGACGGTCACCTGCGCCGCCTCCGCCCCCGACGCCAGCGATACCGCCAGGGTCAGCACCACCGCCATCGTCCGTCTCATGGTCGGGCCTCCCGCCGTTCGGATGTCTGCTGCTGACCGGTTAGACAGGGCGGCGCGGCGAAAGTTCCGGTCAGTTCGAGACGGTGACGGCGACGCTCAGCAGCGGCCGGTCGGTCGTCTGCTGCTCCAGGGAGAGCGGTCCGAGGGCTGTGGCCTCGCGCACGAACTGCGCGTACGCCTCGCGGGGCACGGCCAGCTCGACGACGACGCGCCCGCCGTCGATCCGGCGTCCCGTCTGGCGACCGCCGAGCCGGCCGGCGAGCTCGATGAGCGAGCG
>Ga0209577_10004522_pt1 | contig 13076 bp, 10 predicted proteins | sample GraSoiAngelo_109_FD_185874 | JGI IMG/M metagenome (GOLD analysis project Ga0209577, IMG submission 185874) | Grasslands soil microbial communities from the Angelo Coastal Reserve, California, USA - 14_0903_12_20cm (SPAdes) (version 2) | ecosystem: Environmental > Terrestrial > Soil > Grasslands... | reverse complement strand
GCACGCGACGGTGGCCGATACGGCGTCCGAGGAAACGCGCGGGCAGGCGTTCGGAGTGTTCTGGTTCTGGACGTCCGTGGCGTTCCTGACCGGCCCGGCGATCGGCGGGATCATCGCGGCCCGCTTCGGCGATCGGTCGGCATTCTACCTGGGCGGAGTGTTCAGCCTTCTCGCCCTCCCCGTCGTGATCGCGGTGACGGAGCCGGGACGGCCGCGGCCGGGGATGACGGCGGGAGGAGCCGGCGAGGTCCTCAAGGACGCGATCTTCTTCAGGCTGTGTCTCGTCAACCATCTCTACTACAGCATGGCCGGAATCTGGATGACGTTTCTTCCTCTTTATATGGCCATGCAGGGGCTCTCCGTTGAGGTCGTCGGCTGGGTCCTCACCGTGCAGGGACTCACCTATGCCCTGGTCCAGCTTCCAACGGGCCGGCTGGCGGATCGGTGGGGCCCTCACTGGCTGATCCTTCCGGGCGTGATCGGCCGGGCGGTCATCGGCCTGCTCGTGCCTATCTTCAACCTCAACTCCTCCGCCGCGTTCATCGTCGCCGGGGGCCTCTACGGCTTGGCCGGCGGGATGATCCCCGTGACCTTCACGACGCTCGTGTCCCGGATGGTGCCGCAACACCGGTACACGACCGCGATGGGCGTGTACAACAGTTCGGGCGACCTCGGGTTCTTTGTCGGCCCGCTGATCGGCGGGGCGGCCGCGCTCGTCGGAATATGGGCTCCGTTTTTCCTCAGCATCCCGCTCGGCCTCGCGGCCGTCCTGATCGGCGTGGGCGGCGTGGCGGCGGCGGAGCGCTCCGAAGCCGAGGCCGATGCCTCGGCCTGATCTGCGCTCGCATCCTTGTGACCGCGGAAGGCGCGATGATATACTGGCCGCGGAGGGATGGCAGAGCGGGCGATTGCGGCGGTCTTGAAAACCGCTAGGGGGAAACCCCTCGGGAGTTCGAATCTCCCTCCCTCCGCCATCTCGACGGGTGCTCGATGACACGAACGCTCTCGGTGTTCGTCCTGGCTGTCCTCTGCGCGATGCTCGCGGCGGGAGTCCCTGCGGGGGATCGCGTGCCCGGACCGCACGGGTCCGAAGGCGTGACGACCACCAACTGGACCCTCAGCCCTGCCGGCATCCAGGTGGCGGTCGGCGATCGTCCGCTGGGGGCGGCGCTCAGCCCCGACGGACGCTATCTCGCGGTCAGCAACGATGGGCAGGGGATCCAGTCGCTCGCGCTGGTCGACACGGCCGCGCGGCAGGTGGTCCAGACCATCCCGTACCGGACGCCCAAAGCGCTGTATGCCGGCGTCGCGTGGGCGCCCGACGGCCGTCGCCTGTTTGCCTCGGCGGGCGGCAACGATCTCGTGCGGGTCTATGAAATGCAGACCGGCCGGCTCACGGAGACGGGCCAGATCGCCCTGGCCGGCCGCACTTACCCCGCCGGCCTGGCGGTCACCCCGGACGGACGTACGCTCCTCGTCGTGGAAAATCTTGCCAATCGCGTGCAGGCCGTCGACCTGGCCACCGGCCAGGTGGAAGCGTCGGCGCAGACCGGCCCGCTGCCGTACGCTGTTGCTATGACCCCGGCGGGCGATAAAGCGTATGTCAGCAACTGGGGAGATCGGACCGTCACCGTCCTGCGCGTCCGCGGCCTCGAGGCGCTTGCGACGGTGGCCGTGGGGCTCCATCCGGAGGCTCTGACGGTCGATCCGGTCCGCCCGAGGCTCTACGTGGCGAACACCGACGACGACAGCGTCTCAATCGTCGATACGACGAGCGATCGCGTCGCCGCCACGGTCTCGCTGGCCCCCTATCCGGGCGCTCCGGAAGGCAGCATCCCCGACGGGGTGGCGGCGAGCCCGGACGGACGGCGGCTCTTCGTTGCCAACGCGGGCAACAACGATGTTGCGGTCATCGACCTCGCGTCGGCGCCCGCCGCCGGAGCCCCGCCACGGATCACCGGCCTCATCCCCACCGCCTGGTACCCCACCACCGTGACGGTGTCCCGCGATGGGCGGACCCTGTTCGTCACCAACGCGAAGGGCCTGGGCGCAGGGCCCAACCCCCGCGGCCCCAGCCCCCTGCCACGGCAGACGCCCGGACACGTTCAGTATATCGCCAACATGATCGTCGGCACGGTCTCCATCGTTCCGGCGCCGGAGGGAACGGCGCTGGCCGCCATGACGGCCCGCACCGTCCAGAACAACGGATTCGATGAGACCCGCAGCCGCCTGGTGGCCGGCGGACCGGTGCCGCCCGTCGCGATCCCGCGGCGGGTGGGCAGCCCGTCGCTCATCAAGCACGTGATCTACGTCATCAAGGAGAACCGCACCTACGACCAGGTCCTGGGCGATCTGCCGAAAGGCAACGGTGACCCGTCGCTGGTGCTCTTCGGCCGCGACACCACCCCCAACCATCACCGGCTCGCGCAGGACTTCGTGCTGCTGGACAACTTCTATGCGGATGCGGAAGTCAGCGCCGACGGACACAACTGGGCGATGGCCGCGATCGCGAACGATTACGTCCAGAAGAACTGGCCGGCCAACTATTCCGACCGCGGGCGAGACTTCGACTTCCAGGGCGGACAGCCCGCGGCCTACCCGCGGAGCGGATTCCTGTGGGACGGCGCCGCGCGGGCAGGCGTGTCGTACCGGGTTTACGGGGAGTTCACAGAGTTCGGCATGGTCCCGAGCCGCGGGACGATGCCGTCCCTCAGCGGCCATGTCGCCCCCGGGTTCCGCGGGTACGACCTCACGGTCCCGGACCAGACGCGGATCGACGAATGGCTGAAAGAGTTCCGGGAGTTCGAGCAGCAGGGAACGCTCCCGCAGTTGATGATCCTCTGGCTCCCCAGGGACCACACGGCCGGGACCCGGCCGGGCGCCCCCACCCCTCAGGCGATGGTGGCCGACAACGATCTCGCGTTGGGCCGGCTGGTCGAAACGGTCTCACACTCACGCTATGCCGGGGACACCGTCATCGTCGCCACCGAAGACGACGCGCAGAACGGACCCGACCACGTGGACGCCCACCGGACGATCGCCGTGCTGGCGGGGGCCTTCGTCCGCCGGGGAACCGTCGATCACACGCTGTACAGCACCGTCTCGCTCTTGCGGACAATCGAGCTGATATTGGGCATCCCGCCGCTGACGCAGTTCGACGCGGCCGCCCAGCCGCTGCTGGGGGCGTTCACAGACCGGGCCGCGCCGTTCACCTATACCGCGAGCACCCCAAGGCAGTCGCTCGTGGCGCTGAATGCCCCGACGGCGCCGGGGGCGGCCGAATCGCTCCGGCTTCCGCTCAACGAGGTGGACGAGGTTCCTCCGGCCGTGCTCAACCGGATCCTCTGGCGGGCCATCAAGGGGGATGTGCCGATGCCGGCCGCCCCCGCTATCCGCCGCTGATCGTGGAGGACCGGGGGCCCGCCGGTTGGGGCCCCGCCGCCGGACCCACCGTCCAGAAGGCGAGACACGCCGCCGCCAGCGCCGCGAGCGTTGCGCCGTAGGCAAACGGCGCCGCCGGACCAACCTCCGTCCACAGCGCGCCCGCGACGAGGCTGGCCGCAAGCGCCCCCGCGCCCGACACCATCTGCACCCAGCCAAGCGCGGTGCCCCGGACCTCCGGCGCCGACAGGTCCGCGGCCATGGCGCGGGTCAGGCCGTCCGTGAGGCCCATGTAGAGGCCGTAGACGGCCAGGAGGCTCCAGAACTGCCAGGGCGCTCCGGCGGCGGCGAACCCCAGGTAGACGGCGGCGAAGAAGGCGAACCCGGCGACGACCATCGGGCGCCGCCCGATTCTGTCGGAGAGGATCCCCGCCGGATAGGCCGAGAGTGAGTAGACAAAGTTGTAGGCCGCGTATGCCAGGATGACCCCCGTGAGGGACAGACCCAACTGCCGCCCGCGGAGGATGATGAACGCGTCGCTGCTGTTCCCGAGGGCGAAGATCAGGAGGACCACCAGATACCGGCGGAACGGCGCGTCGAGGGCCGTATATGAGAGCCGAGGAAGGCTGACGTGCCGCGCCGCCGCGGGGCGGTCGCGGACCAGGAAGAGCGCGGCGAGGCCGCACCCGGCCGGAACGATCGAGAGGAGGAACAGGGGCCTAATCTGATTATGGGCGGCGGCGAGCAGCGGGATCGACAGTAGCGGTCCGAGGACCGCCCCCATCGTATCCGCGCTCCGGTGGAACCCAAACGCGCGCCCGCGCGTTTCGGGAGACGCGGAATCGGCGAGGAGCGCATCCCGCGCGGACGTCCGCACGCCCTTCCCCACCCGGTCGGCGACCCGGGCCGCCAGGACGACCGGCCAGGATCCGGCGGCGGCCAGGAGCGGCTTGGCCGCGGCCGAGAGGGCGTAGCCGGCGATCACGATCCCACGGCGCCTGCCCAGCCGGTCCGAGAGCCATCCGGAGAAGAGCCTGAGGAAGCTCGCGGTCGCCTCAGCCGCGCCTTCGATCACGCCGACCGCAACCGCCGGCGCGCCCAGCGTGACCGTGACGAAGATGGGCACGAGCGGGTAGAGCATCTCGCTGGAGATGTCGGTGAAGAAGCTCGTCAGCCCGAGCCACCAGACATTGCGCGAGATCCCGGGCACGGGCGATCGCTCGTGCATCAAATCATCGCGGGACGGCTGATCGATCGCCACGGCGCAGCTTCCCCAGCTACCCTTTCACCGCCCCCGCCGTGAGCCCCTTGATGAACTGCTGCGACATCACGACGTAGAGCCCCACCACGGGGGCGGCCGCCAGCGTGAGGCCGGCGAACAGCAGCGCCCAGTTGGTCGCGAACTCGCCGAAGAACACGGTCAAGCCCAGCGGCAGCGTCTTCAGCCGGTCCTGGTGGATGAAGACCAGCGGGAAGAAGAAGTCGTTCCAGATCGGGATGATGTTGTAGATGGTGACGATCGCCAGCGCCGGCCGGACGAGGGGGAGCATCACGCGGACGAGGATGCCGAGCTCCCCGGCGCCGTCGATGCGGGCGGCGTTGTCCAGTTCCCGCGGGACCGCGCGGAAAAATCCCGCCAGGATAAAGATTGCGCTGGGCAGCCCCGAGGCCGCGTAGACGAGGATGAGCGACCAGTGGGTATCCAAGAGACGCAGGTCCCGCATCAAGATGAACAGCGGGATGATCGCCAGGCGGATCGGCACCATGATCCCGGTGAGGAAATAGAGGTAGATCAGATCGTTCCCCCGGAACGGGAACCGGGCCAGCGCGTAGGCCGCGAGGGTGCCCGTCACGAGAAGCAGCGCCATCGCCGCAACCGTGACGGCGAGGCTGTTGCGAAAGTAGATGCCGAAGTGGGCCGCCTCCCAGACCCCCGTGTAGTTCTGCCAGGTCCACCTGGCGGGGAAGCCGAAGGGACGCTGAAAGATCTCCCGGGTCGTCTTGAACGAGGACAGCACCATGAAGAACATGGGGAGGAGCACGAGCAGGCTGTTGGCGATCAAAAGCGCCTGGACTGCGAGCATCGTCCCCCAGGCGCCCCCGCCCGCCGGGCGCCCCGACCGCGACGTCACGCCTCGATCTCCCGCCGGCGCAGATAGACCGCCCCGATGCTGCTAAATGCGAGCACCAGCGCAAACATCACCACCGCGATCGCCGAGCCCAGGCCCACGTCCGGGTTGCCGGTGTCCACCGCGCCGAACGCGGAGCGGTAGAAGAGGAGCCCGAGCACGTCGGTCGCGTGGTTGGGCTCGCCCGTGACCCCCTGCATCACGTAGGGCAGCTCGAACCAGTTGAACGCCCCGATGAACGTCAGGATCACGATGATGTTGACCTGAGGAGCGATGAGGGGCAGGAGCACCCGCCGGAAGATCGCCCCGGATCCCGCGCCGTCGAGCCGGGCCGCCTCCAGGTACTCGTCGGGGACCGCCTGCATTCCGGCGAGGAACACGATGGTGGGGAATCCCACCCACCGCCACGCGTTGACCAGGACGATCGACACGAGCGCGGTGTGCGCATCCCCCAGCCAGGGGAGGGTCAGCCTGGCCAGCCCGATCAGCGCGAGGCCCTTGTTGACGATCCCCCAGACGGGGTTGAGGAACAGCTGCCACAGGAACCCGACGATCACCAGCGAGAGGGTGACCGGCATGAAGAAGATCGCCCGGTACGCCCCCGCTCCCCAGGTCCGGCCGGCCAGCAGCGCGGCGAACAGGAGGCCGAGCCCGTTCTGAATCACCATCGTCAGTACAAACGTCCAGACATTGTGCCAGAACGCGGTGAGCATCCGCGCGCTGTAGGGGTACTGCCCGAACAGCCGCCGGAAGTTGGCCAGGCCGGCGAAGCCACCCCTGATGATCCCGTCCCAGCGGAACAGGCTGTAGGCCATGGCGCTGAGGATCGGGTAGGCGACGACGACGGTGAAGAGGAGGAGCGCCGGCGCGAGGCACGCCGCGACCCAGAGCGCCCGGCTCAGCCGGTACGAGAGACGGCGAGGGCCGGGGCTTGGACGGGCCCCGGCCCAGGTGCTCGGGCGCACGGCGTTGGGCCGGCCCCCCTGCCCCCTCGATGCCCGCGGTGCGTCCGCGCTACTGCCCTCGGAACGGCTCAAACCATGTGGACAAACCCCGCGTCACGTCCTCGCCAACCTGCTGCGGGGTCATCCGGCCGGCGAAGAGCCCCTGGAGATCGCTCTGGATCAGTTCGCTGCCGGTGGGGTTCTTCCACCGGAAGCCGACCAGCATGATGTACGGCGTGGCGTGCCGCATCCAGGTTTGGACCTCCTGGAGCTGCGGGTCGTGGATCACCACCCCCGGCACCGCCGAGATCTGCCTGAGCTGGTCGGTGAACGCCTGTCCCCACTCCCGGGACGCCGTGAACCGGATGAACTTCAACGCCAGGGACGGATTGGCGCTCCTGGCGTTTACCCCATAGTTGCCATCGTCGTAACTGCTGATCCACGGCGCGTCCCCCGCCCGCGCCACCGGCCCGGGCATGACGCCGATATCGAGGGATCCGTTCTGGCTCTTGAAGTAGCCGAGCTCCCAGATCCCCCCGATGAACATCGCCGCCTGCTCGTTGATGAACAACTGCTGCATGTCCGTGTAGGCGACCCCCATGAACCCCGAGGACATGTAGGGCCGGATCTCCTGCATCTTCGCCAGCGCCTCGGTGAACTGCGGGCTCTTGAACGTGGTCTGGCCGCGGGTGACGGCTTCGTAGAAGTTGGTGCCGCCGTAGAAATTGGGGCCCAGCACGCCCATCGCGATCTCGAGCGTCCAACCTTCTTTGCCGCCGTTGGCCAGCGGCGTGACCCCGCGATCTTTCAGGGCCTTGAGGGCCGCGATGAACTGATCCCAGGTCTTCGGCGGTGCGACGCCGGCGCTCTGAAGCATCTTCTTGTTGTAGAAGATCACGAGGCCTTGCACCGCGAACGGCACGCCGTAGACCATCCCATCGGCTCTGCTGCGGGCGCCGTCGAGCCATTGACGGGCAAACGTCTTCAACTCAGGCACCTTGTCCTCGAGCGGCACGAGGAACTCCGGCCGCGCGAACGGCTGGAGGGCCCCGTAGGCCCGCAGGTGCACGATATCCGGCCCCTTGCCCGCCTGCATCGCCGCCGACAGCACGGTGCTGTACTCGGTGGGCTTGTAGGTCTGGAACTCGATCGACGTCCCGGGATTCTGCGCCTCGAACTGCTTGATCATGCCCTCGTAGAACGCCCGGTCCTCGCCCCGCCAGCTCCAGAAGGTCATCTGCGCTTGGCCCTGGCCGGCCGCGCCCGCCGGGCACAGCCCGGCGGCGAGGGCCACAGCCAGCACTGCCACCCACGCCCGCCTTTCCATTTCGCACCTCCGGTGAGCCCGCGCTGGCTCTCTCGTGACCCGCCTTTTCACGCCGAGCAAATGCATCTCCTCTATGCTACGCTTGCGGCGTGGACGCTCAGACGGCCCTCATCGAAGATATCCGCGCGACGACCAGGGGCGAACCGGTCGTGGTGGCCTTCAGCGGCGGACTGGACAGCACCGTCACCGCCGCGCTGGCCCGCGACGCCCTGGGCGCCGCCCACGTGCTGCTCATCACCGTCAACATGGGCCAGTATGCCTACACTCGGGGCAACGAGATCGTTCTGGAGGTCGCCGAGCAGCTCGGGCTGCAGCAGCGCTGCCTCCTCGGACAGTTCAAGCAGCACCGCGTGCAGGCCGCCGGCCCAGCCTGCAACCGGTGCACGCGCGAGATCAAGCTCGGGATGGTCAAGGCGGTCGCCGGGGGCCGCCTGGTGCTCACAGGGGCCAACCGCAGCGACACGTGGGGCCAGCTTGGGCTCAAGGTCTGCAACGGCTACTACGCTCCCCTGCTCGATCTCGGGAAGCCCGAGATCGGGGCGCTGGCCGATGCGCTCCGAGTCCGCCCGCCTCGAATCGGCGAAAATCCGGGCCGGGAGGGATGCAAACTCAAGCACCTCCTGAAGCCGCTCGTGGCGCCGGAGTACCACGGGCGCGCCGTCGCGCGTGCCAATGAGGTCGTGCTCGCCGTCCTCCGGGAGGCCGGGGTGACGCCCGAGCTCGCCAACGTGAAGATCATCGGCCCGCTCCGACGGAACATCGGCCTGGTCAATGTCCGGCCCACCCCGGACGGGAATGTGCGGGAGAGGCTCCGCTCCGCGCTTCAGGCGATCAAGGAACTGGACGAGGTGCACGTGGTCGACGGTCCCCTCACGCTCGTGGCCAAGGCGAGCCCGGCCATCCTGAACGACCCGCACGCCCGGCACTGGATACAGCACGGACGGCTCGCGCCCGACTTTGCCGCGCCGATTGCCGTCGACTGGCAGCCCACGTCCAACACCCGGTTGGGGACGTTTCACATCGTGGGGTTCCGCCCCGCCTACCCCGCCTGATCCGCAGGGCCCTGGGAGGCCTCCGGACGCTTCAGCGGAGCAACAGCAGCAGGCCCGTAATTGTCACGGGGCTGAGCAGTGTCGTGATGACGACGATGCTGCTGACCAACCCCGGCTCGGTGCGAAACTCGGTTGCCCACACGGCCGCGGAGACCCCCGTCGGGAGGCTCGCGAGGAGGATGCTCACATCCCGGAGCGCCCCCTCGAGCCCCAGCAGAGGCGCGGTCGTCCACGCCAGGAGCGGCGCGACCAGGAGCCGGACGACCACGGCGAACCACACCGTGTGAAGATCCGCCGCCACCCGCACTTCTGCCAGCTGTACTCCGACGACCAGGAGCATGATGGCGATTGCGCCGTTGGCGAGCAATTGAGCCGCTTTGGCGATGGGTACCAGCAGGCCGATCCCGAGCAGATTCAAGAGCACGCCCGCTCCGATGGCATACGTAACCGGCTGCCGCAGCAGTGCCTGGGCGGGATGAGCCCCGCTCGAAGTCGCTCCGGCGCCGATGTAGACGGCGAGCAGGTTGACGAGGACGGCCTGCACCGCAAAATACCCGACGGCCGAGGTCAGCCCCATCTGGCCCCATGCGAAGAACACCAGGGGCAGGCCGGCGTTTCCCGCATTCGAGATCTGGGTGGCCAGCAGGACTCCCGCGATCCGGACTCGCTCCCAGCGATGCAGCCGGGCAAATACCCACACTACGAACGCCACGAGAAGGAATTGGACTACGATGAAGCTGCCGATTCGGGCAAACGCCGCCCGCGGCAACGTCGAGGTCGTCAGCGCGTAGAAGACGAGGGCCGGAATGAGGACCAGGGCGGAGAGCGCCGTCAGCGGCTGCGCCACCACCAGGCGGCTGCGGCCGAGCGCGTAGCCGACGGCCGTGATCAATAGGACGGGGCCGATAACTTCGGTGATTATCCCGAGCATCGCGCCGCCGTCCGCTCCGGGTCGCCCGGGCTTCGCGGGCTCATGCGTGCGGCCGCGCGATCCGGGTGCGGTGCCAGAAGCCGAGGAGCCCCAGGATTCCCAACCCTACCGCCCAGCCCAGGCTGCCCCAGAACTGCCACCACGCGACGCGGTCGGCGATCGCGCCGCCGGCCACGATCTGCATCGGCAGGTAGGAAGGAAAGTACTCGACGACCACCCGGTTGGCCGCGGGGTTGCCGATGGGGTTCTGGAGAAAGGTATCGACCAGGCTCAGCATGATGATGAGGAAGAACCCTTCCAGGTCTCCCCGGGCCGCGACCCCGACCAGCACGCCGACGGCCGCGTAGGTCAGCACCGCGCCGAACGTTCCGGCGAAGACCACCCCGGGATGCCGGGGCGGGGTGAACGCCGCCAGCACGGCGACCGCGTACGCAGCGACCAGCGTCGATGCCACGGCCAGCGCGGCGAAGCGCCCGGTGATCAACCCCGCCCGTGAGTAGCCGCACAGCACCAGCCGCCGATCGACCGGCGCGGACCGGCGGACCCCGGTCAGCGCGACGAACCCCATGATCAGGGTCGTGGCGTTGAGCATGCCGGTGAGGAGTCCGAGGCGGTGCTGGCTCGTCGCCACGAACACATTGAAGGCGCGCAGCTTGAACCCGATCGAGGCGTTGTCCGTGAGTCCGTAGATGATGCCGTACCACGCCGGCAGGTACAGCGCGAGGAGCAGCATCGCGAAATGGTTGTGCTTCTGTTCCATCAGGCTGAGCCGGAGGGCGGTCAACGACTGCGAGATCACGCGGCGGCCTCCGGCGCGACCACGCCGTCGCGGAGGCGCAGCAGGATGTCAAACCGTCCCCGTTCGAAGAAGAGGTGTGAGATCACGACGATCACCCTGCCGGCGCGCCGCAACTCCTCCGCCAGCCCCCAGAACCGCAGATACGTCTCCCAATCGAAGCCCTGATAGGGCTCGTCGAGCAGCAGGATCTCGGGGTCGTGCATCAGGGCCAGCAACAGGTTGAGCTTCTGTCTCGTGCCGCCGCTCACGTCGCTCACCAGCGCGGTCAGGTGCTGCCGGAGGGCCAGGGCGTCCACCAGCGCTTCGGTCCGCCCCCCGTCACTGAGGCGATACGCCGCGCGAAACCACTCGAGGTTTTGCGCCACGGTCAGCCCGAGGTGCACCTGTGGCTCTTGTGGGCAGTAGCCGATTCGTCCCCGCAGATCGACCCGGCCCCGGGACGGCGGCAAGAGCCCGGCGATGATCCGCAGCAGCGTGGACTTTCCCGCCCCGTTCTCGCCGACGATCCCGACCATCTCACCTGTGCGGGCGGCAAAGGTCACCGATCGAAGCACCTGGTGGCGGCCAAACGCGCGGGCAACCTCTGAAACCATGAGCGAAGGGGTGAGGGTGGCCCCATTCATGCCACCACAGGTTCCAGCGGTTGAGGGGAACTCCTCCGGCTCCTGCCATTCGCAGCGGCCGGCTCCCCTCGCCCCCGTGCCCCCTCGCTCCGGGCCCGAACGCCCGCGAAGTGAGTTTTGTTATACTGGGGCGGAGAGCGCATATGGGCACGCATTCCACTACACATGAGCGTCCCGCCGATGCGCAGCGCCTTGCCCAAGAAGTGAAAAATGAGGCGCGCGCCGCCGGGTTCGACCTGTGCGGCATCACCACGAGCGCCCCGTTTGCCGAGGAAGGCAGGACCCTCGCGGACTGGGTCGGCCGCGGCTATCACGGCGAGATGGCCTACATGGCCCGCAACTCCGTCAGGTCTCCCCTGCCCGAGACCGTCGTGCCCGGCGCCCGCGCCCTCGTGGTGGTCGGCCTGTACTATGGGAGCGACCAGCCGGATGAGGACGGTCCGGCTGGGGACCCTCCGGCGGGGAGCGCTCCGGCCGAAGACGCATCGATTGGGGGCGCCCCGTTCGATGACCCCCGGCCCCCCCGCGGCCGGATCAGCCGCTATGCCTGGGGCGAGGACTACCACAAGGTCATGGAGCCTCGTCTCCACAGGCTGGCGTCGTTTCTCCTCAGCCGGGGAGCAACTGTCGCTCGCTATTATGTGGACACCGGCCCGGTGATCGACCGGGCAGCGGCGCGCCGCGCCGGCCTCGGCTGGTACGGCAAGAACACCCTGATCATCACCCGCCGGGGGCACGGCTCATGGGTATTCCTGGGCGAGATCCTCACCGATCTGGCCCTTCCCCCGGACGCGCCGGACGAAGGGGACTGCGGCCGGTGCCGGCTCTGCCTCGACGCCTGCCCCACAGGCGCGATCGTCTCACCCTACATGGTCGATGCGCGGCGGTGCATCTCGTATCTGACGATCGAACACCGCGGCCCGATCCCTCGGGAGCTCCGGCCCGCGATCGGCGACCATATCTTTGGCTGCGACATCTGTCAGGTGGTCTGCCCCCACAATGCGAAGACCGCGGCGCAGATGCATCCGGAGTTTGCCCCGCGCCCCGGCACAGGCGCGCGGCCGCTGCTCCTCCCCTTGCTCAACATCACCGAAGAAGAGTTTCAGCGCCGGTTCCGCGGCTCCCCGGTCAAGCGCACGCGGCGCGGCGGCCTGCGGCGGAACGTCGCGATCGCCCTGGGGAACCTGGGGGATCCGGATGCCGTGCCGGAATTGCTCCGCGCCCTCGCCGATGACGGCGACCCACTGGTGCGCGGCCACGCCGCATGGGCGCTCGGACGGATCGGGACCGGCGAGGCGCGCGAGGGCCTCCGGCAGCGCCTCCTGAGCGAGCGGGATGCGGGCGTGCAGGAGGAAATCTCCCTGGCGCTGGCCGAGACCGCGGGGTCCGGCGCATGAGCGTCGAAGATCGCCGCATTCTCGTAACCTCGGGGCCAACCCGGGCGCCCCTCGACGCGGTGCGATTCTTCACCAACAAGTCCACAGGCCGGCTCGGCGCCCTCATCGCCGAGGCGGCCGTGCAGGGCGGCGCCGACGTCACATTCGTCTACGGCCGAGGGAGCGACACCCCCGTGGCTCGGGGCGGCCAGCGCGATCACCTGCGGCTCGTGCCGGTCGATACCGTTGACGACCTGATCACGGTCTTTGAGCAGGAGCTACCCACCCACTACGACGCGGTCGTCCACGCGATGGCGGTGCTCGACTTCGCTCCGTCCGAGGTGCGCGAAGAGAAGACTTCCAGCGAGCTGTCGGAGTGGGTGATCCGGCTGATCCCTACCCCCAAGGCGGCCCGGCTGGTGAAAGATCTCGCGCCGGAAACGTTCTTCGTGGGGTTCAAGCTGGAGGTCGGGAAGCAAAAGGCGGATCTCATCGAGATCGCCAAAGTGTGGCG
>Ga0209577_10004520_pt1 | contig 13082 bp, 5 predicted proteins | sample GraSoiAngelo_109_FD_185874 | JGI IMG/M metagenome (GOLD analysis project Ga0209577, IMG submission 185874) | Grasslands soil microbial communities from the Angelo Coastal Reserve, California, USA - 14_0903_12_20cm (SPAdes) (version 2) | ecosystem: Environmental > Terrestrial > Soil > Grasslands ... | reverse complement strand
GCAGAAGGAGCAGAAGCTCTTCGACCTCCCCGCGGGCAAGTACGCCAGCATGAGCTTCGGCCCCGACGGGCGGCTGCTGGCGACGACCGTCGGCAACAACGTCAGGCTCTGGGACACGGCGACGGGCGCCGAGGTGCGGACGTTTGACGTGCCGAGCCTGCCGTCGAGACTCTTACCCGATTCCTACGTCTGGGCCGCCGCCTTCAGCCCCGACGCGCGTCTGCTGGCGACGACCAACAGCGACACGCAGATCACTCTCTGGGACGCGGCGACCGGGCGGGCGGTGCGCTCGCTCGCGGGCCACGTGAACTTCACCTACGAGGCTGCCTTCAGCGCCGACGGGACGCGCCTGCTGACGGGCGGCAAGACCGTCTGGGACGTGGCGACGGGACGCGGCCTGCGCGCGTCGGCTGCCGACACGCCCGCAGCCCTCGCGCAGTTCAGCCGCGACGGTCGCCTGCTGGCCGAGCGGGCCTTGAGCGGCAACAGCGTCGCGCTCTACGACGCGCAGTCGCACCGCCTCCTGCACACGCTCGCCCCCGGTGAGAAGGCCCCCCTCAACCAGGTCGCCTTCAGCTCCGACGGGCGGCTCGTCGCCACCACCTATCGTCTCGACCCGTCGAAGGTGCAGGAGAAGGCGTTGGCCGCGTCGAAGGTTGACCCGAAAGAGATGTTGAAGGCCATGCAGGAGGCGGCGAAGAACGCGAAGAACGACCCGAACGCGCTCATGCGCGCCTACAACCAGATGATGGCGGCCCGCACGGGCGGCGGGCAGCCGGGCATCGAGAGCCAGGTGAAAATCTGGGACACCTCGACCGGCACAGAGGTGCGCACGCTCGCCATCCCGCCCGCCAACCCGCTCGTGCCGGGCATGGTTGACCACATCGCCTTCAGCGGCGACGGCCACACGCTCGCCGCCAGCACCTCCCTCTCGGGATCGGTCAGGCTGTTCGACGTGACGACGGGGCAGCAGGTCGGTGAGTTCGGCGCGCCGCCTGCGTCGGCCGCGCAGGGAATGTTCGGCGGCATGAGGAGCATGGAAATCGGGGACGAGAGAATCACTTCGATTGCCTTCAGCCCCGACGGGCGGCTCGTCGCCGTCGGGGGCAAGACGAGGGAGAACAGCTTCGACCCTTCGTCGCTGGCCGCGATGGCGGCGGCCCGCGCGCAGGGCGGGAGGAGGCCGAAGGGGGGCGCGCCCACCTTCGACCCGAAGCAGGTGCAGAAACAGATCATGGAGGGTATGCACGCCGTCAGCACGGTGAAAATTTATAATGCGTCGGGCGGGCAGGAGGTGCTCAGTCTGAACGTGGGCGCGAACGATGTGAAGGCTCTGGCCTTCAGCGCCGACTCGCGCCTGCTCGCCACGGCCTCGGCCGACAGCACGATCAAGCTTTGGGACGCCGCCTCGGGCGGCGAGGTGCGCTCCCTGGCGGGCGAGGGCGAGAACGTCAACTCACTTGCCTTCAGCCCCGACGGGCGTCTGCTCGCCTCGACCTCCTACGAGGGCAGCACCGCCCTCTGGGACGCGAAGACGGGCGAGCGCCTCGCCACGCTCATCTCGACGGGCGACGGCGGCGACTGGCTCGTCGTCACGCCCGACGGCCTGTTCGACGGCTCGCCCGCCGCATGGAACCAGATACTCTGGCGCTTCTCGCAGAACACCTTCGACGTGTCGCCGGTCGAGACCTTCTTCAACGAGTTCTTCTACCCCGGCCTCCTGTCCGACATCGCCGCCGGTAAGCGCCCGAAGGCCCCGCGCGACATCTCGGTCATTGACCGACGCCAACCCGTCGTCGCCATGACGACGAGCGCGGGCGTCGGCTCTAGTGTCTCTTCGCGCACGGTCGGCGTGAGCATTCAGGTGAAGGACGCGCTCGCGGGCGCGAAGGACGTGCGCCTGTTCCGCAACGGCTCGCTCGTCCGCGTCTGGCGCGGCGACGTTCTGCAAGGCAAAACGGGCGCGACGCTCGAAGCCACCATTCCCGTCGTCGCGGGCGAGAACCGCCTGACGGCCTACGCCTTCAACCGCGACGACGTGAAGAGCGCCGACGCCACGCTCGACATCACGGGCGCGGACTCGCTCAAGCGCGCGGGCACGGCCTACGTCTTGGCGGTCGGCGTCAACCAGTACGAGAACGCGCAGTACAATTTGAAGTACGCCGCGGCGGACGCGCAGGACTTCGCCGAGGAGGTCAGGCGGCAGCAGACGCAGCTCGGCAGGTATGAGCGCGTCGAGGTCGTACCGCTCATAGACGCCGACGCGACGAAGGCCAACATCCTCTCGGCGCTCCGGCTCCTCGCCGGCAGCGTCGCCTCGCCCCCCGCCGGCTCGCCGAAGTCGCTCGCGCAGTTGAAACCCGCGCAGCCCGAAGACACCGTGGTCGTCTATTTCGCCGGACACGGCACGGCCCACGGCAACCGCTTCTACCTCATCCCGCACGACCTCGGCTACACGGGCAGCCGCGACTCTCTCGACGCGGCGGGCCTGCAAGCCGTACTCTCGCACTCCGTCTCCGACGAGGAGCTACAGTCGGCGGTCGAAGGTCTCGACGCCGGTCAACTGCTGATGGTCATAGACGCTTGCAATTCGGGCCAGGCGCTCGAAGCCGAGGAGAAGCGACGCGGGCCGATGAACAGTAAAGGGCTGGCGCAGCTCGCCTACGAGAAGGGCATGTACATCCTGACCGCCGCGCAGAGCTACCAGGCCGCGCTCGAAGCCGCGCAGTTGGGGCACGGCCTCCTGACCTACGCGCTCGTTGACGAAGGCATGAAGGCGATGGCGGCGGACGAGGAGCCGAAGGACGGCGTGTTGCAGGCGAGGGAGTGGCTCGACTACGCCACGGAGCGCGTGCCGCAGATGCAGTTAGAGAAGATGAAGCAGGCGCGCGCGCTCAACCTCAACATCGCCTTCGCCGAGGGCGACGACGCCGCCGCCGACCCCGAAAAGCGAAGCCTCCAGCGCCCCCGCGCCTTCTACCGCCGCGAGATGGAGGCGAACCCGCTCGTCCTCGCCAGAAAGCAGTAAGCAGGAGGCAGGGGCAGGAGGCAGGGGCAGGAGGCAGGAACACGAAGCGGTCAATGCGCACACAGCATCTTGACTGCTTCCTGCCCCTGTTTCCTGCTCCTGCCTCCTGCCGTCTGCCCCTGCCCCCCTATCCTTTCAAAGTGCCGACTTGATGACCTCGGCGAGTGCCTCGGTCTCGCGTTGCGCGCAACGTCGTGCGTCCTCGCCCGGCAGCATCGTGAGGCGGCGGACGGGGTGGAAGACTATCTCGACGCAGCCCGCGTGCGGGAGTCGCTGGCCGCGCGGCCAGACGCGCTCTCCCCCGCGGATCGTGACCGGGAGTACGGGCACGTCCGCTTCGAGCGCGAGCCGCGCCGCGCCCGTCTTGAAGCGCGCGAACCCGGCGTCGGCGAACGCGCGCTCGCCTTCGGGGAAGATCATCACCGCCCCGCCAGCCCGCAGCCAGTTCAAAGAGCGCCGGTAGGCCGTCGGGTTGCCGCGGTCGAGGACGAGCGGCCACGCGCCCAGAAGCCCAAGCGCCCTGCCCACGAGCGGCCACTTGAATGCCTCGTTCCAGGCGAGGTAGCGAATCGGTATCTGGACGGGGACTGTCACCCAGAAGGGGTCAAAGTAGGTCTGGTGGTTGGCGGCGATGACGAGGCCGCCCTCCGCAGGGATGTGCTCGACACCGCGGAAGCTTATCCGCCACGCCGCGCGCGAAACCCCGTGGACGGCGCGGCGCAACACGTCCAAGGCCCACTGCGGCAGCGTGTAAGGCTCCGCCGTCTGGCCCTTTCGACCGCTCTCGCCGGGCGAGTTAGCCGCCATCTTCGCCGCCCCGCTCAAAACGAATCGTCCGTCCCCCTCTTTCAGTCTTCCGCCCCGCCGTCTCCGCGCCGTCCGCCTAATCTCTTCCACGCGTCGCTCAACCGCGCGACCGGCTCGCCCGACCCCTCCGCCGCGCTGCCCTCCGCGGCGACCGGCCTCACGCCTTCGAGCGAAGTGATCTTAAACTCCTCCCACCATTCGGGGATGTCGCGCTCCGTGAGCGCGTCCTCGTTCCAGCGCTCGCAGCGCGCGCACTCGAAGCCCGTGTACGCACGCGCCTCCCCCTTCGTCAGCGCCAGCCGCGTCCGCGCGTTGCACGAGGGGTCACCGCACCACCTCTCAACCTCGACCAGCAGCACCTCGCGCGGGAACACGATTCGTTTGGTCATGCCTAACTCCAAGAAGGGGCAAAAGGGGAAAAGGGTAAAGGGAAAGACAAAATCCCTCTTCCCCTTTTACCCGTTTACCCTTTTCCCCTTGCCTTCACTCTATCCCTTCCAGCGGCCACTGCCGGTCAATGAATTCGAGGTGGAGGCGCGGGATGCCGTCGGGGCCGGCGCGCGCGGCGCGGACGGCGGCGATGAGCGACAGCCCCGTCTCCATGTTCGTCAGGCGCACGAAGCGACCGCGCTCGGCCTTGAGCGTCGTCCAGATGGCGGCCCCGCGGCGGCTAATGTTTTCCGTCACCGTCTCCTCGCTCGCGCTCACCTGCCCCTCCGAGTCGAACAGCTCGACGCGGACGCTCACGGCCACTTGCAGGCGAGTCATCTCCGAGCGCACGCCGCCCGCCCCCGGCTCCTTCGCCTCGTGCAGCTTATACAAGGCGTTCCCCTCCACCGAGAACGATTCCACGTCGTAGAGCGTCGACGGGTCGCGCAGGTAGCCGGCGGGCGGGTTCTTCCCCGTGAACGCGACGCCGACCTCGTAGCGCATGAGAAGAAGCTCGCCGCCCGCGCCGGTCTGCGCGCGCGCCGTGAGGTTGCGGACGAGCGCCCAGACGCGGTACTGATCCTCCACGTGGTCGAAGCAGCGGAGTTGGCGCGGCAGCGGCATCGTCAGTTGCAGCAGACGCCCGCGCTCGGTCGGGTGCGTGAGGGCGAAGCGCGCCCCGAACGGCGTCACGTCAACGAGGCGCGACATCTCCACCCACTCGTGATCCGCCGTCTCGCGGCAGTGCACGCGCACCGGAAGCGCCAGCTTGACGCGCTCGCGCAGTCGCCTCGATTTGCCTTCAAAATCCATCCTGGAACGCCGCAGTTCAGGCGGCAGCCGGGGGCAGCATGTTGAGTCCGACGGGCAGGCCCGGAAGAAGCCTCCGCGACGGGTAAAATTGTTGATTTTACAAGGCTTTATCCCGCAGGCTGGGATTGCCAAAACGACCTTTTTGGGCTACAATATCCCGTACTTTCTGCACGCCGTTTTCCGCACCGGAAAGTACCCCGTGACAGCTTAATTTCGCGCCGCCTGGCGGGCCGGTTTGCAGACTCCCGCGGGGCTTGTGTCCTGCTCAAGAGATTTCGATGCGGAGGCGGCGCTGGATTCGAGGCGGGCGTCTCTACCGTCTCGGCGATTCGTCCCGCCGGGGCCGAGGCAAAATTGTACCGGAAAGGTTTGTCGGATGGAAACTTTAGATCATCGTAACTACGTCAACATCGAAGACGAGATGCGGCGCTCGTATCTCGACTACGCCATGTCGGTCATCATAGGCCGCGCGCTCCCCGATGTGCGCGACGGCTTCAAGCCCGTCCACCGCCGCGTGCTCTGGGCGATGCACGAACTCGGCAACCAACATAATAAGGCTTATAAGAAGTCGGCGCGCATCGTCGGCGACGTGATCGGCAAGTACCACCCGCACGGCGACACCGCCGTCTATGACACCATCGTCCGCATGGCGCAGCACTTCTCCATGCGCTACCCGCTCGTTGACGGCCAGGGCAACTTCGGCTCGGTTGACGGCGACGCCGCCGCCGCGATGCGCTACACGGAAGCACGCATGGCGAAGATCACCACGGAAGTCCTCGCCGACATCGAGAAGGAGACGGTCAACTTCAACCCCAACTACGACGAATCTCTGAGCGAGCCTTCCGTCTTGCCGACGCGCGTGCCGAACCTGCTCCTGAACGGCTCGGACGGCATCGCCGTCGGCATGGCGACGAAGATTCCGCCGCACAACCTGACCGAGGTCGTCGAGGCCACCATCGCCATCATCAAGAAGCCGAACTTGAAGGAGGCCGAGCTTCTGAACCTCGTCCCCGGCCCCGACTTCCCGACGGGCGGCTTCATCTACGGGCGCGAGGGGATCAGGCAGGCTTACACTACGGGTCGCGGCCTCATCCAGATGCGCGCGCGCGCCGGCATTGACCGCATCGGGCGCGGCACGACCGAGCGCGACGCCATCATCATCACCGAGATTCCCTACCAGGTTAACAAGGCGCGCCTCGTCGAGCGCATCGCCGAGCTGGTCAACGAGAAGAAGCTCGACGGCATCGCGGACTTGCGAGACGAATCCAGCCGCGACGGCATGCGCGTCGTCGTCGAGCTGAAACGCGACGCCGTGCCGCAGATAGTTCTGAACAAGCTCTACAAGCTGACGCCCATGCAAAGTACGTTCGGCGTCATCAACCTCTCCATCGTGGACGGCCAGCCGCGCGTGCTCACCTTGAGGCAGATGCTCGACCACTTCGTCGAGTTCCGCCGCGAGGTTGTCCGCCGCCGCACCGAGTACGAGCTTCGCAAGGCGCAGGCGCGCGCGCACATCCTCGAAGGCTTGAGCAAGGCCATTGACGCGCTCGACTACATCATCCTGCTCATCCGCAACGCCGGATCGGTGGACGAGGCACGCGCGTGGCTCACGGGCAACATCAATACAATAACAGCGAAGCAGGTAGGCAGGTGGAAGGGGATTCCGTCCGACTTGGACGACCAGCCAGCCGAACGCACCCTTAAAGCAATTCAGACGCGCGTTCGCCGGTTAGCATTCTCAGAACAGCAGGCGCAGGCGATTCTTGATTTGCAACTGCGCCGCCTGTCCGCGCTCGAACGGCAGAAGATCATTGACGAGTACGAGCAGATCATCAAGCTCATCGCCGAGTTGGAAGACATCCTCTCGAACGAGGCGAGCTTGCGCCGCGTCATCGTCCGTGAGCTTGAGGACGCGAAGCGGGAGTTCGGCGACGCGCGCCGCACGCAGATCATTGACGAGGGCGTCGAACTCTCAATCGAGGACATGATCGCCGACGAGGACGTGGCGATCACGGTGACGAAGAACGGCTATGTCAAGCGCACCGCCGTCTCGACTTACCAGCGCCAGGGGCGCGGCGGCAAGGGCCGTTCGGGCGCGGGCACGGGCAAGAACGAGGACTGGGTCGAGCACCTCTTCATCGCCTCGACGCACTCCTACCTGATGGTCTTCACGGACGACGGCCAGGTTTACAAGCTGAAGGTGCACGAGATACCGGACGCGCTCCCCTCGGCGCGCGGCAAGGCCTTCGTCAACCTCATCAACATCTCGTCGGCGCGCAAGCTCGCGGGCGTCGTGCCCGTGCGCGAGTTCGTCGAGGGCAAGTACGTCGTGATGGTCACGCGCAACGGCGTGATCAAGAAGACGGAGCTGTCGGAGTTCCAGAACATACGCTCGAACGGCATCAACGCCGTCAACGTGGACGACGGCGACGAGCTTCTGGACGTGATCCTCACGGACGGCACGAAGCGCATCTTCATCGCCACGCACGACGGATTAGCCATACGCTTCGACGAGTCGGACGTGCGCTCGATGGGGCGCGCGGCGCGCGGCGTGCGCGGCGTTGACCTGCGCAAAGGCGACTACGTCGTCTCGGTCGCGGCTGTCTCGGCGGACGACACCGAGAAGATGCTCTCCATCTCCGAGTGCGGCTTCGGCAAGCAGACGCCGATCACGACTTACCGTTTGCAGTCGCGTGGCGGCAAGGGCGTCATCAACATGAAGACGACGGAGAAGACCGGCAAGGTCGTCGCCGTCTTCCCCGTGGACGAAGAATCCGAGGTGATGATCATCACCAAGCAGGGCAAGCTCATCCGCATCGAGGCCGGCGACATCCGCAAGACGGGCCGCTCGGCGCAGGGCGTCCGCCTGATGAAGACCGACGGCGGCGACAAGGTCACCAGCGCGTCGCTCCTCGACGCCACGGCGCAGGTGGAGGAGGTCGTGGCTTAGCCCGAAGCGCCGCCGACTCGCCCTTTGAGATGAAGGCCCGCCCGAATCATCATCGGGCGGGCCTTCCTCATTCCGAAAGGCGGAGGCAAGGCGATATCGCGCTCGCTCGGCGTCAGGGCTTCGGCAGCCCGACGGGCTTGCCGGTCATCAGCGTCGGCGCGCCCGCGCGGCGCAGCGCCTCGTTCAACTGCGGCACCGCCTCGCTCAGAAAGCTGTTGACCTCGGCGATCCGCGCGTCGAACTCCTTTTGCAGTTCGTCGTAGAGTTCGCGCGCGGCGGGCGTTGGCGCGGTGTCCGTTGCGTCGAGCGTGAAGAAGAGGCCGCCGATACGGTCAACCAACTGCGCGCGTCCTTCGAGGCCGAGACTCGTGTTTTCGGGCTGCGCGAGCTTGTTCTGTAACTCCTCGACGCGCTTCTTCTGCGCCGAGATGGCGTCGGCCAACTCCTTCGGCACGGCGGACGTGCCGAGGCGGTCGCGCACCGTGCGCTCGACGAAATCTATCTGGCCTTTGATGCTGTCGAGCGTGCGCAGCGCGTTGTTCGTCGCCGTCTGCATGTCGCGCAGGCGCAGCTCCATGTCGAGCGTCGTCTGAAGGTCTGACGCCTGCACGCTGATGGTTGGGTCGAGCCGCACCTCGACCTTCTTCTCCGTGCTGCGGTCGCCGACGAGTAGCTTAACGATGTACGTGCCGGGAAGCACCTGAGGCCCGCGCGGGCCGCCGGTGAACTGCGTCTCCTCGTCGGTCGGGGGACGGCGCACCTGCGGGCCGCCGTAGCGCAGGTTCCAGTTGACGCGGTTGAGGCCCCTCTCCTTCGCGATGTTCTCGATCTCGGAGACGACCTTGCCCGCCGCGTCGAGAATTTGAAGCTTGACCTTCGTCTTGTCGTCCGGCTTGCGGTTCAAGTAGTAGCTGACGAGCGCGCCGTAGGGCGGGTTCGCGCCGTTGAAGACCTTGTCGCCGATGCCGTAGCGCGACATGCGCGCCGCGTAGCGCAGCGCCGGTCGGATGTCGAAGAGGTGCGCGTCCTCGCGCGCGACTTCCGGCGTCAACTGCTGAACCGGCGTCGCGTCGTCGAGGATGTAGATACTGCGCCCGTGCGTGGCGATGATGAGGTCGTTGTCGCGCGGGTGGACGATGATGTCGTGGACGGCGACTGCGGGCAGGTTCTTCAGCGCCAGGCTCTGCCAGTTGCCCCCGCCGGTGTAAGAGACGTAGAGGCCGAGTTCCGTCCCCGCGTAAAGGAGTTTCGGATTCTTCGGGTCTTCGCGCAGGACGTGGACGTAGGCGCTCGGCGGAAGATTTCCCGTGATGTTCTGGAAGCTGCGCCCGCCGTCCGTGGTCTTGAAGGCGTAGGGGCGTCGGTCGTCGAGCATGTGCCGGTCGAAGGCGACGTAAACGAGTTCGGGGTCGGCGCGCGAAGGCTCGACGTGTGAGACGGGCGAGTTCGCGGCGAGGCCGGGCACGTTCTTGACGACGTTTCGCCAGTCCTTGCCGCCGTCGGTCGTCACCTGCAAGTTGCCGTCGTCCGTGCCCGCCCACAGGACGCCGGGCTTCAGCGGCGACTCGGCGAAGCTGATGATCGTCGTGTGGAACTCTGCGCCGGTGTTCTCGTAGGCGACGGGGCCGCCCGCCGACTTCTGCTTCTCCCTGTCGTTGGTCGTTAGGTCGGGGCTGATGACCGCCCAAGACTTGCCGAAGTCCTTTGACTTGAAGACGACGTTGCCCGTCAGATAGACGGTGTTCTTGTCGTGCGGGCTGGGGACGATGGGCGAGTTCCAGTTGAAGCGGTACTTGGCTTCGGACGCGGGGCCGCCGTCGTCGCCCATGTAAGGCACGACCAACTGCTGCTCGCGCGTGCGCATGTCGGTGCGGACGATGTTGCCGCCCTGCGACTCGGAGAGGTAGAGGTCGAGGTCGTCGGCGTTGTTGAGCACCCAGAAGCCGTCGCCGAAGGAGATCATGCGCCAGTCGTCGTTCTGAATCCCCGAAGGCTCGCGCGTGCGGCTCGGCCCCGTCCACGTGCCGTTGTCCTGCAAACCGCCCATCACGTAGTAGAACGGCTGCCGGTTGTCGGCGTAAATCTGGTAGAACTGCCCTGCGGGGAAGTTGTTGACGACCTCCCAGTTCTCGCCGCCGTCCATCGTGACGGCGATGCCGCCGTCCTGCCCCTGCCACATACGCTTCGGGTTCTGAGGGTCGAGCCAGAGGGCGTGGAAGTCGACGTGCGTGCGCCCGCTGATTGGTCGAAATGTGCGCCCGCCGTCAACGGAAAGAAACAGAGTCGAGGCGACGGCGAAGACGCGGTTCTCGTTCTGCGGGTCAACGCGGACGTGCGTGTAATAGAAGCCGCGCGAGACGATTGAGGTCTGCTTCGAGACGTTATGCCACGTCTCGCCGCGGTCGTCCGAGCGCCAGAGCGTTCCCTCTTTCGCCTCCGTGATGGCATAGACGACGTTCGGGCTACTCGCCGCGACCGCGACGCCGATTCTCCCCATCACCTTCGGCAATCCCCCTTCCAACTTCTTCCAAGTCCGACCGCCGTCAACCGACTTGAACAGCCCGCCGCGCTCGTCGCCCGACGTGTGCGTCCACGGCGTGCGGCGGAACTTCCACATCACGGCGTAGAGGATGTTCGGGTTCGACGGGTCAATGTCCATGTCGGCGACGCCGTGGTCGGCGTCAATGTAGAGGGTCTTCTTCCAGGTCTGCCCGCCGTCGGTCGTCATGAAGACTCCGCGCTCCTCGTTCGGCCCGAAGGCGTGCCCTACAGCGCCGACGTAGATGATGTCCGTGTTGCGCGGGTTGATTAAAATCTTCGAGACGTGCTCGGTATCGCGCAGGCCCATGTGCCGCCACGTCTGCCCGCCGTCGGTTGACTTATAGACGCCGTCGCCGAAACTTACCGAGTTGCGCACCGCCGACTCGCCCGCGCCGAGCCAGATGACCTCAGGGTTTCCGGGTTCGAGCGCGATGTCGCCGATGGAGATCGAGCCTTGGCGCTCGAACAGGGGCGTCCACTTCACGCCGCCGTTCGTCGTCTTGAACAGCCCGCCCGAAGCGGTCGCGACGTAAACGATGTTCGCGTTGCCGGCCACGCCCTCGATGTCGGCGATGCGACCGCCCATGTTGGCCGGGCCGATGCTGCGCCACTCCAGACGCTCGAAGGATTTTGTCTCCGTCGTCTCGTCTCCGGGGTTCGCGGGCGTGGGCGTGGGCGTCGTTGTTTGGGGCGTCGCCTGCTCCTGCTGCGCCGCCGCGGCGAACGAAAGGCACGACAGCAAGACGCACGCGAGCGCTGCGCGCGAGGAAAGGCTTCTCTTCTCCGGCATGAGTTCCGACTCCCTTTGAAGGCTTGTTTCGGGTAAGACGTGGAGTGAGAGGATAAACCACGCCGCCGCCGGTCGTCCATAACCATTTGAGGTGACGGTTGACAGGAGACGTGCGGAGCGGAAAAACTCCTACCCGACCGAAGCAGCCGCAACCCGCGTCACGGAGTCGTAACAACCAACCTTGCTAACTATCATCAAGCGACTGCGCCGCCGCGCACCTTTCCGCAAGCCGACGAGTCATCCGTTGCTCGTCCTCGCCGCGTGCGGGCTGGCCTTGCTGCTCGGCGCGTGTGTGAAGGAGGCGGGGCCGCGCAGGACGAGCGCCGGCTGGCGCGCGAGCGTCGCGGCGCTGGCGGGCGACGGCTCGCCGGGTTTTCAGGACGGCGCGGCGCGCGAGTCGCGCTTCAATGATCCGTTCGGCTTGACGGTCGCGCGCGACGGAAGCATCTACGTCGCAGACGCGGGCGAGAGCAACCGCATTCGCAAGGTGTCTCCGAGTGGCGAGGTCTCGACGCTCGCGGGCGGGCGCGAGGGCTTCGCCGACGGCGCGGGCGCAGGCGCATCTTTCAACACGCCCTCGGCACTGGCGACGGACGGCGAGGGCAACATCTACGTCGCGGACACGGGCAACAACCGCGTCCGCAAGATTTCGCCGGACGGCAACGTGACGACGCTCGCGGGCGACGGCACGGCTGGCTTCAGAGACGGCCCCGCATCGCAGGCCGAGTTCGACGCGCCCGTCGGCGTCGCTGTTGACAAGGACGGCAACGCCTACGTCGCCGACACCTACAACGACCGCGTCCGCGTCGTGACGAAAGACGGCGTGGTCAAAACAATCGCGGGCGTGGGGCGGCCCGGCTATGCAGACGGCGACGCCCTGACCGCCGCGCTCTTCGACACGCCCTGCGCCGTCGCCGAGGGCGACGCGGGCGAGGTTTACGTCGCCGACACGGGCAACAACCGCCTGCGGAAGATCACGAAGGACGGGCGGGTCACGACGCTTCCGGTCTTCACTCCGGCCGCCGCCTCGCCGCTCGCAAACGCACAATCTGACGGCGCACAGAAGGCCGACGCGCCGCCCGCCGACGCGCCCGCTGGCGACGCCGAACCCGGCGGCACAGGCGACAACAGGAACCCCGCCGCGAGCACCGCGCCGGCTTTTGAACTCTCGAAGCCCGCGGGACTCGCCGTCACGCGCGACGGCTTTCTCTACGTCACCGAACTCGACCGCGCGCGCGTCGTGCAGGTCGCGCCCGACGGGGCGGCGCGCCGCGTCGCCGGCCTCGGCCCAGGCTTCGCGGACGGCGACGGGGAAACGACGGCGCGCTTCAACCAGCCCGCAGGGATAGCAATCGCGCCCGACGGCTCGCTCCTCGTTGCCGACAGCGCCAACTACCTCGTCCGCCGCGTGAGTCCGACGGCGCAGCAGCCAGCAGGTCAGTCAGCGCAGACGGACGATGCGCGGTCGCCCGCGCGTGAAGTGCTCCCGCGCATCCCCGTCGAGAATTTCAACAACCCCTTCCCTTGGCCGCTCGACCCACAGTTGAAGCGGCACGAAGTCTCGGCCACGATGGGCGAGGTGCGCGGCGCTTACGATTCGGCGGACAGCCGCGACCATCTGCACGCGGGCCTCGACGTGTTCGGCGTTTACGGCCAGACGGTGCGCGCCGTACTCGCAGAGAAGGTCACAAGCCCGCTCGCCGACTGGGGCTTCGGCACGCTCA
>Ga0209577_10004519_pt1 | contig 13082 bp, 9 predicted proteins | sample GraSoiAngelo_109_FD_185874 | JGI IMG/M metagenome (GOLD analysis project Ga0209577, IMG submission 185874) | Grasslands soil microbial communities from the Angelo Coastal Reserve, California, USA - 14_0903_12_20cm (SPAdes) (version 2) | ecosystem: Environmental > Terrestrial > Soil > Grasslands ... | reverse complement strand
CATTGTACTGCGGTTTCCGTCGTATTCGAGGTAGACAAACGGCCTCGGCGCCGGAAACCAGGGCGTGATCTGCTGGATGATGAGACCCACCGCAGTCGAGGCCAGAAGCCCATTCGGCCACACGACCTGGGGTTGCGCACCGGCGGCTCCATAGCGCTGCGCTTCTCGTTCCAAACGAGCGTCCGTAATGAAGCCGCAGCATCGCAAGCATGGATGCCCCGGTAGCGAAAGGATCACCTGACCGGAGATCAGATGCCCCTGCGTTCCGCAGTCGTGAATATCCATCCCAACATCGACGTAAGCAATCAGGTTTCTGCGCGCGAAACGCTCTAACTGGTCTCGCTCCCTGTACGAGTCGAGCGCGCCGACGATGACGTCACAGTGACGCAGTTCGTCAACGAGTTCGTGCCACGGCTTCGCACGCGCGAAAATGTGCGCCTCGGGGATAAGACCACGAATGATACGTTCGGCGATCTGCACCTTCCTGAGCTGCGCTTCGACGTCTGCTAGAGTGCCGCCCACCAGACGGTTCGTATTAGTGTCTTCGATAGCCTGTGGATCAACCAGGACGTAGCCGCCGACGCCGACGTGCGCCAGCTGCTGCACGATATGAGAGCCCCCGCCCCCGAGACCGACAACACCTATCGTGGCGTCGGCGAGCAGGTGTGGGCTCGTGGGACCCAGGAAGGTCTGGCGTTCATGTCGAGTCCCGTTTGACCGGTGAAGTACTCGACCCCACTTTCGGATCGGTGCACCGACCTCGACGAATTCCGAGATGAAAGTCGGCGCTCCATCGCGAGAGAGCCAGACCTGCCCCCGCGCGGCATCCCCACTCAGCACGATGGCACCGTGAGCACGTTGAGCCGCCACATTCAGAAAGCTCGGCACGAAGCTGGCGCTTTCGCGCAAATCGATGCCGCTGAACATCGGGACACCTGTACCGCCATGAGTATGGACGTGGAAGATGCCGACTTTGTCCGTCAGAGCCCACTGCATCGCCTTGCGAATGGCCGCGGGGCCCATCATCACGGGAACCGTGTTGTCCCGAACATAGTCCTCATCCGCCACGGGCCTGTACTCCTGGGCCAGGAGCACGAGCCCGCCGCGGCCTAGGGCCATTCCGGTTGAGATGAAGCCGACCCGTTCCATGGCGAAGGGGTGGGGACGACCGAGGTCAGCCCGAATAGAGGCGAGGAGCCCGGTTGTGATCTTGAACCGTATGTTCATGCCGCACTCTCACGCCACCGAGCGCAGGTGCGCGCAGAGCATCTCGTGCCACGGCAGGGTCGACGCCACGTCGCTGTAGGACGGCGTCCACCAGGTGCGCTCCACAACGCGGTGACTGCGCCAATTTTGACCTCGGTGCGTGAGCGCGCGTTCGAAGAATAGGCGCGTCATATAGCCGCTGTGGTTCCATGGCACCAAGAGCAAGTCCATGGTCTCGATACGCCCAGCAGCGCGGAACGCGAAGCCAGGAAGCAGCGCGACGGGATTGCCCCCCTCCTTTAGCAGGTGTGTCGAGCGGTGGATGCGCTGAAGTCTTGCGAGCTGCGCCTCAGGGTCGCTCACGCAGAACCACCTCCGGGCGCCTGGCTGTAGAACCGCATGCCGTTCTTGACATGGACCTGCTCCCTGGGCTGCAGGGGCTGGAGCTGTCCCTTCTCGTCCAGCAGGTTCAACAGATAGCCGGGTTTCACCTCGAGCAGCGTCAACAGTTGCTCGGTCGTGTACGTGCCCCGGGGGATCTCTTTCTCCACGTCGTCGATGAACACCTCGACGGACTTCTTGTGGGACTGCTCTCCCACTCCCGGCGGGTGCGCCCGTTCGCCGGTACTCCTGACCGTCCATCGGGCGCGATTCCCGGTTGAAGCATTTCTCCATCTGTGAAACAATGCTAAAAGGGAGATGCGCTACAATTGAGTCAGTGCACCGAGTATGGCGCACAGCGCGGCCGCGGGTCAAGCCTGTGCGATCGGGTTTTCTACCGCTTCTCCGACCCCCTCAACATCCCGGAGTTCACCAATGCCCGATCTGAGCATCGATCTCGATTTGCTCGCCACGCACCTGCAAAACAAGATGACCGCGGACGAACTGTCCGTGAGGGCGGCCGCGGTGGAGATCGGATTCGGTGCGGCCACGCTTAGCCGCCTTCTTCAAGGTACCAAGAGCGCGAACGTGCCGGATTTGAAAAACGTTATCAAAGCTGCGGCCTGGGTTGGCATGACTGTCGGGGACGTCTCGCCCGAGACTCGAAACCGCCCCACGACGATCGCCGATGTAGAAGTCTCGCTGCGGGCACTTCCGGGGCTCGCTTCTCAGGATGCCGAAGCTCTGGTCGCGATGGTGAAGGCGGGATATCAGCGTGCCAAAGCGATTCGATCTAAGAAGGGCTCGTAAAGGCATCGGTGTTCTGCCTCCGAATCCCAAACGCTGGGAGCATGAACACAATGCCCTGGACTTGCGACACGAGCTCGCACTTCCGCTGCCGAATCGCCTCGACATTAGTGCCGCATTCGGCCTGCTCCCCGAGGTGCATGTCTGCTCAAACCGTGAACTGGATGTGGAGGACCGGTTCAGGGAGCATTTCACCGGTGCCCGATCCGGCCATTGGTCCGGGATGTGCGTGGCCTACCCAAACGGAATTACGCTCGTTCTGTATAACGCGAACCACCCGGAGACCCGCACTCGGGCGACCCTGATGGAGGAGTTCTTCCATCTCTGGCTGGGCCATCGTCCCGATCGGTTGCGCGTGTTTTCCAACGGCGAAGGGAACCGTGACTTCGACGGCGGCAAAGAATCCGAAGCCTATGGAAGCGGTGCCGCTGCCCTGGTGCCGTATCAGGCTCTTAAGGCCATGCTAAGTTCAGGCCTCGCTGTCCACGAGATCGCGGATCATTTCTTGGTGTCCGAGGCTCTCATAGAATTTAGAATTCGCGTGACTAAACTCCGCATTCGGCGCAGACGCGCATGATCCAGGCGACATCGATGGGTGCGAAAAGATACGTAAAATCATATACTTGTCATCAGGGCTCCACGGTGGCACGGGAGCGCAGGCAGACGCCGCGCCGCGAGTCTTGCAGTCGTTACCCATGCACGTCGCCCAGATACACGCAGTGCCGGAAGAACTTCAGATTGCATGCTCCGTCCAGAACTCATCGAGTTACACTTCATCACGCCCATCGACAATCTCGCGTCGATTCTCCAACACGGCATTCTGTCGCATACTCAAATGGTCAAGCGTCACCATGTGTCCGTAGCCATGCAGGCTGTGCAGGACAAGCGCGCACAGAAAATAGTGCCAGGCGGTAGGCGCCTGCATGAATATGCGAACCTGTATATCTGCGCACGGAATCCGATGATGTTTGTGCGACGAGGGCAGCACGAGAATCTCTGTGTGCTTTCGATCTCGCCGGCTGTACTGGACATTCCGGGGACGGTTATCACTGATCAGAACGCTGCAAGCGCCTATGTCCGTTACGCCGCATCTCCGGACGGACTGGCACATGTCGATCGTGCGCTGACCTTTGCGCGTAACTGGACACATCCGGGGGATCAAATCGCGGAGTGGCGGCACAAGGCGGCGAAGTGCGCCGAAGTGCTCGTACCGGATTCGGTTCACCCGGACCACATTCGTGCTGTGTACGTTTCCGGTGAGGTGGGGCGCCAGCGTGCTACCGCTGCGCAGCAATCGAAGCCCGTTCAAGTCAATGCAGACCTCTTCTTCCAATAGCCGAGTTTGCGGAACCTGACATGACCAACGTAACCGTTAAGATTGGCGATCTCTTCACTTCCCGAGCGCAAACTCTGGTGAACACCGTTAATTGCGTCGGCGTGATGGGAAAGGGTATCGCGCTCGGATTCAAACAGCGGTTCCCGAAAATGTTTGACGACTACGAGGCCCGATGTCGCCGAAAGGAACTGCGTCTAGGCGAGCCGTATCTGTACAAGGGGGACAAACTGCCTTGGATCCTCAACTTCCCGACCAAGGATCACTGGCGTGGCTTGTCGCGTATCAGCGATATCTCGCGCGGACTCGAGTTCCTCGGCGCTCACTACAAGAAGTGGGGCATCACCTCGATCGCCGTGCCCCCGCTGGGGTGCGGGAACGGACAGCTCGATTGGACGGTGGTTGGCCCGACGCTCTTTCGTCACCTATCGAAGCTTGAGATACCGGTTGAGCTATACGCACCGGACAAGACACCTAGAGAACAACTGACCCTGAGCTTCCTGCAGGGCGATGGCACAACGCAGTCAGAAATGCCTCGTGATCGCGAGCCCCTACGCGTGGATGCGTGGGCGGTTGCGATTGTCGCCGTTCTTTCCCGCATCGGTCGTGAGACGTTTCGTCGCCCTATCGGCCGGACGGCGTTCCAGAAGATCGCTTACTTTCTCGCTGAGGCGGGCATTCCAACGGGACTTACATACGAACGTGGGAGTTATGGCCCCTTCTCAGCACAACTGAAGTCTGTGTTGAGCAGATTGATCAACAACGGGTTGGTGGCCGAGATTGAGCGCAAAGGAAAGATGTTTGAGGTGCAGCCCGGCCCGACCTACCGCGACGCGCGAGATCACTTCAAGGAGCAGCTTCGAGGTTGGGTGCCGATTATTGAGAAGGTTGCAGACCTGCTCTTGCGATTTCCAACTACGTCCGATCTGGAAATCGGAGCGACCGCGTTGTTCGTCGCAAAGCGGATCTCTGTCGAGAAAGGGTCAAAGCCGACTGAGCGCGAGATCTTCGATGCGATCATGTCCTGGAAGGCAAAGCGACGCCCGCCCGTGGATCCGGATCACGTCGCCTTAACCGTGCGCCAGCTTGGGGTGATGGGTTGGCTCGACGCATGCCCGAGCCGTGATCTCCCAGTTCGCGACCCGCTGGATGAGCTAGACAGCGCTGCGTGACAAGCCGAGTTCGAAGAGGCGAGCGCTGACAGCGTGTTGGACGCGTCGTGAGCCCCGGAACCAGTTTGAGTTCGTGCACCGATCGACTTGCTACACTATCAGCTCCCTGTGGTAACCCATGGCCGCCGAGACCTCTCCCTGCTTCCGCGCGTTTGGCCACGCCGATTTCGATCCGGCGCGGCTGAGTGACCCTCGTGCCCCCAAATGCCCCGTGCAGGGCTGTTCGACGGCGCTGCTCAATGTCGCTTATGGCAGACAGCAAGACCGTGAAGGCAGACTACGAGACCGGAAGATGCCGTGGTGCCCGGAGCATGGCATCCGCCTTCACTCGAACACATTCGTGTACTGGAACGGTGATGGTCTGGAGGGCGATGCGCGGCTACGGAACTTTATCGTAGAACCCGACCTCGTCCGCGCGATTGCCTTGCGTAAGGGGATGAAAGCCGAGTCGCACCGGCTCGGCTATGAGATGTCCGAGGATGCCCTGAGCTGGAACGTGTTCGTCAGTTTGGCGGTGGCTGGGCGGCTCCGAGATTCGGGGCAGTATCTGACCGATAGAGTGTTACGGTCGGAACCGTCCCTCTACCTGTGGGGGCGCCGTATCGACCTGCGTCACGGCGACTCTTCCTTGTTCTCTGAGTTGGTCCGTGTGCGCGACCTGCTGGAGAAGGACATCCGGAGGTTCCCGACGGAGCCCGACATCATGCTGGTTGTCCCGGGCGAGATGGTCATCTGCATCGAGGCGAAGTTCGGGTCGGGCAACCCGCTCGCGCACGACAGCGTCACAGGACCGGACGAGAAGCCAACCGCCCGGCAAGCACTATTGGATCGCTACCTTACATCGAGCGAGCACGCCAGGCGGAGCGTCCAGCCAGACCGAATCGCGGAGCGGTTTCACAGCCAGCTCTTTCGGAACATCGTGTTCGCGTGCGAGATGGCGGGCGACCTTCCGTGGCATGTAGTGAACCTTGTCAGCGACACTCAGCGCGGCACAGCGGACGAAATCCGCTATTCGTTCGTTCCTCCGACCGAGGACGTGCGTCGCTACCTGCACCCCGACCGTCAACATTGCTTTACGTACCGGACGTGGGAGGGCCTGTATGCCGCGCTGATCCGAGATGACCCTAGGCTTGCCGAGCTAGACCGGTACCTCCGTGGCAAGAGTGCGCATTACGTTCCCGCCTTCGAGTTGAGCTAAGACATGCCCGACTCTCGTCACCGGAACGATTGGATTGAACCGAAGCCACGTCACCAAACGGCATTACGTCTTCATGTTCCACCGCTTGCGCAGAGTGACATCATGGCCGAGTGGACCAAGGTTGCCCGCGCTTTCAGAAACGCGAGATAGTCATTGGCTACCATCTCGTCGTATGGAATTAGATGCGACTCTAAGCGGGCTCTAACTTCCGCCTCGCCGAGTTCGCTCGCCTCCCGCCGTTCGGCAAGATAACGCTCCGGATCTTTGTCAGAGATGTTTCTGTTAGTCCGCCACGTGACCAGCGCGCAATTGAGAGAACTATAGATTTGACTCTCTGGAAAGCCGAGGCGCGTAAGATGCGCGTCGGGGAAAAGGTGATGATACTCGCGCTTCGCCAGACTTGCCCTGGTAGCTGCCCCTCCATCCGCGAGATCATTGCCTCCACGCTTCAATGCGAGAGCCAGGATTGCTCTGGCGAGCCTGTCTTTTCTAACGGGCCACCCGGCATCTATCATTTCTTGGGGCTGCGGCAGGGGGTGAAGTTCATCGTTGAACATGCTTGGTCGGACACTGCCACTTCTTACAGTTAACGATTTCAGCTCGTTGAAGTCCGTGAGCGCGCGTGAATTGGTCGACTTCTCGTACCTGTTCGAAAAGAACGCCCTCCACAGGTACTTGCGAAGAATTACGCGCGCATGACCTTCGGCATCCAAGGCCTTCGGCGCAATTCCCCAGAGTGCGACCAGCACAGGTATAACAACGTCCGTGGGCAGGCGGGCTGCATCGAACACCCGTTCTTGCTCAAGGAAATCTACTGTCCTGGAAACGCCGCTTAAAAACTTCTCCCAGTTCGATAGCAGCTGTAGACCAAAGTCCTTTGCCATGTATGTCGCATTTGTCGGCGCGCGCCCCTGCAGCAACGCGCTTCCGTATAGCGTCAGGTCTTCGGGAGAGTAGTAGGCGGACAGGTTGGGGCAGATTTTCCTTGTGTCAGCTACCAGATCGTGCAATGACTTGCCCAGGCGTCCCTCCACCTGTGCGACCACAATGTCATAAATCGATAAAGGGGCGGCCGAGGTGTTCATTTTGATAAAAACGTCAAGCGCGGTCTGCGGCTTGGTCGTCACCGGCAGGGACATGAATGGGAGATTGAAGGACGCGAATTTCTGTCGAAGGAGCGAGACCTGGTCAGAAACGTGATCCCGCTCCTCCTGGTTTTCGATCGCTTCCCTCGCCCATTCGCGGAAACTCTGTTGAGCGCTGATCTCAGGCGCGAAGTATTGAAGCGGTATCATGCGCCGCTTCCATAGCTCTTGAGGCCGATTCGACCAGAACGGTCGAAAGTCGGCATCGCCCTCCTTCTTCCACCGAGCGATGGAATCAACGAAGTACGGTAGTCCTGTCTCTTCGTCGGTAGCGAGAAACAAAAAGAACGTCCGATCTTCGTAGTTATTGTGCAATCCCCGCCAAAGCGCGGTAAGCCGTTGCTGTCCGTCTAGCAAATGCTCGGTAACACGCTCGCCCGTTTCGGGCGCGCCCTTGAGAGTACGCGAGATGAACGGCTGTTCGTTGCCGATCTCAAGGACCAAACCTGCGCCGACCGGTAGGTCTTGAAGGATCGTATTGTACAACTGAGTAACGCGGGAGTGGTCCCATGCCTCAAATCGCTGGAAGCGAGGCAAAACCGTTTGGCAAGTTCTTATGCGCGTAAACCAGTCGGGAAGTAGACGATTCCTGGCTTCAATTGACATTGATCACACTCCGTTCGCTAAAGCACTTCGGACATCGCGGCCTGACGTTATGCTCACTGTCGATCGCTCCGGTGATCTCCTTAGTCTTAGAGCTTCCCGCAGTACGACCCTACACGTGCGCTTGAATACCTCCTTCCGGTGGTAGTCAAGATACTTGCGTTGTTCGGGCCGGAATGGACGATTATTCTTCGGCACGCAATACCCCATCAATCATTGCGCGCGCCGCTCTTGCGGCGCAGCCCTAGAGTCTACCGGCCATCTCCAAATACCGGCAAAACGCATTCGCCATCCGCATTTGCTCCGGTGTGCGGCACTCCGGCTCGAAAAGCGCAGGGGAGCAGACGAGGATACTCAAGCATCGGGCCCGAGACGTTGCCACGTTAAGCCGATTGAGACTGTAGAGAAAGCTCATGCCTCGCGGCGCGTCTGAGTGCGTCGATGTCGTCATCGAATAAATCACGATCGGCGCCTCTTGACCCTGGAACTTGTCGACGGTGCCGATGCGTCCGCCTGGGATGCGGTCCTGGAGCTCGAACACCTGGGCGTTGTAGGGCGCGATGATCAGGATATCGTTCAACCCGATGGCATGCTCGGTGCCGTGGCGGTCGATCCAGAATGTAGATGAGCCCAAAATTCCAGCCACGAGCTCTCGAATCACTTCCGCCTCCTCGGGCGAGGAGTTCTGATTGCCTTGATGGTCCACGGGAACGTACCGCAGCCCAGTCCCGCGGACGCGCCCGCGAGATCGAACTTCCTGCCGTTCCAGACCTGGAACGGCCTCGAGCCGGCTCTCGTAAAACAGTTCCGAGGTAAACGCGCAAATGTCCGGGTGGAGCCTCCAAGTGTTCTCCAGAAACAGCCCTTGCTCGGCACCGATGGTTAGCTGGCCGTCTAGAACGTAGTCCAGGGCGGAGACGCTGGTGCCTTCGGGATGGCTCCCCTGCGTGGGCTGGTCCAGCTGCCGAGGATCGCCCAGCAATACCAGATTCTTGGCGGCGTGGGACACGCCGAGTACGTTGGCAAGCGACATCTGCGCGGCCTCGTCGACGAAGAGGACGTCCACAGCGTCTTGAGCCTCTGGGCGTGCCCAAAGCCACGCGGTACCCGCGGCCACATCATAATTTCCTCGCAGCGCGTCAAAGAGTTCGTCATTGCTCTCGACAAACGTGAGCTGCGGCAGATCTTCCTCGTCGCCGTCCACCTTCTGAGCGCACCGCATCAACTGGCCTGCCTCTCGGGCCGCCTCAAGTACCGCGTTGAGCAAATTCCGAATGACCTTGTGACTGGTCGCGGTGATTCCGACCTTCGCCCCGGACTTGACCAGGGCGCAGATCATGCGTGCCCCGATATGGGTTTTCCCCGTACCCGGCGGGCCCTGAATCGGCAGAACGCCTCCCTGCAGTTTCGACGCAATGCGCGTCGCAGCGCCGAGCGTTGTCTCCTTGGGGAGCCGGATCGGTTCCGCGCCAAGGGGCGGAGGCGCTCTAGTGAGGAGGTGGCGCGCTGCCTGATACGGTCCATCTCCTGCGATGCCGTGGTCCGCAACGTAATCGCCGATTCGTGCCAGGGCCTCTGCCAGCACCCCGGTCCCGATGACATTGTGAGAAAAGACGGCCTCCGGATGGATCATCGCGGTGTCCGTGCGCTTCTTGACGTCGATGACGCGGTCGTCGAGGGAAATCCGCTCCACCTTTCCGAACTTGTCGCCGCCCCGCTGGTGAAGCGGTTCGCCGCCGCGAAGCTCAATCTCCTGCGGAGGGAATCGATAGCGATGCACGGGCGCTTTCGCCGTCCCCCCAACCGCGCCCACAAACGTCAAGCCCGCGATTCCTGCCCGCTCCTCGAATAGGTCCTCATCCGCCAACGCCGCCAACCGGAAGTATTCCCACCAGGCCGTCTTTTCCTCGCGCCGATGCCAATCGAGGATGTAGGCCAGGATCCAGCGGGCGTGCTGATCGCCCGTGCGCTCGCGCGCGTCCGCCGGCACATCGAGAGTGAGGCGCGCGATGAGTGCGGCGATTCGGGCTTGCCACTCGCCACGGACCTCGCTCACCTCGCCGGTAGGCGGGATCGGCCGCTCAAGCAGGGCCCCTTTTGAGATCAGACTCGACCGAACGCCCTCGAGCCAGTCCCGCAGCGCACGAGCGGAGAGGCAGTCGTCACGGTTATAGCCCGCGACGGTGTCTTTGAGTGCGTCCGTGATCGTCTGAGGGTCGCCGACCTCGAGAAGGACTTGGACGGTCGCCATCGCCTGACTCGCGTCCTCGAGCGGCGTGGCCCTGGTGAAGGAGAAAAGGCTCTCGAGCTCCTTGATCGAGTAGCGTTCGATGCTCGCTCGAATGCCCTGCCGGACAACCTGGTACAGATCGACGAAGAGTGACGCCCGCAGCATTCGATCGATCTCGTCTTCCCGCGTGACATACCGACCCATCAGGCGCTTCAGCGCGCTCGGCTCGTAGGGTGCGTAGTGGTAGATATGAAAATCGGGGTATTGTGCCCAGCGCGAAATCGCAAAATCGACGAACGTCTCGAACGCGTGCTTTTCCGGTTCGCGTGAGAGTGCCCACTCTCCGCAGTACTTCTGCGTTCCGTCTTCCTCGTCAAAGACGTAACCGAAGAGGTATTCGAGCCCTCCCTCGTCGACGAACGGATCGCCTTCCAAGTCCAGAAAGACATCGCCCGCTGAAGGCGTCGGCAGGCGCGCGAGACCCAGGTCCGGGAGCACCGCGAGAGCCTCATATAGCGTCTTGCCCGCCGCTCTCCCTGCCACTTGAATGCGCGCCTGTTCGCGCACGCGTTCATACGAATGCGCGGCTCCGCGCTCGGGTTTCCACGTCAACGGCAGTGGCGTCACGCCAAGCGCGCTCGTCGTTTCGATTTCTCGGCGCCGCAGCTCGCCGATCTGGACTTTCGTGATGCCGGCGACCAGACACAAATGATCATCCGCCCGGCGCCTCGCAGCGCACGGCGTTCGCCAGACACACACAGGGCAGTGTTCATTGGGTTCCGGATAGGTGCTCTCGCCGGACTCCCTGCGCAAGAAGTGCTCGAATCCCCTTCTCGCTTGCCGGTAGTAGGCGCCGAAAGAGGCCGTTCTGTAGCTCTCGGGCCTAAAGCCCGTGCCCGGCGTCACGACGTGCATGTATTCCGGCATGCGTGCTTGAACGGCAGACAGCAACTCGGAATACAGGCAGAGCTGCAGGATTGTCGCGCCCTTCGTGCGCCGGGCGAGCTTGGTATCGATGACTTCGTAAGACCAAGCGCCTAGGGCACTGGCGACCTCGACGCGCTTGAGGATATCGGTCCGACCAGCCCAGCCATCGCGCAGAAAGGCCCCCTGCACGATCACGCCCACGCCGGCGCGCATCGACTTGATCGTCTTGTCTACACGGGTTTGATCAATCCCCGCGGGCCCATCGATCTCGACGACTTCGTGTCCGGTTTGACGCAGGTGCTCAACGTAGGCGCGTTCGTGGGCGAGACCGCGATCAAATAGCGCTTGGAGGAGCGGATCCCAGAACCGTGGCCTCTGCAGTTCACCGCGGGCTACCGCTGCATCGAGCGCTGTCAGGTGATGGCAGTCGACGTGGCCGACGAGGTCGGACGCGCTGAATCGTAGGGTCTCGCCGATCAGTTGCATTCGAGAAGCCTGCTAAGCCGATTTGTCTGTTTGCCCTCGGTTCAGCCGGCGGAAGGCGATACACACGGCACCGGCCCTAGCACTCCGCCAACACGTCATCAATGCCGCGGGCCACAAGGTACCGAGCCGGCGGTTCGCGCACGGCAAGAGCTTGGAAATGTGCCCGGGCGCATTCAATCTTGGCTCCCTCGGTCGGTCGCAGAGCGTCGGCAAAGAGAGCGGCCTTTGTCTCCACCACAAAGTACAGCCGCTCCGCCCCGTCGTTCTCCACCAGCACTGCCCAGTCCGGGTTGTAGGGGCCGAGGGGCGTCGGTACGCGGAACCAGCCAGGGAGCTTGGCGTACACCTTGATCGCCTCGTTCTTCTCCAGGTCCTCGGCAAAAGTCCGCTCGGTATCCGACTGGTAGATCACCTGCTCGTAAACTGACTTGTTCACGTCCAACATCGACTTGAGGTATCCGAACAACTCCTCACTCTCGAAGAGCTCCTGGGCGTAGTAGTCCGATTCGCCGATGCGCTCGTATTTGATGCCGTCCACAAGTGCCATGCGCTTCGCGCGGTTGATGGTCGCCGTCGCCAGCTCGATGAACTGCTGCGGATTGCGCTTGAAGTCATCGAGCCGGCCGCTCTCTACGAGAATTCGATAGATGCTGCGGCGCGTGAGCTGCGTCTTGTCCTGAAGGTCGGTGAGGATGTCGGGCAGATCGATGTCCCCTTCATCAAGCGTCAGCGGGGCGGAAGTAATGGTTTCCTTCGTATCCACGCCAGAACGTCCAATGGCAAGGTCGGCTTTGCGCCAGTGCAGGCGCGTCTTGGTGACAGGCGGTGTCTCCGCAAGCCCGGCGATACAAGTCGACAGCAACGCCTCATTGTCGAACTGCACGCGATAGGTTGTTTTGTGCTTGATACGGTCCCAAAGCGCCTTGAGGTCCGCGCCGCCGAGAACAGCCTGACGGGTCTTCACCTGCTTGCGCTCATCGGCATTCTTGATTTCCAGCCGCCCCGCGAGCTTGCGGAGAATCTCCTTGACCTGCGGGAGTTGGGCGACGAACGGCTCCGGGAGGGTCAGCGTGCCATCCTTGAGCACCTTGCGCAGCGCGTCTTGAATCTTGCCGTGAGCGTTCACCAACCCTGTAGCTCTTAGATGCTCCCAGACCACCTTCGATTGGGCAAAGCCTAAGGGCGCCGCCTGGCCGTCGGCGCCCGTGGTCGTGATTCCAGCGAATTGGTGCGCTTCCACGATACCGAACCGGATGCGCGTTTCGTCCTCGATCTCCTTCTGGAGCTTCTCGGCGAAGTGTTCATAGCTTTCGGTCGCGATCACGGTCAGCGTGTTGATCTCGAAGCCGCGCAGGCGCTCGCCGTTTTGGTTCACGCAGAGGCGCAGACCACGCCCTATGGTTTGGCGGCGCTGCTGCTCGGAAGCCATTTCCCGCAACGCGCAAATCTGAAAGACGTTCGGGTTGTCCCACCCTTCACGCAGAGCGGAGTGGGAGAAGATGAACTTCAGGGGTGTGTCGAAGCTGAGCAGCCGCTCCTTGTTACGCATAATCAGGCTGTAGGTCTCGTCGTCTGCCTGAGTGGTACCTTTGGT
>Ga0209577_10004517_pt1 | contig 13083 bp, 13 predicted proteins | sample GraSoiAngelo_109_FD_185874 | JGI IMG/M metagenome (GOLD analysis project Ga0209577, IMG submission 185874) | Grasslands soil microbial communities from the Angelo Coastal Reserve, California, USA - 14_0903_12_20cm (SPAdes) (version 2) | ecosystem: Environmental > Terrestrial > Soil > Grasslands... | reverse complement strand
TTCATTTCTAGCTTCTTGTCCTTCCTTAGCGACCGTTCTTCAATGAATTTAACGTACACACTGGCGTTCTCAACGGGAATGCTCTTCTCACCGCCGGTCACTTCGATGGTGATGCGGGTCTGCGCATCGCCTGTGGGAGGCGGTGCTTTCGGTTTGGACGCCGGTGCCGGCGGATCCTGGCCTGCCACCACCCCATTGGCAATCACCGCGCAAGCAGCGATACAAACACAAGCAAAAAACTTTCCCGGCAATCGCATAAAGTCGATGGACTCCATGGTCTACGGAACGGCTGGCTAGGTCAAGTGTCGCCGCGTTAAGATTGGATGCCGCTCGCGATAAGTGTGCTGCCCCGGCGCTGCTCTGCCGTGGAAACCCCGGACAACGGCGATTTGACTCATCAATATGGCTCCTGTAAGTTCTCTAGAAACTACTCGGCAGGCGAGATGAGGGCGCGGCCAATTTGAAATTCACCCCAAACCGTCAGCGCCGGACGTCCAACTGACCGCATCTCGATCAGAACAGGAATCGCAAGGAGAGCAAAATGGGTTTTGCCACCAACGCCATCCACATCGGGCAGGAACCCGATCCCGCCACTGGGGCCATCGTCGCGCCCATCTATCAGACGTCCACGTACATCAATGAAGAGCTGGGAAAAAACAAAGGATACGATTACGCGCGAACGAACCATCCGAACCGCAAAGCGCTGGAGCGCACCGTTGCCAAACTGGAAGGCGGCCACAGCGCTTACGTTTTCTCTTCCGGAATGGCTGGTATTGACGCCGTCTTCCGGCTACTGCGTCCGGGCGATCATGTAGTTCTTTCCGAAGCGGTTTACGGTGGAGTGTTCCGCCTTTCGACACAACTCCTGGTGCACTTCGGGCTCGAATTCAGCTTCGTGGACACGTCCGTTCCTGATTTTGTGCGTACCGCGTTGCGCCCCAATACGAAAATGATTTACATCGAGACGCCGGCCAACCCCACGCTGAGCGTCACCGATATCGCGGCGATTTCCAAACTGGCCAGCGAGCGTAATCTCACGGTGGCGGTCGATAACACCTTTCTCAGTCCTTATTTGCAGCGTCCCATCGAGCTAGGCGCGCACATCGTTGTGCATTCCATGACAAAGTATTTGAACGGCCACAGTGACTCCACCGGCGGAGCAGTGGTGCTAACGCGTCCCGAAGATGCGGAAAGGATTTATTTCATCCAGCGCTCTGCCGGAACGGGACTGTCTCCCATGGATTGCTTCCTCGTTTCCCGCGGCATCAAGACCCTGGCCGTTCGCATGCTCCAACACAATGCCAACGGCATTACCGTGGCGCGCCATCTGGATGCTCATCCAAAAATAAAAAAGGTCTTCTATCCAGGCCTGCAGTCTCATCCACAACACGAAGTGGCCCGCCGCCAGCAGAAGGGCCCGGGAGCGATGCTTTCCTTCGACGTAGGTTCGCTGGATGCCGCGCGCCGACTCCTGAACCACGTCAAGCTTTGCTCGCTCGCCGAAAGCCTCGGAGGGGTGGAAACCTTGATTTCGCTTCCCGCAATGATGACCCACGCTTCCATGCCCAAGGAAATTCAGGATCGCGTGGGCATCACGGAAGGCCTGGTGCGCCTGTCTGTGGGCATCGAGGATGTTGAAGATATCATCGCCGACCTCGACCAGGCGCTGCTCTATGTATAGCCGCGCCTGATCTCTTTCAAGCTGGCACGCCTATGAGCTGGACGAAAATTGCTTCTCCACTCGCTGGGCAAGTCATCGGTTCGGTCACCGATGCCTTTGTGATCGCCGAGTGGCGCGACCCAGGCGGTCCTCCAGGTCCACCTCGTCTTATCGCCCCGCTGCATCTTCATCGCAGCGACGACGAAGCGTGGTACGTGCTGGAAGGCATTCTGCGCGTTCGGGTTGGCACGAAGGAAATCGAGGCCCACGCGGGGTCGGCCGTGTTCGTGCCGCGTGGAACGCCTCACACATATTGGAATCCAGGTCCCGCTCCGACGCGCTATCTGCTGGTAATGACCGCCAATATCTACCGCTTGATTCAGGAAATTCATGGGTTGAAAGAGCGCACCCCCGCCTCGTTGCGCGCCGTGTTCGCAAAATACGACTCTGAACTCCTCGACTCATAATTGGAATCGCCGCTCGGCGCGCCATCGGCGTCGACCCCGTTGTTTCTCTGCGCTACGAATAACCTAGGCTATTTATGATTCTTACGCGCTCTCGCGACACTTTCGTTCAACCACGAAAGATATTCTTTCGAGCCTTCGCTAATCGGCAGGGCAATAAATTCCGGCACCTCGTAGCAGTGAAGGTGTTTCACTTCGTATTCCAATGCAGCGAGCCGCTTTGCGCTCGTCTTCATGATAACCAGATATTCGCGCGCTTTCTCCAGCTTCCCCTTCCACGTATAAAACGATTCGACGGGGCTGTGAACGACGTTAACGCACGCAGCAAGGCGCGTCTGCACCACAGCTCGAGCGATTTTGCGAGCCAGCGCACGAGTCGGGCAGGTGATGAAAACGACCCTCTTGTTCCTTGCTTCCGCTCGACTCATCGGTTTCTCATCATTATGACTTTCACTCTATGACGCGGAGGACTAGAATACGGCCCCATGAGCACGAGCACCAGTCTAGGAGCGACCTCGCCCATTAAGTTTGGCACGTCCGGCTGGCGCGGCCTCATCGCCGACGATTTCACTTTCGCCAACGTACGCTTGGCTGTCACTGCCATCGCGGAACATGCGAAAGCCAAAGCGAAAGAGCCCGCAATCCTGGTGGGCTACGACACGCGCTTCTACTCCGAAGAATTTTCTCAGCTTGCCGTGGACATCCTACAGCACCACGGCATTCGAACGCTGCTCTGCGAAACGTTCACGCCCACGCCGGCCGTGGCTTTCGAAATCATGCGCTGCAAACTCGATGGCGCCATCAATTTCACCGCCAGCCACAATCCCGCGCAATATCACGGCCTAAAGTTTTCCTCTGCCGACGCCGGCCCCGCGCTGCCGGAAGTCACCAAGGACATCGAAGCGCGGGCCGCGAAACTCGCCGCGAATGGCGGCGTTCCGCCCCTTCCGCATGGTGCATCAAATTCGCCGCGGGGCGAAAAAGTCAATCTGCGTGAAAACTATTTGAAGCGCCTCGAAGAGCTGGTTCAGTTCGAGACGCTGCGGAAAGCCAAGCCATCCTTGGTTGTTGACGCGCTCCACGGCTGCGGCGCCGGCTATCTCGATCGCACACTCACCGATCACGGCGTCACCGTGCAAGCCATGCGCACGGAACGCGATTGCCTCTTCGACGGGACCGGCCCCGACGTTTCCGAAGAAAATCTCGCGCCCTTGCGCAAAGCTGTTGTGGATTCGAAGGCCACCGTTGGCTTGGCCACCGATGGCGACGCTGATCGCTTCGGCATCGTTGATAGCGATGGCGCATGGATCCAGCCAAACTTGATTCTTGCCCTGGTCTACGACTATCTCGTCGAAACCCGCAAGTGGAAAATGGCTGCGGCGCGTAGCGTTGCGACCACGCAAATGATCGATGCCGTCGCCAAGTCGCAAGGCCAAACCGTTCATCAGACGCCCGTCGGCTTTAAGTACATCGGCCTGCTCATTCGCGAAGACAAAATTGCTCTGGGCGGCGAAGAGAGCGCCGGGCTCACCATTCGCGGCCACATCCCGGAAAAAGACGGCATCCTTGCGTGCTTGCTCGTTGCGGAAATGATTGCCGCCCGCGGCGCCTCCATCGGCGAACAGGTTCGCGCCATGTACAAGAAACTCGGCCGCGAATTCTGGCCAGTGCGCGAGAATCTTCACCTTTCCGACGAACAAAAGGCAAACGCCGTCAAGCGTGTGGCTGTTGACGCTTCGACACTCGCCGGCCGGAAAGTTGTATCCATCGACCGCACCGATGGCGCAAAATTTGTCTTCGACGACGGTTCGTGGATGCTGCTGCGCCTTTCCGGCACGGAGCCGCTGCTTCGTCTGTACGTCGAAGCCGAAAGCGCCGCCGCTTCCGCAAAATTAACGCGAGACGCATCACAATGGGTACTGCAAAGCTGAAGAAGACAAGTCCTGGCGAAAACATGTCGCTCTTCCTGCGCCAACACGGCCGCGCCCTCCTCGCTCTGCTTGTGCTAGTCCTCCTGGTGCACGACATTTTTGGTACGCACGGCTTTTTGGCCATGCGCCGCAAGCAACTGGAAATCAAGAAGGTAACCACAGATCTGGATCAGTTGAACAAGGAGAATTTGCAACTCGAGCAGGAAGTAAGAGAGCTGAAGACCGATCCTCGCAAAATCGAAAAAATTGCCCGCGACGAGCTGGGTCTCGCCAAGCCCGGCGAAGTCATCATCAAGATCCCGCGGGCGCAGCAGTTGCCGCAGGATTCTTCTGCAAAGCCCTGACCCGCCATTTTTTCCAGGTTGTGCGCGCCAGTGAAAGCCCCAACATCGCCAGGAAAATCGTAATCAGTCCCGCCGTGGCCTTTAGCGCGCTGCACTGCCCCTTGGGCAGGATGGAGAATCTTCCATAGACAAATTCAATGTGCACCCAATACACCAGCAGCGAAGTATTTCCGAGCTGGATGATGGGGCTGAATCCCTTCTGCGCCAGTCCCCACCGGCACCACGCGTAAACCAAGAAAAGAATGATCAGCAAGACGCCGCAGCGCAGCAGCAAAAAATTCGGATTGCTGTGCCAGTAGTCGTAAACCGCGTACAGCTGGACAGGCGAAGAATCGAACAAGATCGACAAGTAGCACGCAGCGATTCCAGCGCCCCCGAGCGCGGCGAACGCAAGCCCTTCCCTGCGACGCGCAAAATCCGAAAACAGAAAAAAGCCCACCGCGAGTCCCACGAATGCAAATGCCGACCACGGAAACAAAGGAAAGAGCCATGGCTGCGGCTGCTTAAATATATGCACGCCATTGATGTAAGACTCGAGGGGCCAGGGTAGGAACTTTGGCCGATGCGTCGTCCAAAGCGGCGGCGTCGCCATGGCCGCAATCACCGCCGCAAAAATTCCCGCGACTAGTGTTCGAACTCTTGCCTCAGCAGCATCGCCATCTCCTGCGGCCCAGCACAACACTCCCATCACCATCATGGAAAGCCCGAGGATGTTTAGCACGTCGACGCGCAGCAAGTCCGTCCACGGCGACCACGGATAGCCCAGCGCAAACTCCTGCACGCGAAATAGCAGTCCCATCCCGAAGATTTCCGCGCCGCGCCAGATCGTCTGCCTCGCAATCGCGTTTCGCGCGATTCCCTTCTCGCGCAGTTTTTGTGTCACCAGAGCAAACGACACGCCAGCCAAAAAAATAAACAGCGGCGCCGGCAACGTTCCACCCAGCCGCGACCACCCAATCAGCGACGACGATTTCTTCGCCTCCGGGCTCATCCAAGAGTCGTAGCAATGCGTCTGAAACATCAGCACACACGCCAGCCCTCGCATCCAATCAATGTAAGCAAGACGTTTCATGTTTGGTGTAATGCGCCAACCGATGTTCGCGCTGGGAAGGCAAATCCACAGCTAGGCATGACGCGAATGATAGACGGTGAGGAGCCTTCCGCAAAGTACAAACGTAAAATCCTTCCGTGGACGCTTGACTTCGTTGGCCCGTCCATCGACGATACGACCGCGGTCTTTCGCAATCCCTGACCGAACGATAGGTAGAGACTGTAGCTCGTCGGGAACGTCTATTATTCTCAGGTGCCGGGAACATGCACCACGTTTCGAACGTACCTTTACCGGATGAAGGTGTCCGATGGAAACGCTCTGGCAAGATTCCCTGTTTGCAGTCCGCATGATGCGCAAGAATCCGGGTTTTACGACTGCGGCAGTTCTCTGTCTGATGCTCGGCATTGGAGCCACCACTGGAATATTCACGGTGGTCAATGCCGTCCTCCTCCACCCCCTCCCATACTCGCATCCCGAGCAGCTCATCCGTGTGTACACCGAGTTTCCGACGTTTCCGAACGGCGGCTTGCACCGGTTTTGGACTTCCGGACCTGAATTCCTGGATTTGCGCCGCGATACACACTCCTGGGCGTCACTGGATGCCTGGATTACCGGTGGCGCGAATCTCGCCGGAAAAACGCAACCCGTGCGCGTCACTGCGGCATACGTGAGCGGCGGATTGCTGGAAACGCTTGCCGTACCGCCGATTGCCGGTCGGCTGATTTCGCCATCCGACGATGCGCCTGGAGCTCAGGTCGTGGCAGACATTTCCTATGGCACTTGGCAAAGCGCCTTTGCGGGTGATCCCAACATCATCGGCCGCGAGACCTACCTCGACGGCCTGAAGTGCGTCATCATCGGCGTCATGCCGAAAGGCTTTCAATTTCCACCGGGTGAGCAAGAACCGGCGCAAATCTGGACGGCCGTGCGACTCGATCCGGCCAATCCGGGAGGTCGCAGCAGCCACAATTATTACTTGCTGGGCCGCCTAAAAGAGGGCGCTAGTGCGGCGCAAGCTCAGGGAGAGCTGGCCTCGCTCGTGCAGAGTTATGGTGAAAAGAAAGTTCCCAAGATTCATAGCTTCCATCCAAGGACGCACACCATCGTCAGCTTTCCTCTCCAGCCAGAAGTCGTTTCGAGCGTTCGGCCCGCTCTCTTGATGCTGCTTGGCGCTGTGGTTTTCGTGCTACTGATCGCCAGCGTGAACGTGGCAAACCTGCTGTTGGCTCGCGCCGAAGCCCGCCGCCGGGAAATTGCTATTCGTGGCGCGCTAGGCGCCGGCCTGGTGCGTCTCGCGCGCCAATTTGTCACCGAGGGAATTCTGCTCGCTCTCTGCGGCGCTGTTCTCGGTATGGCTCTTTCCTTTGGAGGAGTGCGCTTGGTTCAGCTCACAAATGCCGGCGGAATTCCGCGCGCGGATGAAATTTCGATGGACTGGCGCGTACTGCTCTTTACTTTGGGGACGAGTTTGATTACCGGAGTGCTCTTTGGACTCGCGCCTCTTGCGCCTTTGCTCCTGAGCGGGATCTCCGAATCTCTGAAAGACACAGCCGGGAGCACAACGGCCGCGTCCGGAGCGCAAATTTTCCGCCGCATCCTGGTCGCTGGTGAGTTGGCGATGGCTCTCGTGCTGTTGATTGGCTGCGGGTTGATGCTACGAGCTTTTTGGAAGCTGCAGGAAGTCCACACTGGCCTGCAAGCCGAGAACGTCATCACCATGCGCGTCTCGCTGCCAAGCGGAACGTACACGGACAACGCGAAGATTACTGACTTTTGGACCAGGATCGAGGAACGGTTGACGAATCTTCCGGGCATGCCATCCGCCGCGCTCGTTTCCGGATTGGCGCCTATGCGCCCGCCAAACATGAACGACACGGACATCGAGGGATTTGTCCAAACGCAGGATGGTCCCATCCAGAATGTGGATTTTTACCAGGCGGTCAGCAAAGACTACTTCGCAACGATGGGTATTCGGCTCATGGACGGGCGCTTGTTCGACGCGCGCGACTTTCAAGGCGCGCCCGAAGTCGTCATTGTCAACAAGACCATGGCTATGACGTTCTGGCCCCGCCAGAACCCTATCGGCAGACGCGTCCGGCCCGGTGGAAGCAAGAACTGGAGCACTGTCGTCGGCATGGTGGATGACGTCAAGAACGCTGGTCTTGATCGCCCGGCGGGAACCGAATTGTATCTGCCCTACCGCCAGCCGGCGGGCGCGGGCAATTCAGACATGTACGTAGTCATGCGCACGCCGGCAGGCGACCCGCGCTCATTGGCGGCTGTTGTGCGCGAGCAATTGAATGCGATTGACCCTTCTCTGCCCTTGGCGGATGTCAGGTTGATGGAGGACGTACTGACTCGCGCGCAAGCGCGGCCACGGTTCTTGACGCTGCTGCTGTCGCTGTTCTCCATCGTTGCGTTTGCGATCGCCACTGTTGGCATCTATGGAGTGGTGTCGTACTCCGTGGCGCGCCGCACCAAGGAATTCGGTCTGCGCATGGTGCTTGGCGCGCAAGGCGGAGATGTCCTTGGACTGGTGATGAAACAAGGGGCCGGTATGGTGGCGATTGGAATTGTCGCCGGGCTTGCAACCGCCTTCGCGCTTACGCGATTGATGGCCAGCCTGCTCTTCGGCGTGACCCCTACGGACCTCCCGACGTTTGCAGGTGTCACCGTTCTACTGTTTGCCGTGGCGCTGCTCGCCTGTTACTTACCTGCCCGCCGCGCGACCCGTGTAGATCCCATCCAAACGTTGCGCTACGAGTGACGCCCAATTCATCGGTCATAGCGCACTAAGGGGCTGCAATTGGCGAGATCGGACTGCCCCCCGAAGCTATAGCACGCCTCCGTTTGGCCAGTTGAATCTCTACAATATTTGCGGCCGCCGTTCGTCTTCAATAATGGATGGACGAGCCGTGGAGCATCACCGCGATGACCGAGCAAGACCATCAACTCTCCAAAATCGTCGCGGAAGAACGATCCCGGCTGCGCAACTTCATCCGGCGCCGAGTGCCCGACCCGCGCGATGCTGAGGATATTCTGCAGGAGGTCTTCTACGAGCTGGTGGAAGCGAACCGCTTGCTGATGCCGATTGAGCATGTGACTGGCTGGCTGTTTCGCGTGGCGCGTAATCGCATCACTGACCTTTTCCGGAAGAAGAAGCCTGAAACCTTCAGTGACGCAGCGGTCGAGGACCAAGACGGCGAGGTGCTGAAGATCGAAGATCTGCTGCCATCGCCGGATGCCGGGCCGGAAGCGCTCTACGCCCGCCACGTTCTTCTTGACGAACTGGAACTTGCACTCGACGAACTGCCCGACGAACAGCGAGAAGTATTCATCGCTCACGAACTGGAGGGGCGCAGTTTCAAGGAGATGGCCGCCGAGGCTGGTGTGAACGTGAATACCCTGCTTTCGCGCAAACGTTACGCGGTCCTGCATCTGCGCGAGCGACTTCAAAGCATCTATGACGAATTTACGAAAGCGAGGGACTGAACATGAGAAGGAAATGGATTTGGATGGCTCCGCTGGCGATTCTGGCGATGGTGCTGTTTATCGCCATTGGCGGCGAAATAGTGCTGCGCTTGTGGAATTGGCTGCTGCCGCCGGTCTTCGGCTGGCGCCAGATCACTTTTTGGCAAGCGCTCGGAATGCTGGCGCTATGCCGCATCCTCTTCGGAGGACTTGGCATTCGTGGCACTCATGGTTCCAATATGCGCTCCAATGTTCGGCGCCGCATGACCGAGCGGTGGGAGCAAATGACGCCGGAAGAACGCGAAAAAGCCCGCCAGCGTTGGGCACGCTGCGGATTCGAGCCGCCCGACGTCAAGCCAACGGGGTGAATACAAGTAGGGCTGGCCTGTTCACCAAGGGAAGGAGCAAGCTGGTACCACGGAGGAAGCGTCCATGAAAGCCGCCGTCTATGACAGATACGGACCTCCGGATGTAGTCCAAATTGCGGACGTCGACAAGCCCGTTCCCGCTGACAACGAAGTTTTGATAAAAGTTCGCGCGGCTTCACTCAATCCGGTTGACGGGCACCTCATGCGAGGCCCGCTCCCTCTTCGCCTGATGACCGGGCTGGGCAAACCAAGGAGCGGACGGCTGGGCGTGGACGTAGCCGGCCAGGTCGAAGCGGTCGGCAGGAACGTAACCCAGTTCAAACCAGGCAACGAGGTGTTCGGAGCGTGCCGAGCGGCCCTTGCCGAGTTTGCGTGTGCTCCCGCGTCGAGATTGGTCATGAAGCCCAATAAGGTAACTTTTGAGCAAGCGGCGTCTGTACCTGTAGCCGGACTCACTGCATTGCAGGGTCTTCGCGACAAAGGAAAGATTCAGCCGGGGCAGAGGGTCTTGACTAATGGTGCGTCGGGAGGAGTCGGTACTTTCGCTGTGCAGATCGCCAAGTCATTCGGCGCAGATGTGACCGGCGTGTGTAGTACTCGGAACGTGGCTATGGTCCGATCTATCGGCGCGGATCGCGTCATTGACTACACGAAAGAGGACTTCACCCAAAGTGCGCAACCTTACGACCTAATTTTCGACAACGTCAGCAACCATTCGTTCTCAGAACGCCGGCGTATCTTAACTTCCAATGGCATCTGCGTCTTGGCGGGGATTGGAGGAGCAGGATCGCACGAGGGTCAGTGGGCGCGTTTGGGTGGTTCGCTCAAAGCGCTGGTGGCGTCATGGTTCATAAGCCAGAAATTCGTCACGTTTATTGCAAGAATAACCAGGGAGGATCTGACCATCCTGTCCGATCTGATGGAGTCGGGGAAGGTAACGCCAGTCATCGACAAGCGTTACAGGTTGAATGAAGTCGCTCAGGCTCTCCGGTACCTTGAAGAAGGCCACGCGCAAGGGAAAGTCGTAATAACCGTCGAACATGACAACTATGCCTGACAACGCGCCACGTTAGGCTGCGTTACAATTCTCGCTTGCCTGCCACCCGCCAACTCGGCCCGTTCTCGATGCTCGGTCTTTGGGCCGTGCTCACTCTAACCGGGGCGTTGTACGCCGTCTGGCAAGGCTACGGCGGCCGCGAGTTCGCTGCCTCCCTCACGGCCTTCGCCTTCTTCTTTCTGGTGACGTTGCTCTTCGCCGCGCGCGGCGTCGAAGATCGTCTCGCCTCACGCTTCGGCGCCGGCAGCGGCTACTTGCTCGGCACCGCTGTGTTCCTTGTCTATCTGATTTACGCGCTGGGGACAAATACTTTTGCGCTTTCGCGTTCCGCCGCCGTCGCCGGCCTCGTTTTCATTCCGCTGCTGCTCGCCGCCTCCGCCGAACATCGGCCGCCCGGTGCTTGGCAGGACTTCCTCACCATCGTCGGAATATGGGTGGCGGTGAAGCCGTTGCCGAATCCCTGGGGATGGTCCTTGTCACACTGGCTTTGGCCCTTCCCCGGCGGCCGCCTGGCATATGTTTTCACGGTGATGATGTGCGTGAACGTCGCGCTCGCCACGTTCGTGCTCGTACGCCGCGTCAATGCAACCGGCTATTCCATCGGCTGGGGCCACCATTGGACCTTTTTCATCCTGGCCAGTTTCCTTGCGTTCGCCGGTATCGCCATTCCGATGGGCCACGCTATCCGCTTCATCGAATTCGAGCCGCAATGGTCGCAATTGAGGTCGCTTCCCCTGGTCTCGCTCGGTATTTTATTTTTCACTGCCTGGCCTGAAGAGTTTCTCTTCCGCGGACTGCTCCAAAACATCCTTGCGCGTGCCACCAAGAGCGATCTCACCGGTTGGTGGATCGCCTCGATTGTCTTTGGCTTCTCGCACATCACCAACATGGGCTTTCCTAATTGGCGCTACGTCATCCTGGCCTCCATCGCCGGCTTTTTCTATGGCTGGACGTGGCGCAAGACCGGTTCGATCTTCGCCTCCGCCCTCGTCCATGCCGCCGTCGACATCACCTGGCACTTCTTCTTTCGAACACTGTAGCGCTCATCTCATAAATCCCTCATCAGAATCAGACCTGAGTCGAGGTGGAGCATTTCCAATAAAGTTCTCCGCATGACGTTCCTATCGAACGACTAGACGCCGCAAGTTCTGTAACCACTCAGATCTCCGTCCCCTCGTCTAATTCCTTCCGGATTGCCGACCGTCCGCTCTGAAGCCGTGGGTCCAATCGGGCCGTGGTCAATTGCCCTTAACTTTACAGGTGAAGTTCGCAGCGTCGTTGGTACTGCCGCTGCCTTTATAGACAGCTTGTTGCGGGTATGGGCAAAGGGGGCGGGTCATATCGATGACGCCACTTTCGTTGACTCTGGCGGCGGTGATAGATTTTGGGGGCTCGTTCTGTTCGCGCCAGCGTTCGAGCGCAGCCAGCTTATTGAACTGATTGGGGCCGGTCCCTCCCCCGCAATGATCCATCCCGGGGACCATAAAAAGACGAAACCAGTCGTCCTGGTTCGGCCCCATGTATTTCAGGACGGACTCGTAATACGCGATGGTATTCAAGGGGGAGATCGAGCCGCCGGAACCTCCGTCGCTCCAACCGTGATACATGAGGAGCTTGCCCCCGCGTGCTTTGAATTTCGCCAAGTCCGGGTTGACGGCGTGGATTTCGTTCCCGTGCAGAAGTGCTCGGTCGATGTCCTTTTCGAGGTCGAAGCTGCGCCAATCCCATGCGGGGTCTTGATTGGCAATATAGCGGAAGATGTCGATGTCCATGGCCCCGGGCTCGGTGGCACCGGCTGGAAGGCGCCAGCCGAGTTCCCCACCGAAGGGAAGGCGCGGGTAGATGATTTCGCCATTGGATTTCCGCATGTCGGTGAAGGCGGCGTTTACAGTTTCCAGTTGCTGCGGGGTGAGGCAGCTTTCGGTCTCGGTACCGTTGCACTTGAGGACGCTTGGGTCAAAGTTGCAGTTGCAGGGGGCTTCGATGAGGCGGTCTTTAACGCCGTCGTTGCTGTCGCACTTGTCAAGGACTGTGTCATTGAGCAGCTTCAGTTTTGCGGCCGGCAGCGCGTGTTGAGGTGACTTGAGTGCAGTCATCAACAGGCGCATGCGCCAGGCGGAGATGTAGATCTGATTGTAAGCGGGTGCGCCGGCGATGATGCCGTCAAAGTCCTCCGGGTAACGCTGCGCGGACATCAGTCCCTGCCGTCCACCGGTTGAACAGCCTTCCCAATAAGACAGGCGCGGGCCACGTCCATAATAGGCCACAATCAATGCTTTGGCCTCGACGGCGGTTTCGTGAACAGCGCGATAGGCGAAGTCGGTAATCTTATCGGGATGGCCGAGTGCAAACCTGCCACTGCTGCCGGTGTGACCGGTGTCGGTGGACGCGCTGGCATAACCCTCGCGAACGGCGTGCGTCATTCCTTCGGTGTTGATGCTACCGACCAAACCGCCTCCACCTTCCATGAGGAGTTTGCCGTTCCACTCAGAAGCCGCCGGCAGCCAGACTTCGGACTTGATTTCAGAATCGGCCGTAGGTCGGAGAGTGATGGAAACCCGACAGTGAGTTGCGGTTTGTATTGCGGCACTGACGTTAGGCAGGCGCGCCATGTCGGCACAACGTGTCTGCGCGAACAGCGGGACGGCGAGAAAGAGGAGCAGGTGCATGCTTACAAACTAACACCTTCCGGCGCCTCGACGGTTAGGGCCAAGCTACTCTCCGGACACCGAGATCC
>Ga0209577_10004516_pt1 | contig 13083 bp, 12 predicted proteins | sample GraSoiAngelo_109_FD_185874 | JGI IMG/M metagenome (GOLD analysis project Ga0209577, IMG submission 185874) | Grasslands soil microbial communities from the Angelo Coastal Reserve, California, USA - 14_0903_12_20cm (SPAdes) (version 2) | ecosystem: Environmental > Terrestrial > Soil > Grasslands... | reverse complement strand
GATGTTGGGAAGAGCCACGTCGTGCTCGAGCTTGACGTCAGGCGGTGTCACGATTGTCTGCGTGTGATTGTCGGAATCCGGCGGAACCGAGATGATGGGCTGCCGGGCAAATTCCGGTTCACCCTTTTGTGAGATTGCGGACCGTGAAGATTGCATACCGCTATTCAGCGGCGGCAGGTATTCATCGGATGAGTAGTAAATGACCGAAGCAGAATCGAAAGTATGAGTCGGCACCGCCTGTACGGTCGGCGGCAACATTCGCGGTAAGGCCCAAAGCATCGCAATCACTACGCCGTGATACAACGCCGACTCCAAAAACCGTCCCCAAGGAAGCCGCGTAGTGACAAAGACATCGGTCCAGAACGTGCCACCGGTAGAAGAGTTCAGATCGAGAAAGCTGAACCTGACTCCGCCGCGGTCGCGCCGCAGCACGAAGTCAAGCAGGTTGTGCAGGAAGGTCCGGCTCCAAGGGTCGAGTTCTACGAGCAGGTGCGGACCTGGTAACAGGCTCAAACTCAAATCTACCCCCGGATTTCCAGATCCCGAGCCATTTGCCATCTCTACCTGCCCGACCAAGTGCAGAGATCAAGATTATATCTTGCGGAGGCCGGATTTGGCCTCCGTGATCTAATAGTGGCAGTGGCTGATGCGAGGAAAGAATAAGGACGGAAAGTAGTCTGAGTTCGGTGCTATGACTCTGGCGCGCATCAAGGAACATCAGAGCGGAGCCGGGGTAACACAGATTCAGGCGGCGAGAGAGAAAGCTGTAATCTTTCCTTCGGAGATGGAGGAGATGGGATCGATGACCAAAATTCGCGTAATTGTTCCGTTGTTATTGGTTCTGAGCATTTCTCTGTTTGCTTCGCAAAAAGACGATGCCCAAGGTCCCGCGGCAGTTGCCAAGCCCAGCGTCGATTACTCCGGCATGTACAGCTTTCTGCAGGACGGCGAGTTCGTGCAGGTTACCGTGGAAGATCAAGGACACGTGACCGGCTTCGTTTCGCGCTTTGGCGATCTGGAGAGCGACAAGGGAATGTTTCTTGACCAATTCTTCAAGCAGGGAAAGCTCGATGGCAACAAGCTAACCTTCACCACCGATACCGTGCATGGGGTGTGGTTTGACTTCAAAGGGACCATTGACCGGGGCTCGGGCAAGAATACCGCAGAGGAAGCCTATTACGTAATCAAAGGCACGCTCACCATGTACAGCACGGGCGCGGACAAGAAGACTTCCGCCAAGAATCGTGAAGTAGCGTTTAAATCTTTTCCGCAGGATGTGACACCAGCGCCGCAGAAGAGGGACTGAGCAGCAGGTGGCAGGTCGCAGGTAGCAGTTGAAAATTACTGAGTGCCACCGGCAGGAAACTCAATTACGCCAATTTTGCTCCGCCGGAAGTGCGGCGCGCTTCGGCCACTTTGCGCTCCAGCCAATCACTGTGGCCGACTTCGAATTCGGTAAATTCCTTATAGAGTTCGCGCAGTTCCGCATCCTCGGTCGTTTCAGCCAAGCGGGTGTAGTAGCGGACGGCGTTCTGTTCGGCAGCGAGGGCGATCTCCAGCGCCATCTGGCGCGGGGAGCGGGCCACTTTCAGTTTGCTGATGGTGAAAATGTCGCCGTTTTCCAGGCGCGGTACTTCGATGAAATCGCGAATATCTTCTTCCGTCACCGCGCAAGGGCGCGTGCCATAGCGGTCGAAATAGCGTTTCTGCAGCAAGGTGCCGTGTTGGCGCTCCTCGTTGGCCATATCCCAGAAAGTAGAAGCAATTTCGAGCGACTCGGGTTCGTGGAACTCGGCAAACATTTCCGCGAACTGGTGGTAGATTTCGGCATTTCGCTCTTCAATGAAAATGGCGACGTGGAGAGCTTCCTGCGCCGTGAGTGAGACGAAGTCGCGTTTCATGGGTCCTCCCGGGGACCGGCAAATCCAGAATACCTTGTGATGCGAGTTTTGGGTGAAAACTGAGGCAGAGCGGGTAAGAAAAAGTTCCCAAATTGGCACGTGACAACCCGATACCGCATTCGTCCGAGCCCACCCACGTCAGTTTGCTTGCCTGGCAGAGCTCCGGGAAAATGGGTGGGGGCGCGGAGGGATGAGAGCTATTGCAAAGTCCATCAGAAGAAAACGCGGCTCGGGGGACAGCCGCGCATTCGCAGACGAACGAGACACTTGGTTAGGAAGATTTCTGCGGTGCGCGTTGTTGTTCCATTCGCTTAATTGTTGCGCGCAGCCAGTTTTTGACCGCTTCCTCGAGCTCCACCTGGTTGTACTGCCGCTCCATGCTGTCAATGGTTTCGCCTTGGCCATTCAATGGTATGAAATGGCAGGGAATGTCTTGCTCAAGGTTTTGCAACGGGACCAGGTCATAGAGCACGCATTCGTTGCAGGGGTGTGGGCGTTCTGGGTCATTAAAGTTGATGCACGAGAGGGAGTCCTGGAAAACGGATGTGGGTTTCCACGGGGTACGGACGGAGCGGCCATAGCCTCCCTGCTCCAGAAAGCTCAATTCGAACTTCAAGACCTCCAGGATGTCGCGTTTCTCTTGAGCCATGGCTCACCTCGACGGCCGGTTACCGCAAAGGGCGGCCTCATTCCCTATCGCACAGCCCATTTTGGGCTGGCGAGTACAGGAGCGCTGTGACTGTTCTCACCACTTGATGTGACATTGATCACAACGTGGTGGCAGCTTGCTTTGCGGTATTTTCAACTACGCCGCCCTGAACTCGGCCGCCTTGCGGAGTGAGAGAGGGCTTCCAGGCAAATGGTCTGGTTTCAGGCCAGCTTTTCGCGCGTCACCCCCGGTCGTGACGAGGCTCACTGTCCGGCGGGATACGGCTTGCTAGTTTGGAAACAGGAGATCAGCCATGGAGAAGAGCTACAGCTATCGCCTGGACGCCCACTGGACCATGCATAAACGAGGCATCGTGGAAGCCGAGTCCATTCCTCGAACCATCAATTTTGCCGCCCCACCGGAATTCGGCGGCGAACCCGGCCTGTGGACCCCTGAGCACCTGCTCATTGCCGCGGTCACGACTTGTTTTGTGGCGACCTTTCGCGCCATCGCCGAAGCTTCCGAGATGGAGTTCGGCGGGCTTGAAATAGCGGCTGAGGGAAAGATCGAAAAGCTCGAGGGCGGGTTTCGTTTCACCAGGATTGTATTGCGGCCGACCCTGAGCATTCATCGCGAACAGGATCGTGAACGCGCCGCTCGTCTTTTGGAAAAGGCCGAGAGGGTCTGTCTTATTTCGCGGTCTCTAGCCTGTACGATCGTGCTCGACCCCAAGATCGTGGTGGATGTCCCGGTTGCCGCACTGTAGGCTGCGAAAGAGTTCACGGGTTCGCTAGTCTTCCGCCTCCCACCATAAACCTACTTGGTAAGGGGGAATCCCTTTTCCCGCCAGACTCGAATGCCGCCATCCATGGAAAGTACGTTGGTGTAACCCATTTTTTGCAAGTTATCCGCGGCGAGAGCGGATCGGAAACCACCGCCACAGTAGAGGACGAGTGCAGCGTTCAGGTCGAGCACACGTTCCTCGATGTCGCGTTCGATGATCCCTTTGCCTAGGTGAATCGCTCCGGGCAGATGGTCCTTGGCGAACTCGCTTTCCTCCCGAACATCCACCAGGGTGAACTTCTCGCCGCGATCCAGCTTGCGCTTGACTTCATCCACGTTGGTTTCCCGGATTCTTTTTTTTGCGTCGTTGACGACCTGCAAAAAGCGAGGGGAATGCTGATGGGCCATGATGGTCTATATTACTGGAATTCTAAGCGGGTTGGACAAAGGCATGGTCGCTGCTAGTGGCGACGGTTGCCGATCCAGCAAAGGCTTCGGGCAGGCTGTGTCGAACTTCTACTAATTCGCCCTGGTCAAGCACGAGAATCAGGTCGCAGTTTTTCAGCGTGTTCAATCGGTGAGCGATCATGAAGGTGGTGCGGCCACGCATTAATTCCTCCGTGGCCCGCATGATGGAGGCTTCCGTCTGCATATCCACAGAACTGGTCGGCTCATCCAGTACAAGGATAGGGCTATTCCGCAGGAAGGCGCGAGCCAGGGAAATACGCTGGCGCTCGCCCCCGGAAAGGAGCGCCCCGCGTTCCCCTGTGTGGGTCTCATAGCCTTCGGGCAGGTTCATGATGAAGTCGTGCGAGCTTGCAGCCCGGGCAGCCGCCATGATTTCTTCGTCGCTAGCGTCGCGTTTGCCATAGGCGATGTTCTCCGCAATGCTGGCGGCAAACAGCACAGGTTCCTGCAGCACCACACCGAATTGTTGCCGCAGGTCGGCAATGCGATAATCACGCAAGTCCCGGCCATCGAGCAGCACCTGCCCGCGTGTAGGATCGTAAAAGCGCATCAGCAAATTGAGTAGAGTCGTTTTGCCGGCGCCGGTGGATCCGACGATTCCGACTCGCGCTCCGGCAGGCACGCAGAACGATATATTTCGTAATCCGCGGGGACCATCGCCGTATTGAAAGTGAACACCGCGGAACTCGAAGTTTCCTTCAGCTCTTAGCAATGGCGCCGCTTGCGGGCTTTCGGCGATCTCCGGAGTCTGGTCCAAAAGCATGAACACCCGTTCCAGGCTGGTCATCCAGGCCTGTAGGTCCATAACTTTTGTGCTCAGAATCTGCAGCGGTTGGTACATCTGGGCAATGTAGGCCATTACGACAAGCAGCGATCCCACGCTGAGAAGCCCGGCGTGTACGTGCCGCACACCGATATAAAGCACAGCGGCCGTACCACCGGCGATGGTCACTCCAATCAGCAGATTGAATACAGCCTGCCGCACGGCCAGCTTCACCTGCCCTCTCATGCGCTCGCTGGAGCGGCGCACGAAGCGTTCGTGCTCGCGATCTTCCTGCCCGAAGGCCTTAATCAGCCGAACCGAACCCAGCACCTCCTGGATGATCGACATGGCCGAACTGTCAAGTTCCTTAATCTTCCGGGACCGAGAACGCACCAGGCGGCTGCAAGCGACGGACAAGGCAGAAAGCACGGGCGTGACTACCAGGGCGACCACCGCCAGGGCGGGATCGATGCGGGCGGTTACATAGATCATCCCAGTAACGGTGAATAGCGCCGTAATCAGGGGCACGATTCCCTGGATAGTTACGTACTGCAGCGCAGGGGTGTCATGCTGGATGCGGTATACGGAATCGTGGGCGCCGTACCGGTCATGGAAGGCCAGGGGGAGCCTCTGCACGTGGTTGAGGAGTTCTGCCCGGAGATCCCAAACCAGCTTCTCCCCGGTATAGGTCTGCAGATACCAACTCGCTAGTCCCTGCAAGTTCACCACCAGAGCAATCCCTAGTAGAAGTGCTATGGCTGATCCGAGGGCCAGCGCCGGCGAGTAGGAGGACGGAAATAAGAGATGCAGGAATGCCGGCAGGGGTTCATGCCCAAGAACGTTGTCCACGGCAATCTTCAGCGGTAAGGGATACAGTAACGTCAGGGGCAGCGAAAGCAGACTCAAGCCCGTAATAGCGGCCAGATGCGGCCAGCAGCGCCGTGATTGCTTCAGAATGCGGCCAATAGAGCCCGGGTTTCTATGCGGAAACTTCACTTTACAGCTAGCCCAATGTCAGGTTGACACCAACGGTGTCTACTTGCCTTGAAATTATTACGTGTCGATAATTCGGAGTATGCGTATACACCATCTTAGATGCAAGTACTTTCCAACTCTTCACGGCAAAAAGGGGGTACGTAGGTAAGCAGGCTCCGCCCGGGTGCGGAACAGACACTTGTGCTAGTTTAGAAACTGCGCATCTCCGTACTCCGGTCGTACGTCGCCGTTACATAAGAACTCAGCACCGCCACTGGGGGGTGGGGTTAACCACTGACGTGCTATAGAGCATCGAATCTGTTTATAAAGTAAACTGCAAGCGCCTGGGTAATTCAGACTGTAAGCGATGGTTGTAATCCCGTCCAATACGACGATCCTCTGCGTGGATGACGAAGCCTCAGGACTGTATTTCCGCAAGCTCATCCTGGAACAGCATGGCTATTGCGTACTAACTGCCGTTTCTGCCTCGGAAGGATTGGATATATTCAGGGCAAGCGATGTAGACCTGGTGGTTACCGACCACCTGCTGGGTCGTGGTACGGGCACAAAAATGGCCGCCGAGATCAGGAGTATCAAGCCTGAGGTTCCGATCATCGTTTTGTCGGGAACCAGTGATGTGCCGGAAGGGCTCGAACATGCCGACATTTTCCTGAGCAAGACCGAAGGTCCAGAAAAACTGCTGGTGGAAATTCAAACTTTGCTGGCGCGGCGACAGCCTGCGGCGAAACCGACGAGCGGCTTGCCAGCGACGATGCCCTGCGATGCGGAAAGCGGTACTTCTCAGGCGCTGCTCGCGGCCATTGTAGAGGGGTCGGATGATGCCATCCTCAGCAAGACCCTGGAGGGGATCGTCACCAGTTGGAATCGTGCGGCTGAGCACATGTACGGCTATTCCAGCGAGGAAATAGTAGGTAAGCCGGTCTCCATCCTGCTTCCCCCCGATCGTCCCAACGAGGTGCGGGACATTCTCAGCCGGCTCAAGCGTGGCGAACGGCTGAAGCATTATGAGACGTCCCGCGTAGCCAAGGACGGCCATCAATTAAACGTTTCTCTGACCATCTCTCCAATACAGGATGCGCAAGGAAGAATTGTGGGTGCTTCCACGATAGCTCGTGACATTACCCCCTTGAAAATGGCGGAGCAGGCGCTGCGCAATTCGGAAAAGCTGGCGGTCGCGGGTCGGATGGCCGCCACGGTCGCTCATGAGATTAACAATCCTATAGAGTCGGTTAGTAACATCTTGTATCTCCTGGAAAATTCCAAGGCGGTCGACGAGACCTCGCGCGGATTTGTTCGGGCAGCCCAGGAAGAATTGAAGCGCATCAGCCAGATCACGAAAGTGACTCTTGGTTTTTATCGCAACTGGGAGCGTCGCCAGGTCCAGGTCAAGATCAGTGACCTGGTGGAAGATGTCCTGACCTTGTACTCGCGCAAAAGCGCATCGTTAGGAATCTCGATTGAGAAACATTACAGAGGCGAAGGCATTGTCACGGGCGACGCGGGAGAACTGAGGCAGGTCTTTTCGAACTTAATCCTCAACGCTATGGAGGCCCTGACGAAGGCCGGCAGTCGCCTTAGAATTGGCATCTTTGATGCCGCAGACTGGAAAGATCCGAATCTGCGGGGCGTGCGAACCATCATTTCCGACAATGGCCCCGGTATCCCCCTGGCCGATCGGGCGCTGATTTTTGATCCCTTCTACACCACCAAAGGCGAGGAAGGCACGGGGGTCGGTTTGTGGGTTTCCCGCGGAATTGTTGAGAACCATGGAGGGTCCATCAGCTTCAAAACCCGGCTCACGCCGCAGCACTCCGGGACAGCGTTCTCCGTATTCCTTCCTCTGGTCGGCGGCGTTAATACAGCCTCCCAGCATGCTGCAAATCACAACCCAAGGTGATATAGTCGCGACAGTGACGAGGTCTGCCGGATGAACTCACCGTATGGCTTGCAAGTCACAGAGAGTTGCCTGATTTGCAAACTGCGCCATGCCGGTTTCTTTTGTGAGCTGCCCAAGCCATCGCTGGAAGACTTAGAAAAAATCAAGTACGCCAGCGCTTATCCTCAGGGCGCCGTCCTGTTCGTGGAAGGACAAGCGCCACGCGGCATCTACATCGTTTGCAGCGGCCGAGTGAAACTCTCCACCACCTCGCGTGACGGAAAAACCCTGATTTTACGAATTGCAGAGGCGGGGGAAGTGCTCGGACTGCATGCTACTGTTTCCGGCAAGACCTATGAACTCACGGCGGAAAGCCTGCAACCCTGCCAGTTGGACTTCATTCGGCGTGACGACTTCCTGAAATTTCTGCAAAATCACGGGGATGCCTGCCTGCGTGCCGCGCAGCATTTAAGCCAGAATTGCCAGAGCGCTTACGAGATGATCCGATCGCTCGGACTTTCGCACTCGGTGTCGGAGAAGGTGGCGCGTCTGCTTTTGGAGTGGGCCAGCGATGGGGATACCACGAAAGACGGCATTCGCATCAAGGTGTCGCTTACCCATGAAGAGATTGCCCAACTGATCGGCACTTCGCGCGAGACGGTTACGCGAGTGCTGGGAGAATTCCGCGAGAAGAATTTGGCTCAACTCCACGGGTCGACCCTACTGATCCGCAACAAGGCTGGACTGGAGAAGCTGGTCGGGGCCTGACGCTTTCCCATTCAGGAACGAATCCCTTTTGAAACTCTGCTCCTATTGTGCGCTCGCTCCTCTTTAGCAACCGCGGCAACTGCTTGCATCCCAGCAAGTAGAGCCGCTTCTCGTTGGTAAGAAACTCGCGATTACTGGCGTTACTTTACCCTCTTTCCCGGCAAGCATAAGCTGCAAACCATGAGCCTGAACGCGCTGCTGATGTGCCGAGAGCCGCAATCGGTGCGGGTTTTGGCGGCTGCAATGAAAGAGCTGGAAATCGAACAGGAGGTTTGCGGCTCCGTACCACAGGCGCTGGAGTTACTGGCCCAAAGATATTACTCGGCGCTGGTAGTGGATTTTGACCTGCCCACAGCGTCACAGTTGGTACGACTGGCACGTATGGCGCCGGCGCAGCGCCGTCCGGTTGTATTCGCCATGATCGGAGCGCGCACGGACGTTGGCGGCACGTTCCAGTCAGGCGCAAATTTTGTACTCTATAAGCCGCTGGTGGTTTCGCAGGTGTTGCGATCGCTGCGCGCAGGGCGCGGATTCATGCGCCCCGATCGACGCCGGACGTCGCGCCACAAAATCGAGACGCTCGTCTACCTGCGCTTTGGCGACTTGTGCGCCGTGCCCGCCATTGTGCTCAATCTGAGTGAACGGGGGCTGGCAGTGCAGGCCGCCGAGCCGCTCCCCGCCGGTCGAGTGCCCTTGCGTTTTATTTTGCCGGGAAGCGCGCATCTCATCGAAGGAGAGGGCGAGGTCATTTGGTCCGACGAAGACGGCCGGGCAGGCATCCTTTTCAACGAGCTTGCTGAGTCCTCTACCAAAGAGTTGCAAGCCTGGCTGGCCAAGCGCACGGCAAAAAAGAGCGTGGCGCGCGTGTCGGCACGTTCTCATAGATCGCGTCTGCCGGTCTCAACAGCATAGATCTCACGCACCAACCAATAATCCAAACTTCATCGCAGCGGTCCACGGGCGGACCCCCCGCGATTCTTTCTCATGCTAGACTCACCCCTTTGATGGACCAACCCCCCGCATGAGTGAGCTCAACTTCCTTTCAGCTACCGCGATGGCTGAGCAGGTGCGCAGGAAGAAAATTTCCCCGATCGAGTTGGTAGAAGCCCATCTTGCCCGCATTCAGAAGTTAAATCCCGTGCTGAATGCATTTGTTGAATTGGACTCGGACCGGGCCCGCGAGCAGGCGCGGCTGGCAGAAGCCGCCGTCGCGCGCGGCGAGATGAAGGGACCGCTGCACGGGGTCCCTGTCAGCATTAAAAGCTCAATTGAAGTTGCGGGATTGAAGAATGAAGCAGGAACTTGCCTGAGGGCCGGCTGTGTTGCTGCGAAAGACGCTCCGCTGGTGGCGCGTTTACGTGCGGCTGGCGCCATCGTTTTAGGTTCAACCAACACGCCTGAACTGCTCATGGCTTGGGAGACGGATAACCTGCTCTATGGCCGCACCAACAATCCCTGGGATCTTGCGCGCACGGCCGGAGGTTCGAGCGGCGGAGAAGCGGCGGCCATCGCGTCCGGCTGTTCTGCCGGAGGAGTGGGTAGCGATGGCGGCGGCTCCATCCGCGTGCCCGCGCACTTCACCGGCATTTGCGGTCTGAAGCCGACTCCCGGACGCATTCCTGCGACCGGACATTATCCGAATTCGGTGGGACCGTTTGCCTTGCTGGGCGTGGTTGGTCCAATGGCGCGAACTGTGTCGGATTTGCAAATACTATTCGAAACCATGGCCGGAGCCGATGACGGCGATCCTTGCGCCGCGCCCGTGCCTCTGCGAAAAATTCCGCCAGAAGAATTGAAACGCATCCGCATTGGCTATTTTGAAGATGATGGTCGCACGCCGGTCACTGCTGAAACGCGCTCTGCTGTCCATAAGGCAGCCGAGGGCCTGGAACGCGCCCGCTTCCAGGTTGTGCCATTTCGTCCCTCCGGCTTGGAAGCGGCGCGGCAACTCTGGTGGAAATTTTTCGGCATTGCCGGCGGAATGCTTCTGGGGCCGCTGACCAAGGGCCATGAATCGCAATTGAGTCCAATCTTGAAAGAATTTTCCGGCTGGGTCGCGGCGGAGCCGTCGCATACGGGGCAGAGCTTGCTCGACACCTGGGTGCAACGCGACGTGGTGCGCATGGAGTTCCTGGCGGAAACACGCGAAATTCCAATTCTGTTATGTCCAGTGGCAGCCATTCCCGCTTTTCGGCATGGCGAGCGCAGTTGGAAGATTGAAGGCAAAACTGTCAAGTATCTCGACGCCTGGAGCTACACGGAATGGTTTAACCTGCTGGGAAATCCGGCGGCTGTCGTGCCCGTGGGGCGCTCACCTGAAGGTCTGCCGATAGGTGTGCAGATCGTAGGTCGGCCGTGGCAAGAAGAATTGGTTCTCGCCGTTGCGGCAGCCGTGGAACGAGAGTGTGGCGGCTATCAAGCCCCGCCGGATTGTTGAGTGTCAATGCCGATCACTGTGCGTAATGCTTTTATACTATCCCGCTGTCTTGCGGAAAGCGGTACCCTGTTGCGACGAAATCTCCCAGCGCCAGCTCGATTGTGGGTCGGGCCGGCTACTTCCTGATGCAAATGAAACCGCCGGAAACTTCCGTCAGTTATAGAGCGCTCTCAGGGCTTCTGGTCTTTTTGTTTGTTTCCGCGGTCTACCTCTACGCGTTTCCTCAGCCGAATGTCGTGTACGCGGGAGTGGTCTTGCTGCACGCCATCGTCGGCGTGGTTACCACCGTGCTGCTGCTGGTTTGGATTTTCCGTCTTCTGCGCAGTGGGACTGCTCTGGCGCGCGCGGCGTGGCTGCTGCTGACCGCGGGAGCAATCGTTGGCATGGTGCTTCTCTATACCGGAACACCGCGTTCGCAGTGGAACTGGCTCTATGCTCACATTGTCGTTAGCTTTGCCGCAGCCGGAATCTTATTTGCCGAGTGGGCCGGGCGTCGTGGATGGCTGGGAGCGGGCGTGGGCCGAAGCCTTCTCCGCGCCACTGTCTGCCTGCTCGTTCTCGCCGGACTCGGCGTGGCTGCCCAATATCAGCGCCATTCGCGATGGGAAAAACGGGCCCGCATTGACAACCCCACTAATTCGCCGGCCACCATGGATGATGAAGGGGACGGTCCCAAAGGCCCTTTTTTCCCCAGTTCCGCGCAGGTGTTCGGCGGCAAGAAGATTCCCAGCAAATTTTTCATGGAGTCCGACTCCTGCAAGCGCTGCCACCAGGACATTTACAACCAGTGGTTCAGCTCGGTGCACCATTTTTCCTCGTTCAACAATCAGTGGTACCGCAAGAGCATCGAGTACATGCAGGACACCATCGGCACGCGGCCATCAAAATGGTGCGGGGGCTGCCACGATCCGGCTGTGCTCTATGCGGGCAAGATGGATACGCCGATCAAGCAGTTCGTGCACGCTCCGGAAGCTCAGGCTGGCCTCGGCTGCATGATGTGCCACTCCATCGCCCAGGTGAAGAGCACCATGGGGCAAGGTGATTTTTATCTCGAATATCCGACTCTTCACGAGATGGCCGCGAGCAAGAATCCCGTAGTGCGCACGCTGCATGATTTTCTGATCAATCTCAATCCAGAACCACACCGGCGTGTATTCCTCAAGCCCTTCATGCGCAATCAGACGGCGGAGTTCTGCTCGGCATGCCATAAAGTCCATCTGGATGTGCCGGTGAATCACTATCGCTGGATTCGCGGCTTCAATGAGTACGACAACTGGCAGGCGAGCGGCGTGTCCGGGCAGGGAGCCCGTTCGTTTTACTATCCCGCCAAACCGTCGCAGTGTGCGGATTGCCACATGCCGTTGCAGAAATCGACCGATGCCGGCAACATTAATGGGTTCGTGCACTCGCACCGTTTTCCTGCCGCCAATACCGCGGTTCCAACGGCCAATGAAGATGCCGAGCAACTCAGATTTCCTGAAGAACCAAATCTTGAGTGTAGACATTTTTGCGCTTTCGCCGGCCCGAGCCGAACTCAAGCCGGGAGCCATGACTCAAAACGAATTGGCGACTACCTTCGCGGTGGGCGAAGAAGCCGAGGCCAAGGTCTCACCCGGCGCGGGCGGCGAAGCACAGCCTGTGACCGCACCGTTAAATCGAGTCAGGCCCGTACTGCGCCGCGGAGATACGGTGCTGGTGGATGTGGTAGTTCGTACGAAAAAAATTGGCCACTTCTTCCCAGGTGGCACAGTCGATGCCTATGACACGTGGCTCGAACTCAAAGGCACCGACGACAAAGGCCAGACAATTTTCTGGAGTGGCATGGTCGAGGATAACGGCAAAGGTCCGGTAGAAAAAGGCGCGCACTTTTACCGCTCTCTATTGATCGACGGACACGGCAATCCCATCAACAAGCGCAATGCCTGGGCGGCGCGGTCGGTAGTCTATGTGCATTTGATTCCTCCCGGAGCGGCCGACACGGTTCATTACCGACTGCATGTTCCGGAAAATGCCGGCAACAACATTACGTTGCACGCCCGTCTCTGCTACCGCAAGTTCGCCTGGTGGAATACGCAGTTTTCATTCGCCGGCGTGCCAGATCCCAACCAGAAACCTGAAACCACGCCGGATTTCGACGACACGAAATTTGTGTTCACCGGCGCGCTCAGTGGTCTTTCGGCGAAGCAGCAACAGGTTCCGGATGTCCCGACCATGGCCTTAGCGGAAGATGAAGTCACGCTGCCAGTAATTGCGCGAAATGCGCCCTCTGCCGAGCCAAAAGTAGAATTGCAAGCAGGCGATTGGCAGCGCTGGAACGATTACGGGATCGGTCTGCTGCTGCAAGGCGATCTCAAGGCGGCGCAAGCTGCGTTCCAAAAGGTCACAGAAATCGATCCTAAGAATCCGGATGGCTGGGTGAACATCGGACGGGCCGCAGTGCAG
>Ga0209577_10004515_pt1 | contig 13089 bp, 14 predicted proteins | sample GraSoiAngelo_109_FD_185874 | JGI IMG/M metagenome (GOLD analysis project Ga0209577, IMG submission 185874) | Grasslands soil microbial communities from the Angelo Coastal Reserve, California, USA - 14_0903_12_20cm (SPAdes) (version 2) | ecosystem: Environmental > Terrestrial > Soil > Grasslands... | reverse complement strand
GCTCGATGAATTGTTCCGCCGGCTGCAGCTTTAAATCCCGCTCCTGCTCGTGCTCATACTCCTGCTTACGCTGGAGTATCGATTAGGAGTATGAGCACGAGCAGGAGCAGGATTTAAGAGGATGGGTGACAGAGCGGTCGATTGTGCACGCCTGGAAAGCGTGTGTGCCGCAAGGCACCAGGGGTTCGAATCCCCTCCCATCCGCTCCTGGCTAATCGTATTCTGATTGGCGTAATCCGCGGTTTGGAACCTAAATCCTCAGCGCAAGTCGCGCCTCTTCATTGCCTGCAAATCCTGACGTAATTTTACGATATGCGCGCGTGGCACCACACCGCGAACATTGGCTCCCGGATAAATGATGCAATCTCGGCCGATGACCGTGCCAGGATTGACCACCGCATTGCAACCGATCTCGGTCCGGTCGCCGACGATCGCACCAAACTTCGTCAGGCCGGTCGCAATTGTGCGGTCGGCGGCGGTGACGGAAATTTCGCGATGATCGAGTTTCACATTCGATAAAATCACGCCCGCGCCCAGATGCGCGCGAAATCCTAAAATGGAATCGCCCACATAATTGAAGTGCGGGACCTGCGCTTCATCGCAAAGGATGCAATTCTTGAACTCGCACGAGTTCCCCATCACGACGCCGTCGCCAACGATAACGTTTTCGCGCACGTAACAACCGCTGCGCACATGGCATTTTTCGCCGATCCAGGCCGGCCCCTTTATGACGGCGCCTTGTTCGACGATGGTGCCGCTGCCGATGAAGACGGTGTTACTGATGAACGGTTTTCCCATCAACTGCCCCAGCACTGCCGGTTTCAAACGAAATTGCAGATAACTCGCGATTTGTTTGAGCGCGTCCCAAATGAAGCGCTGATTCTCGAAGAGTTTGGCATGGGTCGTGTGCTCGAGTGCAATGAACTCGGCGGGCGCGAATTCTTCTTCAGGGCTTAATGCCGACACGGCGGGTAATTTTTTGTCCGTCTTTGGTATCCCGCAATTCCCAGCCGCGGGCGTTTAATTCCCGCCGCAATTCATCGCTTTTTTGCCAGTCGTTGGCAAGTCTGGCGAGACGACGCGCTTCGGCCAGCGTTTCAATCTCCGGTGGCAACGCCATTGTTTCGGTGGTCTCGAGCGCCAGCACCTGATTGATGTCCTCCCACCATTGCAACCATACTTTCGCGCCATCAGCGTCGAGTTCTTTTGCGTCCATCGCGCGATTGGTTTCGCGAATGGATTCGAATAAAACGCCGAGAGCGCCCGAAATATTGAGATCGTCATCGAGCGTGGATTGAAAATCGTTGGCTGGAACGGGTCCCGCTCGTTTTCCTGGCGAGACGCGGGCGCTCGTTTCGCGCAAACGCTGCAGCCATTCATCAATTCGCGTCAACGCCTGCCGCGACTCTTCCATTCCTTCGAAAGTAAAATTCAATTGCGCGCGGTAATGCACTCGCAATAAGGCATAGCGCACTTCGCGCCCGCTGTACCCTTTCGCGGTGACATCACGCAGGGTGTAAAAATTGCCGAGCGACTTCGACATTTTCTGGTTGTCGACCAGCAGATGCGCGCAATGCAGCCAGTAGCAGACAAATTTTTTTCCGGTCACGCCTTCGCTTTGCGCAATTTCCGCTTCGTGATGTGGAAAAATATTGTCGACCCCGCCGCAGTGAATGTCGATCTGATCGCCCAGCAACTTTGTCGCCATCGCGCTGCACTCGATGTGCCAGCCGGGACGCCCACGCCCCCATGGCGAATCCCACCCAACGTCGCCATCCGCTTCGTCCCACGCTTTCCAAAGCGCAAAATCGCCAATGTTTTCCTTCTCGTACTCATCGCTGCGCACGCGTCCGGTTGGCCGCAGCTCTTCCAAATTCAGATGCGCCAGCTTCCCGTAATCGGGAAATTTGTTGATCCGAAAATAAACGGATTTGTCTTCGGCCTGATAGGCGAGACCACGTTTGATCAGTTCGGAAATCATCTCGATCATGCGCGCGAGGTAGCGCGGTTCGGTCGCGCCAGGATATTCATCAGCGCGTTTAATGCGCAAAGTTTTTAGATCTTCGAAAAATCCGCGCTTGAACGGTTCGGTGAAATCGTTAAGCGAAACTTTCGCTTCCCGCGCGCCGCGAATGGTTTTGTCATCAACATCGGTAATGTTCATTACCCGATGGATTTTGAAGCCGCGCGCTTCGAGATGCCGCTGCAATAGATCTTCGAAAATGTACGCCCGAAAATTTCCAATGTGCGCATGGCTGTAGACTGTTGGCCCGCAGGTGTAGATCGAGACGTTGGGTGGATCGCGCGGGGCGAACTCCTCCAGTTGCCGCGAGTAGGTGTTGAACAGCCGGATCATATTCGCATAACCCTCATCCCGAGCGAAGTCGACGGATCCCGAGGCGATACCTTAAAGCTTTCACAACGGGATCCCTCCACTTCGCTCGGGATGACGAACTCCATTACTCCATCTGAACAGTCGCCACCGCGATTGCGCTCATCCCTTCCCCGCGGCCGATCGCTCCCAACCCTTCATTCGTTGTCGCTTTGATGCTGATTGCGGCCGCTTTCACCCCGAGCGCGTCCGCGATTTTCTCCTCCATCCCGGAAATGTATGGCGAAATTTTTGGCGCTTCCGCCAATACCGTGGCGTCAACATTCACCAGCCGCGCATTTTTTTGTGCGGCGATCGTCGCGACGTGACGCAGGATTTCAATGCTGCTGATTCCGCGAATCGATTCGTCCGTGTTCGGAAAATGTTTTCCGATGTCGCCCGCTCCGAGCGCGCCAAGGATGGCGTCAGCGATGGCGTGGGAAAGAACATCGGCATCGGAATGTCCTTCAAGCCCACTTTTGTGTGCAATTTCGACGCCGCCAAGAATCAATTGTCGACCTTCGGTTAGGCGATGCACGTCATAGCCGATTCCGCATCGAATCATGAGAGAAATGACACATTACGACGGAGGACTGACGAAGGAGATCCGAATGACGAATGCCAATTTCTTTCATGCGCACCAGATTTCTGGGCTTCGTGCTTCGTCATTATTTCGTCATTCATGAACTTACAATTTCAGATCGATGACACCGTTAGAGGCTACGATGCTGTATTTGTCTTGCATATCTTTTCGCGGCCGCATGTCGACGCTGCCGCCGGCAGTCTCAACTAAAATCCAACCGGCCGCGACGTCCCACAAACTGATACCCTGCTCGATGTAGGCGTCGAATCGGCCGCACGCGACATAAGCCATGTCGAGCGCGGCACTGCCGAGCAGCCGGCATTTGCGCGCGCGATGCACCATCGTTTGCAGCAACGGAATCCCAGCTTCGATGGTGACCCCGGTTTTGGAAAGACCGACCGAAACGATCGCCTCCGCCAAATCGGCGCGCTCGCTCACCCGAAATTCGCGGTCGTTTAATTTTGGGGCCGCTCCTTTTTGCGCCGTCCAAAGTTCGTCGCGGATCGGATCGAAAATGACGCCGACAATAATCTCGGCCTGGCAGCGCAGCGCGATGGAGACGCAAAAATGCGGAATGCCGTAGTAATAATTTACCGTTCCATCGAGCGGATCGACCACCCATTGGAATTCGCTCGCTTGATCGCCGACGATTCCTTCTTCGCCGTAGAGTGCGTGCTGCGGAAATTCTTTGAGCAACAATTGCGTGATCAATTCCTGGGCGCGCACATCGATTTCGAGTTTGATATCGTGCTTGGTGGATTGATTCACCTGCATCGGTTTCTCGAAGTTTTGCCGCAGCATTTCGCCGGCGGCGCAAGCCGCTTTCACGGCGGCGTCGAGATAATGCCTCATGAGAGATTAGCTCGCACAAACATGAGGAAGTGCACCAGGAAAACAGCATTAAATGACGAATCACGAATGACAAATGACGAATGACGAAGGAAGGACAAAGTCCGAATGATGAAAGAGATTCTGGTCTCGGCGTTTCATAAAGACGCGTCGCATTGAACGGTGAGCGTTGCATGCCCAGCGCGGCGTCTCTCCTCTCTCTTCCTATGGGAGAGACGGACGCAAAGCGCCAGTGAGGGCAGTGCAGGGGCGAGCTCAGCAAGTCCGCCCGCGTCGCAGATCTCCGCCCTCCATGGTGAGGCGTTATAAAAAAACCGGGAGGAGAAATTAAATTCTCCTCCCGGGTTAACGTTTGGGTTTTGGCTCCGAAAAAGTTTCAGAGCCGTGAAGCGCACTAATGCGTTAGTGCTTCTTTTTCTTCGCTGATTTTTTCTTGGCCGCTTTCTTTCTTTTTGCTGGCATCGACTATTCCCCCCTTTCAATCCGCAATCGCGGTGGGTCTGTGAAGGGTTTGAGAAACTTCACTTAGGAGTTCATTCATCCTCAGAATTTTTTTGTCAAAACTTTTTTCGCGTTTCTGCAAATTATTTTCACGAGTTCGCGCGCGATAATTTTTTTGGAAGTACGCGAAATTGTTTCGCTTTCGCCGCCGCGCGAAAAAATCGTGACCGCATTTTCATCACTTTCCATCCCGATGTCGGGATCGCTCAAATCATTCGCCACCATCATGTCGCAATTCTTTGTAGCAAGTTTCGCGCGAGCATGTTCTTCCACGTCATTTGTTTCCGCGGCGAAACCAACCGCGAAAAAATTTCGGGATGGCGGAAGCGATTTCAAAATGTCGCGCGCCGGAATTAGTTCGAGCGAAAATTTCTCATCGCGTTTTTTGATTTTCTGTTCGGCAACATGCGCCGGTTTGTAATCCGAGACTGCGGCGCACATCACCAGCACGTCGCAATCGTGCACCGCTTCATGGACCGCAGCGTGCATTTCATCAGCCGTGATCACGTTCACCAATTTTGCACCGGCGGGCGGCGCAAGATTTACCGGGCCGGAAATGAGAACGACTTCGTGATTCGCTTCGATCGCGGCCGACGCAATGGCATACCCCATTTTTCCGGAAGAACGATTGCTCAGGAAACGAACCGGATCGATCGGCTCCCGCGTCGGTCCGGCGGTGACGACGAGCTTCACGCGATCAATCGATCGTGCCGGTGCAGGAAAAATTCGGCGCGGAAAGCGATGTCTTCCACTTTCCAAAGACGGCCGAGGCCTTCGTACCCGCAGGCGAGCATGCCTGCTTCCGGACCGATGAATTCCACCCCGCGCGATTTCAATTTCTCCACATTCTCCTGTGTGGCACCGTTTTCCCACATTTTGCCGTTCATCGCCGGCGCGATTAGAATGGGTGCGCGCGTCGCCAGCGCGATGGCAGTAAGGGGGTGATTCGCCAGACCGTGGGCGAGTTCCGCAATGACGTTTGCGGTCGCCGGCGCAATCAAAAGCAAATCGGCGTTATCGGCGAGCTCGATATGACCAGGCCGCCAATTTTCTTTCTCGTCGAAAAAACTGGTCATCACCGGATTTTTCGAAAGCGTTTGCAGCGTCAACGGGGTGATGAATTCGGTTGCGTCATTTGTCATCACGACAAAGACATTGTGATTTTGTTTCACCAGCAAACTGGCCAGCTCGGCTGATTTGTAGGCGGCGATCGAACCGGTCACGCCGAGCACGATCGATTTTTGATCCATTCGACTCCGCTTCGCTACGCTCAGGAGACGTTTGCTGGTTTTCGATTTTGGATTGACTGCCATGGAAAGGAAAATATCTCGTCATCCCGAGCGAAGTCGAGGGATCCCGAGGAGGTTACCTTCAAGTTTTCGGGACGGGATCCTTCGACTTCGCTCAGAACGACGATCACGGGCACGGGTGACAGTTCGTTTCATTGCAAAATCAATCTGCGGCTCAGGATGCGCTCCGCTCCCATGATCTGGCGGAATTTCTGCAAATCTTCCTCCATCGATTTGCTGATAATGGTGTAGCGGTAATCGCGCCAATGCTTCATTTCGCGCGCGGCCGTTTTCAAACGTGCCTCGATTTGCTGCGCCGTTTCGGTGCGGCGTTTCGTTAGACGGCGCCGCAATTCTTCAAGGTTTGGCGGCATGATGAAAACATCAGTCAAGGCGTCTCGCACAAAAGGATCGCCGCAGTTGCGAATGCCGGCCGCGCCCTGGGTATCGATGTCGATCAAAACATCCACTCCCTTTTTCAAATTATCGATCAAAGGTTGTCGCAGGGTACCGTAGTAATGCTCGTGCACTTTGGCGTGCTCGAGAAACTCGCCCGCTTTCACTCGTGCCAAAAAATCATCTCTGGAAAGAAAGCGGTAATCTTCGCCGTCGACCTCCCCCGAGCGTGGCGGACGAGTGGTGCAGGAAACGGAGTAGACGAAATCGGGTGTTTGCCGAAGGGCGTCGCACAACGTCGTCTTACCGGCGCCCGATGGCGCGGAGACGACAAATAAAATTCCGTAGCGCGAGAATTTGTTACTCAAGATTTTGCACCTGCTCACGAATTTTCTCCAGCTCAGTCTTGCACCCCACCACCCGCTGCGCGATGTCGGCGTCATTCGCCTTTGCCCCCAGGGTGTTGAGCTCGCGAAAAATTTCCTGAACGATGAATTCGAGCGCGCGCCCGACCGGCTCTTCTTTGCGCAAATGATGGGCAAATTGCGCGAGGTGACTTTCCAGTCGAGTCAGTTCTTCCGAAATGTCAGAACGGTCGGCAAAAAGGAAAATTTCCTTGGCCAGCCGCTCGTCATTCTTGTCGATCGGCAAACCGGTCTTCTCAATTCGTTCAGTCAAGGCCGCCCGGAATTTTTTAACAACGGCGGGATGAAGCGCGCGAATTTCTTTCAGCAATCGTCGAATGGCCTTCAGGCGACGGATCAAGTCATTCGCCAGATGCCTGCCTTCGCGCTCCCGCATTTTAATCAGATCGTTAAGAGCGGATTGGAGGGCGCGTTCCACCGCGGGCCAGGCGCGTCCGGCCTCAATTGCTTCCTCCGGGGGTCGCATCACGCCGGGCGCCTGCAAAATAGTATCGATCGTGATTTGACCCGGTGCGCCCAGTTTTTTTTGCAATGCGCGCATGGCGTCATGATAAGAACGCGCCAGCCCAACATCGAGAGCGAGACGCCGCGTTCCATCCGCGCTGGCATGATGCGCGACCAGCACATTGGTGCGGCCACGGGAAATGCGCGCGTTTATCGCCTGACGAATTCGCGCTTCCAGCTCGGTGAGATCGCGCGGGAGATTAATCGCAATCTCACTCTGTTTACGATTCACCGTGCTCAGTTCCACGCTCAGCTTTATCCCTTCGCAATCGGCTTCGCCGCGGCCGTAGCCAGTCATGCTGCGCATGATTTATTTTCTCGTCATTCCGGGCGAAGTCGAGCCACAACGCGGCGTTCATCCCTCTTCCCGTTATCCCGAGCGTGAGTCGAGGATCCCGTTGAAGTTATCTTTCAGGTTTCGCGACGGGATCCCTCGACTGCGCTCGGGATGACGGGAAAAGATGCTTCGCCGCGGTCGCGACATCTTTATCGCCGCGACCGGAGCAATTCATCACGATGATTTTGTCGGCGGACATTTTTGGCGCGACCTTCGCAATGTGCGCCACGGCATGCGCAGTTTCGAGTGCGGGAATGATGCCTTCTGTTTCCGATAACAATTTGAAACCAGCGAGCGCTTCGTCGTCGGTCGCAAAATCGTACTCCACGCGACCGATCTCGCGCAGATAACTGTGTTCGGGACCGACCGCGGCGTAATCGAGCCCCGCGGAAACCGAATGAGTCAGCTGGATCTGACCATCCTCGTCCGCCAGCAAGAATGTTTTTGTTCCTTGAAGAACCCCCAGTCTTCCTCCTTGAAATCGCGCCGCATGTTTTCCGGATCGAATTCCTTCGCCCCCGGCTTCGACTCCAACCATGCGCACGCTCGCATCGCTAAGGAAAGGATGGAACAAACCGATGGCGTTGCTGCCGCCACCGACGCAGGCGACGAGCAAATCGGGCCAACGTTGCTCGCGCTCGAGAATTTGCTGTCGTGTTTCCTCGCCGATGACCCGCTGAAAATCGCGCACCATCATCGGATAAGGGTGAGAACCGAGGGCACTGCCTAATATATAATGGGTTGTGCGAACATTGGTGACCCAATCGCGCATCGCTTCGCTGATTGCTTCCTTGAGAGTAGCCTGGCCCGCGGTAACGGTAACGACTTCCGCGCCGAGAAATTTCATGCGCGCGACGTTGAGCGCCTGGCGTTCCATGTCCACCGCGCCCATGTAAATCACGCATTCGCAACCGAAGCGCGCAGCCACTGTCGCCGTAGCGACGCCATGCTGGCCAGCGCCGGTCTCAGCGATGATACGTTTTTTGCCCATTCGTTGCGCGAGCAAGATCTGACCGAGCGCGTTATTCATTTTGTGCGCGCCGGTGTGCAGCAAGTCTTCCCGCTTTAAATAAATTTTCGCGCCGCCTAGTTTTTTGGTCAGTCGCTCGGCGAAATAAAGCGGCGTGGGCCGGCCGGCGAAATCGCGAAGCAATTGCGCGAGCTGATTTTGAAACTGCGCATCGCTTTTCGCCCGCTCGTATTCGACGGCCAGTTCGTGCAATGCTGTCATTAAAGTTTCCGGGACGAACATTCCGCCGTAGACGCCGAAGTGGCCGTGCCCATCGGGCAGCGTTTCAATCATTGGCATAAGAATGCTTTGGCAGACAAAACGTCGAACGTCCAATCAAGCAAGAAGAGCGTTGATGGCGCGACGATGGGGCGAGGGAATGGGGATCGTGTCGAGCGCATTTGTCAGAAACCAGCGCTGACTGCGGCTGTCGATCTCGTGCGTGGCCTGTCGGAAAACGTGCAGCGTCACCCGATGGTGCGTGAACGGAAACGCCGAGACATAAACTGGGCGCCGCAAACTTGACGGCTTTAAGCCGTCAAGTTTGAGTGGCGGTAAAATCCACATTCCACGCCAGCGCTGGCGACATTGCTCGAGCAGAACCGCGCCGGCTTTCGTAGACAAGCGATGTGATTCAGTGAGCGGAACAATGGCGGCGCGTTTTCGTTTTCTCGGAAGCGCTACTGGATCGCGGGCACAGCAGAATTTTTTCACTGGACAAATCTCGCATCGCGGACGGTGGGCGGTGCAAATAAGCGCGCCGAGATCCATCATTGCATTTTGGAAATCGCGACCGCCTTTTGGAGGAACCAGTTTTGCCGAAAGTTCCCACAATTTTTGTCGGCCGGAGGTGGAATCGATTGGCGCGCGAACATTGAAAAGGCGGGTGAGAACGCGAGCGGTGTTAGCTTCGACGATGGGCAGGGATTGATCGAAAGCGAATACGCCAATTGCATTGGCAGTATAACGGCCGATACCTGGCAGCGATTTCAACTCATCGGGATCACGCGAAAGCTTCCCGTCGAATTTTTTGACCATAATTTTGGTACAGCGATAAAGATTGCGCGCCCGCGCATAATAGCCGAGGCCCTGCCAGGCGTGCAGAACTTCCGATTCAGTCGCAGAGGCAAGTGAACGGACAGTGGGGAAGCGGCGAAGCCATCTATTATAGTAAGGGACGACGGTGGCCACTTGGGTTTGCTGGAGCATGATTTCGGAGACCAGAATGGCGTAGGGATCGCGAGTGCGGCGCCAGGGCAGATCGCGTTTACTTTTGCGGAACCAGGTTGAAAGGGCGCGGCGAAAGGATGAGCTGATAGAGTTAACTTTCGACGCTCAAGACCGAACGTCCAACGCACTAAGTCGGAAAAGTTCGACGTTCGATGTTCGACGTTCGATGTTTGGTGTTTGCTGAGCATGAACAGCTACACTCATCCGGTTACCGCCGAACAGGCCGAGAAACTCCAGGCCCTGCTCCGCGAGCGTGGATTTACCTTCTCGCCAAAGCCGTACACGATTTTTTTTGCGCAGAAGGAAAAGCTAAGCGTGGCGGTTTATGAGAAAGGTCCAAAGATTTTGCTGCAGGGCCGCGGGGTCGAGGATTTCGTAAAGTTTTTGCTCGAACCGGAAATTTTCGGCGAAGCCCGCCTCGGCTACGAAGAAGTGCATTCGCCGGAAATGTTTGAGCCACATTTTGGCGTGGACGAAAGTGGGAAAGGCGATTTTTTCGGACCGCTGGTGATCGCGGGTGTCTTTGTCGATCGCAAAACTGCGCGCGAACTGCTCGATCTTGGGGTGCAGGACAGTAAGCGGATCGGATCGGACGCAAGGATTCATGCGTTGGCAAAAGAAATCCGGCGGATCGGGTGCGAGGGAACCGACGTCGTTGCAATCGGGCCGGCGCGTTACAACGAGCTGTATAAGAAATTCGGCAATCTCAACAGCCTTTTGGGCTGGGGGCACGCCCGCGTCATCGAGAATCTGCTGGCGCGAAAACCCGACTGCCCCAGATCGCTCTCGGATAAATTTGCCGATGCACGGGTGATCGAAAATGGACTGTTACGCCGTGGCCAGAGAATTCGGATCGAGCAGCGCCCGCGCGCCGAATCTGACATCGCGGTGGCGGCAGCATCGATCCTGGCGCGTGAAGCATTTATCGATTGGCTGGAGCGAAAAGGGAAGGAGCTTGGGGTGAAGCTTGGTCGTGGCGTCTCAGCCGAGATCAAAAGCACCGCAGCCACGATCGTCGAAAAGCATGGGCCGCACATGCTTTCCCAAATCGGAAAAGTTCATTTCCGCACCGCACATGAGGTAGCGCCGGACGCGTTTCCTGCGCCGCCGCCGAAGCGAGCCTGGGTGCGCTAACTACCAGCGCCAACGCTGGAAAGGCAGGGTTCCTGCTTTGCAACGAGCAATTTCCTGTGTTTTCTGTGGAAACTCGCGTCCTGATTTTGAATCCAGATCCAGTCTTCGAAGATCGGTTACTCTCGATTTTCGATCTCTCGGATGAGACCGAAACGCGCATTGTTCGAAGTGTTTCGGAAGCGGTCGCGATATTGATCGCGGAGAGTTTTGATGGCTTCATCATCGAAGGAGAACCGGAATCTGCGGTCGAAACTGCCACCGTGGCTCGACAACATTTTCCGTCATTGAAGCTTCTATGCGTGCCCTGGCAGCGTCCATCGGCAGATTCAATCCGCACTGCTCAACAACAGCACATCCCGCTGGCGAACGGCGCCGCGTCCACCAAGCAATTGCGCGGCGAGGTGCGGCGTTTTCTGAATGGTCTCGATAGTCATTCGGGCGCATCGGCCGAAGGGATCGACCCGTGTCACTCATTGATTGGAAATTTGAACCAGTTTTCGGCGGCCGAAGTGCTGCAAATGACGTGCATGGGGCAACGCAGCGGACGCTTTACCTTTAAGTCGGGACGGGGCAACAGCGAAATCTACCTGCATCAGGGGGAGGTTCGGCACGCCACTTACGGAACGCTGGAAGGCGAAGGAGCGCTGGCGGAGATTTTCCGCTGGCGGCAGGGCCGTTTTTATTTTGAAGAGGGGATCATCAGCCAGGAGCAATCGGTCGACCGGCCATTAGCCCATCTGCTGCTCGATAATTTGCAAAAATTCGATGAAACCCTCGAATTAGCCACCGTCACGCCCATGCAATGAAAGATAAACAAATCGAAACCAAACTGCGTCTGATTTCGCTTCAACTCGAGAGCTGGAAAAAATTGCACGATCTCATCACCTATGGCTTGGACAAGGCAAAGCCAATCATTTCCGTGGAACAGGAACGGCAATGTACCCAAGTGCGAGCGAATTTGCTGCAAGAGACCGAACATGTCCTTCGCGAACTGAATTTGTTAAGCGACTTATCAGGCCGGGCCATGAACGTGCTGAACCGCGGGTCTTCTCTGCGCGCCGTGCGCGAACTTTCAAATGACGATGCCCGCCGCCTGGAATTGGAATGGAACGGGGTTTTCACCAAACTGGGTGTGGCGCAGGGACAGCTGAAATCGCGGCGGAAGGCCTTTGCCGAACTGACCCCATTCACCTGTTTCATGAATCGGCTGCGGCGCCGACCGGCAATGGCATAACTTTTCCAAGAAGAATATGCTCCTATTTTTCCGGCGCCCTTTGGCGAGGGGAATAAAAGTCGTAAATTTTCGGCTTCGCCCACGCAAATTCAAGCGCCAGCGCGATTTATTTGTGGTATATTAAGGTATGGCGAAGTTAACCAAACGGGACATTGTGGTGGCGATCAGCAATCAGACGGGCATGGTCCAGCACCAGGTTTTCGATGTCGTCCAGCGCACGCTGGACCACATTACGGATAGCCTTGCTAATAACGTGGCGGTGGAGTTGCGAAATTTCGGGGTCTTTCAACCGCGCTTGACCAAACCGCGCGTTGGCCGAAACCCGAACGAGCCGGGGAGCAGCTTCGTTATTCCGGCACGAGCGACGGTGAAATTCAAGCCGGGGAAAATCATGCGTCAGCGGGTGGAGAAGTTATCACGCGAATTAAAGGACGCTTCGGAGCGCAAAGCCGCGACCAACGCTCCATCCACTCCTGCTTAATCGGGCTATCGTTGTTCGACGCCGCTGTTGCCGAGCAGTCGCTGGATCACTTCCTCCAGCCGCTCGAAGTTGATCGGCTTGGTTAAGTGTTCGGAGAAGCCGGCGGCATGGGCGCGGTTGACGTCGTGTTCCATTCCAAAGCCGCTTAGAGCAATGCCGGGCACGCCCCGACCACGCATTTCCTGCATTAATTCGTAGCCGCTTCGGTCGGGCAAACCGATGTCGCTGATCAAGAGGTCGAAATTTTCCTGCCGAGCTTTCTCAGCCGCCTGATCGGCGGTGTAGGCAATGGTGATATCATAACCGCGCCGTTCCAGAATCATTTTCAGACCAGTACAGGTATCCTCATGGTCGTCCACCACGAGCAAGCGCGGCGGGCGGCCGGGCAGCTTTCGCCTCGAGACCGGTTCGGCGCCATTTGGGGGCGACTCGCCATCATGCGCCGCGGGCTCGGCGATTGTTCCGAGACGAACGCTGAAGGTAGCGCCGCGGTTCGGGCCGGGACTGGCGGCAGAAATGATTCCGCCGTGGGCAAGGACCATAGCCTTCGAAATGGCGAGGCCAAGCCCCAAACCGCCGAATTTCCGGGTGATGGAGCTTTGGCCCTGCTCAAAGGCGGTGAAAATTTTCGAGACCTTGTCCGCCTCAATCCCAATGCCGGTGTCGCTAACATCGATTTCGATTTGTCCAGGCTGCGGGTTTGAGGTGACAAGGGATATTCGTCCGCCCCCGTCGGTAAACTTGAC
>Ga0209577_10004511_pt1 | contig 13097 bp, 8 predicted proteins | sample GraSoiAngelo_109_FD_185874 | JGI IMG/M metagenome (GOLD analysis project Ga0209577, IMG submission 185874) | Grasslands soil microbial communities from the Angelo Coastal Reserve, California, USA - 14_0903_12_20cm (SPAdes) (version 2) | ecosystem: Environmental > Terrestrial > Soil > Grasslands ... | reverse complement strand
GAACCCGTATCACCGCCTTGGCGATCACGATCTCTTCATCGGTGCGCATGACATGAACGGTAACCGGGCTGCCTTCACTTGAGATGATGGCCTCACTACCGTCGTTGCGATCCTTGTCGAGATGGATGCCCAGAAAGTCCAGCCCATCACAGATGCCGGCGCGCACCTCCGGAGCGTTTTCGCCGATCCCGCCGCTAAAGACGAGTGTATCGAGGCCGCCGAGCCCGGCCGCGAAGCTGCCGATCCATTTCTTCGCCTGGTAGCAGAAGAGGTCGACCGCGTCGGCGGCGCGAAGATCGCTGGCGCGGCGGGCAAGCAGATCGCGCATGTCCGAGGCGGTTTCCGAAATGCCGAGCAGCCCCGAATGACGATTGACCATGTCGTGAAATTGCTCGGCGCTCATGTGTTCGGTGCGCGCGAGGTACCAGACGAGGCCGGGATCGATGTCTCCCGAGCGCGTGCTCATGGGCAGCCCGGCTGTCGGCGTGAAAGCCATGGTGGTGTCGATGCTGTGACCGTCACGCACGGCGGCCAGGCTAGCGCCGTTGCCCAGATGAGCAAGAATCACGCGGCCGCGCGCTGCCCGAGCGCCGGCAACCCTGGCCAGCTCCTCCATAAGGAAGGAGTACGATAAACCGTGAAAGCCGTAACGCCGCACGCCCATGGCGTGGTAGCGCCGGGGGATCGCGAGCAAGCTGGCCACGCGCGGCAGGCTGCCGTGAAAGGCGGTATCGAAGCAAGCGATTTGCGGGAGATGGGGATGGTGCCGGCCGAAGGCTTCGATCAGCTCGATTTCGGCGGGCATGTGTTCCGGATCGTAAGGGCTGATACGGCGTAATTCTTCCAGCAGCTCCGGCCTGACGAGCTCCGGCGCGCTGTAATGTGGTCCTCCGTGAACTATCCGATGACCGACCGCCGCGAGGGCATTCAAGCCCGCACGCTGCTCCAGCCAGTTCATCAGTTCCGTTGTCGCCGCCGTTTGGGTGGGAGCATGGACTTGGCGGCTTTCGCGCGGTTTGTCACTGCCGCTCACGCTGAGCTCAGCGTTTGCGAGCCCGATGCGGTCGATCTTGCCGGCCAGCAAGCGTTCGGGCGGTTGCCCGTCGTCGAACAGGCCAAATTTGATGCTCGACGAGCCGCCGTTGATCGTGAGAATATGCTTGGCCATGTCCGCCGCCAGCAGCCTTGAGCTTCAAATAGCTGACGCACGGCCTATTCCACCTCGGCGACCATCGCCTCGGTGATATTGGCGTCGCAGTAAACGTTCTGCACGTCGTCGTGGTCGTCGAGCGTTTCCATCAGGCGAATGACCTTTTTGCCGACGTCAACATCCACCTCGCGCGGGACCTTGGGTACCTGGCTGATCTCGGCGACCGTGGGGGTCAGCTTGTTTTTCTGCAGCGCTTCCTTCACCTGGTTAAAGGCTGCTGGGTCGCAGGTGACCTCAAAGGTGGTGCCAACCCGTTTCAGGTCTTCGGCGCCGGCATCGAGCACGATGCTCATGAGGCCGTCCTCGTCGGTCGTGTCCGCATTGATGCTGAAACTGCCCTTGCGCTCGAAGAGGAAGGCGACGTTGCCGGCGCTTCCCATTTTGCCGCCGCTGCGTTCAAAGATTTTGCGGATTTCGCCGCTGGTCCGGTTGCGGTTGTCGGTGAGCACATCCACGAGAAAGGCCACGCCGCCGGGGCCGTAGCCCTCGTAGGTGATCTCCTCAAACACCAGTCCTTCCATTTCGCCGGTACCGCGCTTGACGGCGCGCTCGATGTTGTCCTTGGGCATGCTGACTTCGCGCGCCTTGTCGATGGCGTAGCGCAGCTTGAGGTTGGTCTCGGGGTCGCCGCCGCCGTGGCGCGCGGCAATGATGATCGCCCGGCTCAGCTTGCTGAATAGCTTGCCGCGCTTGGCGTCGATGGCCCCTTTCTTGTGCTTGATCGTCGCCCAGTGGGAATGTCCGGACATGGTTCCTCCCGGTTGTCAGAATTTGGAGATCAGGAATCCGCAGTCTGAAAGACCATGCTCCTCTTTTCTTGAATCATTGATTCCTGACTCCTCATCCCTAGTTCGGATGTTGTTTCTCAGCCTCTAAAAGTTTCAGCTTATGTTGCACTTCCTTGCGATGCTCGTCGATCTTGTGGCGCTCGCCTGCTTCATATAATAGCAAAGCTTTTTGCCAGGCGGTACGGGCGTGCGCCGGTTCTTCGAGTCGAAGGTAGACCTCGCCCAGGTGGTCCCAGACGGTGGGATCGTCCGCGCCGCCTTTAAGCGCCGCCGCGCGCTCCAGCCAGCGGCGCGCCTCCATCACCTGTCCGCGGCGGAACAGCACCCAGCCCAAACTATCCAGATAGGCCGCATTTTCGCCGGTTTCTTCTGCCTCCACAAGACGCGCGGAGCGGCTTTGTTCCCGGGTCAGATCGATGGCTTTGCGAATGAGCCGTTCCGCTTCTTCAAGGTTTTTGCCCTGGTCGGCCCAGAGGTAGCCGAGGTTGTTATTGGCCAGGGCATCGCTCGAATCGGCTTTCAAGATGAGCTGAAGCTGCTCCTCGGCATTGGGCCGGTCGGAGGCATCGGTGTAAAGCTCGTAGAGCCGCAGGCGAATGTCCCGTATTTCCGCGGGTTGCCGGTATTCCTTGAGCAGGGCCGACGCCTCAACTATCGCCTGGCTGGTTCGCCCGGCACGGCCGAGGACCGCGAGCCGGAGGAGACGAAACATGAGACGCGTCTCGTCGGTGGCGGCTTCGACCCCCCTGTCCGCCTCGGTCAGTGCCTCATCCAACTTGCCGAGCAGCACGAGTGCGCGCGGCAAGCGCTCGTGGAAGAGGAGGTGGTTGGCTGTCTTGGCCCGGCGCAGGCCCAGCCGGCAGACCTCGACCACCGCGTCGTACTTATGCGCTTGCCACAGGGTTTGCAGCAAGCCGCCGTAGAGAGCCGGCTCACGCGCAGGGTCGTCGTTTTGTTCTATGCAGCGGCGGAAAAAAAACTCCGCCTGCGGCAACTGGTGCGCGCGCTGGGCCAGGATCGCCAGGAAGTACTGAGTCTGATGGTCCAGCGAGCGTCCCTGTTCGACGGCTTCCTGGCCGACGGGCAAGAGAGCCCTGGCCAGCTCGGCGTCTTCGCGCAGCGCCAGGAGCATGGCCCTGGTCTTGGCCGCCGTCTGGGGATCGACTTCCGCGCGCTTGCCCATTCTGGGCGTGGACCTGGCGATTGCGTCGTCGACGAGGACAAGCGCCGTTTCCAGGCCTCGGCCCGCCGGCTGATGCTGGTACACATGAAACAGGCCGCGGTAAATCTCGGCAGTCGGTGATTCTTCCGCCATGGCCTGGTAGACTTCTCTTGCTTCCACCCATTTGCCGGCCACGGCGTATTGCCGCGCCAGCAAAAGGCGGAGAGCCACGTTCTTGGAATCGAGGTCGCTGAATGCCTTGAGGGAGGACACAATCTCGGCCTCGCGGTGCAGCTGCCTGAGGAGGCTGATGCGAAATTCGTAAACGTCCGCGCCGGTAGGCTGCGTTTTCAGAAAGGCATCGAGGGAGCCCAGGGCTTTTTCCGGTCGGCCCTGGGCGGCATGGACCCTGGCCAGGTGATAGTAGAGCCTGCGGCCGAGCTGTGGATACTTCTTCTGGGCTTCGGCGAACAAGGTCAAACCGCGATCGTATTGCCTGGCCTCGATGCAGAGCTTGATCATGCGCTCGAGCGTGCTTGCCGCCTGCTGCTGGATCTCGGCCTGGCTCAGGCTGTCCAGCTCCACCGGGGCCTGGGCGCTTTCGAGTCCCTTGACCACAAGGGCGAACGCAGCAAGGGCCTGGTCAAACTGCTGCAGCTCCTCGCACACCGATCCCAGATCGTAATGAAGCCGGAGGCGTAGATCGAACCGGTCGCCCACACCGTCGCAATCGAGGGCGCGCATGAGGGCGGTCCGCGCCTCCTTGAGATTGCCACTGTTCTTGAGCTGCCGCGCGTAAGCGTTCCACGTGGCGTAGTCGCCCGGATCGAGATCGAGGGCGTTCTTGCAAGCCTCTAGCGCGTCGCTCCTGCGCCCCAGCGCCAGGTAGAGCGGAAACAGTGCCCTGGGGATTGCCGCGGACTCCGCGTCGAGAGTCAGGGCGTCTTCCAGAAGATGGGTCGCCTCCACGAGACGGTCTTGTTTCTGGCGCAGCATGCCGAGACCGTAGAGCGTAAGGGCTTTGCGGTGATTCAACTCCTGCCGCGTCAGCGGCCGCCCGGGCACGAGGATCCTGGGCTGATCACTTATGTCCGAAGTCTGCGCGGGCAATTCCATCCCGAAGACTGTGACAGACCCCAAAAGTGCCAGGCAGAAGCGCATGAAAATCTGCATTTTCCCGATCGCCTCCGGACCGAGGAACATCGGCAGCGGATTCTACACCGAAAGGATGGAACTTGCCAAGACGCAGTGAAGAGGTAGAAAGGGGTCAAAAGGTCAGAACTCGAACCCCAAAAGCCGGATACCAAGCATTGAATGTCGAAGGAAATGAGTAAATGCATTTCCTTCGCCATTCAATTGTACCGATTGGTGCAGCGCGGCGCAAAAGCAGCTCAACGCGCGGCGAGTTTGATCGGCAAGCACCTGCGCGCTTGCGCGGGCACCGTCTCAGCGTGGCTTCGGACGGCTGCTGGGACGCTCGGCGGGAACGTCTTCTTCTTCATCGTCATCATGGAGGAGGGCACGGAACGGCGAACGCGGGTCTTCTTCCCAACGCGTGTCGTGAGCCATGGCGCTTACCAGCTCGACAAAGAGCGGTCCGCGCGACTTGGGAATCAGGTGCTCGAGGCTGGCGCGAAGCGTTTCCAGGTCGTGATGATCGTCCTCAACCACGCCCAGCCGGCGCAGCACCCGCAACGAGGGCGCATCCAGAGGAATGGCATGGCCGCCGAGGGATTGCTGGATCACCCACGACACGGCGTAATCATTGGCCGCCTGAAAGCGGCTAAGCTGCTTGGCCGCTTGCTTGAGTCCTTTTTTATGAAGCGGCTCGAGATCGAAGGAGAACGTCGTTTCAAAGACTTCCTGGAGGAAGCTGATGAGGCGGTTCGCCCGGTTCTCGGCGTCTGGGATGTCGGCGAGGGCTTCTTCCACCTCGCGCGCCGAGCTGACGCGGACTTCATTCCAGTCGAAAAAATGCTCCTGGAGAACCTGAAAGGCCCGGTCTGCTTGCTCGCGGGTGGCGCCCTCCCGGCAAATGGCATAGAGGAATTGTTCGAACACCGGCCGTGGTTCCGGTTCGCGCGGGTCGTAGCGCTTCTTGAGCGTCGTGAACATCTGGGCGATCACGCGGTGTTTGTTGACCGTAGTTGGCATAAGCGTCTTCATCACTCCTTTCAACGTCCTTGGTGCTCGGTCCCTGGTGCTTAGCATTTACCAAGCGCCTGGGACCAGGCACCAAGAACTAAGAACGTTAGGAATCCGGCGATTCCTCCTCCGCCGCTCCGTCAGCGGGCCCCGCCTTGGCAGGCGAGGTGGATTGGGCGAGGGCTTCATTGATCAGGCGACTTACTTCGATGCTGTTCTTCACTCCTTGATCGACCACAAACCGGATCGTGGGTGTAAACCGCGTTTGCAAGCGCTTGGCCAGCTTCGACTGAATGTAGCCGGCGGAGTGACGCAGACCGTGCATGCACAGATCTTGCTCCTTGACAGCGCCCATGATCGACACATAGACCTTGGCGTGCTGCAAGTCGGCCGAAACCTCGGCACGTATGACGGTCACTCCCTTGATGCGCGGGTCGCGCAACTCAAAGAGAATGGTCTCGCTGGCCACCTCACGAATTATCTCGGCCACCCGGGCCAGACGATGGGTCTTCATCTTTGTTGTCCCGCTTCAGATTTCCATCTCGTGATCGATAAACTCAGCCACAGGATGGGATCGCAACGCCTGCACGATCTCGGCGAAGGTCGTGCGGATAGGCTGCGCTTCGTTACTCACCATCGCCATGGCGAGCACGGCAAGCTGGCGATGGTCCTGTGCCTCGATCTCGGCCACCGAGACATTGAACCTGTTCCGCAACCGGTCCTTGATGCTGCGCACCACCTGGCGCTTGTCCTTCAGGCTTCGCGACTCACGAATTAAGAGGCGGATACGGAGTGATCCGACAATCATTATGCGAAGTCCTTAGCCGGTGGTCCCCAGTCCGTAGCAACTTGCCACGGGCTACTCGCCACTGACTACTGACTCTTTTGGTTTCGAACGCGGCTATAACTTCAACTCCTGCCAGCCTACTCGGGCTTGCGCTGTGGCTAATCCGACAGGGTGCGCTGCACCTGCTCGATGCGGTACGCCTCAATGACATCGTCCACCTTGATATCGTCGTAGCCGGCGATTTTCAGACCGCATTCGAAGCCCTTGCTGACATCGCGGACGTCGTCCTTGAAGCGCTTGAGCGACTCGAGGCCGGCAGTTCGGTCCGGCGGCGGATAGACAATGATGCCCTGGCGAATGACGCGGATCTTGGCCGACCGTTCGATGGTCCCTTCGGTCACATGACAGCCGGCGATGGTGCCGACGCGGCTGATCTTGAAGGTTTCGCGGACCACGGCGCGGCCGAGGAAAACGACGCGTTGCTCGGGCTTGAGCTTGCCTTCCAGTGCGGCTTTAACGTCGGCGGTCAAGTTGTAGATGATGTTGTACTCGCGGATCTGAATGCCCTTTTCCTCTGCCAGGGCCTTGGCCCGTTCATCCGGCACGACATTGAAGCCGACGATGATGGTGTCGCGCGGCGAGGTCAGGGCAAGCTGAACGTCGCTCTCCGTGATGCCGCCGATGGCCGCGTGCAGCACGCGGACGCGCACCTCGGCGTGCTGGAGCTTTTCCAGTTCTTTGCGGATCGCTTCAATGGAGCCGCGGAAGTCGGCCTTGAGGATGACCTTGAGCTCGACAATTTTGTTTTCGCTCAAGTTTTCCAGACTGATCGGCTGGCGGCGGACCAGCGAGGCTTCCAGCTGCTCTTCTTTGCGATGCACGGCGACTCCGCGCGCGACTGCCAGGTCGGGCGCGGCCATGAACGGGTCGTCTGCGTTGGGCACGCTGTCCAGCCCGGTGATGCGCACCGGCACGCTCGGCCCTGCCTCGCCAATGGATTGTCCCATGTCATCGTACATGGCACGCACTCGTCCGTAATTGGCGCCGCACAGAATGACGTCGCCCTTCCGCAGCGTCCCGTCACGGACCAGCAAGGTGGCGCGAACGCCTTCGCCCTCGCTGAGCATCGCCTCCAAACAAACCCCCTGACCCGGCTTGCTGGGGTTGGCCTTCAGTTCCTTGACTTCGGCCAGAATTGCCAGGTTGTCAAGCAACAGGTCAATGCCCTTGCCCTTGGTGGCGCTGGTCTCGACGAAAGGAATGTCGCCACCCATGTTGTCGGGCAACAGCCCGAGGGTGTAAAGCTGCCGGCGGGTCTTCTCCACATTGGCGTTTGGCACGTCGACCTTGTTAATGGCGATGACAATCGATACGCCTGCCGCCTTGGCGTGGTTGATAGCTTCCTCGGTCTGCGGCATCACGCCGTCGTCCGCCGCCACGACGATGACGGCGATATCGGTCACCTGGGCGCCGCGCGCGCGCATCTTGGTGAAGGCCTCGTGACCGGGAGTGTCGAGGAAGGTGATGTAATGACCGTTGTGCTCGACCCGCCAGGCGCGGATGACCTGGGTAATGCCGCCCGCTTCGGTCGCGGCGATGTTGCTCTGGCGAATCTTGTCCAGCAGCGTCGTCTTGCCGTGATCCACGTGTCCCATGATGGTCACGATGGGAGCGCGCGGCACGAGATCTTCCGGGTTGTCCGGTTTGTGGATTTCGGCCAATAACGTTTCCTCGTTGTCCTGCGGCCGCTTGATTTCCAGCTCGCAACCGACCTCAAGGGCCAGGGTTTCAGCGATATCCGGTTCGAGCATCGAGTTGATGTTGACGTTGGTAAGGCCGTGGCCTGAAAGGCGCAACAGCAGATCCCCCGACTTCAATCCGATGGCCTCGGAGAGGGCGCGAACCGTAATTGGAATCTCGACCGGCACCTTGCCCTTGCGTGGCTGAGTAGGCGCCTGGGGGCGCTTGACCTTGTGAAGCCGGTGCTTGATATGCAGCGGACGGTCATCTTCGACCTGTTGCAACAGCAACCGGCCGCCTTTCAGAAGCTCATCCTGGCGGTCCTTGCGTTGCTTGGCGCGCTCGTTGCGCTGCGCGTGCCGCTTGTCACGGCCCGTGACCACGCCGGGGCGTTTGTCTTTCCCATCAACATCCTCGTCCTCGAGATCGATCGGGACGGGAACCGCGTCAACGGAGTTGGCCTTGCGCAGGATCTCATCCGGCTTGGCGCCTGGGCCCTTGAGCTTTTCTTGCATCTCGGCCGTCAGCTTCATCAAGGGCTTCTGCGCCAGCGGTTGCGCGGGTTTTTGTTCTTCCTTTGGCGGTGTTTTCTTGAGTAGAGGCGGCTTGGCCACGCGGACGACTGCTTGCGGGCGCGCCATCGTGCGCCCCGTGCGAGCGCGGCCCGAAAGATCCGCCGGCCGCTGCTGGTTCAGGTCGGGGACCTTGTTGCCCGGCGCAGGCGCCTTGGCCGCAGCGTCGGCAGCGCGACCGCCTGAGTCCACAGGACGGTCTGCGCCAGCCTCTGGGGCCTGCGCCGCCACGGGCGGGGGCGCTCCCGGAGCGGCATGCCCGGGCGCACGCGCTGCAGGCGCGCTCGGTGTCCTGGAAGGCGAAGCCGCGCCCGGCGGCCCTTCCGGCGTTTTTGCGGCGGGCGCTGGCGGAGCTTTGGGAATTCCTGCCGGCGGGGCAGCGCGCGTCGGCTCCGGCTCACGCCGCGCCGGACGCGTGCCGTGCAGCACCGGAACAGGCGTCATCACCTGGGGGATCACCGGGCTTGCGGGACGGGGCGGCGCAGCGACAGCCGTGGCGGTCCCCCCACCTCCCTTGAGCATCTTCAACACGACATCGCGCTGGTCTGGATCCAGACTGCTGAGCTGGTTCTTGACGTCGATACCGGCCTGGCGGCACATGTCGATCAGGTCTTTCGTCTCGACATTCAACTCGCGCGCCAGCGCATAGATACGGATTTTTTCTTGCAATCGGAACTCCTGTACACTGCACCCCGGTTTTCCTTGGATAAAGTCCCCGGGGTTTGCAACAAAGGTTAACAGTTCATTCTAACGGCCTCCTGATTCCTGGAAAAGAGAATCCTTCCAGACTATTGCCCACCTGCTCCCTCTCCATTTTTGCTGGGCGGCGTCTCGCCCAGCACCTGTTTCGCATCGAGCGCTTCCTCAGGTTGTGACGGCGTATCAGGACCAAACAGGCTTTCCAAAGTCGGCTTGGCTTCCGCCGGCGCTTCGCTAGCGTCGGGCGGGAAAAGATTCGCCGCTGTTGGAGCGCCGGCAGCCTTGGCTTCGGCTTCGGGCGCCTGGATACCAAGAGCGGCTGCTTCCGCCTCTGCCGCAGCTTGCGCCTCGCGCGCCAGCCGGGTCTCCTCCTCGACGCGTTCAGCCGCTTCCTCGGCAAAGGCGATCATCTGCTCCGCTTGCTCTTCCGTGACACCGGACAACTCGGCCAGTTGCGCCGGCTCAAGGAAGGTCAGGTCATCATAGGAAAGGAAACCGTCCACGATGAACGCTTCCACCATTTCATCCGTTACATTAGGAAGCTGATGGAACCAATTCTCCGCTTTTTCGATACCTTCGTTAAGTTCATCGTGCGTCATGATCTCGATATCCCAGCCGACCAGCTTCGACGCCAGCCGGACATTTTGCCCACGCCGCCCAATCGCCAGGGAAAGCTGATCTTCCTTGACCAGAACGATGGCCCGGCCGAGGCGCGGATAGAGGAATACCTCCTCAATTTGCGCCGGCTGCAAGGCGTTGGGAATCATGACCTGGAGCGAGTCATTCCAGCGGACGATATCTATGCGCTCGCCGCCCAGCTCGTCGACAATGTTCTTGATCCTGCTGCCGCGCACGCCGACACAGGCGCCGACGCAATCCACTTTCAGATCGATGCTCGACACGGCGATCTTGGTCCGGTAGCCGGCTTCGCGGGCAATGGCCTTGACCTCAATCGTGCGGTCGGCAATTTCCGGAATCTCGTTTTCAAAAAGCCGGCGGACAAAATCAGGATGCGTACGCGACAGGATAATTTTCACGCGGTGGCCCGCCTGGCGCACTTCCAGGATCACCGCCTTGACGCGCTCGCCGACGTGGTGCGTTTCACCCGGTATCTGTTCGCCGCGTGGCAGGATGGCCTCCGACTTTCCCAACGAGACGGTGGCTGCGCCGCCCTCAAAGCGCTGCACAGTGCCGTGCACCAGATCGCCCTTCATGGCCGCGTATTCGTCGAAGATCGCCTTGCACTCGGCCTCGCGAATCTTCTGGATCATCACCTGTTTGGCGCTTTGCGCGGCAATGCGGCCCAGCTCGGCCGGATCGATGCTGACTTCGCCTTTCTGGGCTCGAATCTCGCCCGACTCGCGGTCAATGGAGATGGCGATTTCCGCCTCGAGACCATATTGCTTCTGCGTGGCCAGTTGCAGGGCCGCCTCAATGCCTTCGAAAATTACATCCTTGGGAATGTTCTTTTCCCGGTGCATCAGGTCCACAATCCGCAATACATCGGCGCCATTCATGGTCGGTCGTCCTTAGTAACTTCGTCGTTGGTCATTGACCATAAAACAAAAAAAGTGGGAACCAGTCCCACTTTAGGGCCGCTCCCAGACGTGACGCCGCCTGGGAGCGCACCGTGTTCCGCTAGCCGGCGGGCCGGCCCGGATTCAAAGCCAATCCCGATCTCGGATCAAACAAGTGGGCGTGTTCCATATGGAGACAAACCTCTATTGTTTGCTGATTCTCAATTCCCATGCGTCCGCTCAATCGTGCCGACAGCCGCAGGCCGTCGCGCTCAAAAGTCACCAGCCGCTCCGGCCCAAGCGATTCGATCAGGACAACCTGCATGGCCAGGCCCGGCTCACCGGCTAGCGCCGGCCTAACATCCTCCGGCCTCAGGCCCAGTGTGATCAGCCGGCCGGTTTGCCCGGCCCAGGCGGCCCTTTGCGCCGGCGACACCGGCAGCTTGAAGTTCGCTCCCTCGAACAGGATCCTTCCCTCATGCTGCACGAGCCGGCCATCGACAAAGTTCATCGCCGGCCAACCCAGGAAGCCTGCCACGAACCGATTGCATGGCCGTGCATAAACCGCCTGGGGCTCGTCCACCTGCTGGATCACGCCGCGGTCCATGACGACAACGCGATCGGCCAAGGTAAGCGCTTCGGCCTGATCGTGCGTAACATAGATCATTGTCTTATGAATTCGGCGTTGTAGCAAGTGCAACTCGTGCCGTAATTCCGAGCGGAGCCTGCCGTCTAGCTGGCTGAGCGGCTCATCGAGCAAAAAGACTTCCGGCTCGCGGGCGATGGCACGCCCGAGGGCCACCCGTTGCTGCTGCCCGCCGGAAAGCTGATTTGGCCGGCGTTCCAGCACATCTTCCAGCCCCAGGAGGCGAGCGGTACGGTGCACGCGCTCCTCCATTTCCTTTTCTTGCTGTACGAGTTCTGCATATCGAGCAGGACGGACAAATCGTAACCCAAGTCGCGTCAAGCGATTCGCGCCTTGTCGCAGCTGTAAGCCGAACGCCAGATTGCGGTGAACATTCAAATGAGGATACAGCGTGGACTTCTGGAACACCATCGCCACGTTGCGCCGCCGCGGCGCGACGGCGTTCATGATCTTGTCGCCGATGGAGATGGTCCCGGCGCTCGGCTCTTCCAGACCGGCGATGAGACGCAAGGTTGTCGTCTTGCCGCACCCCGACGGTCCGAGCAGTACGACCAGCTCGCCGTCGGACACGGTCAGGTTCATGTCGCGCACGGCTTCCACGCCGTTAGGATAAACCTTGGCGAGGTGCTCGAGCGCGACTTCGGCCATTTGCAAAAACCTCGAAACAGAGCCCGCGGGCGTCAACTTGTATCTTAGCGGACGCACTTTGACAGTGACTCGGCCGCCACTCTGTATAATGATCGGCGACGCCCTACCAGCGCTCCCACCTTCCTGGAGCCATTTATGCCAATACATTTATCACGAAGACGTTTCCTGCAAACCACAGCCGCTGCGCTTTGTACCGCTCCGTTGCTCGCCAACGACAAAAAAATCTCTCCCAACGAGCGCCTGCACGTCGCCGTCATCGGCGTCAATGGTCAGGGCGCCTACGATATGAAGAACGTCGCCGAGGCAGGCGCGGCCATTGTGGCGCTTTGCGACGTTGATGAGAACCGCGCTGTCGAAGCGCGCAAGCTCTATCCCAGGGCCAAGTATTACACCGATTTTCGCCGGCTGTTCGATCAGAAGGGGATCGACGCCGTCGTCGTCGCCACGCCGGACCACATGCACGCTCTGGCAACCTTGCCCGCTCTCCGCGCTGGGCTGCACGTCTACTGCGAAAAACCGCTAACGCACACGGTAGCCGAGGCGCGTCTGGTTGCGGAAACTGCTGCCAGGCATAAGCTCGTCACGCAAATGGGGACGCAGATTCACGCCCTGGGCAACTATCGCCGCGTGGTGGAGCTCGTTCAAAGCGGGGCCATTGGCCCGGTGCGCGAGGTCCACGTCTGGTGTGCCAAATCATACGGCGCCGGCGATCATCCCAGGGACACGCCTCCCGTTCCCAGGGGTCTCCATTACGATCTCTGGCTTGGCTGCGCCCCCTATCGGCCGTACCATCCGGTGCATTTGCATTTCAACTGGCGGAGTTGGTGGGATTACGGCGGCGGCACTCTGAACGACATGGCCTGCCATTACACGGATCTTCCGTTCTGGGCGCTGAAGCTTCGCCATCCCATCACGGTCGCCGCCGAGGGATCGAAACTGCATCCCGAGAGTGTAGCCGACTGGTTGATCGTGCATTACGAATTCCCCGAGCGGGACGGTCTGCCGGCGGTGAAGCTAACCTGGTATGACGGCGGCAAGCACCCGGAGGCGCTGCCGGCGGATAAGCGCAAGCAATGGGGCAGCGGTGTTCTTTTCATCGGTGAATATGGAAAAATGCTTTTAGCAGATTACGACCGCCACCAGTGTCTGCCCGAGAAAGAATTTGAAAACTTCAAACCTCCAA
>Ga0209577_10004508_pt1 | contig 13101 bp, 10 predicted proteins | sample GraSoiAngelo_109_FD_185874 | JGI IMG/M metagenome (GOLD analysis project Ga0209577, IMG submission 185874) | Grasslands soil microbial communities from the Angelo Coastal Reserve, California, USA - 14_0903_12_20cm (SPAdes) (version 2) | ecosystem: Environmental > Terrestrial > Soil > Grasslands... | reverse complement strand
TGCCTCCGTCGTTCTTTTGACTACTTGCACCATCTGATCCTTATTTCGCACATCTGCCACTTCACCAATGGCCTGGCTTATCTCTGTTAGCTCCGACACTACACGTTTCACATTATCCGCCACTATATCAGTAATAGCAACTTTTGCGCCTTCTCTTGCTAGAGCCAATGCTGTCGCTCGCCCGATACCACGCGGCGAACCCGCACCTGTTACTAAAGCAACCTTTCCTTCAAATCTATTCCTGTTCACTTGTATACCCTCCTTTCTCAGCCATCACACGTGCTTCTGCCGGATTGGCAGTCCCAATCCGTACAGAGAGCTTGCATTTATGTAACCTTCCAATATTTTACGATAAAACAGCTTTACAAACGCAGGTCACTCACCGCCAGCATACCGCTGCGGTCCCCTGGCAGCCAGGCAAAGCTAGCTTCTGAACTGGTTGTTGGGTTGTATTCTAGACCAACATAACCCTGATAGCCTAGCGCATCAAGTGCCGCGAGTACGTTGAGATAGTGAATCTCCCCTGTGCCAGGCTCATGACGTCCTGGAGAGTCTGCCACCTGGATATGCTCAATCTGCCCAATGTGTTCGTGCAGTGTGGCAATCAAATTTCCCTCCATACGCTGCATGTGGTAGATATCGTACTGGTACTTGAGATTCGGGCGGTTCACCTCAGCAAGAAGCTGTACTGTTTCGTGTGTGTTTGTGAGGAGGTAGCGCGGAGTCTCAAAGACGTTGAGAGCTTCGACCACCACATTAAGATGAGCAGCTATGGCCTGATCAGCAGCCCAGGCCAGATTCTGCCGTACCCGATCCACCTGCGCTTCACGGCTCTCCCCAGGAATTACATTTCCGACGAGCGCATTTAGCCGAGAACATCCAACCTGCTGCGCAAATTCAAGAGCAATCGGCACATGGGTACGAAATTGCTCTTGCCGACTGGAATCATTGAGAAAGCCCCGTTCTCCACCTGCCAGGTCTCCTGCGTCAAAGTTTATCAAAGCAACAGCAAGCCCTGAAGCACGCACCCGTTCTACAATAGCAGAAAGATTTTCATCTCCAGGCCACCAGAACTCTACAGCGCCAAAACCAAGACTAGCCGCGCGTTCAAACCGTTCTAGAAACGGAACTTCCCTCAAGAGAATCGAGATATTAAGGTCGAAACGTAGCATATCATTCCTCTTCTAACCTGTACTGATCCTTAGCCAGACCTGGCTGATTTGGCACTCTGTGCTAAAAGCATATTTCATCGCTTTTCTCCTTCTGCACTGGTCTCCCACTGCTCCCTGAGCGTCTCGATTGCCGGACCTACCTCAGCTAAGAGCCGATAGGGCTAAGTCTGACAGTTGCAGTTAAAAACGACGCTCATACTTTTCTATCAAACTACCAGGACTCCAATGCAGATTTCTCATCGCTATGGCATAATAGTAGCATGAAATGATGCGCTTTACACACCCCATCTATATCTGTCTTGGAGTATGCCCATGAACAATTTCCCCCGATTGAACCGGCTGCTGGTAGATGAGTATTTTTTGGGCGACGAGCGAAAGCTGTTCCCAGCTCTGACGGTAGATGAACAAGTAGAGCTTACTACCAGCGTTGCGCAGCCGTCTTAATACCACGTCCAGATCGAGAAACCTGGCTTGAGCGACGACTAACTTGAGAGCAAGTGGCGCTCCACCAGTCACGGTATGAATAGCAACAAGCTTTTCTTCAGAGACATGCATGAGTTGTTCCACTCTGCGCTGTTCCAGATCCTTGCGTAAGAAGAAGAGCGAATCTTCCCGGGTCAGTTCTTTCAAGGTATGAGCCCTTACAAAATCGTGGCGTACTTGTTTACGGCTGGTTACAATGGCACGGCTCACCCCGAGCAGATTCTGTAGGTGAGAGACGAGCGCATCGGCGTTTTCAGCAGTTTCGAGATTATCTACCAAAACAAGATAGCATTATTGGCGCTCACGCTTCAGGTTGTGCTGCTGAGACGAGTTCCTCTCCATGAGGCATCTTCTGTCTTTTATTTTAAAACGCACTACCCGAGATACTTCTTTAGAAAGAACCTGCCCCTTAATTGTACTCTGTCAACCCCAGGTGTCAAGTAGGTGCAGCTCTCAGTCGGAAGTTCGTCGTTTTTTGACCGCTTTTTGGTCGCTTTTTCGTCAACGCAGACCCCCTCAAGGCTCATTCTTCATACTATACTTTCACTGTGTTCCACATACCTACCAATTGGTCCAACCCTGATTTGAGGAAGAAGCCCTGTATGACATCGATAATAAGGAGCATGTAGTTGCAAGTCTAGCAAACAGAAAGCAAGGAGGTTGTCATGGCATCCCGAACAGAAAGCAGTTCATTCCCTTCCTCTGAAATGAGTCTTGAAGGAGCTCACATCATTGCACGCCAGGACCGCATTCCAGCCTGGTCCTTTCCCTATCTCTTCATCGCCATCATTGGAATAGGTTTCCTTTTTACGTTCTTTGACATCTTTGACATCAACGTCTCGTTCATCCAGACCTGTACGCAGATTGTACCAGGCTGCACGCCGGTGAACGCGGCCAGCTATCTTGGTCTTCCTGTTCTGCTGAACCTGGTCGGCTATGTCATCGGTGCCCTTTTCATCAGTCCGTTTGCCGACCGCTTTGGCAGAAGAGACATCCTGGTAGTCACCCTGGTGATCACCGGTCTCGGTTCGCTCTACAATGCGCTTGCTGGTGACTATACTAACTTCATCCTCGCCAGGACCATTACTGGGATTGGCATCGGTGCAGACCTGGCCATTGTCAACACCTACATTAGCGAGGTGGCACCCGTCGGCGGTCGCGGCAAGTACAACGCGCTGATCTTCATCATGTCTGGCATCGGGGCCCTCATCGCTGTCTGGTTAGGACTCACGTTGACGACCCCTGCGGCACCGTTTCCTTTCGGCCTGCCTTTTGCCGTGGCAGGACCACATTTCGAGGGAGCGGGCTGGCGCATCATGTATGGCATTGGAGCCCTGCTTGCTGTGGTGGGCGTGCTGCTGCGTTTCGAGTTGCCGGAGTCCCCGCGTTGGCTCGTCACGGAGGGACGCTTTGCCGATGCCAATCGTATCGTCTCGAAAATGGAGGCATCGGCAACCTCGCGTGGAGGAGCACTTCCCCCCGTTCCCACCGATCTGCCTCTCCCCACGACCCCCGAGCGCGTCGGCTACATGGAAATCCTGCGCAACCCGCTCTACCTGAGACGGTCGATCCTGTTGTTCTTCATCTGGTTATTGTGCCACGCCACCCTCTATTCGAATGGTGCAGGCTTCACAGTCATCCTGGCGGCTCTGGGGTATGCACCACCGGTCGCTGGACTGATCGTGGCGATAGGGGTATTCGGCTTTCTCATCGGGGCCTACATTGCTTACGCCTTTGGCGAGAAGATGGAGCGCAAGTACTGGCTCCCTGTCGCAGCTGTCTTGACCTTGATTGGGGGACTCATCATCGTGCTTGGAGGGCGCAACAATCTCCCCGTTGCGGCTCTTGGGGCCATCATTATCTTCATTGGCACCGACATCTTCGTACCAATTGCCTATGCCTGGTCCACGGAGAATTACCCGACCAGAGCACGAGCAGCCGGTTTCGCGCTCGTTGAAGGTGGAGGACATATTGGAGGTGGGTTGGCAGTCATCTTGATCGGCTCGATCATCAGCAGTATCGGACCGTTAGGCTCTTTCCTCCTCCTCGGCGGCTATCTTGTGGTGGCGTCTGTGCTCGCCATGTTCGGAACGTCCACCAGAAATAAGCGGCTTGATGAGGTGGCACCATAGCGCAATTCAGGCTATACCAGTTGTAGACAACAGAAAGTTTATTCTCAGCAACGCCTGGCAGTCTCTGCTGAAAGTAAGGCAGTATAGTAAAGAAAGAGAGGTCTAGGACATGCAGTCTGTATTCCGACTCACAGAGCGAAACTCTTCACCCTTCTTGCGTTTTAGTCTTGCCATCGTTTTTGCGTGGTATGGCGCATTGAAGCTGATCAATCCAGCGTCGGCCATCCATCTCCTCCACGTGTCGGTGTTCTCCTTCCTGGCGTCGCCTGTATGCGTCTATATTCTTGGGTCAGCTGAAATCATTGTAGGTCTGCTGCTCGCGTTTGGTCTGTGGGTACGCTACGCGAGCTCGCTGGCCCTACTGATCTTACTCGGACCGCTCACCATTTTCTTGACGAGTCCGGCACTAACTGGTTTTCCGCAGCTCACTCTGCTAGGAGAGTTTCTTCTGAAAGACCTGGTGCTAGTTGCAGCCGCGCTCTCATTAGTAGCGGCGGACGCCGCTAAGCAGAGGCAGGTTGCCCAGATGAAAAAGGCGCACCTGGCCTGAAACTACAGAGAAGAGAGCATCTCGAAGAAGACGAATGGCAAGGCGAAACGTTTGCCTTGCCATTCGGAGTGCTGGGGTCCTACAACCGCATCATTGCGACGATATCTCCTGGTGTGACAACATCTCCTGGCTTGCCTGTAAGGCCAGCATGATTCCCTGTTCCTGGGAGAGCGCTCTGCCTTCTACCCACCAATCAGCCCATTTCGCCTCTCCCGCCTGGACCTTGAGCTCTTCCAGCCTGGATTTATATCGGCGATAGTAGATGTCTGGAAATACCGAGTCTCTTCGTTCCAACAACGCTTCCGCCGCTCCGCCTATCTGAGCTGCACGCTCTGGTGCTCCCAGCCTTCCCAGATAACTGGCGCACTCTATCAAGGCTAACGCGATAGTAGGCCCGATAGCTGGCCGATACCCTATCTCTTGCACAATAAGTAGGGCTTCTCTCATGTGCTCCAGCGCCTGGATCAGCTTTCCCTGGGACCCTTCCAGGTTACTCAGCTCAGCCAGCGCGATGAAAAGTTTCGTGCGTTGCCCTTTTGCACGCATCAAGGTCACACTCTCGCTTAGCATGCTTTCTGCCCGGCTCTCGTCTCTCTGGAGCTGTAATATTACTCCCAACCGCGTCAGTACATGTGCGTATTGCTCTTGATCTTCACCAGTTCGATACATGTCCAGGTACGCTTCAAAGGAACTGGCAGCCTGGGCATACTCCCCTTGAAGATACCAGCTTTCCCCAATTGTGCGCAGAATGAATGCCTTCGTTGGCGGGTCAGTGCCATCCTGGGAAAGATTGAAGCTCTCCTCCAAGAGTGTTCGTGCCCGTCCGTATGCTCCTTGTCGCATGAGCAACCACCCCTTGGCCAGCACCAGTTTTCTCCGTCTGGGCAGCGACATCTCTCCTCCCAAGCTCATCGTGGCTTCTAGCCAGTTCAGCCCCTCCTCTGCTTGATCGCGTCTGCCCCAGAACAGAAAGAGCGCACAGCAGAACCGCTGAGCGATCTCCGCTTTTCCCTGCTCAATTGCGAAGGCTAGCGCCGCTGCAATGTTGTCTTGCTCCCGTTCGAGGGATCGCATAGCTGCTCGCTGCCTGCCACCACCGTACAGGTCCGGCTCGATGCCCTCGACGAGGGCAAGATAATACTCGGCATGACGCCGCTGCACATGCTCCATGTTTCCGCTCTCACTCAAGCGGGCCAGCGCATACCCACGCACCAACTCTAGCATTGAGAAACGCCCAGGCTGCTCTTGAACACCTTCGTGCTCGCTCGTTGAGTGATGAACAATCAGACTCTGGTTCACTAAGGCCTCCAGGCGGTCGAGCATCTCCTCGTAGAGCTGTGGCTCACCCAAGGAAACATCCCTGGCCGCTTCGACCGTCCAACCTCCCTGGAACACTCCAAGGTGTGTGAGCAGCTGCTGCGCCGGGTGATCTAATAACTGGTAGCTCCAGTCCATCGTCATCCAGAGAGTCTGCTGACGTTCTGGCGCATCGCGTGTTTTTTGGCGCAAGAAAGTCAAGGCCCCTTTGGATGTCTTTCCCTGGTGAGGCTGGCCATTGTCCCTCCCTCTCAGCTGCTCAAGGAGCAACTGAGGAGAAAAGAGCTTGATGTGGGCGGCGGCCAGTTCAATGGCCAGAGGCAGACCATCCAGGCGCGTACACAACTCCGTTACTGCTGCGGCGTTGTGCTCGGTCAGCCTGAAGGCGGGCTTGATCATCTGGGCCCGTTCGACAAAGAGGCGAATGGCGGGGATGTGGACCAGTGAAGCGAGGTCCGGCAGGTGACAGGGGTCAACAAGCTCGAGTGGGAGGACTTCCCAGATATGTTCACCGTACAGCTGCAACACCCCCCGGCTGGTCACCAGCACCTTGAGTCGGGGAGCAGCCGCCAACAGCTCGGCGACCACTGTTGATGCCTCAAGCAAATGCTCGAAATTGTCGAGGACCAGCAAGCGCTCGTCTTGGGTCAGCGAGGCTATTAGCAAGTCAAGCCCTGTGCGTGGCGTCCCCACCAGAAAGCGCTCGTTGGCATCTTCTAACATCCCACAAGCCTCCAATATCCTGGAAAGCAGCAAAGCGGGATCATGAAGTGAGGCCAGCGGTATGAAGGAGACGCCGTCGGCAAAAGACGCGTTCAGCGAGCGGACAACTTCGAAGGCCAGCCGCGTTTTGCCCACACCACCTGGGCCTAGCAGGGTGAGCAAACGGACTTCCGGCTGCCTCAGCCGCTCAATGACTACCTGTACAGCCTGCTCACGACCTATCAACGGGGTCGTGGCAGCTGGAAGCAAAGAAGATGTTCGGGTGACGGCGCGGACGGGATGCACGCCTGCTGCAGTAGTGAGAACGACCGAAGGACGGACTGCTTGCTCAAGTCGGGAGAGGGGCAAGCTGTTCCACTCTTCCTGTGAAAAGGTCTCGGCTGAAAAGCCCAGCAGTCCAAGCAGTTCGAGGGCTTCTGCCCGCGTCGTAATGGCCTGCCAGGCCGCCAGCGTCTTGATGATCTGCTTGACGTCTTGCAGGGTCAGGATGGCCTGGTGCCGCCCATGCAGTTTGCGGCTCAAAGTCTCAGCGTCCAGCGCCAGAGCGGCCGCCAGGTCCTTCTGCAGATAGCCCGCCTGGCGGCGGGCCGAGATCACCTGCTCTCGAAAGCGCGTGAGCGCTTCCATGCTCTGCTGAAGATGCCTGTTCATCACAGAACCCCTCTCTCTGCACAGAGTGAGATCATCTTACATATGATTCATTGTCTGTAGTATACCCCACGCGTGCGAAGAAAAAAAGCAAGAAGTAGTCGTTTTTTGACCGCTTTTTCGTCAACGCAGCCCTTTCTCAAGGCACATCCCTCACATTATACTTTCACTACGTTCTACATGTTAGCCAAGGAGTTGGGTATCAGATATGATATGCTCAAGGAGAGAAAAGGCATGACTACTTCGTCTACTTCTCTATCAACCAATCAAGCGTCTGTGCAAACGGAGCTGTTCCGTCCGCCTCTCACGTACCCTGTGCATCCCTATGACGAGATGCTGACGCGCACGGCTGAACGGTACCCGGAACATGTCGCCGTGATCTCAAAAGGGGTGAATCTGACCTACCGGGAACTAGAAGCCCTGGTCAATGCCTTCGCCAACGCGTTGCAGGAGCTGGGAGTAAGCAAGGGCCAGAAGGTGTGCCTGTTCATGACCAATCGCGCGGAATATGTCATCAGCTGGTTCGCCGTGACCCGTCTCGGCGCAACGGTCAGTCCGATTAATCCCTCCTACAAGGAGCGCGAAGTCGCCTACCAGATCGACAATAGTGAGTCGGTGGCGGTCGTCGTGCAACATGACCTGTTGCCATTGGTGGAGGCCAGACGCACTGAGACGCCGACTTTGCAGTCTGTGATCGTTGTTGGATCCAACCTGCACCAGCCCTCTGCCCATGTGTATGCTTTCAGCCAGTTGGTGCGCACCCATCCGCCAACGCCGCCTTCACGCTCGGAGATAGGGTGGGAGGATATGGTCGCCCTTCCCTATAGCAGCGGCACGACGGGTCTGCCGAAAGGGGTCATGCTCAGTCACAAGAACCTGGTGTGTAACGCCTATCAGTCCATTGCCACAGCTCGTATCACGTTCGAGGACCGCATGCTGGTTTTCCTGCCGCTCTATCATATCTATGGTATTATGCTGCTGGGCTGCGCGGCCTTGGCGGGTGCTCGTCTGATATTGATGGAGCGCTTCGAGCCTGAACGGTCTTTACAGCTCATTCAAGAGCAGGGCATCACACTCCTATACTCCGTCCCGCAGGTCTTGTCCACCTTGAGTGAGTGGCCGCAGCTGGACGCGTATGATATGCATACGGTCCGTTTTACCCAATGTGGAGCGGCTCCGGTTCCTCCCGCGCTGGCCCATCGCTTCCAGGAGCGTACGCACATCCCGGTGATGACCTCCTATGGCCTGACCGAGGCATCACCGGGGACACACTCCAATCCGGTTTACTATCCGCAGCTCATCAAGGTCGAGACCATTGGCCTGCCCATTCACGATACACAGCAGAAAATCGTCGATATTGAGACAGGCGAGAGGGAGCTAGGTGTCGGTGAAGAGGGCGAGCTGATCGTCCGGGGGCCGCAGGTGATGCAGGGCTATTGGAAAGCACCCGAAGCGACCGCTGAAGCTGTGCGCAGTGGCTGGCTCTATACAGGAGATATTGGTTGGCGTGACGAAGAGGGCTATGTGACCATCACCGACCGTAAGAAGGAGATGATCAAGGTCAAAGGCTTCAGCGTGGCTCCTGCTCAAATTGAAGCGCTGTTCCTCGAGCACCCCGCCGTTGTCGATGTCGCCGTCATTGCCAAGCCACATGAGGAAGCTGGAGAAGTACCGAAGGCCTTTGTGGTGCTCAGAGCGGGCCATGAACACGTGAGCACGGCTGAGCTGATAGCGTGGGCCAATGGCAAGCTCGCCACCTTCAAAAATGTGCGCGAGATCGAATTCGTCGAGGCTATTCCCAGGAACCCTTCCGGCAAAATCTTGCGGCGCGTCCTCAAGCACCAGGAGCGGCAGCGCATGGGTTTATCTTAAAAAGAAGAGTGTAGAAGCATAGTCACAAACAGGAAAGGATGAAGTATGCAGATCGAGAATAAGGTTGTCTTAGTCACTGGAGGTGCTTCGGGTCTGGGAGAAGCCTGTGTCAGGCTCTTGAGCCGGGCAGGTGCAAAGGCAGTCATTGCCGACCTGAACAAGGAGGCTGGGGATGCATTGGCACAAGAACTGGGCAAATCAGCAGTGTTCGTGAATACCAACGTCGTCGAGGAAGAAGCGGTGCAGGCTGCCGTGCAGGCCGCCGTCGAGACCTTTGGTGGTCTACACGTGCTCATCAATTGTGCGGGAATTGGCGTAGCCGAGCGGGTGCTCGGGAGAAACGGACCAATGAACCTGGCTTCCTTCATGAGAGTTATCCAGATCAACCTGATCGGCACATTCAATACGATTCGCCTGGCGGCGGCAGCCATGGCAAACAATGTCCCTACCACCGAAGACGGGGAGCGTGGCGTCATCATCAACACCGCCTCGGTGGCGGCCTTCGACGGGCAAATCGGGCAGGCGGCCTATTCCGCCTCGAAAGGGGGCATTGTGGCCATGACGCTGCCCATCGCACGCGAGTTGGCCCGCTTTGGTATTCGCGTCATGACCATCGCTCCCGGCACGTTCGAGACCCCGATGATGGGTAATCTGTCCGAAGAGGCCCGTCGCTCGCTCGGTCAGCAGGTTCCCTTTCCATCTCGTCTGGGTCGTCCCAGCGAGTACGCGGCCCTTGCCAGGCACATCATCGAGAATGAAATGCTCAATGGGGAAGTCATTCGCCTGGACGGAGCTATTCGCATGGCCCCCAAATAAGCGCAGTGGGACAACATATTGCCTCGATATTGAAAAGAACACGAACGAGGAAGTGTTCACTGGTTGGCAGGAAGGAGTTTAAAAATAATTATGGCAGATGAAGTTCTCTATGAGGTAGAAGAACGGATTGCATTCATCACCCTGAATCGACCCCAGGCCCGCAACGCGGTCAATGGCGCGGTAGCGACGGCGATGAATGACATCATGCACCGCTTCGAAAGTGACCCTGAGGTGTGGGTGGCTATTCTCACCGGCGCTGGAAACCGGGCCTTCTCGGCTGGCGCCGATTTGAAGGCGATGGCTTCGGGCGAGGGGCGACTCATTGAAACGCAGGAGGGAGGCTTTGGCGGCTTCGTACGCTTCCCACGGACCAAGCCGGTGATCGCTGCGGTTAATGGTTTGGCGCTGGCTGGCGGGACCGAATTAGTCCTTGCCTGTGATATGGTGATTGCCATCGAGGAAGCAGAATTTGGCTTGCCAGAGGTATCGCGGGGGATTATTGCCGCCGGAGGTGGACTCTTCCGTCTGCCGCTCGCTCTGCCCCGCGCACGTGCCATTGAGCTCATCCTGACCGGAGAACGCATCGGAGCACGCGAGGCCTATCAGCTTGGTCTCGTGAACTATGTGGTACCAGCAGCCGAGCTGATGCCAACGGCAAAGCGTCTTGCTGCGCGTATCTGTGCTAATGCCCCACTTGCCGTTCGCGAGAGCCTAGCCATCGCCAGAAGTGCGCACGAGCTTTCTGAAGCAGAAGCCTGGGCACGTAGTGCGGGGGCGAGAACGCGCGTGATGCAGACGGCAGACGCGCAGGAAGGACCTCGAGCTTTTGCCGAAAAGCGTGAGCCCACATGGACAGGCCGATAACAGATGGCGTGAAAGGAGCTATGCAGACATGGACATACAAAACCTGGTGGCGATCGACGTGCATACACACGCGGAGGTATCGCAACGCCTTCCTGATGATCCGATGTGGAAGGCGATGCAGGAGGCGTCGGCAGATTACTTCAAGGACGAAGGACCCCGGCCGACCATCCCTGAGATAGCGGCTTACTACCGGGAACGGAAGATAGCATGCGTCATCTTCCCGGTCGACATGGAGTCGACGACCGGCCTGGTACGAGTCCCCAACGAGGAGGTGGCCGAAGTCGCGGCTGCGAACCCGGATGTGCTCATTCCCTTCGCCAGTATCGACCCGGCCAAAGGGAAGATGGGAGCACGCGAGGCCCGTCGCCTCATCGAGCACTTCGGGGTGCGCGGCTTCAAATTTCATCCTTCCTTACAGGCCTTCTACCCCAATAATCGCAGTGCCTATGTTCTCTACGAAGTGATTGCAGAGGCCGGTCTGCCGGCGATATTTCATACGGGGCATAGCGGCATTGGGTCGGGCATGCGTGGTGGAGGTGGGGCGCATCTCAAGTACTCGAATCCCATGTACCTGGATGATGTGGCGGTGGACTTTCCCGACATGCCGATCATTATGGCCCATCCCTCATTTCCCTGGCAGGATGAGGCCCTCTCGGTCTGCCTCCACAAGCCCCAGGTCTACATTGACCTCTCCGGCTGGTCACCCAGGTACTTTCCGCAACAGCTCATTCAGTACGCTAACACCCAGCTCAAGCACAAGATGCTCTTTGGCTCGGATTACCCCCTGATTACGCCTGATCGGTGGTTAGCCGATTTTGAGAAGATCAACATCCGGCCAGAGGTTCGCCCATTGATCCTGAAGGAGAACGCTGTCAAGCTGCTGGGCATCGATACATCACGTTCATCACCGGAGGCGAGAGTATGAAGCAGGGAAAAAGAGTACATCAAGCGCATCTACTCACAGAGAGAAACCACTGGCAAGGAGATTCGTGATGAACATGCGAACACCTGTTGGCATCATTGGGGCTGGCCCAGCCGGGTTATTGCTCTCGCTGCTCCTGGCCAGGGAGGGGATTGATTCGACTGTGCTCGAAAGCCGGAGCAGAGCAGAGGTCGAAGCGACGATTCGCGCCGGAGTGCTCGAGCACGGCACTGTTGATCTCCTGTCGGACATGGGGCTGGGTGAGCGTATGCAGCGTGAAGGAGCCGGGCATCACGGCATCGAGCTCCGCTTTGATGGAGAAGGGCATCGCATCCCCTTATCTGAACTGACGAACGGGCGTGTCATCACGATTTATCCGCAGCATGAAGTCCTGAAGGACTTGATTGCTGCACGCCTCAAGCAGGGGGGACAGCTTCTCTTCAACGTCAAGGACGTCCGGCTGGCCGAAGCCGCTTCGAGTCAGCCAAGTATCCACTTTGTCCATGAGGATAAGCAGATTGAGCTGCAGTGCGATTTCATCGCGGGATGCGATGGCTTTCATGGCGTGTCTCGGGCATCTCTTCCAGAGGCGATACAAACCGTCTTCACCCGCTTCTATCCATTTGGCTGGCTCGGCATCTTGATGCAGGCTCCTCCCTCTGCCCAAGAATTGATTTATGCCTATTCCGACCGCGGCTTCGCCCTGGTCAGCACGCGCTCCCCGGAATTGCAGCGCATGTATCTTCAGTGCGATCCGCAAGATGATATTGCCAACTGGACAGACGAGATGATCCTCGAAGAGCTACAGGCACGATTAGCGACCACCGACCACTGGCAGTTACGCGTGGGGCCCATCATCCAGAAGAGCATCCTGGCGATGCGCAGCTTCGTCATCGAACCTATGCAGTATGGTCGGCTGTTTCTCGCGGGTGATGCCGCCCATATCGTGCCGCCGACCGGAGCCAAGGGGCTCAATCTGGCCGTCGCCGATGTCCGTCATCTTGCCCACGCTCTTTCGCTGTTCTACAAAGAGCACCGAACGGATCTATTAGAGGCGTACTCCACGACGTGTTTACGGCGCGTGTGGCGGGCGGAGCATTTTTCCTGGTGGATGACCTCGATGCTGCATCGCTTCCCTGATGACGACCCGTTTCAACAGCGGATGCAGCGCGCGCAGCTTGACTATACAGTTCGGTCACGTGCCGCAGCGACGAGCCTCGCCGAAAATTACGTTGGCTTGCCTTTTGAGTGGTAGTCATTACCTGGAGGACGTATGAACCATACTACAATCGGCGACATCGTTCGAGGGGACCGGGAGGTCTTCCCACCCTACCTGTACGAAGCCTATCAATCTACACGGCGAAGGGCTCCGATGCTGCCGCTCGTCGAGGTGCCACTGACCCTCTCAGAGTTGACCGGACCCGGACCCGCCATCAGTGCCATCACCCCGCAAGACGCCGACCTTACACGTAACGCCGGAACTGGTGGCGAGGCCATCGGGCAGCGCATCATTGTGACAGGCCGTGTGCTCGACGAGCGTGGAACTCCGGTGCCTCATACGTTGCTCGAGATCTGGCAGGCCAATGCTGCTGGCCGCTACCT
>Ga0209577_10004507_pt1 | contig 13103 bp, 11 predicted proteins | sample GraSoiAngelo_109_FD_185874 | JGI IMG/M metagenome (GOLD analysis project Ga0209577, IMG submission 185874) | Grasslands soil microbial communities from the Angelo Coastal Reserve, California, USA - 14_0903_12_20cm (SPAdes) (version 2) | ecosystem: Environmental > Terrestrial > Soil > Grasslands... | reverse complement strand
GTAATCAGTGACGATGCCGGTCTTTGGATCGAGTTTGCCGACGTAGCGAGTCTTATGGCTCGTGTACCAGACGTTGCCTTGCGCATCGAGCGCGGCGTCGTGAAGCATGAGCAAATTCCGCGGCAACTCGTATTCGGTAACCACGACCCGGGTCGACTCGCCACGAGGCCGAGGGAAGAGGCGAAGCGGCATATCCTGCGATTCTGGACCCCGGACTCGCGTAAGGAACTTGGTGAGCATTTCGGCCTCGGGATCGGGAGCATTCGCGGGCTTCGTGCGAACCGCGATAGCCGTGCCGGCGAAATGCATCATGCGGTCAACGATCAGGCTCCAACTGTGTTCGTCATAGCGATTGCGGAAAATCTGCTGCCAGGAGTGGCACCCGGAGCAGTTTTTCTGCAGCATCGCTTTTTCTTCTGCCGATCCGGGGAGGTTCCAGAGAATTTCCGCGCCGCTGAGTTGGGATTCGAGCAGTGCGGAGGCCGACAGATCGTCAGAGGGGGCGACCCTTTCGAGGGCGATGTCCTCGAGTTTCGTGGCGCCATCGATAGCAACGGATTCGCGCACGTAAGGCTTGAACGGGGCGGGCGAGGCAATCCGCAATGTGTAGGAACCCGTCTGCATCTTGGGGAATTCGAATTTGCCGTCGCCGTTCGTGTATACCGTGGTTCGTATGCCATTGGGCGCGATCAACTGGACGCCCACGCCTTCTGGCGAATCTCCGCTCTTGATGCGCACGAGACCCGTTGCGCCACCGGTGAGCCCGCTTTGCACCGACCACTTATGCGTCTCTGCGCGGTACCAGGGATTCAAGGGCGGATTTTCGCCTTCCACGCAGCACTTTCCGGAGTGAATGTAGGCGATCAGGTCCGCTACGTCGGAGTCAGACAGGTTATAGTGGAACGCCGGCATGAGCGGACCGCCATTCTTGATTTTGACGGCGACGTTTTCGTCGTTGACGGCACCGCCGCTTACCAACGTCTGCCGGCTATAGAGATCCGCCAAGTACGGGCCGCCCTTGGTGTATTTGTTGTGACACATCCAACACTTATAGGCGTAGATCACTTCGCCGCGGGCAGCTCCGCTATCGCCGTCGATGCGATAGGTATCGAGGAGCAAGGAACGCTGCAGATGGTCAACGGTGGCTTTATCTTTATCGGCATCGGCCGCTGGCTTTGGCTTGGGCGCTGCGTTGATCGCAAACCAGGCCGCGCCAACGATAAGCAGCGCCACTCCAAGTGCAAACGAACGGAGAATTACACTCAGGCCACGATTACCGCTTTCCTGTGTTCGCATGTGTCCACTCCGGAGCTGATTTTTGGGTTTCCCGTGCCTGAGAGTATATACCGATTCGGCAGTTTGGTCACAAACTTCGGCTGACATCGCCGTATCGAGGCAGCCTGTACCGCTTGCGCCATTCGTTGATGTGTAGAGCTTCTTCTGAGAGCTTCTTCTGAGGGATTAGTGATGTTCCTTGGTGACGGTGTGAGTCAAATCTCTTTCGCTGCAGGGCAGCGATTCCGGCAGCATGGCGTCGGGCTTGGGATTAAGCAGCGCCACCCGCGGAGTCGTGGTCCAGGGCTCCAACAGCACGTCCGGATCGTCCACCGTCGCCGTCCAGGCGAGCGTATTCCCGTCGCGGTGGAAGCGCTCGATCACGCGCATGTTCTCACTGTGGAAGTAACCCCCGATCTGATCAAACCAGGTGCTGCTATTGAATCCCCAGGTGTCCACGACCAGAGTATCTCCCTCCCAGTGGGCGATCCCTTCTCCCGTATAGGTCCCGTCCAAATCCTCCAACGGGGTGTGCTTGCGGCCATCCGCCGGAATCATGCGGTACATCGTCTGCGTGGCGATCAGACCGCCTTGGCCCGGATAAATGAAAATGAAGTAGTTCGCGTATTGCCCGATGTAAGAGGGAATACCCGCGCGAGGAATTCCCGCCGGCATGCAGTTATTGGACGGGTCTTCTTCATTGGCATTCTGGTCGAACTCCTTCACCATCTCCCAATACTGGGGCTTATAGACCGGTCTGTTGGAGCCCACTCTCCGCAGCAGCGACGCGGCCCGCTCGCCCTCTTCACCCGCTGCCGCTGAAGCATCCCAAGTGTTCATTGCGGTCCGCGGAAAGGTCGCAATCTTTGTGCCCGTCAAGATGTCGTGCGAAGAGTGTTCACTATCGACGGAGATGCCGTCATTCGCCATTTGGTTCGGAACTCCGAGCAGGTTGTCGCCGAGGCCATTCCACACACCCGTCAGGTCCGGATGCCCGTCCGGGGTCCGGGGCGTGCTCCCAGAAGGCCTCGGCGGGGAATTGGTGGTGCGCTGCACGTGAGAAAATTCCTGGGCGACAACTGCGCAGGGCAGCAAGCACAGTGCGGCTACAAAAATGATCAGGCGATAAGCGGAGTTACTCATGGCGCGGAACTCCTTTCTCGCGAATTGCGGCCAGCGTCTTGGGGCGCGCCAGTTACGCGGCCATCGGCAAATTTCAATTTCTAAAGAAAAAGAAAACGACAGCCGATGGGCCTGGCGCAGCGATTTTGAATCCGGCCAGCTCCTGAGAATGCGCCCATTGTGGTTTATCTGTCGCCAAATTTCCAGCGGACATGCAGGTTGCAGTCCGGTTAGCGCGCTAATGCTCGAGACCTAGCGCGCGAATCTTAGTGAGCAGCGTTTTGTAGGAAATGCCCAGTTGTTCGGCGGCACGCGTCTTATTCCATTTCGAGGCCCGCAGCGCCGCATCGATTTTGAATCGCTCAACGTATTCGATGGCGCGTGTGCTGACGTCTTGCAATGTCCCTTCCCAAGAGAAGCTTTCCTCCAGCATTCCGGCGGGCATTTCGCCTTCGTTTGGCCGTGGTGCGGAGAGTTGCAGCTCACCAGCATCGATTTCCTTGCCATCGCTGAGAATGGCCGCGCGTTCCATGGTGTTTTGCAACTCCCGCACATTGCCAGGCCAGCTGTAAGCCAGCAGGGCGGTGCGCGCCCGCTGGGTCAGCTCCAGTCCCGGTTTGCGAAACTCTCTGCGAAAACGCTCCAGAAAAATATCTGCCAGCAGCAAGACGTCATTCCCGCGTTCGCGCAGAGGAGGAATGGTGATCGGCACTCCGGCGACACGGAAATAGAGATCTTCCCGGAACATTCTCGCCGCCACAGCCGCGTGCAAATTCTTGTTGGTTGCGGCAACGATCCGCACGTCAACCTCCGTGTTTTGAGTGCCTCCCACGCGGTCGAAGCGTTTTTCCTCCAACACGCGCAGCAGCTTAGACTGAATGGTGATTGGCAACTCTCCGATTTCATCCAGAAAAATGGTGCCATGATGCGCTAATTCCATCTTACCGATCTTACGGGCGCCGGCGCCTGTATACGCTCCGCGTTCATGGCCGAAGAGTTCATTTTCGACGAGCCCTTCGGGAATGGCCGCGCAGTTCAGGGCCACAAACGGCTGGCTCCGCCGCGCGGAGAGCCCGTGAATGGCTCGGGCAAAGAGCTCTTTCCCGGTACCGCTTTCGCCCAGCAGCAGTATTGTGGAGTCCGTTGTGGCCACCCGCTGGACTTGCTGCGTTGCCGCATGCATGGAGGGGTGCTCTCCGATAATCCGCGGAAAGCCGTAACGCGCCGTGTATTCTTCGCGCAGCAGGAGGTTCTCACGCAGCAGCTCCTGTTGCTGCGCCGCCCGCGCAACGAGCAGATTCAGATGATCGAGATCGACCGGTTTCTGGATGAAATCAAAGGCCCCATCTTTCATCGCCGATACGGCTTCTTCGATGGAGCCGTAAGCGGTAATGAGAATGACTGGAATGGTGAGGTCGGCTTGTTTGGATTCGTGAAGAACCTCTAGGCCCGAGCAGCCGGGCAGTTTCAGGTCGCTCAGTACGAGCAGGTACCGTCGTGACCGGATTTTGCTTACTGCCGCCGAGCCATCGGCAGCTTCGTCTACCGCGTAACCTGCACGTTCCAATGCCTTGCGCAGCATAGCGCGCAATTCCGGCTTGTCTTCCACCAGCAGAAGCGGTTCCACGTGTTCTCTTCTATCACGAATTGGTGGTGAGAGTTTGTTTCTAGACTCTGCGCTGTGCGAAGAGCGGAATGGTGTGGCGAGTTTCAGCAATGCGAGCTACCTCAGGCAATATCTTGGGAGCTAGGCGAAAGTTTACGTTCAAGCAGCTTCGGTTCAAGGCTAGCGCGCTCTTTCGGCGCTGGTTCTAGGACAATCAGTGCGGTGCGGTGGCCCCGGAAGCGGAACTCCGGGAATCCGAAGCGCCAGAGCCAGAGTTGGCCGATCCCGATCCGCCCGAATCTGAAGGGCCAGCACCGGAGGGTTCATTGGCCCAACCCGGGTTTCCACCGGCCTTCCGCAGTTCGTCTTCCAGATTAGAGAGCGCCTGCTTATCCTTCTCGACGTCCTGCTTCTTGGCGTCGATTTCTGCCTGCGTCTTATTCAGGTCATCACGACTGTGTTGTTCCTTCAGCGCCGCAGTCGGGTCCTGATAGAACTGCTCTTGCTTTAAGTTGAATTCCCGCTGCAGGATATCGAGCTCCTTCGTATCATCAGCGAGGGTCTTTCGTGCCGCCGCAAACTTCGCCCGCCAGGAGGCTTCATCCTTGGCCCCGTCCTTCTTCGAGTCATCTGGCGTCTTCTTGTTGTCTGGGGTCTTTTCGGCGGCTTTGTCCGTTGTGGATGCCTGGCCAGGTTCAGTCCCGATCACGGAGATCGTACCCTTCAGGCCCCCGATGTCATCATTCGTGAAAACCTTGGCGGACTTGCCGGGATCTTTTTTCTGAGCGCGAGCTTTTCGCGCCGCATCCCCCAGCGAGTCGGGCTGTGAACCTGAGTTGGTCCCGGAGTTATCTTGCGCGAGGCCAATCGAAATCCCACTCCCGAATAAAAGAGCCGCCGCTAAGAAGACGCATCTTCGCGAAATCATGACGAGGCCGCCTTTCAGTCCTGGCTGGGTACTAGCACTACTCAAAGTCTAGAGGCCGGGTGCGCGGGAATCAACCGCCCCGCCCGCAACCGTGTCCTGTCTGCTAAGTGGCAGTGAGACGATAAACTCGGCCCCTCCCTGTGATTGGTTGCGAACTTCGACCGAGCCTCCGTGCTGCACGATGATCTTCTGTACGATTGCCAGGCCCAGTCCTGTGCCGTTTGTCTTCGTGGTGTAAAAGGGTACAAAAATCCTGGAGAATTCATCTGCGGCGAGGCCTGGTCCATTATCCATGATGGCTATACGCTGCAAGTCACCGCTGGGCATATGTTCGATCGCTCCGTAAACAGTCACACGTCCGCCAAAAGGCTGCCTCGCTACGGCCTCGACGGCATTTCGAGCCAGATTCAGCAACGCCTGGCGCAACAACCCTTCGTCTCCGGCGATGCTCTCGAATGCGCCTCCCGACGAAATAGCCACATGTGGGTTGGCCTCTTGTATTTCCGTAATGACGCGATCGACTACTGAGCGCAGTGGAACCTCTTCAGTCGAGAGGTCCAGGGGCCGCGCAAACTTCAAGAATTCGGTTACCACATGGGTTAGAGCCCGCGTTTGATCCACGATGAGCTGCGCATTCTCGGCCGTTTCGCCCTCGGACTCCCGGCGTATCATTTGTGCATAACCGGAAATCGTTGCCAACGCATTCTTGAACTCATGCGCAATGCCCGCGGATAGTTCACCCAGGGCGGCCAGGCTTTCTTTGACTTGTACCTGGCGCTGCAGCGCCGCCAGCTCGGTAAGATCGCTGAGCAGGCACAGCGCACCGGTAACCCGCGCGGACTTGCCCAAAATCGGAGAGATGGTCACTCCAAGCTGGCGCAATTCACCTTTCGGAGTTGCGTACTCGATCTCTTCGCGCCGAAACGTGCGGCCTTCGCTCAGGCACGTGGCCAGGAGTTTTGATAAAGGCGATTCTTTTCCTAACACCTCCGCGTAACGGCGATAGGCCAGAGCCCGCACGTCGAGGGCCGCTTCTGCGGCAGGATTTGCGCTGGTAATTAGCCCAGCGGAACTGATCAGCAGGAGTCCTGCCGGCATATTGCGTGTGACTGCTTCGCTCAAGCGTTCGGTCTGCTGGGCAAGTTCCCGATCGCGGCGATGCAAGGCAGCCAGTTCCTTTTCCTGTTCTCGAAGTTTCTGGATCACGGCCTGCATGGATGCAGCCATGAAGGCTGAAGGGTTATCCAGCGAAGGCTTGGGCAGCGACGGATCACTCGTCTCCGGGGACTGTCGCCTGCGCAATGCGCGGCGCATTAAAAAAAGAACCAGCGCTGCCGCGCCTAAGATAAACAGCGCGAGGGTGACCGCTGCGGCTGCCCAGTCGAAGGGCATTGACGGCGACTGCAGAAATGCCAAACACAATCCCGTCAGCAGAATTCTGGCCGAATCAAACATGAGTGAAGGCCCGATACCAATCCAGGGCCGGCGAGCCGAAGAACACTACCAAAATCGCTCCGGCTCCCAGAAAGGTTCCAAACGGCAGCTCAAAATCGCGGCCCTTCCGGCCGATGGCGATCACGCCGATGCCAATAATGCTGCCCAACAGAGATCCCAGCAGTATCGTGAGCAGGGCGCGTTGCAGGCCCAAAAATGCGCCGGCCATGGCCATCATCTTGACGTCGCCGAGGCCCATCCCCTCGCGGCCGCGGGCTCGAAAATAGCCTTCTGCTACAAGCCACAGCAGCCCGCTTGCCGCACCTGCGCCGATCAGCGCATCACCGAACGATAGTGCCACTTCCGGTGGAGGGTAGGCAAAAAGGTGATTGGCTAGCCACAGTGCCGTGCCATCCACGGGTCGCGTGAAGAGGCTCAGCAGCAATCCCAGACCTAGGCCAGCGAAATTCACTCTATCCGGCAAAATGCGCTCGCGCAGGTCGGTAATCGTCAGCACGATGAGCAGCGCGGCGAAGATCGCCCATTTCAGCGCTTCGAAACCGAATCCGAAAACGAAATAGCAGGCCAGGAAGAGGACTGCTGTTGCCAGTTCCACCATCGGGTACATCGCGGAGATGCGCGCCTTGCATTTGCGGCAGCGGCCAACAAGCACGAGCCAGCTCACCACCGGGATGTTGTCATAAGGTTTGATTGGCGTTCCGCACGATGGGCAATGGGAGGGCGGGAAAACCACCGATTCCGCGACGGGTATGCGGAGGATGCACACGTTTAGAAAGCTGCCTATGATGAGGCCGAACATGAATACGACGACGGCGATTGCAGTCATACAGAAATCAGACCGAGTTCAGAGTTGGAAGCTAGGACCTTCACAGTCGAGTTCAAAGTTGCAAGTCAAAAGTGTGGAAAGCTTAAATGCGAACCAAGCCCTCCCTTTTAACTTTCGACTGTAAACTCTACATGAATCTCGCCTGCTTTTCTCTCTGTGCCCTGTGCCTCTGTGTCCTCTGTGTTAAATTCCCGGTTTCGCTATGTTCTGGCTCGAGGAGAGAATCCGCCGATACGAGCATCGTCGCTGGACCACGGACGACAATCGCCGTGTGCGCCCATTCGGTTGGGGGCTCGAGCACATCGGCGGAACTGTGAATGATCCCGAACCCCGCGTATTTCTGAGCGATTGGATTGCGCACACCTTGCCACATAGCCAGGAATGGTTCGAAACGAATCCGGCGCGCGACTACGCCTTGTGCCCTTCCGAAAATGGCGCGCTCGGCGATCGCATTCTCACTTTCAGCAGCGCCGTAAACTCGCGCTGGCCGGAGAATAATCGTGTCCACGCGCGGCTTTTTGTGGCGAGCAAGTCCGGTCCCGCGGTTGTTGTGCTCCCGCAGTGGAACGCCAAGTGGGATGTACAGGTGAAAATTTGCCTGTGGCTCAATCGCTGGGGAATTACCGCGTTGCGCCTGTCTATGCCTTATCACGACCGCCGCATGATTCCGGGCCACGAGCGGGCCGACCATCTCGTCGGGCCCAATATCGGCCTCACACTTGAAGCCAACCGGCAGGCTGTTCTGGACGTGCGGAGGTGCCTGCAATGGCTCGCCGGCCAAGGCTATGGGAAGTTAGGCCTGGTGGGCACGAGTATCGGTTCGGCGGTGGGTTTTATCACCATGGCGCACGAGCCGCTGGTTCGTGCTGGAGTCTTCCTGCATGTCTCTACATATTTCGCGGACGTGGTACGCACGGGAATGAACACCGCGCATGTTTGGGAAAGTTTGCGCACCAGCGTCTCAGCGGACGAACTGCGGCGCTTCTGGTCGCCCATCAGTCCTTTTCCCTATGTCTCGCGCATGCAAGGAAGCAGGCAGAAAATGCTCATGGTGAGCGCGCGCTATGACCCCACCTTCTTGCCTGAATTTTCCGCTCAGATCATTCATGCAGTGCGAAAGACCGGAATGGAAAGCGAAGTTCTGCTGCTGCCGTGCGGGCACTACTCGCTCGAGCGGGCGCCTTTCAGCTACGCCGCCGCACTTCGCATGGCCTCATTCCTCTTTCGCCATCTCGCCTGATGATCCTCCAGATCCGTCATTCTGAGCACAGCCGGGGTCGCCGGGGTGCGGAGCGAAGGATCCCTCCTAATTTGTGCTTCCGATCTTCACCGGGAATAGCTGCCGGTATTTTTCTGGCAACGATTTCGGCCGGCCTTGGCGATTGCAGATTATGTGAAGGGTTTCGCCAGTGGCCAGCACTTCACCGCCGTCGTGGCGCAGAATTTCGTAGGCAAAACGGATACTGCGGCGTCGCGATTCGCTCACACGCGTCCTGATCCGGAGCAGGTCGTCGTACCGCGCCGGTTGCAGATAGCGGCAGGTTGCCTCTGCAACGACGATGTAGCTGTCGTCCTCTTGCTCCATTTGCTTGTAGGCGATACCCCGCTCGCGCATGTACTCGACACGCCCAATCTCGAAAAACGTGAAGTAGTTGCCCGTAGTAGACCATGCCCATCTGGTCGGTGTCTTTGTAGCGCACGCGCGCGAGTGTTTCGGAGAATTCACTCATCCCTTTTTTCCGCCGGACCAGCGCGGCTCGCGTCTTTCAAAGAACGCGGCGAGCCCTTCTCGGAAATCGGGCGTCGACCGGATGGCCACGCTCTCGGCTACGGCAAGTTCGATGCGGCGGTCGATATCGGCCTCGCTGGCGCGCACGAGCAGGCGCTTGGTGGCCAGGACGCTTCCTGGACTATTGGCAATCAATGCGCCGGCGATTTCGCGCGCGGCGCTCAGGAGTTGCTCGGCGGGGACGACCCTCGTAACGAGACGGATCGCTTTAGCTTCGGCAGCATCGAGAATCCGGCCGGTGAGAAAGAGGTCGCGCGCCAGTTTTTCTCCCACTTGTCTTTCTAGGAACATGGATACCAGCGCGGGAATAAATCCCACGCGCACTTCCGTGTATCCGAATTTGGCCTCCGGAACGGCCAGTGTGAAATCACAAAGCGTCGCAATTCCGCAACCTCCGGCCAGGGCCGCGCCATTCACAGCCGCAATCAATGGTTTGGGGAAACTCCACAGGCCGCGGAAGAATGCCGCCGTCCTTCGCGCGTCCGCCAAATTCTGTTCTGGTGATTGCGTCGCCAGAGACTGCAGCGCGTCGAGATCCATGCCCGCGCAGAAGGCTTTACCGGCTCCGGTGATGATCGCCACTCGCTCGCTGCGGGATTGCACATCGTTAAGCGCTGCCAGAACTTCGGCGATCATGGTCGCCGAAATGGCATTGCGTTTTTCAGGCCGGTTGAGCGTGATCAGCGCCACCGTGCCGTCGGTGTCGACTCTTATATGGTTATACGAGGTCATGCTGCTCAGGCGTGTGCGTAACGGTCCCGGATCTCCGCCGCTTGTGCCAGCGCGGGCTTAAGAGCGGAAAGCGCGAGGCCGGTATCAATCCCATGCTCGCTAAGTGTGTGTACGACCGTCTCTGTAGCGATATTGCCCACCAATTCGTCGCCGGCAAAAGGGCAGCCGCCCAGTCCGGTGAGTGCGGAATCGAACCGGCGGCATCCGGCATTGTAGGCGGCCATCACCTTTTCCGCCATTCCTTCGGGCCGGCTATGTAGATGAACACCCAATTCGATTCCCGCGACGCAATCCTTCACGGCGCCGTAAAGCTTGCCTACGGCTTCGGGCGTTGCCGTTCCCACGGTATCCGCCAGGGAAATCGTGCGCACACCGACGTCTTTCAGCCAGATGATCGTATCCTCGACGATTTCTGGTCCCCAAGGCTCCTCGTAGGGATTGCCAAAAGCCATCGAGATATAGACGACCAGGCCACGCCCAGCCTCCTGCGTAGCTTTTTTCAGGCGCTCCACCAACTTGCGGGATTCTGCCCGCGACATATTGGCGTTGGCGCGACGAAAATAAGCGGAAATTGAATACGGATATCCGAGAGTAGTCACGCCCGGCGCAGCAAGCGCGCGTTCCATGCCTTTTTCATTTACTACGATACCGATGATCTCTGGAGCTTCCGCGTCCTGGGGTAGGGAAGCCAGGAAGGTCTCCAGCACCGCTTCGCTATCGGCCATCTGACGAACATGCTGCGGTGAAACAAAGCTGACCGCATCGATATGTCGGAATCCCGCAGCGACAAGCGCGCGCAAATGCCCCGCTTTGACCTGCATGGGGATCACTTGCGGCAATCCCTGCCACGCGTCCCGGGGGCACTCGATGATTTTGACCTGCTCGGATGAACCCACAATCATCGTGGTGCCGATCGCCTCACGTTTGCAGGACTCCTGTCTTGAATTCGCGTATATCGGGATTGAACGCCGCGGCTTCCAGCCCCCAGATCAGCGCCTCGCGCGTGTGCGCAGGATCCAAGATACCATCCACCCAAAGCCTGGCGGCAGCATAGCGCGGGTCCGTCTGACGTTCGTAGCTCGCGCGCACCGATTCGCGCAACTCTTCGAGTTCTTTCGCCGAAAGCTTTTTGCCCTCGCGCTGTAGCTGTTTGACTTTGATTTCGACGAGCGTGCCGGCGGCCGCATCCCCGCTCATGACCGCGTATCGCGCCGTGGGCCAGGCAAAAATAAATCGCGGGTCGTAAGCCTTGCCGCACATGGCGTAATGGCCCGCGCCGAAACTGCCGCCGAGAATCACGCTCATCTTGGGCACAACACTGTTGGCCACGGCGTTGACCATCTTCGCTCCGGCGCGAATGATGCCGCTCCACTCCGCCTCCTTGCCGACCATGAATCCATTGACGTCGTGCAGAAAAATGAGCGGCACCAGATTCTGATTGCAATCGAGAATGAATCGCGCGGCCTTCTCCGCGGATTCCGTGTAGATCACACCGCCAAATTCGATGCGGCGCTGGCCCGTGCCTGGATCGATCGTGGGGACGTGCATTTTTTGATTGGCGACGATGCCCACCGCCCAGCCTCCGATGCGTGCATATCCGCAGAGCACGGTCTGACCGTATTCCGCGCGATATTCCTCAAAGCTGCTGCCGTCCACGATTCGGGCGATGATCTCGCGCATATCGTATTGCCGCGCCGGATCAGAAGAGAAAATCCCATAGATCTCATCGGCCGGATAGGACGGCGGTTTAGGCGCAATATGATCAAAGCGCGCTTCCGCCGGATGGCCGGCCATGCTCAGGAGCGCCCGAATGCGTTCGAGGCAGGCAGAATCGTCGGGCTCCCGAAAATCCACCGTCCCGCTCACCTGGGCGTGCATTTTCGCGCCGCCCAGTTCCTCTGCCGAAACCCGCTGCCCGATGGCCGCCTGCACCAGCGCCGGCCCGGCGAGAAAAAGCCCCGAGCCCTCGGTCATCAGAATGTGATCGCACATCACCGGCAAATAGGCGCCACCGGCTACGCACATGCCCATGATGGCCGTGATCTGCGGAATGCCCATCGCGCTCATCACGGCGTTATTACGGAAGACGCGGCCGAAGTCGTCGCTATCCGGAAAGACATCCTCCTGCAATGGCAGAAAAACGCCTGCCGAATCGACCAGGTAGATCGTCGGGATATGGTTCTCGATGGCGATATTTTGTGCTCGGATCACTTTTTTGGCCGTCATTGGAAAAAACGCCCCGGCCTTTACGGTGGCATCGTTGGCGATAATCATCACGAGACGGCCGGCAACCCGCGCCAGGCCCGTAATCGTGCCCGCGGCCGCAGCGCCGCCCCATTCCTGATACATTTCATATGCGGCGTAGATCCCGAGCTCGAAGAATTCCGTCTTGGGATCGACGAGCCGGGCGATGCGTTCGCGCGCCGTGAGCCGGCCTTTTTTGTGCTGCGCTTCCGCAGCTTTTGCGCCTCCGCCCTCCTGCAAGCGTGCCTCTTCGTTTTTGATTTCCGTAAGCAGGTCCACCATGCGGCGTGTGTTTTGCTCGAAATCGGGCGAATTGCGGCGAACGCGGGTCTCGAGAAGCGTGGTCATATGTTCTCAGAGTAGCCGAAAGGAATGCTCCAGGGCCATTGCTCAGTCGCGATTGCGCACATGACTGCGCACGAAATCCACGATTTCCTGTGTCGAAGTTCCTGGCAGAAAGACCTCGGCGATGCCGGCTTTTTTTAAGCCGGGAATGTCGGCTTCGGGAATGATCCCGCCGACCAGCACGGTCACGTCATCCATGTGCTTGGCCCGCAGCAAGCCCATGAGTTGTGGGCAGAGCGTATTGTGTGCGCCCGAAAGAATCGAAAGCCCGATGACGTCGACGTCTTCTTGCTCCGCCGCAGAGGCGATCATTTCGGGGGTTTGACGCAGCCCTGTGTAAATCACTTCCATGCCGGCATCACGCAGCGCGCGGGCAATGATTTTGGCGCCGCGATCGTGGCCATCGAGGCCGGGCTTAGCGATCAGCACGCGAATTTTGTGTTCGGGCACGGCTCAAGAGAATACTGCAAATATCGGCGCTGTAATAACGTCTCCGGTTTAACCCCTGGTCATCGATGCTGCGCCCAAGACGCCCTCCTTGTCATTCTGAGCGGGTGTGCGTTAAACCCGAAGAGTCTCTCCCTTATTTTTCTCTGCAGCCTAGCGCCCGAATTCGGGCGAGGGATCTGCCGGTTTGACTCTCGACTGTAAAACTCAAGCTTGCTAGGTAATGGCGACTTCCTCGTAGGCTCCGAAGACGGTGCGCAGAGCATCACAGATTTCGCCCAGCGTGGCGTAGGCTTTGACGGCCTCGTAGAGGTGCGGCATGAGATTGTCCGTC
>Ga0209577_10004503_pt1 | contig 13107 bp, 13 predicted proteins | sample GraSoiAngelo_109_FD_185874 | JGI IMG/M metagenome (GOLD analysis project Ga0209577, IMG submission 185874) | Grasslands soil microbial communities from the Angelo Coastal Reserve, California, USA - 14_0903_12_20cm (SPAdes) (version 2) | ecosystem: Environmental > Terrestrial > Soil > Grasslands... | reverse complement strand
CGTGGTCTTGATCTCTTCCAGGGTCGCGTTCAGATCGGGATACGCGCGTTTGCAATCCGCGTTTCCGGCGCATACGGCCAGAACGTCAGCGAGCGCTGCCTCGCGCGCGGGCCAGACGTCGAGCGTGGTCCGCATCGCCGGCGGCGCGACGCCGTCGAGCACCATGCTGCGAACGCGTGACGGGTAGCGGCGCGCGAATTCCTGCGCGACGCGAGTGCCATAGGAACCGCCCCAAAGATTGATGCGTTGGTAGCCCAGCGCCGCGCGAACCGCGTCGACATCGGCGACGATTTCCGGGGTGATGTAGCGCGACACGTCGACATCGTCCGGGGCGCGCAATTCGCGCAGCTCGGCCAGACAGCGCTGCGCGGCGGTCGCAGCCAGATCGACGTCGATCAACTCATCGAAGAGGTCGCGCGGCGCCAAGGCAGCGCACTTCAGCGGCGCCGATTTACCGGTGCCGCGGGGATCGATCAAGACGATGTCGCGGGTGCGTCTGACTCCGGCCAGCGCGACCGCAACCGGAACCGCCGCCTGGGCAGATTGACCGGGTCCTCCGGGAAGCATGAACAAGGGGTCCGCATCGGGACTGAGCGTGTTGGCGGGCAGGATCGCAACGAACAGCGCCAGCGTGCGGCCGTCCGGCTTCGACCGGTCCTCGGGCACATTGACGGTGGCGCACTGCGCCGCCGACGAGAGCTTGGCTAATCGGCACTCGTGCAACGCGACGCTGCGAGACATGGCCCTGTCGCCGCAGCCGCCAAGCAAAAGCAGAAGGGCCGATACGGCGCATGCGCGCAAATAAACCGCGTTCGGCATCGAGACGGGGCATTTCACCATGCGTAGAATGGTAGCAGAGGCGCGGCGGATGTTCGGGCGGCGCTGCCACACTTCTGCGGGTTATGTGGTCGGGCGGTGGACACGCCGCAATCACGTTTCTATACTCCGCCATCGCAATCTATTTTTCCAGCATGGCGAAGCATCCGCTCGAGCCCGGCATCGTCACCGATTTCAGCGATCGACTGACTTACGCGGGATACCTGCACCTCGACACGCTGCTGTCGTCGCAGCGACCGCTGTCGGGGACGCCGTCAGTCTCGCCGCGGCACGACGAAATGCTGTTCATCATCCAGCACCAGGTTTCCGAGCTGTGGATGAAGCTGATGCTGCACGAGCTCAAGGCGGCGATCGGCTTTGTTCGCGCCGACCAGCTCGACGCCAGTTTCAAAACGCTGGCGCGGGTCAAATTGATCCAGAAGCAGTTGTTCGAGCAGTGGGCGGTCCTGGAAACGCTGACGCCTTCCGAGTACGAAGGATTCCGCTCGACGCTGGGAAGCTCGTCGGGCTTCCAGTCGGCACAATATCGCGCCATCGAATTTCTGCTCGGCAACAAGCATCGCGCGCTGCTCGATGTCTTTCGCTACGACCCCGCCATTCACGCCGAGCTCACCGCGCTGCTCGAAGCGCCGTCCCTGTACGACGAATTCCTGCGCCATCTGTCGCGACGCGGCTTGGCCGTTCCCATCGCCTGCGTCGAGCGCGACTGGTCACAGCCGCACCAGCGCAATGCCGAGCTGGTGCAGGTGTTCAAGCTCATCTACGATCAGCCGGAGAAGTACTGGGACGCGTACGAAATGGCGGAGAAGCTGATCGATGTCGAAGAGAGCTTCCAGCTCTGGCGCTTTCGCCATCTCAAGACGGTCGAGCGTATCATCGGCCACAAGCCGGGAACCGGCGGTTCGTCGGGGGTGAATTTCCTGAAGAACGTACTGGATCACACTTTTTTCCCCGAGCTCATCGACGTGCGCGCCGTGATCGGCATTCGATGAACGCAAACATGGAGACGCCGGCGCGGATCGCGCACGCCATCGCCGCGCTCGGTCCAGGCAGCTTGACCGAAGGCGGCATACGCCAGCATGTCGCGCCGCTTTTCTCCCGCGTGCTCGGCGCCAACCGCAACCGCGCCTACCTTGCCAATCATTCGCTGGGCAGGCCGCTCGATGCCACCACGGACGACCTCGCGCAGGCAATCGGCCTTTGGCAATCGAAACTGGGCGATGCCTGGGACGACTGGTTGGCCGAGATCGGCGCTTATCGCGCGCGCCTTGCGCAACTGCTCGGCGCGCCGCGAGCGGACTGTGTCGTGCCGAAAACCAGCGCGGGGCAGGGCCTGCGGGCGATCCTGAACACTTATGATGGCGTCCCGCGCGTGGTCGCAACGCGCGGCGAATTCGACTCGATCGATCTGATTCTGCGGCAGTACGCGCACCGCGGGCGCATTGCGCTCCATTTTGTCGAAGCGCGCGATTCGGGCTTGTTCGACGCCGCCGATCTGCTAGCGGCGTCGAAGCAAGCAGACCTTGTAGTCGTTTCGCAAGTTTTATTCCACACCGGCCAGATGTTGCCGGAGCTTCCAGCGCTGGTTGCCGCAGCGCACGCTGGAGGCGCGCGCGTGCTTATCGACGTCTATCATTCGCTGGGCGTGTTTCCGGTCGATGTCGTCGCGGTCGATGCCGACTTCGCAATCGGCGCCTCGTACAAATATCTGCGCGGCGGGCCCGGCGCGGGCTACCTGTATCTGCATCCGCGACATCTCGACGGCAGCCTGTCGACGCTCGACGTCGGCTGGTTCGCGAAAAAGGATCATTTCGCATACCAGCGGCCGGACCCCCCGCAATTCGCCGAAGGCGGCGACGCGTTTCTGGAATCGACGCCACCGGTGATGACCTGCTACCAGGCGCGCGCCGGTCAACTCTTTACGGAGGCGATCGGCGTGCAGCGCCTGCGCGAATATTCGCTGGCGCAGCAGCGGCGGTTGGTCTCGGCGCTCGCCGAGCGCGGCATCGGCGCCACCGGCGGCAGCGCGGACTATGGCGCTTTTATCGTCGTCACCTGCAAGGGTGACGGTGCGCCTCGCGCCGCGCGTCGCGGCGTCGAAGCCCTGGGCGCCCGCGGAGTCGTTGCCGACGCGCGCGGTGCCCGGATCCGTCTTTGCCCCGATGTATTGACGACGACCGACGAGCTCGACCTCGCCGCAAGCGCTGTCGCGGAGGCGATTCCATTGTAGCGGCGCCGGGACAACGGATGGCTAGTTTGGATGGGTGATAAACCGCACCAGGCTCAGCACCGCAGCGGCAAGGATCGCGGCGCCGAGTAGTCCGGCGACAATGACGTGCAAGGGCTTGATCGATATTGCGTCGCGTTCGCCGGCCGCCTTTTTGCGGATGCCGAGGAAGCTCGCGAACACCGCCGCCAGCACGCGGAAAAAACCGGCCCGCGGCTGCTCGTCCGGAGCCCTGACCGGTGGCGGAGCGGAACCAGGCTGCGGCATGGGAAGTAATGTACGTGCTGAGGTACTGCGGGCTCGAGATCGGACAAGGGTTCGGGCCTCGAGCAGATCTGCGCCGGCACCGGCGGCCCGTGCACCTATACTGGCCGCGACATGAAGTCGGCGCATGCCGGCATGGGCATCACCGACGCGCAGTTCAATGCGCTGGTCGAGGACCTGGTGAAGTCGCTGGACAAGTTCAAGGTTCCGGAAAAGGAAAAAGGCGAGTTGCTCGGTATTCTCGGGCCCATGAGGCCTTCGATCGTCGGCCAGTAACGGCAGGGTTGCGAAGCGCGCTCCGGGCGGACTCGATGCTGCCCGTAATTTTTTTCTGCTGTTCGTTCAGGAATCAAGCATTTAGCGGCAAATTTGGCTTGAAATCGTGCGAGGGGTGCCCCATGTGCGAAGTAAAGTCCGGTAGCGGACGGGAGCGACCACCATGCGTTTTGACAAGCTGACGACCAAGTTTCAGCAAGCGATTGCCGATGCCCAAAGCATGGCGCTTGCCGCCGACAACGGCTATATCGAGCCGCAACATCTGCTTTTAAGCTTGCTCAATCAGGAAGACAGCGGCACCGCTTCGCTCCTCTCCCGCGCCGGCGTCAACGTCGCGCCGCTCAAGACCGCGCTCACCAAGGCCATCGATCGTTTGCCCAAGGTCGAAGGCCATGGCGGCGAAATCAGCGCCTCGCGCGAGTTGACCAATCTGCTCAATCTCACCGACAAGATCGCGACCAAGCGCGGCGACCAGTTCATTGCCAGTGAGATATTTCTGCTCGCGCTCGCCGACGACAAGGGCGACACCGGCAGGTTGCTCAAGGAATACGGTCTGACCAAAAAGGCGCTGGAGTCGGCGATCGAAGCCGTGCGTGGCGGCGCCGCCGTCGATTCGCCGGAAGCCGAAGGCCAGCGCGAGGCACTCAAGAAGTACACCGTCGATCTCACCGAGCGCGCGCGTCAGGGCAAGCTCGACCCGGTCATCGGCCGCGACGACGAGATCCGCCGCACTATCCAGATCCTTCAGCGTCGCACCAAGAACAACCCGGTGCTGATCGGCGAACCAGGCGTGGGCAAAACCGCGATCGTGGAAGGGCTCGCGCAGCGCATCGTCAACGGCGAAGTGCCGGAGACGCTCAAGAACAAACGTGTGCTTTCGCTCGACATGGCGATGCTGCTCGCGGGTGCCAAGTATCGCGGCGAATTCGAAGAGAGGTTAAAGGCGGTATTGAAGGACATCGCCGCCGACGAAGGCCGCACCATCGTGTTCATCGATGAGCTGCACACCATGGTCGGGGCCGGCAAGGCAGAAGGCGCGATAGATGCGGGCAATATGTTGAAGCCCGCGCTCGCTCGCGGCGAGCTGCATTGCGTCGGCGCGACCACGCTCGACGAATACCGGAAGTACATCGAAAAGGACGCTGCGCTCGAGCGGCGCTTTCAAAAGGTGCTGGTCGACGAGCCGTCGGTGGAGTCGACCATCGCCATTCTTCGCGGATTGCAGGAGCGCTACGAGATTCACCACGGCGTCGAAATCACCGATCCGGCAATCGTTGCCGCGGCCGAGCTCTCGCACCGCTATATCACCGACCGGTTTCTTCCCGACAAGGCTATCGACCTGATAGACGAAGCGGCCGCGCGCATCAAGATGGAGATCGACTCCAAGCCGGAGGCAATGGACCGGCTCGATCGCAGGTTGATCCAGCTAAAGATCGAGCGCGAGGCGGTGAAGAAGGAAAAAGACGCAGCGTCGAAAAAGCGCCTGGAGCTGATCGAGCAGGAAATCTCGAAGCTCGAGCGAGAGTACGCGGACCTCGATGAAGTATGGCGCGCGGAAAAGGCCCAGGTCGCGGGCACACAGCACATCAAGGAGGAAATCGACAAGATCAAGCTCGCCATGGAGGACGCCAAGCGCAAGGGCGACTGGCAGGCGATGTCCGAGCTGCAATACGGCAAGCTTCCCCAACTGGAAGCACAGCTCAAGAAGGCCGACACCAAGCTCGCGACGGAGCAGAAGAAAAAGCCGCAGCTTTTGCGCACTCAGGTCGGCGCCGAGGAGATCGCCGAGGTCGTATCGCGGGCGACCGGGATTCCGGTGTCGCGGATGATGCAGGGCGAGCGCGAAAAGCTGATGCACATTGAAGATGCGCTCCACCAGCGCGTCGTCGGCCAGGACGAGGCGGTGCGGCTGGTGTCCGACGCGATCCGTCGCTCGCGCGCGGGCCTTTCCGATCCCAACCGGCCGTATGGCTCGTTTCTGTTTCTGGGGCCCACCGGCGTGGGTAAGACCGAGCTGTGCAAGGCGCTGGCGGAATTCCTATTCGACAGCGAGTCGCATCTCATCCGGATCGACATGTCTGAGTTCATGGAAAAACACTCGGTCGCGCGGCTGATCGGCGCGCCTCCGGGTTATGTGGGATACGAAGAAGGCGGCTATCTGACCGAGGCGGTGCGCCGCAAGCCGTACAGCGTCATCCTGCTGGACGAAGTCGAGAAAGCGCATCCCGACGTCTTCAACGTCTTGCTGCAGGTGCTGGACGACGGGCGCATGACCGATGGTCAGGGCCGCACGGTCGACTTCAAGAATACGGTGATCGTGATGACATCGAACCTCGGATCGCAAATGATCCAGCAGATGTCAGGCGACGATTATGGGGTCATCAAGCTGGCGGTCATGGCCGAGGTCAAGGCCCAGTTTCGACCGGAGTTCGTTAACCGCATCGATGAGATCGTGGTTTTCCATGCGCTGTCGGAAGAGAACATCGAAGCGATCGCCAAGATCCAGTTGAAAGGCCTTCAGGCACGGCTCGCCAAACTCGACATCTCACTGGACCTGACGCCGGAAGCGCTGGCCGCGATTGCCAACGTCGGCTTCGACCCGGTCTATGGCGCGCGTCCGCTGAAGCGCGCGATCCAGCAGGAGATCGAGAATCCGCTGGCAAAGGAAATCCTCGGTGGCAGGTTCGTCGCCGGCGATTCCGTACATGTTTCGCACAAGAACGGGAAGATAGTGTTCGCCAAGCGTTGATGCGGAGTGGCCTGATCGAACGCCGGCGCCGGTCGAGGCCCGCAAAGCGCGCCCGAGCCGCCGCGCGGCCGGGCGCTTGGCATCAGTAGTAGGGAACGAACCTAAACGCCGTTGGTGCTGACCGCCGGCCGAGAACGGCGGCAAGTTTTCGCGCCATCCGCGCCCGAAGGCCTACGGCACAATCGGCGGGTGCCAGCAGCCCGAAGCGAGAGTCCTCCTCGGCCGCGATGATCGTCCGGCCGCTGCGATCGATTTCGAAGCGCATCCTGGGCGCCAGGACGATATCGCGCGGATCGTTTTCCATGGTTACCCAGAGGCAGCCGCTTTCAACCGCGATCACCGTACCTTCTGCGTCGTCGAGCTGCAGCGTGCTTCGGCCGGGAAGAAACCGCTTATGTGACAGCACCGGGGAAAAATCGAATGGCATGATCGGCTCCTTAAGGTATGCGTATAATGCATGCTAATCGGCCTACCCCAACTATGTCGCTTCGCATGCATGGAGAGTAGTATCGGCTCGCTGCGGCTGCGGGACAAACGAAATATACGCATACGATGCATGCGGATTAGGAATGCTAAAACAAGACCCTCCCGCCAGGCGGCTGCCCACGCTCGATCTGCTCAAGGGGTTCGACGCCGCGGCTCGTCACTTGAGCTTCACCCACGCCGGCGAAGAATTGTTTCTGACCCAGTCGGCGCTATCGCGCCAGATGCAGACACTCGAAGAACAGCTCGGCGTGCCCTTGTTCGAGCGCAGGCATCGCGCGCTTCGACTGACCGAAGCGGGTCAGGTGTTGCAACTCGCGGCGAAGACAATGCTCGATGAGCTGACCCATGCGGTGGCCAAGATTCGCCGCGAGCGATCGGCGGCGCCGCTGACGATTTCGACCGGGATCCCTTTTGCCTCCTTGTGGTTGCTGCCGCGGCTGCCGCGGTTCCGGGAGCGGCATCCGGACATCGACGTTTTCATCTCCGCCGACAATCGCATGCTCGATCTCGATCGGGAGCGCATCGATCTCGCCGTGCGCTATTGCCCGGAGTCGCTCGCGCCGCGAGATGCGCACCGGTTGTTTGGCGAGCGCCTGCAGCCGGTTTGCAGTCCGGCGCTGGCATCCGATTCGGCGCGCCCACTGAAGAAGCCCGAAGATCTCGCCCGCCACGTCCTGCTCAACCTCGACGCTGACCGCGGAAGATATCCCTGGCTAAACTGGGCGCAATGGTTTGCCGCGATCGGCGTCCCCGAGCCAAGGCCGGCCGGCATGGTGCGCTTTAATCAATACGACTTGCTGGTGCAGGCCGCCATCGACGGGCAGGGCGTAGCGCTCGGCCGCAGTCCGCTGGTCGATCATCTGGTTGCGCAACGCAAGCTGGTCGCACCGTTCCGTGGCAAGCATGCAACAAGCCGCGCCTATTTCGTCGTCCGCGCGACGCAAGCCGCTCGGCGTCCGGAAGCGCAGGCATTCGTCGACTGGCTGCGCGCGGAGGCGCACGAGGAAACAGTGGAACCATCTGAAGCGGTGGTTCCGGTGCCGCGGCACCGGAAGTCGCCAGCGCGGAAGAAAAGGTGAGCGCGCACGGATCGCTGGCGCCGTCTCGCTGGGTGATGCGTTTTTCAAGTTTGGTCGCGAACGCCGGCACGGTGCTCGATGTTGCGTGCGGCCACGGACGCCACAGCCTATGGTTCGCTGCGCGCGGTTTTCGCGTCGTGGCGGTTGACCGTGACACCGCCGCGCTCGACCGACTCGCATCGGTCGCCGGGGTTACCGCGGTCAGCGCGGACCTGGAAGCCGATCCGTGGCCATTCGAGAGAGAGAAATTCGACGCCATCATCGTCGCGAATTATCTGCATCGCGCGCTGTTTCCGAGTCTCCTGCGTGCGCTCGCCGATGATGGCGTGCTGGTTTACGAGACGTTTGCGCATGGCAACGAGGTATACGGCAAGCCGTCCAATCCGGACTTCCTCTTGACCGAGGGCGAGCTCCTCGCCATCATCGGTCGTTCGCTGATCATCGTTGCGTTCGAGCAGGGTCGTATCGAATCTGAACCGCCGGCTGTGGTGCAGCGACTGGCCGCGGTCGGCCGTCGCCGTCCGTGGCCACCACGGCTTCCAATATGAGCGTTCCTACCGCCGGATACGAGCACGATCAAGAGCAAGCCGCACCGCGCCCTGGCTCGACGATTGGGGTAAAATGGCTTTTTTTCAGGGTTTGAATCGATGTTGAAGGGAAGTCTCGTCGCCATTGCGACGCCGATGCAGCCGGGAGGCGAGCTCGATCTGTCCGGCCTGCGCAAGCTGATCGATTTCCACATTGCCAACGGCACCGCCGGTATCGTCATCGTCGGCACGACCGGTGAGTCGCCCACAGTCGACTTCGAAGAACATTGCCTGCTCATCAAGACGGCGGTCGAATACGCCAAAGGCCGTATCCCGGTCATCGCGGGGACCGGCTCGAACTCGACCGCGGAGGCGATCGAGCAGACCGAGTACGCAAAAAAGGTGGGCGCATCGTATTGCCTGTCGGTTGTACCCTACTACAACAAGCCGTCCCAAGAAGGGCTGTACCTTCACTTCCGGACCATTGCCGAGAAAGTCGAGCTGCCACTTCTCGTCTACAACGTTCCCGGGCGGACCATGGCCGATGTGGGAACCGACACGGTGCTCCGCCTGGCGGAGCTCCCTGGCGTCGTCGGGATCAAGGACGCGACGTCGGATCTGGTGCGCCACGTCGAGCTGATGCGGCGCATGCCCAAGGCAAAATCGTTTACATTACTCTCCGGCAATGACGACACTGCGCTCGCCTATATGCTGCTCGGCGGCCACGGCGTCATTTCGGTTACTGCCAACGTGGCGCCACGTGCGATGGCGAAGATGTGCGACGCCGCGCTGAGCGGAAGGCTGGAGGAGGCCCGTTCGGCGAACGCGAAGCTCATGCCCTTGCATACCAAACTATTTGTCGAGGCCAATCCGATTCCCGTCAAGTGGGCAATGGCCGAGATGGGCCTTATCGGTGGCACACTGCGGTTGCCGCTTACGCCGCTGGCCGCGTCGCACCATGACATTGTGCGGACAGCGCTGCGTGAGGCGGGCTGCCTGGAAAGATTTGCGGAGGAATCGAATGCTGAGTAAAGAACTGTTGCGTCGCGTGCCTGGCGTGGCGATGTCCGGCATCGTTGCCGCCGCATTGCTTGCGGGCTGCGAGAGCATGACCGTTTCGCTGGGCAAGAAAATCGACTACAAGTCCGCCGGGAGCGCGCCCGTACTCGAAGTGCCCCCCGATCTCACCACGCCGACGTACGACGACCGCTATCAGGTAACCACGGCATCGGGCGTCGCCGCCGCGCGTGCAGCGGGGAAGCCAACCGAGATTCTGCCGGTAAATGCGGACGCCCGCCTTGCGCGATCGGGCAGCGAGCGCTGGCTGGTCGTGAAGACGACGCAGGAGGCGGCGTGGGCGACGTTGCGCGACTTCTGGACCAAGAGCGGGTTTGTGATTGCAATCGAGCAACCCGCTCTTGGCATCATGGAAACCGATTGGGCCGAGAATCGCGCCGACCTGCCCAAGGATTTTCTTCAGCGATTCAGCAGCAAGTATGTGAGCTTCGCCAACGATACTTACAAGCGCGACAAGTTTCGTAGCCGGATCGAGCGCGGCACGGAGCCAGGCACAGTCGAGATTTTCATCAGCCATCGCGGCGCGGCGCAATTGCCGACCAAGCTTTCGCAGGGTCTGGGTGAAGACTGGAATTGGACACTGGTGCCCCCGAATCCCGAGCTCGAGGCCGAGTTTCTGGAGCGCCTGATGCTCGCTTTCGGCACGCCGGCGCCGCAAGCCGCAGAAGCGGTGGCAACGATGAACAACGCACCAGATCGCGCGCGAATCGAAAAGTCGGGCAACGGTCTCTCGCAGCTGGTCGTCGATGATGCGTTCGACCGCGCATGGCGCCGCGTCGGCCTCGCACTCGATCGCACCGGCTTTACGGTCGTCGATCGCGACCGTTCGAAAGGACTCTATTACGTCCGCTACTCGAATCCGGACCTTGCCAAGAAAAAACAAGAGGGCTGGTTGGCCGACACGCTCGACAAGCTTCAGTTCTGGAAGACCGAGAAGGCGGAGAAACCGGAACAATACCGGGTAGTGGTAACGCAGGCCGATCCCCGCAGCCTGGTGACGGTACAGGATCCGGCCGGCGCCACGGACAGTTCGGCAAACGGCGAACGGATCCTTGCGTTGCTCAAGGATCAGCTCAAGTAGCGTGCGCTTCGCCTGTCTCGGCAGTGGCAGCGAAGGCAACGGTCTGCTGGTCGAGGCGGGCGCGACGCGAGTGCTCATCGACTGCGGATTCGGCATCCGCGACACTGTCGCGAGGCTAGCGCGCATCGGCGTTGCGCCTGAAACGATCACCGCCATCATCGTGACTCACGAGCACAGCGATCATGTGGGCGGCGTTGCAGCATTCGCGGTGCGTTACGACACTCCGGTATGGCTGACCTTTGGCACGCTCTCCACCGTGGCCGAGCGCTTCGCCGGCCTGCCCGCGGTGTACGGCTTCGATACCCATGACGCATTCGCGATCGACGCGATCGAGGTTCGACCGTTCCCGGTACCGCACGACGCTCGCGAACCGGTCCAGTTTGTCTGCAGCGACGGCCAATGGCGGCTCGGCGTCCTGACCGACCTCGGTGTCAGCACGCTGCACGTCGAAGCGAGCCTATCGGGCTGCGACGCCCTGGTCCTCGAGTGCAATCATGATTCCGGAATGCTTGCCAACGGTCACTATCCGTATGCGCTCAAGCAGCGTATCGCCGGGCGCTTCGGCCATCTGGATAACGAAGCAGCGGGCGGACTCTTGTCGCGGCTCGATAATTCAAAGCTCAAGCACGTGTTCGCGGCGCATCTGTCTCAGCACAACAATATACCGGATCTGGCGCGGGCCGCGCTCGCCACCGCGCTTGGCTGCTCACTCGACTGGATCGGGATTGCCGACCAGTACAACGGATTCGGTTGGCGCGAATTCGTGTAGGTTCTGCAGGACAACTCGAGGAAACGGATGGAAAAGCGGCAGGAGCTCTATCGCGGCAAGGCCAAGACCGTCTACACGACCGATGATCGGGGACTATTGGTCATGCATTTCCGGGACGACACGAGCGCATTCGACGGCGCGAAGGTTTCCCAACTCGCACAAAAAGGCGAGACCAACAATCGGATCAATGCCTACATTATGGGCAAGCTCGCCAAGGCGAACGTCGCGACCCATTTCGTGCGATTGCTCAACGAGCGCGATTCGCTGGTCGTCTCGCTGAAAATGATTCCCGTCGAATGCGTCGTTCGAAACGTCTGCGCAGGATCGATGGCCAAGCGTTATGGCATCGCCGAAGGTACGCGCTTGGCCGAGCCGATCTTCGAGTTCTTCTATAAGAGCGACGCATTGCACGATCCGCTGGTCAACGACGATCACATTCGTGTGCTGGGCTGGGCAAACGCGGGCGAGATCGCCGAGATGAAAGCGCTCACGCATCGGGTAAACCAAGTGTTGAAGCCGCTCTTCGCCGACGCGGGCATCGAGCTGGTCGACTACAAGCTGGAGTTCGGTCATGCCGTTTCGGATCCGTCGGGACCGCTGTTGCTGGGAGACGAATTCACGCCGGACGGGTGTCGTCTGTGGGATCTGGCAACCCAGGAAAAACTGGACAAGGATCGGTTTCGTCGAGACTTGGGCGGCGTCATCGAAAAATATCGTGAGGTCGCCAAGCGGATTGGCGTGCCGCTCCAGTAAGGCTGCAGCCGCGTCTCGCAGCGCAGGAATCAGGACAGAGACAAAGAAAAATTCACCGGAAGCAACGAAGAAAAAGCCGGCCCCTGAGGCCGGCTTTTTCTTCGTTCGATTGCGACAGCTTTATTTTTTCATGGCGTCCTTGGAATCCTTGGCCGCGTCCTTGGAATCCTTGGCCGCGTCCTTGGCATCCATGGCAGAGCCCTTGGCGTCCTTGGCTGCATCCATCGCCTTGTCGGCGGACTTCATGGCGTCGGTTGAGCCTGGCGCAGGAGGAGGCGGAGGAGTCGGCGTGACCACGACCGGTGGAGGAGGCGAAGGCGCCGGTGTGATGACAGATGTGGGTTTATCACACGCGGCAAGAACTGCAACGACCGCAACAGCGGCGAAAACGGATTTGTTCATTGTGATTCCCCTTACTCGAGTTAGGTCGGCACGTTGCTTTAGAAATCGGCTAGGCGCCTGTGCATGAACCACGGATGCGCGCGAAAATAGCACCACCGATGCTTTAAATCTTAGCATAAAGGTAGCGGTATTCAACGGGTCCGAAACGATTTCGAGAACGCTGAAACTCGCTGTTGTCGGCCTCTCGAACCGTGAATGTCGGACGCAAGCCTACAAGCCCAGCACAGTTGCATTGATGCCGGACTCGCCAGTCGCCCAGATTTCGGCGAACCGTGCCGCCAGTGGCTGCGTTTGCTCCGGTTGCAGGATCCCCAGCGCCGCACGAGGCTGCTCGAAATGGAAGCGATGCAGATAATGCTGGCCGTCGACAATCAGGAGAGGGTCCGTCGCGACCTTGCCCTCGGCGCCGGTCTGCAGAATCGTCATGGCATGGCCGTAAACGCCCAGCAGCTTCAGCATTCGGGGGCAAGCGCTTTCGAGGTAGCGCGTGTCGTGCACGATGATGTCGAGCCGGCGACCGCGTATGCCGCGCAGAAAAACAGCGAGACGCTCGATGCGCTCCGGGCCATTCCAACCCGTC
>Ga0209577_10004502_pt1 | contig 13108 bp, 19 predicted proteins | sample GraSoiAngelo_109_FD_185874 | JGI IMG/M metagenome (GOLD analysis project Ga0209577, IMG submission 185874) | Grasslands soil microbial communities from the Angelo Coastal Reserve, California, USA - 14_0903_12_20cm (SPAdes) (version 2) | ecosystem: Environmental > Terrestrial > Soil > Grasslands... | reverse complement strand
CGCATAAAAACCGAGAGGCCGAGTCCGGCATTCGACAATTTGTTGATAACCCGAAGACTTGACAGAACGTAGCGCACGGTTTTATACGGAAGCGAACTTAGGTCGCCCTGCAGATCCCATGAGCGAATACTCTATCGGCATCGAAGACCATTACGCGTGGGCCAATCTGGTGAGCGTCACGACCTCTGGCCCCAGGGAAATTCTCCTGGATAAGCGACGTGTCGAGTTGCTTGATCAGCAACTTACGGCTTCCCCTTATCACCATGACACACTCCAAATGCCGCTTTCAAGAGCCGAGAAGCTCGTTCGAGATGTGAAGACATCTGCCAACAAGCGCGCCAAATCGGCCCTCTCGTCGCTAATCGGAGAACTCGCACCGGCAAGGTGTCGCAGCATCGCGATCCGAGTACCTCCGCTTCCCGACTTGCCCGCTACGGTCGCAGAGGTTCACGCGAATACTTGGATCACGAATCGCGCTGACGGCATGATCTATCATCAAGCTCTCACGCAGGCGGCGGCACAACTCAACTTGAGGGTTTTCTATTTCGAGAAGGACAATGTTCTTGAACTCGCCGCGCAAGCCCGCGGGAAAACCGCTCGCGATCTTGAGCGTCAATTGAAAGCGTTCGGAACAACCCTCGGACCGCCCTGGCGCAAAGGTCATGTTGTTGCCTGCGCCGGTGCGATCTTCGCGCACGTATCCGGCGCGCGATTGAGACCCAAGAAACCACGGCAAAAGGGCCGCGCTTAGCCCGCTGTGCCGCCTAACATCGAGTTGAAGGCGACAGGAGAGATGTTATGAAACGCACTTGGACGATCATCGGCGTAAGCGATGTGCCGAGTAGCTTCAAATGGTACCAGTCGCTCTTTGGCCAACTCGAGACACAACCGGGCCATGACTACTTTGGTCAGATCCTCGATGCGGATGGAACTGTCCTGCTCTGCCTCCATCAGTGGGGCGCGCACGAGCATCCGACGTTGACGAGCCCGGACAACGCGACACCTGGCAACGGGCTGCTCTTGTTCTTCCGCGTCGACGATTTCGATATGGCACTGAAGAGGGCACGCGCGCTCGTCGCCCGTCTCGAAGAGGAGCCGCACGCGAACCCGGCTACTGGAACCCAGGAGTTCGCGCTCCGGGACAGGGACGGATACTACGTCATGATTAGTGCGTTCTCTTCGCTCGAGATGAGGGGCCAGGTGACCTAATTTGAGGATGGGTCAGTACCGGGAGCGGTAGCGACCGGGTCAAGCCGACAACAATAATCGAGATTGCTGGTATTGTCACCCAGTCGCTACCGCTCCCGGTACTGACGCCGTGACCTCAGTGCCCGCTACGCCACAAACTTATAACCGTGGCCGCGCATGGTGAGAAAATGCCGCGGTTCCTTCGCGTCGGCTTCCAGCTTCTGCCGCAACCAGCCCACGTGAACGTCAACGGTGCGGGTCAGCATTCCGGTTTCATAGCCCCAAACCTCGCGCAGCAGTTCCTCGCGCGAAAGCGTAGCGCCGCGTTGGGCGATAAAGTAGCTCAGCAGTTGAAACTCTCGCGCGGAGAGTTCGACCTGCTTACCGTTGCGATGCACCTCGGTGCTCCGAAAATTTACCATGACTGAACCAAAGCTAAACGCGTCGAGCGTTTCCGCTGAGCTCGCCGCAGTCCGGCTGCGCCGCAGCAACGCTTCCAACCGCGCCAGCAGCTCGAGCGGCTCGAATGGTTTGCAAAGATAGTCGTCCGCGCCCAGCTTCAGGCCCAGGACTTTGTCGATTACCTGGCCCCGCGCCGTCAGCATCAGAATCGGCGTCGTGATACTTCGTTGCCGCAGATCGCGGCACACATCAAAGCCGTTTTTGCCCGGCAGCATGACGTCCAGAATGATCACGTCGAAGTTGCCTTCGCGGGCGCGCGCCAAACCCGTCAAGCCATCGGCGGCCGTCTCAACGCGATAGTCTTCCGCGTTGAGCAGGTCCGTCAGGGCCATCGTAATGCCCGGGTCGTCTTCAATCAACAGGATCTTGTTTGCCATCGTCGCTGTAAAAAAGAGGCCGGGTGTCAGCTGTCAGGCGCCGGACAGAAGCCGGCACGATCCACGCGCCTCACGCGAAATAAGTCCGAACGATCACCCACCAGCAAGCTCTTCTTTCGTGTGGCTTCGTGTGATGATCGTATCACCATTCCAACGGAATATCTGACAGGATTTACAAGATTAAGAGGATGAGGATGGCCGGAGGGGCAGTCCTTTGTCGACTCGAAAGAAGTGGCGGCTGTCCTCCACTTTAATCATGTCAATCCTGTTAATCCTGTCTCGAAATTTCAATCCCACCAAGCGCCACTCAGGAAACCGGCAGATGCAACGTAAACGATGTCCCGTCACCTGGCGCTGACTGCACCGTCACGCTGCCGCCCAGCGCGCGCAGGTTACGCTCGACGAGACACAGTCCCAGTCCCGTGCCGCTAGTCGTCGCAATCACACTCCGTCCGCGATAGAAAGGTTCGAAGATATGCGGCAGATCCTTCGGCGCGATTCCAGGCCCGCGGTCAGCAACAGTGATTTGCACTTCCCGGCCCTTCCTGGCTTGCGCGGTACAGACGGTTACACTCAACCACTTGCCTCGCGCTGCGTACTTCAGCGCATTCTCAAACAGATTCTTCAGGGCACTTTCCAACGCGGGACCATCAGTGAGCACCAGAGGCAGATCTTCTGCAAAGTGCTGCTCGATTTGCCAGCCATCTTCTGCGAAAGGCACGGCGTACGCGGCCAAAGTGCGTTCGGCTATCTCAGTCACGTTGGTCGGTTGTGGGTCATAAACTCGACGACCCGATTGAATACCCGCAAAACTAAGCATTCGCTCGATCTGGTTGATCAGCCGGCGCGCTTCACGCTGAATCACGTCACCGTATTGTTGCACCCGGCTCGGATCCTGGATCGTGCCCTGCGATAAATTGTAGCTCGTTGATTGAATGACGGTCAGGGGTGTGCGCAGAGACGCCCGCCACGAACTCCATCTGTTGTTGTGCCAAACGGCGCGCGCGCAACGTTGCCAACATCAACATCACTGAGGTCACAGCAAACAGCACGAGCATCCAGAAATTCAAGCGGACAGTGTGCTGGCGTGAATATTCGACCAGCGCTTCAAAGGAACCGGCTTGGCTCTTCACCACCAGCAGCCAGGCCCGGTCGTCGGTGCCTCCTCGATTGCCGCCGATCTCAGCGAGCGGCACCCCTGGCGGGTCGGACACAAACGGTTGTGGTCCCGGCGCGAAGCCATCCGGGGGACGTGGCGGCCCTTTACCACCCTGCGGCATGTTTGCGTCGAGCAAGACAATGCCGGCGTCAACCTGTGACAACGACCCAATCGTCAGCGTTGGATCCGAGCCATAGATCATAGTCAATGGGTAGCTGGCAACGACCGCCACCTGTGAATGGGCGCCAGTACCGTAATGCCGCGCCACTAGTTCGGGAAGCAGGTACTGACGGAGATAGTCAATCTCGACTTCAAGAAAACACCAGCCCCGCAGCCGTTGCGACTCTGGTGCCCCTGTAACGAGTGGAAATATCAACACCGGTCTACCTTGAAGAAACGCAAACGCAGATCCATTCGGGAAAAGCGGAGATTGGCCTCCGGACAAACGCAAACGCTCCTCCAGGAACCGGCGGTATACGACAAACTCGTTGGGCCAGTCTTCAGTTTTGAATTGGTTGTCGCCAGTCTGCAGCCGTCTGAAGACGACTCCCTTATCGCTTTGCGTCCCGATGCCGATCGAGGCGAGTAGTTGCGGGCGGTCAGAAGTGCTGTGCCATCGTCTGGCACTCTCGATCATATATGGCTCGAACGCGGCATCGTTTCTTTCGTCCGGCGGTGGACGGAAGAAAGGCATCAGTTGCAGCAGGGTATCCCGGAAATCGCCGCTGAAGTTTCGTAGTGTTCTCTCCATCACTTCACGGCGTTGTCGCCGGACGGCGTTGCTCCAGCGATTGATCCCGCGATACTGGAGCACGCCGGCGAGCACCGTGAGCAGCAACACCGCCACGCAAGCCGGCACCAGCCAATTTCTTCCGACCCGATCGAACATCGCTCGCATTATAGCCGTTCAAATTTGGTCACCGGCATCGACTCGGACCAGACTTTACCTCGTCTTTACAAAACGGCGGTCACTTTACGAACACTTTACACCTCCACGCCCACCCTTCCCTTTAGAATAGCCGTCGATCGTTGCAGAAACCATTCAAGAGGAGAACCAATGCGCAAACTAACAATTCTAATCATCCTGGTTGCGACGGCCGCCGTCGCGTTGCCGCAGCAGATGCAGATGCCGATGCCGAAAGCGTCTGGCCCACAGTCCGATGCACAAAAGGCGTTTGAGAAACTTAAGACTCTGGCAGGTACCTGGGAAGGCACCTATATGGGCATGTCCGGGAATGTGACCATTCGGGTGACATCCACCGGCAACGCTATCCTTCATGAGATGACCGCAAGCGGCAGGCCGGACGATCCGATCACTATGATTTATGTGGACGGGGATCGCTTGCTCCTGACGCATTTTTGCGACTCAGGAAATCGGCCGCGGATGCAGGGCAAGCTGTCGCCGGACGGAAACACGGTAACATTCGACTTTCTAGACGTCTCCGGGAATGCCGAGAAATTCCTCATGCACGATGTTATGTTCACAATGGTGGACGCGGATCACCACATTGAGGCATTTGCTTACAGTCTGAACGGAAAGCCGCCAATTCATGCGCCAGGCATGCAGCTTCAGCGGACAAAATGAGTGGGCCGACTAAACGCTTGCCCGTCCCGTAGGGGACGAAATGTTTATAGAACGCGCGATTTCCAAAGGGTTCTTCCTCGCTCCATGGGAGCGAAACGTGCCCGACTTTCCAATCGTCGCCGCAAACATTGCGCTCCGCTGGAGCGCGGGTCGTGGTTAGAGCGGTTCTACTCCTCTGGAGCCAGGAATTTCCTTTCGGCATAGCTAAAGGATCAGAACAATGCGACCGCCCATACTAATAATTCATATTTGCGCTGGTGTCGTAGGGGTACTTTCCGGGGCGGCCGCAATGTCGTTCCGGAAGGGTTCTCGACCGCATCGCGTCGGCGGAAACTTGTTTTTCGTCGCGATGCTCGTCATGGGTTCAAGCGCGGCGTATCTCGGCAATGTTGTCGGCGGTTTATTCGCGTGTTATCTGGTGGCAACCGCGTGGTTGACCGCCAGGCGGCGAGAAGGGGAAACGAGTATTTTTGATTGGGCTGCGTTTCTGTTTGCCTTGGCGCTCGGAGTTGTCCTCGTGACCCATGGCGTAAGACTGGCAACTGGAACAGTTGCGCCAAAACCTGGAGTTCCGGTGGGAATGATCTTTTTCCTTGGTTCCGTGGCGCTGCTTGCTGCCGCGGGAGACCTTCGCATGCTCGTGCGCGGCGGCGTCTTTGGTAGACAGCGAATCGTGCGCCATCTGTGGCGCATGTGCTTTTCGTTTTTTATCGCCACCGGATCCTTCTTCATAGGACAGCCACAAGTATTCCCCGCTTTCATACGTAGAACAAACCTACTTTTTATCCTGGGTATCCTGCCACTGGTGCTGATGATTTTCTGGTTGATCCGAGTCCGCTTCACAAAAGCTTATAAGAGTAAGTCGGTGCCAAGCAGTGGCAATGTTCGCTCGTTGACGGCTTAGACTTTGTGGCTTTTCGTGGTCGGCGTAAACCTATCGAGATGGAAGGAGCGGGCCAGCGCAGCAGCGGCGTCCATCTGGAAAAGAAAGCCGCCGTCAACCGATCGTGTGCCTCACTGAGAGGCACACACACAAATCTGACCAGGAGAATATCAAATGAAAAACAGCTCTATGCTAACCATCACGTCTCTGCTCTTGCTCCTCTTTCTTACGTTTCACCTGGCGGGCGACATCGTGTACGGGTGGGAGCCGGGAGGGCTCGCAAACCTCATTATGGTGGTGCCCTTCTCCGTCGTCTGGCTGTACGGGACGCTGGTGCTTGCCGAACGGCGATCGGGGTACATCATCATGTTCTTCTTGTCGCTCTTTTCATTGGTCGTCCCCTACGTCCACACGAGGGGGAAGGGCGTCGGCGTCGCCAGCAGGCTCGCCAATACCAGCGGACACTTCTTTTTCGTCTGGACGCTGCTCGCGATTGGCGTGCTCGGGCTCTTCTCCGCCATCCTCGCGGCGCGCGGACTGTGGAGCCTGCCATGGCGCCAGCCCCGGTAGTCCAACAACAGCCCAACAACCCGAACCCGGAAAGGCCCGTCGCACCGCGTGTGGTCGTGTCAGAACCCGGAGCGGTAGCGATGGGATCGAACACGCAAGTTGAGTTTATGATCGGGTCGCATCCACCACCCCATGCGGGCTGCTCGCGTGGGGACCCCGGTCCGCTCGCCGTTCTGACACAGCGATGCGGACTCACAACTCGATGGGGCTGTTGTGAATCCCATTTAAACTATCAACCGCCCGCGATTGCGCCAACGACGTAAAACGGTTCTGCTCCGGACGCGATCTCCTGGGGCAGAGGAGCGTCTGGCGACTCGTGAGTTATATCTTCACCGCAAGCAAAGAATCTCAAGAACGGCCTGCGCTCCCCCGAGACGTGCTCGCGAATTGTCCCACGCAACATCGGATACTGTGTCTCCAGTGCATCGAGGATCGATCGTAGTGTGACTTCGCCATCAACCTCAATTGTCACATCGCCGCTGACGCCTGCAAGCGTCCGCAAATGCGCCGGCATTACCACCGTAATCATGGCCACGTCTGGACCTCCACTGAAAGCACCGCAGGAAGATCTCGAACAATCGGAGCCCAGGTGTCGCCGGCGTCGGCCGATGCATAGACCTGCCCTCCAGTCGTGCCAAAGTACACGCCACACGAATCAAGCGAGTCGACAGCCATCGCATCGCGCAGCACGTTGACGTAACAGTTCTCTTGCGGCAGACCCTTAGTCAGCGCCTCCCATTCGTTGCCACCTGTGCGGCTGCGATAGACGCGGAGTTTCCCATCGGGCGGATAGTGTTCGCCATCGCTCTTAATCGGCACGACGTAAATCGTTTCGGGCTCATGCGCGTGAACGTCGATCACAAATCCGAAATCGGTCGGCAAGTTACCACTGACCTCTGTCCATGAGTCACCTGCATCATCGCTGCGCATCACGTCCCAGTGCTTCTGCATAAACAGCACATTCGAATTTGCAGGATGCTGTGCAATGTGATGAACGCAGTGGCCCACCTCGGCGGTCGGATCGGGAATGTATTGTGAATGGAGGCCACGATTGATTGGCTTCCACGTTGCACCGCTGTCGTCACTGCGAAATGCGCCCGCTGCCGAGATGGCCACAAAGATCCGTTCCCGGTTCTGGTGATCCAAAATGATCGAGTGCAGGCACATGCCGCCAGCGCCCGGTTGCCACTGAGCCCCGGTGCCGTGCCCGCGCAGTCCGGGAAGTTCAGCCCACGTTTGACCACCGTTGGTTGAACGGAACAGTGCGGCATCTTCAACGCCGGCATAGACGGTGTCCGCGTCGTCGAGCGCTGGTTCAAGATGCCAGACTCGTTTGAACACCCATGGTTTCGCCGTGCCGTCGTAGAACTGATGGGTGGTGAGCGGTTTGCCCGTTTCAGCCGAATCATCGTAGACAAACTTATTACTCTCGCCGACGGGCATACCCTCGGGTGTCGTCGTCGGCTCGCCAGCCGGGGTACCCGGTTGGAACCACGTCTTGCCGCCATCATCTGAGCGTTGAATAATCTGGCCGAACCAACCACTGGTTTGCGAGGCGTAAAGACGGTTCGAATCCGCAGGCGATCCTTTGACGTGGTAGATCTCCCAACCGGCAAAATGAGGACCACTTACGTCCCACTTTTCACGCTTTCCATCTGAGGTAAGAATGAAGGCGCCCTTACGAGTGCCTACAAGTACTTGGACATTGCTCATCTTTTGCTCCTTCTACGCTGAGTCATCTTGAAAATCAGGAACCTCTAGTCATAAGTCGAATGGCGCCTCCTGAAATCGACAGGACAAGAGAAGAAAGTTTGTCATTATCCACAGATTACGCCGACCTCTGCAATCAGAGTTTTCAGGCAAGTATGACCGGTCACAGTTTCTGTTGCGAGCGCGCGAGGATCAAGCTGCGAGCGTCATGCCTGTCAGGAGGTGTCAGACATATGACGAATGCCAGTGAATGCGATCGCGATGCCGTTTCGTTTGCGGCGGCGATCGATTCGTCGTCTTTGATAGTCCGCCCGAGACTGGAGACTGGTGTCAGGCTTGCTCACGTCTCCTCTCCCTTTGGTAGAGGTTGGGTGAGGGTGCGAAGCTTGAATCCCAAAATCGCAAGCCTGATCCGGTTATGGTTTTAGCGTATTTGCAAAGCCCACGTCTTCGATGAAACGTTCGGCGTCAACAGCGCTTTCAACGCGGAGGTCTTCGTCGCGGCGCCACATCCGGTCGCGATGGAGTTCGATCTGTTCAGGGAGAGGCGGAGTCCCGATGCATCGGGATTGGGTTAAGGGCGGCGGGGTGATTAAAAGGGAAAGTGTTGGGGTCATAAGCATTGCGGATTGTAGATTAGAAAATGCAAATTGAGAATTTGTTCTATCCGAGATGACAATAAAGGTGGCCCCCTCTATTGATTGAGAATCGCACAAATCGCAATCCTGACCGCTGTTTTGGCTTCTTGTCCTCGCGTAGAACAAGTGAGCTAACGTGCTACATCGTAATAGTTGACTTACTATCTCCACCGTGGTATACATTGTTCCGTTGGTCAGAGAAAGGACGTGAAAGTGGAAACTACGACAACATCAAAAGGACAGATAGTTATTCCGTCTTCGATCCGGCGCAGGCTCGGAATCAAGGAGGGAACACGCATAAAAATCGAGGAGAACGGGAACGAAATTATTCTCAAGCCAATAACGCGGGAATACGTTCACAGCCTCCGGGGAAAGTTTCGCGGTAAAGGGTTAATGAAGGCGCTTATGGCCGAGAAGAAACGTGAGCGAGAACTCTAATGCCGAAAAAACCAAAAGCAATAGTTCTCGACTCATGGGCGGTGATTGCTTATTTGGAAGACGAGCCAGCGGCAGAGAGAGTCGCGGACATTATTTCCGACGCGCATGAACAGGGAATTCCTCTGTTTATGACTGTCGTAAATGCAGGTGAAGTCTGGTACATAGTCGCCCGCGAAGCCTCTGCCTCAGACGCTGAGGCCAGCATCAAGCAGCTCCGCGATTTGGGAATCGAATTCGTTGATGCCGATTGGGATCTCGCGAAGGACGCCGGTCAGTTCAAATCGAAGAACAAGATGTCGTTCGCGGATTGTTTCGCCGCTGCCTTAGCGAAACAACGAAAGGCGCACTTGGCTACAGGCGATAGAGAATTCAAACAGATCGAGCAGGAGATAACCATAAACTGGCTCACTGGAACTTAGATTTATGGAGGCCCCCTAAAATGTTAGAGATAGCGAAAGAAAGTCTCGCACCACATCATTACGAAACACTACGTCAAGCACATCGAGCAAACACCGAAGGGCTAATACCTGAAATCGTTTTCAGTCTTTTTCTTTGCGGAGGAATCCGCAAGCGAATCGGACTCGAAGAAATCGCAGCCCAAGCAACGATGACGTATCCATCGGACTTTCATACTTGGGTCAACGGTGAGCGGATTCCTGATCTCGCGGTGATGTTGCTTGCTCTCAGTGAAGCTAGTTCTCAGGAGTGGCATTACGTGATTGGAGATTGGTCCAACGGCTGGCACTTGACGAAGAAGGGTTTGCGCTTCGCGAAGGATGTTGAGCGAAGAAGGTTAGGCCTTGCTAAGGCCGGAAGGAATCACTGATCTCTCTGAGGAAAGAACAATGTCCCAACTCACCTACACTCCAGACCAGGACATCAAAGTCCACGAAGAGGGAGCGATAAAGCTAATCTGCAAGGCCTTCCAATCGCATGAAAGCGGCCTACCAGAGTGGTTAAAAAATTCTGCCGATGAATACGCGAGAGAAAATGCGCCTGAAGACAAACGCGCGATCGTTGTGCTGTTTGATTACGGTCGCAGAGGCGTCAGGCAATCAATCTCATGTTTAGACTTCTCGTGAATGACGAGCAAAGCCATCGAAGAGAATTTCCGCATCTGGGCGGATCCTGAAGCTGCGCAACGCGGAGCTAAAACTGCAGCGGTTCAAGGTGGCCACGGAAACGGCGGCAAGTGCTGACTCAAATGTTTGAGGACTACTCTCTGATTCATACAGTGAAGCGAGGCCTCGGCAATCGTTATGGCGTGATCGGCGGGTCAATCAAATTCGGCTATTTTCCGGATCGAACTCAACGAAGGAACTTTCGAGTTGCGGACCTTGCTGCGGAGTTTGGGAAAGTTCTAAAGCCAATGAGATCTTCACTTGAAACTCTGCCAAGAAAGGTTCGTAAAGCTTTCCAACTACCTGACGGTTTTTCTTTAGTGACTGGCGTCGGACCGAAGGGTTACGAAAAGCGACTTCCAGTACAGCAATTAGTCACCGCCCTGCAAGAACATCCGCAGATGATACAGACCTTGGAGTTATGTGACGTTTACGTTCTCGTTAATGGCGAGCCATTCGACGGTGGCAAATCTCTTGCGCTTCCAAGAATTGCTCCTTTGGCGGGCGCTGAAAAGCCCCGCGAAATTCCGATACCTTCCTCGCTAAAGGATCCAGTAACAGATGAAAAGATTTCTACAACGAACGACGATTCTCTGCCCGCAGGAACGCTGATCCCCCGCACCTCTGATCGTGAGCATGCGGTATAAAAAGAAGGGCCGGCACAACATAATCTACAAAAGCAAATCAGGATACATCGGATACGTCCAGGTTTATCAGCTCGATGTCCAATCGCCGTATCGAGATTACATTTACGGTGAGTCAAGCCTGGGGCGTGAGCCCCAGGTACCGGTTGCGCAAAGAGTAGTGAGCCCGCGGAGTGGGCGACAGCTGAATCAGAATCGGTAGCGAAGAGATCAAGAGCGTGAGTGGCGTCAACGACTCTATCGCCCGCTTCGCGGGCTCCAATCTTGTTGATGGTTTCGATCCTGGGGCTTGCGCCCCAGGCTTTATGTTGGCATCCGCTCTGCGGACTCACCCGGTCGCTACCGCTCCCGGTACCGACCTCATTGCTCCGCAGGCTGAAAAATCGTTGACTTCTATTCTGCGTAATCGGTGTTAGCCTAACCGTATTATGTTGCTCTTCAATGCCTGGTTTTTCTCTGCGTCTCTGTGTCCCTGTGGCGAATGACTGAGGACAGACACAACCCTCTGCAGGCGCAGCTTTCGGCACAATTCCAAGTGGCGCAGGTGGCGCGGCGGTTTTGCTTGCACTGAGCACTGTTTGCAGTCGTCGTGACTGGGAAGGCGGCATCAACTGCGGGGAGACTCACCGCGCGGGCCGCATGCATCCTGCAAATCATTCGCCAGCGGACGGATTAACACTCGGGCTGGCTTTGCCCAAGAAGTCGTCGGCTATGCCGCCTGATGTGCGGAAGGCCTTTGGCCTTCCGGCAAGTCCGCGATTTGGATTTTGGGCTATGCCCAATTTGTTGGGGCGGAGCCCCGAGTTCATTACGAACCGGAACGGAAGCGCAGAGCGCTTCCGCACATCAGGCGGCATAGCCGAGTCTCGTGAATCACTTTTTAGGCAAAGCCACTCGGGCTGGATAGCGGCGTGACGCGATTTCGGCAAACGCCCAAATCCGAACCCAACTCAAACTTCCCGCTGTTGGTTTGCTTACATGGCGCCGGTCAAAGCGCGGTCATTCTTCATATCCACAGATTTGGCAGATTACAAAGATTGGTGAAGAGGGAAGACCCGGTCGCTACCGCTCTCGGTACTGACCTCATTGGATCGTCGTGCGTACGAGATGACTCTCAAAGAGTTTGACGGCGGCCACGAAATACCGGCTGACGTCCTGCGTGAAGGGTTTCGCTGGCTGGGCTCACTCTGAGATTGTTGAGAATTGAACGCCGACGAATAATCATCGTAGCAATGGCTTCCTCGTGTACTGAGCGGCTATGGACACAATGGGCTCTTCCAGTTTCACATTGTCTCGGCGACGACCAACCGCGCGGACGTACCCCAGGTAGCTTCCGCGATCAGCTTGTAACGCTTCGATCTCCGCTCGATTGTCAGGAGCGATCACTCTGTGCCAATCCAGCCATAGCTGCCATCCATCGAGCATGCTGTCAGCCAGCTCAACATCAACGATACCGGTCCGTTCCCAGTGACGGCGCCACCAATCCGCTGAGTGAAGACACCATAGATCCGGAGTCCACCACTCTTTGAGATGATCCGGTATTGGGCCAGCAATTTCTTGCATCAGGCCAGAGCCGGCGATTCCCACGAGACCGCCGGGTTTGACAAACCGAGCAAGGTAATTCAAATACAAATCGTCAGTGCCGTAGTAAACGAAAGAATCAATTGAGAGGATCGCGTCGAAGAACTCCGCCGCGAACGGCAGGGAGTGCGCATCTGCATGAATTGGGAAAACATGACCTTCAACCTCGGCGTCCTGGATTCGCTGAATATTTTCTGAAGCGCTGAACCACAAGTCGGTCGCCCACACCTCAACGCCAAACTCGCGGTGCAGAAAGATTGATGACGAAGCCCGTCCACAACCAAGGTCAAGCACACGCATACCCGGCTGCAGGTCGGTCGCGGTAGTCAGCCACTCGGTGAGCCACAACGGGTTGGCCGCACCGCTCACATTGGCAACCACCCATTCAGGGTGGTATTTGTTCGACCGTGGAAACCGCTCATCAATGAGCCAGTCATTCGCAGACATGAAACCTCTCTAACGGAACGGCGGACTAAAGCATGCAAGCTAAGCACAAATAACCCTGTTCTACAATTCCCTCTAGGTTCTAGGTTAAGGAATTGGGGGTCAGGCCTGCGATTTGCGATTCTTCGATGACTCGTACGCAAGGTAATTGGCTGCCTGATATGAGAATCGCAAATCGCAGGCCTAACCCCATCAGTTACGCATTCAATACGCATTCAAAGGTGAGAGCATTGTCCAAACTACACGTTAGATTGGTCCCCCCGTTGGCGTGACTTGGATTTCTTCTTTTGCTTAGGCATTGGCGCTCT
>Ga0209577_10004500_pt1 | contig 13113 bp, 17 predicted proteins | sample GraSoiAngelo_109_FD_185874 | JGI IMG/M metagenome (GOLD analysis project Ga0209577, IMG submission 185874) | Grasslands soil microbial communities from the Angelo Coastal Reserve, California, USA - 14_0903_12_20cm (SPAdes) (version 2) | ecosystem: Environmental > Terrestrial > Soil > Grasslands... | reverse complement strand
CCAGGACCTTGATGGCGTCGTTCTGGCTGCGTATCTGCCGGGTGGCCTCGATGCCGTCGAGCTGGGGCATGGTGATGTCCATCAGCACCACGTCGGGAGCGAGGGTCAGCGCGGTCTGCACTGCCGCGCGGCCGTCCTCGACCTCGCCGACGACCTCGAGGTCGGGCTCGCCCTCGAGGAGGGAGCGCACGCCCTCGCGGAACATCGCGTGGTCGTCCACGAGCAGCACGCGGATGCGGTCACCCACCCGCGGCCACCGCGGTCTCGGCGGGCTCGGAGAGGGGGATGTGGGCGCTCACCCGGGTCCCTCCGCCGGGGCGGCTGGTCACGCTGACGTCGCCGCCGGCGATGCTGGCGCGCTCGCGCATCCCGGCGATGCCGAGCCGCGACCGCCCGTCGCCGTTCGCTCCGTCGAGGTCGAAGCCGACCCCGTCGTCGCTGACGTCGAGCCGCACCGCCCCGGGGAGGAAGCGCAGCCGGAGGCGGACCCGGCGGGCGCCGCTGTGCTTCTGGACGTTGGCGAGCGCCTCCTGGGCGATCCGGTAGAGGGCCACCTCGACGGTGGGGGGGAGCCGGCGGCGCCGTCCCTCGGTGTCGACGCTCGCCTCGAGCTGCGTATTGGCGGTGCGGTCGCGGACGTGCCGGGTGAGCGCCGGGAGCAGCCCGAACTCGTCGAGCGCCGGAGGGCGCAGCTCGGTGGCGATCCGCTGGAGGTCGCGCAGCGTGGCGCTGGCGAGCTTGCGCAGCCGCCCCAGGGTCGCGGTCAGCTCGGGCTGGCCGTGCCGCGCCGCCGCCGCCTCGGCGGCGTCGACGGTGGTCATCAGCGCGGCGAGGAGCTGGTTGGCCTCGTCGTGGAGCTCGCGGGCGACCCGCCGCCGCTCCTCCTCCTGGGCGTGGATGACCATGTCGGCGAGCCGCCGGGTCTCCTCGCGCTGGCGGTCGAGCGAGGCGGAGAGCGCCCGGCTCTCCTCGAGCCGGCGGGCGAGGTCGACGGAGAGCTTGGCGTTCTCCTCGGCGATCGCCCGCTGGGTGCGCACGCTGCTCATCAGCCGCCGCTCCGCGGTCTGGATCTGCGCCGCGCCCGCCGCGCTGATGAACCCCACCCCCCACACCGAGAAGAGGAAGAGCAGCACGTGGCCGAGGTGGGCGCGGGTCGCGTTCACGAAGAGGGGGTCGAAGGGCAGGACCGCCAGGAAGGCGACGCTGATCACCGCGCAGATCGCGTAGAGCGTGCGGGTCTCGAGGGTGAGCGCGCAGGCGATGATGATCAGGTAGTAGAGGAAGACGAGCAGGCTCATGTGGTAGCCGGTGAGCCGGATCACCTCGGTGGTGAGCGCCACGTCGACGAGCAGCCCGAGCACCACCTTGGTGTGCGACAGCCACAGCCGCGGCAGCAGGAAGTGGTAGCCGATCGCGTAGAGGAGGGTGGTGCCGAGCAGCACGAGGAACCACGGGGTCGCCGGCCGCGCCATGAAGTCGACGTGCACCAGGGTGGCGGCGAGCGCCACCGGCACCGCGGTGGCGTGGGCGAGTCCCATCAGCCGCTCGTAGTGGAGCAGGCGGGCGCGCTCGGCCCCGCGGACACGATCGCGGTGGCGCGGCCAGTCGAGCCCGCCGGTGGCGGGTGGGACGATGCGCTGGACCGCCTCGAGGGCGGCGCCGAGGCCGCTTCCCTTCACAGCCGGAAGAACCACCAGCGGCCGCTGCTCAGCCGCTGCTCGCTGATCTCGATCGCCGTGCGCCGGGCGTCGACCACCGCGCTCGCCCAGAAGGCGAGCCCGAGCAGGAACAGCGCCAGGAAGACGATCACCGAGCCGAGGGCGAGGAGGAGGAAGGCGGTGCCGTCCCCGCGGTGGAGCAGGGTGGTCCCGAGCCGCTCGCCGGCGGTGATCAGCAGCACCGCGGGCCCGATGGTGAGGATCGTCGCCAGCAGGAAGAACGCCGCCTTGACCGGCTGCAGGTTGTAGAGCTGGCCGAGCCCGGGCACCACCGAGAGCACGGCGGCCACGCGCGGATCGCGGCGCCTACCCACTCTCGGCCTGACGGCGCCTGCCACCGGTCGTCCCATCGCCTGACGGGCCACCGCGGGTCACCTCCGTCGTCCCGCTACCCCGCGAAGAAGCTGCGATAGCAGAAGTATGCGGCCAGCAGCAGCGAGCACCCGCTCCAGAGGGAGACGAAGAGCACGTCGCCCCAGCCGGCGTCACCGGGGTCGAGATCGGCGAGGAGCTGGACGAGCTGCAGGTGCATCTAATGACTCTTGAAGTTCTCGAGGTAGTGCTCGAGCAGGATGATGCAGAAGGTGCCGGCGAGCAGCACCACGAACATGATCAGCGTGCCGACGAGGGCGCGCACCGAGCTGCTGCTGCTGCGACGCATTCGACGCTCCTCTCCGATCATGGCTGGGTGTTGTAGGACTCCCAGTGGCGGATGAACTGCACCAGGATGTTGATCTGGTTCTCGGAGAGCACCCGGCTCACCTTGCCCGACTGCTTGTCCCGGGTGGCGTCGTAGACGAAGTCGGACGACGCCGAGCCCCAGGCGGGCATGACGCTGCCGAGGTGCTCGAAGTCGGTGTACCCGTACTCGATGCAGCGGTAGTAGTAGTCCTCGTTGAAGTAGCCGAGCCGGTCCTGGTTGGCGAGCGGCGGGCCGATCTTGCCCTCGCCGAACGCGCCGTGGCAGGTCGCGCAGTACTTGTAGTAGAGCGACGCCCCCTCGGTCCAGGTGAACTCCGGGTTGATGATCAGGTTGAGGTGGGACTCGGTGTCGGTCAGCGAGAGCCGCTGGCCGTTGTGGCAGACGATGCAGCCGACCGTGTCGATGCCCATCTCCTTGCCGCCGTTCTGAGCCGGGCTCAGGAACTTGGGGATGAAGCCGGGCAGCTTGACCGTCTGCACCGTGCCCGGGGTGTCGCCGGCGATGCTGTACGGGTGGAAGCCGTCGGTGGTCGCGTAGCTGTCCTCGCCGTACTGGTCGTAGAGCTGCCGGGTGATCGTCGCCGGATGGGTGAGCGTGAGCCCGTACGTCTTCGCGATCCGGTCGTGGTCGGGCTCGTACTTGAGGAAGTCCTTGACCAGCCGCTCCGCCGCCTTCTGCGGACCGACGATGGCGATGTCGGGCACGTGGCAGCTGATGCAGCGCTCCACCCGGAAGGTGTCGCCGCGCTTGGCGTCGGCGAAGGTGGGGAAGAGCTGTTGGGCCTTCACGTCGAGCTTCGGGTCCGGGTAGTCGCGCTGGTACTGCTCCTGGATGGCGAGGTAGTGCCGGTCGCTGCTGTCCTTCGCGGCGGCGATGCCGGTCAGCACCAGGAGGACGGCGGCGAGGGCCAGGAAGAGCCTGTTCAGACCGGATTTCATGTGCCGGGATGGACCCCCGGGTGGCCGAGGAGGCGGTCCCACTGCCAGGTGAAGGCGGTGCCGCGGAAGAAGACGCCGATCACCACGAACGCCACCGCGAGCATGATGTAGATCGTCATCAGCACGATCGCGACCTTGCGGTCCTGCGGCCGGCGGCTCGGGTTCTTGTCGATGTACGGGGTCAGCATCATCCCCACGATCACGAAGGTCGGAAAGGCGACCCCCGCCATCACCGGCGGGAAGCGCTCGAGCAGCTCCTGGAGGCCGAGGAAGTACCACGGCGCCTTGGCCGGGTTCGGGGTGATCGCGGTGTTGGCACGCTGCAGGAGCGGCGCGTTCACCCAGGTCGAGACCAGCATCAGGAAGGCGGTGATCGCGGAGGCGGCGAGGAACTCCCGGTACACGAGCGCGGGGAAGGTGACCACGGTCTCCTCCTCCTCGCGCCGCCGGACGACCAGGGGTGGGGTGGCCAGCTCGGGGCCGGTGACCCCCTGCCGCCCGGGGACGGTGGCGCGTCCACGCGCGCCGGGACGGTCGCCGGAGCCTCCGCCGTTGCCGACTACCGTGGCCATGGCCGTGCGCCTCCTCTCAGATGGGCGGACTCGTCCCTCGACACCCTACAGGCCTCCGGTGAAGCCGTCCTTCCGGACACGCCAGAAGTGGATGACCATGAGGATGAAGCCGATCAGGGGTAAGGCGACGACGTGGAGCACGTAGAAGCGGATCAGCGCGCCCTGCCCGACGGTGCGCCCGCCGAGCATCACGTAGCGGGTGTAGGGGCCGCCGATCGGCGCGTACTTCGCCATGTTCGTGCCCACGGTGATCGCCCAGACCGCGAGCTGGTCCCAGGGGAGCAGGTAGCCGGAGAAGGAGAGGAGCAGGGTGACCACCAGGAGGATCGAGCCGATCGCCCAGTTGAACTCCCGCGGGGGCTTGTACGAGCCCTGGTAGAAGACCCGGGCCATGTGCAGCCAGACGGTGATCACCATGCCGTGCGCCGCCCAGCGGTGGAGGTTGCGGGTGACCAGGCCGAAGGTCTCGACGAACTGCAGGTCCTTGATGTTCTGGTAGGCCTGGTCCACCGAGGGGATGTAATAGAACATCAGGAAGAGGCCGCTGATCGTCAACAGGATGAACAGGAAGAACGAGAGCCCACCGAGGCAGAGGGTGTAGGAGACCCGGATCGCCGACTTCTTCACCCGCACCGGGTGGATGTGGAGGAAGAAGTTGGTGAGCGCGGTGCGCGCCGCCACCTTGTCGGTGGAGGGCAGCCCGTGCCGGAAGATCGAGCCCCAGATCTGGGACGCGAATCTCACCAGCGGGTTGGGTCCGGCACCGCTCGCTCTCATCGCTCCTCCGCTTCCTCAGTCCTCGGATCCCGGCCCACTAGGGCAGGGTCTTGCCGTTGTCCTTCCTGGTCTTGGGGTCGAGCCGCCACTCCGGCTTGGTGTTCACCCCGGCGCCGCGCTGGACCACCAGCTTGGCGCGGTCGACGACGAGCTTCCCCGAGGGGCTGAACTGGACGTCGACCCAGTCCATCGGCCGCGGGGCGGGCCCGTAGAAGTTCGTCGAGTCGATGTAGTAGCGGCTGCCGTGGCAGGGGCACGCCCAGCCGTTGGGGGTGGCCTCGGCCGCCTTGCGCTCGCCGTGCGACTTGGCCACGTCCTCGGTGACCCCGGTGCCGCTGGTGACGTTGGTCACGTAGTTGGGGGTGCAGCCGAGGTGGGTGCAGATCAGGTAGACCGCGTAGTAGCCGCCGTCGTCGCGGATGATGCTCACCCGCTTCTCGGTGATCTGCAGCGGGTTGCCGACGGTGATGGCCTCGGGGTCGACGTCCGCGGTGAAGGCGAGCGGCTCCTCGAGGTTGGCGTTGGGGAAGAGGAAGCCGAGGGTCTTGATGCCGCCGAAGAGCGACCCCGCGATCGACGCCAGCACCGCCATCAGGAGGATGAACTGGCGCCGGGTCATGTCCGCCAGCCGGTGGAGGCGGCCACGCGGGGTGTCGTACGGGTTCAGGCCCATGGATGCCCTCGACGGCGGCTCTGGACCCCCCGGGAGGGGGCGGAGGCTTGGGTCATTCTACCTATGCCAGGTTGGGACCGGAACTCTTCTAGAGAGGGTGGGGGGTGCCGTGGGAGGCTAGACGAAGGGGCCGCCGGGTGCCGGGGTGATGATGTCGGCGAAGACGATCGTCGAGATCATGATCACGACGAACGCCAGCACGATCACCAGGCATCCGTAGTCGGATCGAAGAGCGAGGATCAGGCGTTCCACCGGCGGGGAGTCTCCGGACGGTTCTGAGGCCCCCAGAGGATAGCCGCCCCCGGTCCGGGGCCGCCACCCGCTCCCCGCTCAGCGCGGGGGCGCGGGCGCGAAGCCGACGAGGTAGGCGGAATTCACCAGGGCGAAGCCCCGCTGCACCGCGCGTGGCTCGCCGGGGCCGGAGAGCCACAGGGCGGAGAGGTTGGTCACCGGGAAGAAGCCGCCACCGTTGCCGCAGAGATGGTCCTCGAGACCGCCGCCCGGCTCGAGGTGGACCTCGCAGAGCATCGAGAAGGCCTGGGAGTTGAGCTGCACCGGGACCCGCTCCTTCTCCCGCCAGGCCTCGCGATGGCGGGCGGTCTCGCCCGCCTGGTCGCGCGGGCAGACGAGGCTGATCGCCGCCTTGACGACGCTCAACCGCTGGACGCCCTGGCCGATCCGGAGGTGGTGCTCGGTGACCGGCTCGACGGCGGCGTCGCGGAGCTCGAGGCACGGGCCGGGGATGGACACGATGTCGGTGAGCCGCTCCTCGACCGGGCCCTCCAGCTCTCCGGACAGCCGGAGGAAGGAGGTGTAGATCTCGACCCTGCGCCACCTGCTCATCGTCGGAGCGCGCGGCGGCGGCGGCTAGGAGCGGCCCGCGCCGGCGGGCGCCTCGGCGTGCAGCGCCTGCTGGGCCGCGGCCCGCTTCTGCTGGCCCGCCTGGACGGCGCCCACGATCATGAGGAGCAGGGCGACGGCGGCGAAGGCGAGGCCGATGAGCACCTTCCCGAACCGCGCCCCCTGGAAGAAGGGCTCGGCCGGCTGCTGCTCGGCGTCGATGAACGACTTCTCGACCGGCGCGGCCCACACCGTGGAGATGAAGGAGATCATGAGCAGGACCGTCGCGGCCATGTCCCAGAGGGCCGCGACCCTGACCCGTCCCCGCCGCGGGCGGCTGGTCGCCCAGAACGCCGCGAGCGAGATGGCGAGCAGCACCACGTATCCGTTGAAGAGCGCGAACCCGAGGATCGCCGACGCGATCTCGTGGTCGGTCATCCCGGTGAACAGGTTCATCCGGAGGTGAGGATAGCGAGTCGGACCGCGGGCTAGTGTCCCGCGGGGGCCGGCGACGGGGGCTGGGCCTGCGACGAGGCCTGGGCGGGTGGCGGGGCGTTCAGGGACTCGGCGCGGATCACCACCCGGGTGCCGACGTCGGCCCAGCTGAAGAGCAGCTTCTCCGCCGCGAAGGGCACGTTGACGCAGCCGTGGGAGCCGCCCGCCTCGGTGCCCGGGCCGTAGGTGGCCCGCCACGGGGCGTCGTGGATGCCGTGCCCCGCGTTGGTGAACCAGAGCACGTAGGTGACCGGGCTGTCCGGGTACCAGTACGGCGACCACCGCGGGAAGTCGGAGCGCATCACCCAGGGATGGCTCTTGCGCAGCACCTGGAAGTTGCCGGTCGGGGTGGGGAGCGCGGGGCGGCCGGTGGTGACCGGGGTGGTGACGAAGGTGGCGCCGTCCTGGTAGGCGGCGAGCTGCTGGTCCTTGAGGCTGATGAGGATCACCTTGCCGACGCCGAGGCTCGCGGTCACCACCTTTGCGCTGAGCGGGGCGACGAGCGCCCCCGCCTGGCCGGCGATGCCGTTGAAGCGGTCGGCGGTGCCGGCCTGGTCGAGCTGGGGCTGGAGCGCGTCGAGCTGCGAGGGGACGGTTCCCGGGTCGATCTTGTAGCTCATCGCGGTCTGGACCGCCTGGCGGGCGTCGGACATCGCCGCATAGGCGCTGGACCGCGCCGAGAGCAGCTGGGCGATGGCGTTCGCCGGCGGGCTGACCGCGGCGGTCACGGCGTCGAACTGGTCCTGGGTGGTGGCGGCGGCGAGCTGCGGGTGCACCGCGGTGATCGCGTCCGCCCACGGCTGGATCTGGAGCTGCGGGAACCTGCCCGCCTGGGTGACCAGGCCGTCGGCCCGGGCCACCGCGCCCTGGGCGCGTGCCTGGCTGGCGTTGAGGGCGGCGAGTGCCGCGTCGGCGGCGCGCTTGGCGTCGGTGCGCTGCCCCAGATCGGTCAGGTGCTGGCGCACCGCGACCACGGCCGCGTCGACCTGGGCGGGGGTCGACGCCCTGGCGACGCTGTCGCGCACGGCGGCGAGGAAGGAGGCGTCCGCGCTCGCGTCGAGCCCCACCGACTGGGCCGCGGCGACCGCGGCGTCGAGCTGGGAGAGGAGGGCGGTGACCCGGTCGCGAGCCCCGCCGGTGGCCGCGACCTGGATGGCGTCGACCCGCCCCACGAGGCTGCGCAGCCCGGCCGCCTGGTGCTGCACGCGGCCGATCTCGCCATTGTCGAACCAGCCGAAGTGCGGAGCGACCGGGCTGCCGGCCATGAGCGCCGACTCCGCCGAGAGCACCGGGGCGAGCTGCGTCCCGGTGATGCCGTCGCTCTGCGCGCGCGCCACCGCCGCGTCGATCACCTTCTTCGCCGCGGCGCGGTCGGCACGCGCCTGGGTGAGCCGGGCCTGCTGGTCGTGGTAGACGCCGAGGCCGGCGCCCGACCCCACCACCATCAGGATGGCGACGAGCGCGAGGGCGAGCCCGGCGACCAGCCTCCGACGTGAGCGCAGGTGCATGAGGCGGGACGGCCGGCTGAGCTGCAGGGACGGATCGGAAGTACTCATGGGTGTCCAACCAAACGCATGTTGGGGTGGGCTCGTTTCGCCCCGAGGCGCGGGGTGGAGGCCGACTCGTGGCCGCGATCGGGGGGAGGTGGTGATACGGCGGGTGCAACAATAGCGTGTAGGTACGTCCCCTGGCAGGTCCGAATCGGCGGTTGCCGCCGGCGTCGGGGACGCTTACCATCGTCACGATGGCGAGCCCTCCGCCGACGAACAGCAGCGCGACGCTGGCCCCCGACACGCGGGCTCCGGGCGCCCAGGTCCGTGCCGGCGTCCTCGGGATCGGCGCCTACGCCCCCGAGGACGTGATCACCAACGCCGAGCTCGAGGCGCGGGTCGAGACCTCCGACGCCTGGATCATGGAGCGCACCGGGGTGCGCGAACGGCGCCGGATGGGCTCCGGCGAGACCGCCTCGACGATGGGCGCCGAGGCCGCCCGGGCGGCGCTGGAGCGCGCGGGCAACCCGAGCATCGACGCCATCCTCCTCGCCACCGCGAGCCCGGACACGCTCTTCCCCTCGACCGCCTGCCTCGTGCAGCGCCGCCTCGACCTCGGCGGCGTCCCCGCCTTCGACCTCGCCGCCGCCTGCAGCGGCTTCATCTACGGGCTCGTGCTCGCCGAGGCGATGATCGGGACCGGGCGGATCGGCACCGCGCTGGTGATCGGCTCCGAGGCGATGACCCGGCTCGTCGACTACGGCGACCGCTCGACCTGCGTGCTCTTCGGCGACGGCGCCGGCGCCGTGGTGCTCGGCGCCGCCGCGGAGGGCGGGATGCGGGCCGCGCGCTGGGGCGCCGACGGCAGCCAGTCCGACCTCATCTACTTCGGCCCCCCCGCCGACGACCTCGACGCCGACCCGGGCATCCGGATGGCGGGGAAGGGCACCTTCCGCCTCGCCGTCGAGCGCCTCACCGAGACCGCGCAGGGGCTCTGCGCCGACGCCGGCTGGGCCGTCGAGGACGTCGACCACGTCATCCCCCACCAGGCCAACCTGCGCATCGTCGAGGCCACCGCGAAGCGGCTCGGGGTGGGCATGGACCGGGTGTTCTTCAACGGCGACCGCTTCGGCAACACCTCGAGCGCCTCGATCCCGCTGGCGCTCGCTGACGCCGACCGCACCGGCCGGCTGCGCCGGGGCGACCGCATCGTCTCGGTGGCCTTCGGCTCGGGCGCGACCTGGGGTGGGGTCGCCCTCGAGTGGTCGCTCGAGCCGCCGCCACGGTGAGCGCCCGCCCGACGCCGCTGCGCGGGCCCGGTCCGCAGCTGCGGCCGGTGGCGCCGCCCGGGACCGTCGCCTGCCCGGCCTGCGCGCGCCGCGTGGTCGCCGCCCGCTGGGAGGAGACGCTCGGAGTCTGCCCGGCCTGCGACCACCACGCCCGCGTCCCCGCCGCCACCCGCGCCGCCCAGCTCGCCGACCCGGGCACGCTGGAGTCGGTGCACACCGCCGTCGACGACCGCGACCCGCTCCGCTTCGACGACGGCGTGCCCTATCCGGAGCGGATCCTCGCGGCCCGCGCCGAGACGGGCGCGACCGAGGCCGTGGTCACCGCCCGGGGGGAGGTCGCCGGCGTGCCCGCGGTGATCATGTCCATGGAGTTCGGCTTCCTCGGCGGCTCGCTCGGGTCGGTCGCCGGCGAGCTCTTCGCCCGCGCCTGCGAGCTCGCCGTCGCCGAGCGGCGCGCCCTGCTCGGGGTCTGCGTCTCCGGCGGCGCGCGGATGCAGGAGGGGATCGTCTCCCTCGCCCAGATGGCGCGCTGCACCACCGGGACGTCGATGCTCGCGGCGGCGCGGCTCCCCTACGTCGCGGTGCTCGCCGACCCCTGCTTCGGCGGGGTCACCGCCTCCTTCGCCACCCAGGCCGACGTCATCCTCGCCGAGCCCCGGGCGCGGATCGGCTTCGCCGGCGGGCGGGTGATCGAGCAGGCGGCGCACTCCAAGCTCCCCGACGGATTCCAGACCGCCGAGTTCCTGCTCGCCCACGGCATGGTCGACGCGGTGATGCCGCGCCACGAGCTGCGCGTCGGCGCCGGCCGGGTGCTGCGGGCGCTGACGGGGGCGTCGTGACCGAGGCCACCGACACCACCGCCCGCGAGCGCGAGGCCATCGCGGCGGTCGACCTCGCCCGCCATCCCGGCCGGCCGCGCGCGCTCCAGGTCATCGCCCGCATCCTCACCGACTTCACCGAGCTGCGCGGCGACCGCCTCTTCGGCGACGACCGCGCGGTGGTCGGCGGCACCGCCCGCCTGGGCACGCGCTGGCTGATGGTGATCGGCCAGGAGAAGGGATCGGACGCGCTCACCCGCGCGGTGCACAACTTCGGGATGCCCCACCCCGAGGGCTACCGCAAGGCGCAGCGGCTCATGCGCCTCGCGGAGCGCTTCTCGCTGCCGGTGGTGTGCCTCATCGACACCCCGGCCGCCCACGCCGGCGTCGGCGCCGAGGAGCGCGGCCAGGCGTGGGCGATCTCCGCCTCGCTCTCGCTGATGCTCGGCCTGCGCGTGCCCATCGTCAGCGCGGTGCTCAGCGAGGGCGGCAGCGGCGGCGCGCTCGCCCTCGGCGTCGCCGACCGGGTCCTCGCCTTCGAGAACGCCGTCTACACCGTCGCCCCGCCGGAGACCTGCGCCGCGATCCTCTATCGCGACGCCGCCCAGCGTGCCCGCGCCGCCGCGGCGATGCGCCCGGGGGTCGACACCGCCCACGACCTCGGCCTCGTCGACGAGCTCATCCCCGAGCCCGAGCCCGGCGCCCACGCCCACCCCGAGCTCGTGGTCGCGGCGCTCCGCGGAGCCCTGGCGCGCCACCTCGACGAGCTCTGCCGGATGACCCCCGACGAGCTGCTCGCCTCTCGCGCGCGGCGTCACCGTCTGGCGGCCGGCTGAGGCCGGGCCACCGGCGCACGTGCCGGCGGCCCGCCTCGCGCTCATCCCTTCCTGGTCAGGCCGTCCAGTGATAGAACCCGCGAGGGCGGGGTTTCCTGCGGCCCTGTCGGTGCCGGCCGCGCACACGGCCCCTTGTTGGGGGCGGTTTTGAGTTGAGCACGGTCCACCCTTGGGGGCGGCCGTGCTCATGTCCACACCGCCCCCAACAAGGGGCGGCCGTGCTACGGCACTACGGTATGGCCGTCGCTGGGCAGGATCCCCGTCACCGTACCGTCGGTCCCGATCCTGGGTGCCCCGTCATTCGGGTCGGTGGGATCCAGCTTCGCGCAGGAATGCGGCGTCGCGTGGATGTACTGGCCGAGCTGCGAGTAGGTCGGCACCGGTCCGGGGGCGCCGGAGGACGCGTCGGCGTGGTCGTTGCGGTAGGCGTCGACCGCGGCCTGGACGGTGCCGACGTCGGTGCGACATGCGGCGTCACCGCCGCGATCGTGGACGCCGGCCACGTTGAATGCGACGATTGCGGCCAGAACTCCCAGGATGGCGATGACGACGAGGAGCTCGATCAGGGTGAACCCCGACTCGCCCCGGCGACGCGAGCGCACCGGGCGCCTCGGCTGCCTCATGTCTTCCTCCCTACGATGAGCATCGCTCACCGATAGTTGAACGTGCGCGTCGACAAAGTCTTGCCGGGAGCGGGCCCCACGCCGACCTCGATCGACGACCCCGGAGACGACGCGGAGCCGCTCACCGAGCCCGTCGCCGCGTAGCTTCCGGGGACCGGGCCGGTCGCGGGCGCGGCGGCCGCGGGGCAGGGGATCGCCGCACCCGAGGCGTCGTGCGCCGACATCGGCCCGAAGCTCACCACCGCGCTGCCGACGTCGACGGTGCCGCTCAGCCCGTCGCAGCCCGCCCCCTGCGCGACCGCGCTGCGGGCGAAGACCGCCGGCCCCGCGGCGAGGGCGTGGGCGGCGTCCGCCGCGGTCACCGCGCGGAGCGTGCCCTGGGTGCCGCCGGCGAGGCGCAGCACCGCGACCCCCCACAGGGTGAAGAGCCCGAGGAAGGCGAGGGCGATGAGCAGGGCCTGGCCACGCTCACCGCGGCGGCGGCTCAGCACGGCCGCGGCTCGGTGACCAGGGGACGGGCGGTGAAGGCCGTCCGCTGCAGCGATGCGGCCGGCCCCGCGCCGAGATCCACGATGACCGCATCGGTCCAGCCCGCCGCCGCGACCGCGTCCACGCTCAGGGTGTCCACCTGCCGCCCCAGCTCCGCGGAGGCGGCGGCGCCCGCGGCGGTGAGGCTGTCACGCCAGAGCACGCCGCCGGCGAGCCGGTAGCGCACCGCGTCGCAGCCGCCCGCGGGGTCGGGCCAGGCGAGGCAGATCGGGCTGCCGGCGGCGCAGAAGGCCGGCAGGGTCACGGGGCAGGCGCCGAGCGTCGCCGCCGGGGTGACGACGCAGCCGGCACGGCTCACGTCCTCGCTGAGGGCGCGCTCGACGGCGAGCGCGTCGCCGGAGGCGCGCAGCCGGTCGGGGACGCCGCCGGCGCCGAGGGTGCGCAGCCCGACGTCGACCGCGGCGGTGAGGGCGACGCCGATGAGGGCGAGGATGCTCAGCGAGACCAGCAGCTCGATCAGGGTCATCCCCCGCTGGGCGCGCCGGCGGCCGCGTCGCGGGCTCATGTCCCCGCCCCCTTCCAGACGTCGCGGCTCAGCGTCCTGCCGGCGGCGCTCACGGTGACCGTGACCCGCTGGATGCCGTAGTCGCAGACCTGGCCGGCGCCCGGGGTGCAGGAGGAGCCGGCCACCGTCCCGCGGGTCACGCCGCAGAGGATCGCGGACGCCGCGACCGGGGCGCCGGCGGCGCTCAGCACCGGAGGCGCGGCCGGCCGCACCACCGCGGAGACGGAGGCGGTGACGCCGGGGACGGCGACCGCGTAGGCGACGCCGGATGCGATCCCGGCGCACGG
>Ga0209577_10004499_pt1 | contig 13114 bp, 12 predicted proteins | sample GraSoiAngelo_109_FD_185874 | JGI IMG/M metagenome (GOLD analysis project Ga0209577, IMG submission 185874) | Grasslands soil microbial communities from the Angelo Coastal Reserve, California, USA - 14_0903_12_20cm (SPAdes) (version 2) | ecosystem: Environmental > Terrestrial > Soil > Grasslands... | reverse complement strand
TAGGCGCCCCCTGGTAAACATCCGGCACCCAGAGTTGGAACGGCACCGCGGCGACCTTGAAACCGAGGGCCACCAAGATAAGCACCATGCCTAACAGTGCTGCGCTGCGGTCGGTCGCTGGATTCGCGAGCGCGTCCGCGATTCGCTGGAGATTTGTCTGTCCGGTCACGCCAAAAATCCATGCAATCCCATACACGAGAAACGCCGTCGAAAGCGCGCTCAGCACGAGATATTTCGTACCGGCTTCGAGACTGAGTGGATTACGCCTGGTGAAACTGACCAGCACGTAAAAGGAAATCGTCACCAGCTCCAGCGAAACAAAGATGAAGACGAAATCGATTGCAGACACGAGGTACATCAGCCCAACACATGTGAAAATGGGCAGCGCGAAAAATTCGCCAAGACCCGCCTGCAACGTCGCGCCAGGAAAAGAAGTGCGTAGTACCGGTGCGTAGTCGGTCATCAGGATTAGCACGAAGATTGTGGTAAGAAGTGAGAATTGCTTGAAGAAGATCGACAGGCGATCTGCGGTGTAAAAGCTCCAGAAACCGGTTGCCTGAATAGTCGATCCATTGGGAGCTATGAAAAAGCTCGCCACGAGAACCAGCGTGAGACCGGCAATTGCCGCGAAAGCCAGGATCCGTCTATCAAATTTTGTGGCAAACGCTTCTACCAACAGGATCACCATCCCCAGTACCAGCACTGCGATCTCAAGTTCCGGCGCCGTGATCATGGTCATCTCCGAGCGATCTGATGAATATTGTAGCCGCCTCGCTGTGTCGAGGCGCTTGGGCGATGTTGCTTGGTGAAGCACGGCGGCACCGCGCCGTGGCTACAGGTCTGCACATCTATGACGTGGCTTGTGTTTGCTGACAAATAGGTCTGGAACACAGGCGTAATCGTTTGCACGAAAGATTGCGGGAAGAATCCGAAGCAAAGTAGCGCGCCAATCAGGACTGCGATCGGAAAACGAAGACCGAATCGAAGATCGACAACCTCTTTCCATCGCTCGCTGAGAGTCCCCATGAATGTCTTGCGATAGGCGCGCAGCATGTAAATCGTCGAGATGACCACTCCCCAAAGCGCAAGCACCGTCGCGATTTGGAAGACGTGAAAATGATCCAGCTTCCACCCGTTCTTGAACGCGCCAAAAAAGATCATGATTTCCCCGGCAAAGTTCGCGAGACCAGGCAGACCGATCGCAGCGAATACGCCAAAACCAAAAGCGAGGCTGGCAAAGGGCATCACTTTGGCAAGGCCGCCCAGTTCATCAAAAACCAGCGTGCCGGTGCGCTGCCGCAGTTCTCCAGCGAGCCCGAAGAGCAACGCAATCGAAAGGCCATGAGCGAATATCAAGATAACAGCACCGACAGTGGAGAGGATCGTAGCGCTGGCGATCCCCAGGAAAATATAACCCATGTGCATCACGCTTGAGTAGCCCAGCATCCAGTCGAGCCGTTTCTGGGCGATGGTGACGAGGCCGACGTAAATGATGTTACCGAGCAGCAACACAACGAGCAGGTTAACCCAGTAATGCGCACCCTCGGGGAGCAGAGGGATTGCCAGACGCAACAGACCGTACAAGCCAAATTTCTTTAACACGCCAGCATGTAGCATTGCCGCTGGCGCAGGGGCCGAGGCGTATGCTTCTGGTGCCCAGGTGTGAAATGGAAAAAGCGAAATGAGAATTCCAAAACCAATAAGCAGCAGCAGGTAAACATGATGTTGCGCGTCCGCCGTGATTTGGCCGAGGCGAGCGGCAGCGTTTAGCGCCCGAATATCGAAGCTGCGCGACGAGGCGGGAAAGCTTTGATAAAGCAGGATCAAGCCAAGCAACAAAATAAAGCTGCCAATTGCCAGATAGATAGTGATCTTCCACGCTGCTGCGACACGATTTCCGCTGCCCCAGATCCCAATCAACAAAAATGTTGGAATGAGCGCGAGCTCATGAAAGGCGTAAAAGAAAAATAAGTCGATTGACGCAAACGCGCCGATTGCGCCGCCTGAAATGAACAACAGGCAGGCGTAGAACGCGTTCTCGTATCGCTCGACGGTGCCTGTAAACCAAACGGCGGCCAGCGTGACGATCGTGGCGAGTAATATCATGACGAGGCTCAAGCTGTCGATTCCTGTCGTGAAACTCAGGTGCCACTCGGGAGATATCGTAAAGGAAGTAACATGCTGAAAATCCCGTTGGCCCGGTTGAAAGGAGGCGAGGAGAACCAGCGCCGTTGCGAACGCCAAAACCGATGCGGCTAGCGCCGTCTTACGGGAAGGCGCGCCGGCCATGATCAAAATGGCTGCAACGATTGGGCAGAAAATGACAAATAAAACCATTAGCGGAAAACGGCGAAGTAAATCACGGCCACAACACCCAGCCCGAACAGAAACGCGTAAGTTTGCAGATTCCCGACCTGAATCAGTCGCAACAGCGCGCCGACTCCCCAAGTTCCGCGACTGCTGCCATCGACTGCCACGGTATCAATGATCCATCGATCAAAGAAAGCCGAGACGTGCGCGAGCAGTTCCTGTGTCCATTTGATCAGCCAGGCGTAAAATTCGTCGAAGTAAAACTTGTGGCGTAAAACCTCGATCTCGATTGGTTCGTTCGCTCGGTTGCGGTAAATCGCAATAGCCAGTCCGCTTCCCACGATTAGTGCGCCAAACGCAAGGACAGGAACCAGGAAACCGGTTTCCTTTTCTACGGGAACCGTGAGAAAGTTTCGCGCGAAGAATCCAAATCCGCCCAGCGCGGCGAGAATGGCGAGCACGATCAACGGCCCGGTCATTACGAGTGGTGATTCCCTGCTTTGCCGTGCGACTTCACTGCGCGTGTCACCGAAAAAGACGATGACCAGTAAACGCACAACATAGAAGGCGGTTAGAAACGCTGTGAACAATCCCACGATGAAAATCGGCGCGTTGTGTTCGTAAGCCAGCGCGAGGATTGCGTCCTTGCTGAAAAATCCGCTGAAAGGTGGACAGCCTATCAGCGCCAGCGCGCCAACAGCGAAGGTGACAAATGTAATTGGAAGCTTTCTGGAAAGTCCTCCCATTTTCCAGATGTTCTGCTCGTGATGAAGCATCACGATGATCGAGCCAGCACCAAGAAAAAGAAGCGCTTTGAAAAACGCATGGGTAAACAGATGAAACATGGCCGCGTCGTTTGAGGCGAGACCGACAGCCATCATCATGTAACCAAGCTGTGAAAGCGTTGAATAAGCCAAAATGCGCTTGATGTCGTTTTGCTGCGTTGCGATTAATGCGGCCATTGCAGCGGTTATCGTGCCGATCCACGCCACGACTAAAAGCGCAGATTGTGACGCCTGAATGACGAACGCGACCCGAACCAGCATATAAACGCCCGCTGCGACCATTGTCGCAGCGTGGATGAGTGCCGAAATTGGCGTCGGGCCTTCCATCGCGTCTGGTAGCCAGACGTGCAACGGAAACTGCGCTGACTTACCAACGGCTCCACAGAAGATCAAAAGCGCGGCGATTGTAACGAATCCCGGGTGACTCGCGAAAATCGCCATCTTCGGCGCACTCTCCGCGAATACGATGGAACCGGTCGCCATCCAAACCATCAGAATTCCGATCATAAAACCGAAATCGCCGATTCGAGTGGTGATGAACGCTTTGTTGGCTGCATCCGCCGCAGCGTCGCGATTTAACCAATGGCCGATCAAAACATAAGAGGTGAAACCGACTAACTCCCAAAAGATGAAGAGCATGATGAAATTGTTCGCGAGAACGATGCCGAGCATCGCGAACATGAAGAGCGAAAGCGCCGCGAAATAACGCGATTTACCTTCGTCATTCCGCATGTAACCCAGCGAATAGATATGGATCGTCGCTCCAACACCGGAAACGACGAGGAGCATCGTCTTGCTTAATTGGTCCAGTGTAAAGCCGAACGGTACCTTGAACACACTGCCGATATCGATCCAGGTGAACTCAGCCGCCGTGAGACCGGACTGCGTGAAGATCAAACAACTGCACGTGAAACTCACAAGCACGGCCGCGATGGAGATAAAACCGCTTACCGTCTTCCATCTCAGCGTAAAGAGTACGATAACGACAGCGCTAGCCAGCGGTGTAAGGAGAATGATCCACGGTAAAATTGAATTCATCAGATCGCTAAAATTTCAGGCTGCTGATGTCGTTGAGGTCCGTGGTCTGTCGCGCCCGGTAGAGCGCTACGAGGATGGCCAGGCCCACGGCAACTTCGGCCGCCGCAACTGTGATGATGAAGAAGACAAACACTTGGGCGTTGTAATCCGGTAGTCCGGTTGGACCAACGCGGAACCGCGAAAATGCAACGAGCGACAGGTTTGCCGCGTTCAACATCAGCTCAAGCGACATGAGAATGATGATGAGATTGCGGCGCAGCATTACTCCGGCGAATCCAATCGTGAAAAGAATGCCGCTTACAATTAGATAGTCGCCGAGTGTGATCATGTTATCGAGGCTCGCGTTTGCTCAAAAGCACGACACCAACAGTCGCCACCAGGACGAGAACACCGACGATTTGAAACGGCAGATTGTAATTCCCAAAGAGTGCCGCGCCGATATTCCGAACATCGTCGATTGTGGAATCCGGCAACGGAGGAAACGTCCTGTGCGCGATTTTAAAATGCCCGATTACAGACAGGACCTGGCCTAACAAGATCAGCGCGACTGCGAGTCCCGCAGCCAAGGTTACCCAATTGATCCTGCGTCCCTCTTCGGCGCGCAGATCGAGAAGCATGATAATAAAAAGGAAAAGCACCATCACGGCCCCTGCGTAAACGAGCACTTGAATGATTCCTATAAAATAGGCGTTTAGCGACATAAACAGCGCCGCCAGACCCAGGAATGACACGACCAAGCTCAGCGCGCTCGCCACGGGATTGCGGTTGATAACGACGGCTGCTCCGAAGATCAGCGTCAGCAAAGCGAAGATCCAAAACAGGAGAGGCGACATGGGTTAATGGAGTAGTGGAGTAGTGGAGTAACGGAGAGATGGATTCTTGTCCCTGGCCAGCTCCCCATTACTCCAACACTCCATTACTCCAGTTCTGCTTATTTCTTCTTGTTCCATTTCAACACGACGCCGTGCATTACTCCGCCGATCTCAAGAAGCTTTTCCTTGTGATGCACCATCTCTGCGCGCGTGTAGCCAGTAATGGCGTAATCCTTGCGCAGAAAAATCGCCTGCTCGGGGCAGACCTCTTCGCACATTCCGCAAAAAATGCAGCGGATCATGTCGATATCGAACGCTTCAGGAAATTTCTCGACTTTGGCGAAGCGATCGGTCGGAGGGATCTCACCCGGGATAATTTTGATTGCGCGCGGCGGACAAATGAACTCGCAAAGCTGGCACGCGACGCAACGCACGCGTCCGTCTTCATCGCGGACAAGTGCCGGCGCACCGCGGTAATAGTCCGGCAAGTTGCCGTCCCATTTTTGCTCGGGGTACTGCATCGTAACTTTGGTGCGCCCCAGCAGCAGATTTTTGAAATGTCTAAACGTGATGGCTAGACCAGCGGCGATGGCAGGCAAATACAATCGCTCGCGCCAGTTCAGCTTTGGTCGTGGAACAGTGACGGTCATGAGTAGTCTTCCTCTTAGTCTGGTGTCGAGCCATATTCGACTGGCTCTTCGGCGATTCGGCAACCCAATTGGTCGAGCATTGTGAAGAGCATCTTTACGATCTCTTCCAAGATTGCTTTTCCCCGTACAATCGCGTCGAGACCGCAACAGCGCCGTGCGACAAGGAGATCGAGGCACGCTGCCGACTCCAACGCCGAGCTGTGCGCGATCTGGAAGAACCGGCCACGGTCTTTCTTCGAGAACTTGCCGTTCCCCTCCGCAATATTCAAAGCAATGCTATCGCCCGAACGCTCCAAATGATCACGGGTAGACGTCTTTTTCGTTAACGATTCGATCAGATCTTGCGACCAAGCTGCGAATTCCAATGCGCGCTGATAAACAGTGAGCTTCTCGTGGTGAAATGCCATAGGTACGTTGGATTAAGATTAAGAGGGAGAGGAAGAGGAAGACTAGGATCGGGCGAAAGGAAGAATGGCTGCGACGATGAAAATGTTAACCAGTGCGATCTCGAAGAAGAAGAGCCAGCCGAGACGCATGAGTTGGTCATAGCGAAATCGGGGCAGGGTCCATCGCACCCACATGAAAAAGAAGATCATGACAGCAACTTTTGCGAAGAAGACTGCGATGTTTATCAGTCCGAAGACCCATCCGTGAGACCCATCGGGTATTCCCGGGAAATGCCAGCCGCCGAAAAATAACGTCACGATCACCGACGATGCGGTGATCATGGCCGCGTATTCACCCAGGAAAAAAAGAGAAAACTTCATCGAGCTGTATTCGGTGTTGTAACCGCCTGCGAGTTCTTGCTCGGCTTCGGGAAGATCAAATGGCAGCCGGTTTGTCTCGGCAAAAATGGCAATCGTGAAGACGAGGAATGAAACAATCATTGGAATGGTGAGCAACCATTTCCATGGGTTCATCCAATCGCCGATAAATGGTGCGATGAACCAGCCGTGTTCGATCTGGTAACGCACCACATTGGTCAGACGCAAATTGCCAACCATCAGAAAAACGGGAATGACTGCAAGGCCGAGCGAGAGCTCGTAAGACAGCATCTGTGCACTGGAACGGATACCGCCGAGAAACGGATACTTGGAACTCGACGCCCAGCCGCCAATGACGATTCCATAAACGCCGAGTGACGCGATAGCGAACACGAAGAGGATGCCGACGTTCACATCGGCGATGACCATCGGGACTCCGAACAGAGTGCTACCAAAAGGGACAACGGCGATCGTAATAATCGCCGGCATGACTGCCAGACACGGTGCAAGCCAGTAATAGAAGGTGTTCGCGGCGCGCGGCGTGAAATCTTCTTTCAGGAGCAATTTGAACATGTCGGCAATCGGTTGAAGGAGACCGGCCGGTCCGACGCGATTGGGTCCCAGTCGATCCTGAATCGCTGCGCTGACTTTTCGCTCCGCAAAAACCGCGTAGGAAACCATTGTCAAAATCACGAAAAGAATCGCGACGATTTTCAGCAGCGAGGTGATTATGAAAAAGGAATCCATCGTGATCCTGGACCCTAATGGGTTTCCGCAACTGCGCTTTTACGCACTTCATCGACCTGTTGCCGGACAACGCGGCGTCTCGCCTGCATCGCGACGGCCTGCTCGATTGCTTCTTCGTCCTTTGGATGTACTGGCGGCAATTCGTCCATTTTCAAAATGTGCACCCCGAGGTCGCCGACTCTGTTCAAACTCAATCCGGAAAATTGCGGCACTGTCTCGCTGATTCGGCGAAAAACATCCTCGATGGAAAGAATAGAGTCGCCTCCGCCGATGGCCTGCAGCAAATCCCGCAAAATCTCCCAATCGTCGCGCGCGTTGCCGGGCGGACGAACGGCGCGATTCAATCGTTGCAATCGCCCCTTGCCAGTGATCATCGAGCCGCGCTTTTCGGCGAACCCGCACGCAGGCAGAACGACCGTTGCTTTTTCGGTCGCTTCATTCGACAAAATATTCATCGTGATCAGCACAGGGAGTTGCGCCAGCTGCTCAATCGGTACGCCCAAATGCATCGCGTTTTCCTTCAAAATCAGCAGCGCCTTGATTTTGCCTGATTTCACGGCTTCTGAAATCGCAACAAGATTCGCGCCCGGTTCCGACTTCGATCCGAGAATGAGTCGTGCACCATTTGTATTTGGATTGCGATCTTCGCTAAGCAGGATGCTATCACCGGGCTCGCGGCGTGGGACGACGTCGATCCATTGAGCGCCCAACGATTTTGCCAATTGCGCCGTGAGCCAAAGCTCTTCGTTCGTCATCCGGCCGGACGCAATGATGGCAATTTCCGGGCCGGAGAACTGTTTTAGCTGCAGCGCTGCCTGGGCAATCGCAGTCGACCAGTCAGTGTAGGCGAGTTGTCCCTGGAGAAGGATTTGCGGGTCGAGCAAACGGTTTTCGGCTTCGAGATATTTGAAGTTGAGTCGTCCGTAATCGCACATCCAGCACGAGTTGACATGATCGTTCTCGCGCGGCGTCTGCCGGTAGATCACGTCCTCTCGTGTACCGATGATAGTGTTGCAGCCTGTGGCGCAACTGGTGCAGATGCTTTTGGTCTCCTTCAGGAACCAGACGCGCATCTTGAAGCGAAAATCGGTGGAAGTCAGCGCGCCGACCGGGCAAATATCGACCGTGTTTAGCGAATAATTATTTTCCAGGCGTTTGCCGGAATACGCAGTCAACACCGTGTAACTGCCGCGATCGACGAACCCGAGCACATCATCGTTCGCGATCTCCTGGCAAAAACGAATGCAGCGCGAGCAGAGAATGCAGCGTTCGTCATCGAGCGTTACACGCGGCCCGAGCACGACGTTTTTCGGTTTCTTGACTTTATTTTCGAGAAAACGCGATTTGCTCATGCCGAAATCGACGCTGAACTCTTGCAACCGACATTCGCCAGCCTGATCGCAGATCGGGCAATCAAGGGGATGATTGATGAGAAGGAATTCCATCACGCCGCGCTGGCATTCCTTTACCAGAGCAGAATTTGTCCTGACGCCCATCCCTTCAGCGATATCTTGCGCGCAGGAGATTTGCGGCCGGGGCATCCAGTTGATGATCGGTTTGTTGTCAGCGCCAAGCTCTGGTTTGCGATCCGGTCCGAGCCTTGGAAATCCCATCTCGATCAGGCACATCCGGCAATTGCCCGGCGAACTTAGCTTCTTGTGATAACAATAACGGGGCACAAAACTCCCAGCCTGTTCGCAGGCTTCGATCACGCGTGTGCCCTTTGGAAATTGGTGCCACACACCGTCAATCTGGACGTTCAGGAGCTGCGGCGATTCTGTCGCGTTACTCATTCTGACTCTTTCTCCTGCTCCTGCTCGTGCTCGAAGCTGGAGGAATAATCGACTTCTTCTCGCATGAACGCAGTTCCAGTTGCGAAGTCATAGTCCAATTCTTTCAATGGCCCGCTCGTCGTTAACTTGCGTGAGACTAAAACATCAAGACTCGCTGCTGCCTCAAGCGCGGAGCCACGGGCAATGTCGAAGAGCCTGCCGCGATCTCGCTTTGAAAACTTTCCATTTCCTTCCGCTATGTTCAGAGGAATGCTCGTTGCGGAGCGATCGAGTTGGTCTTTCGCGGCGGCCTTTGCTTTGACCAGTGGAAGAAGTCCGCCTACCCACTCATTAAAGGCGAGTGAAACTTGATAAACGTTCAGCTTTTCGTGATCAAAATACGCTTTCATTTTCTCAAATTAGAGCAAGAGCAAGAGCATGAGTAGGAGCAAGAGAACTAAATCGTGCCCGCGGCTCCAGCTTTTTCCCAGCCCGGATCGTGCGCCATGGGGACTGTAGGAATCGTTTCCTCTTCAATTAGTTCTCCGGGCGTGTATTCCGGCGGCAAAGGCGGCGGCATCGGTTTCTGAGCGCGAGCGGCGAATTCTTCCGGAAATTTCTGGACAAAGCTCTGCGTTGGCCAAGCGCATGCCTCGCCAAAAGCGCAGATGGTTCGTCCGGCGATATTGTCGCCAACGGTCTTCAGCGTGTGTGGATCATCCACGACGCCGCCGCCGCGCAACATGCGATCGGTGATTTTCTTCATCCAAAGCGAGCCCTCGCGGCAGGGTGTGCACTGACCACAGCTTTCGTGTGCATAGAATTCGTTGATGTTGTTGAGCACCCAGACCACGTCGCGGGAATCATCCAGCACGATGACACCGCCGGAACCGGCCATGGAACCGGCTGCGGCGAGCGAATCGAAATCCATCGGGATCTCATCGATTGACATCTCGCGTTCGATCGTTGATCCGTCTGGCTGGTGTTCTTTGAGTTTGAATCGTTCATCGGCCCGCAGGACCTTCGCAGAACTTCCACCCGGTATGACCGCCTTTAGTTTGCGGCCAGGTTTTAATCCGCCGGCCATTTCATAAATAAGCTGACCCATGGTCACCGCTCCGACTTCAATTTCAAAATAACCGGGTCGTTGTACGTCGCCGCTTACACAGACGATTCTCGTGCCGGTGTTGTTAGGCCGGCCTAGTCGGGCATACTCCGCGCCGCCCATCGCCATGATGTGTTTCACGTGGCAAAGCGTTTCCACGTTATTAACGATCGTTGGGCACATGTAGAGGCCCAGCACGGCTGGGAAATAGGGCGGCTTGATTCGTGGATAGCCGCGTTTGCCTTCCAACGATTCGATCAGACCGGTCTCTTCGCCGCAGATGTAAGCGCCTGCCCCGCGATGAATGTACACCTCGGCGTCAAATCCGGACCCAAGAATGTTTTTCCCAAGAAAATTGCGTTCACGCGCTTGTTCTATGGCGCGCTCGAGGATTTTCGCCCCTTCCGGGAATTCACCTCGAATATAGATGTAGGCCGTGCGCGCATTCAACGCGAAACAGGAGATCAGAATTCCCTCCAATAGCTGATGTGGATCTTCGTGAATGATGTAGCGGTCCTTGAACGTGCCCGGCTCAGACTCGTCGGCATTACAGATCAAGTACACGGGTCGTTTTTCATCCAGCTTAATGAAGCTCCATTTCAGCCCGCACGAGAAACCCGCGCCGCCGCGACCGCGCAATCCCGAGTTCTTGACCTTGTTAATAATCTCAGCGCGCGGGATTGTTAGTGCCTGCTTTAATTGCTCATAGCCCCCTGCGCGTAGATAACAATCGATGTCGGTGGTCCAGTCGTCGCGTCCAAGGTTCTTAAAAATCAATCGATGTTCGAGTGGGTGAGGGGATGATGCATGAGGAGCGGCGGCCTCCAGTCCGACCTTTGTAGTGGGGCGGACTAGAGACCGCCCATTCTTGAGAAGATCGGCCGCGGAATTTGGATCAACGTTTTCGTGCAGCTCCTCGTTTACCATGCAGACTGGCGCCGTGCCGCAGCTGGCAAGGCATTCAACGAACTCGACGCTGTAATTTCCATCGGAACTAACGGAAATTGGATCATGTTCGCCACAGGACGAATCCGTCCGAAGTGCGGACATTGCCTCTCCGTGTCCTTCGCGATTAATTCCGGTCGCCGCGCATAGATTTTCCATCAACTGAAAGCCACCGGCCATTGCGCAGCTGAGCGTGCGGCAGACGCGGATGTGTGTTTTGCCGGCCGGTTTCTGACGAAACATCGGATAAAAGGTGACCAACTCGAGAATGTTAATCGGCTGGAGCCCAAGCTTTGCTGCGATCCAGTTTACGGCTTCATCGCTGATGAAACCGAAGTGTTCCTGCCACAAATGAAGCAGTGGCATCGCCGCGCTGCGCCGGTGCTCGTGCGGGTAGCGCGCGATCGCCGCATCCATTTTCCGCTCCAACTCGGCGGGGACACGCGTGTTCGTCGAGTCCACGATAGCGCGATGTCTAATTGGACAATGTGCTCTCCTTGGACTGCACCTTGTCGTCTTTGAAAACAACCGTAACCGAGTCTTTGCCCTGCCGGTAAACGTAGGTCGTTCTTTTCATGATAACGAGATCTTCATTGTTGATGGAAGTCGGATGGCCCAGGATCGATTCCACCTGTTTCTTCGACATTCCCGCTTCTACCTCGTCCACATTGGCTTTCGTGATTCGTTTGCCCGGAGTGCACGAAACAACAAAGGCAAGCGCGGCCACGAGCAAGAGCCGAGAGGCGCGGGAAATGACGAATGACAAATGACGAATGACGAATGAATGACGAAGCCCGAATGTCGAACATGTCGCGCGACCCTCCAGAGTATTTCCGGCATTTGCGATTCGGATTTCCTTCGTCATTCGTAATTCGGATTTCGTCATTTTACTCATCTGTCGCATTCTCCCATGACGAAGTCCAGACTACCAAGCACGGCTGGTACGTCGCTCACCATGCAACCTGGAAGAAGCTCAGGCAGAATACTTAGGTTCACAAATGACGGCGCCCGAATCTTCAGGCGATAAGGCACGCCTCCTCCCCTGCTGTTGATGTAAAAGCCCAGCTCGCCCTTTGGATTCTCCGCGGCGAAATAGACTTCGCCCGGGGGAGCGTCAAGTCCCTCCGTTACCACAATAAAATGGTGGATCAATTCTTCCATCTTGGTCATGACCCGCGATTTGGGCGGCACCATGTTCTTCCAGTCAGCAACGTTAATGGGACCGTCCGGCAATTTATCTATTACCTGACGCAGAATCCGAACGCTCTGGCGCATTTCCTCGATTCGCACCAAATAGCGATCGTAACAATCACCAGCACTGCCGATCACCACGTCAAAATCGTACTGCTCGTAATCGAGATAGGGATGTTTGCGGCGTAAGTCGTACGCTATCCCGCTGCCGCGCAAATTGGGTCCCGAGAGGGCATAAGCGATCGCGCGTTCCTTCGAGATAACCCCAATGTCTTTCGTTCGATCGACAAAGATGCGATTGCGCGTAAGCAACTTATCGCATTCGTTCAGGCTGGGAGCGAATTCATCAAGGAATTTGTTGAGTTTTGGAATGAAACTTTCGGGAAGATCGCGGATCTGTCCTCCCACCCGCGTGTAGGAGGTCGTGAAGCGGGCGCCGGTTAACAACTCGAAAAGATTATAAAGTTTTTCACGCTCGGTGAACGTGTACAAGAAGACGGTCATCGCGCCGAGATCGAGAGCCATGGCGCCTAGACCCAGTAAGTGCGATGAGATGCGCGAAGTTTCGCAACAAATCGTGCGAATGGCTTTGCCGCGCGCCGGGATTTCCCAGCCCATCAATTTTTCAACGGCAAGGGCGTAAGCAACATTGTTCGAGAGTGGTGCGAGGTAATCCAGTCGATCGGTGTAAGGCACGAACTGGTTGTATTGCATGTTCTCGGCGATTTTTTCGTCGCCGCGATGCAGGAAGCCGATGTCTGGTGTCGCCTTGGTAATGATCTCGCCGTCGAGTTCCAGCACGAGTCGCAGAACGCCATGCGTGGCCGGGTGCGACGGTCCCATGTTGAGGACCATTTTTTCGCCAATGTCGTCATCGGCGTGGCGCAGCTCTGCGTCCGCCGCGACCACTCTTGTCACGGGGTCAGGCGATTCAATCTCACGTGTCGTGAAAGGCATGGAAAAAGTTACAAGGTTACAACGTCACAAAGTAAAAC
>Ga0209577_10004497_pt1 | contig 13115 bp, 11 predicted proteins | sample GraSoiAngelo_109_FD_185874 | JGI IMG/M metagenome (GOLD analysis project Ga0209577, IMG submission 185874) | Grasslands soil microbial communities from the Angelo Coastal Reserve, California, USA - 14_0903_12_20cm (SPAdes) (version 2) | ecosystem: Environmental > Terrestrial > Soil > Grasslands... | reverse complement strand
GGCGGGTCTGCCGGCCCGCACCGTCCCACCGCCGGCGGACGCACCAGAGGTTGTGAAGCTGCTCTCCCCGCTGAGCGCGAAGCCGGTCCTGTATGTCGCCAACAATGAGGAGGGAGCTGATTCTGTCCCTGAGCCGCTCGAGGACCATGCGCGCTCGACGGGGGCCCGGGCGGTGGCGATCTCAGCGCGCCTTGAGGCCGAGCTGGCGGAGTTGGATGACGCCGAGGCGGACTCCATGCGCTCCGACCTGGGCCTGGAGCGCTCGGGCCTTGAGGCGGTCGTGCGCGACGCCTTTTCGCTCCTAGAGCTGATCGCGTTCTTCACCGCCGACAGGGACAAGCCGGCACAGTCCTGGCACATCCGGCGCGGCGCCACGGCTTGGGACGCCGCGGGGCTGATTCACACCGACATGCAGCGGGGCTTCGTGCGGGCGGAGGTGATCCCCTGGGATGAGCTGGTCGACGCGGGCGGGTACGCCGCCGCGCGTGAGCGTGGGACGCTACGGATCGAGGGACGGGATTACGTGGTCGCCGACGGCGACGTGGTGTTGATTCGGTTCACCTCACCCTGACGATCGCGCTGCGCAATCGCGGCGCTCCACACACAACCTGCCTGCGCTTGCGCAGTGATGGCCGCCGTCGCCCGCCTCGCGCCCCGCGCGTGGCCGGTGCTACGACACGCGCCAATCGGGCGTCACCAGGTCGGTCCGCGGGCCGCGCCCGGTGGTGACGATCTGGTCGAAGTGGTCCAGAGCGGCCCCCGACCCGAACGCGACGCAGGTCAACGGTGACTCGGAGCGGACCACCGGCATTCCGGTCTCCTCGGCCACCCGCTCCGGGAACCCCCTGACGAGCGTTCCGCCGCCGACGAGCAGGATCCCGTCGCGCGCCAGGTCCGAGGCCAACTCGGGCGGGGTCTCCTCGAGCGTGTCACGGATGGACTGCAGGATCTCCCCGATGGGACCGGCGATCGCCTCGCGCACTTCCTCGCTGCGAAGCTCGACGCTGGTGGGCAGTCCGGTGAGTAGGTGACGTCCCTTGACGTGGAAGGAGTCCTCCTGGGCCAGCGGGATCGCCGAGCCGATCGCGATCTTGATCGTCTCCGCGGTCCGGGACCCGATCGCCAGGTGGTACCTGGCGCGCAGGTAGTGGGCGATCGCGTCGTCCATCTCGTAGCCGCCGATCCGAATGGAGCGGTAGACGACGATTCCCCCGAGCGAGATGACGGCCATCTCGCTGGTCCCCCCGCCGACGTCGACCACCATCCGCCCGACGGGCTCTTCGATCGGCATCCCGGCGCCGATCGCGGCTGCAATCGGCTCCTCGATCAGGTGCACCCTCCGGGCTCCGGCGGCGAGCGACGCCTCCTCGACGGCGCGCTTCTCCACCTCGGTCACACCCGAAGGTGCGCAGACGATCAGCCGCGGGTGGGCGTGGCGGCGGTCGAGCACCCTGCGGATGAAGTACCGCAGCATCTCCTCGGTCGGCTCGAAGTCAGCGATCACGCCGTGGCGCAGCGGCCGGGTGGCGGAGATGGTGGCCGGCGTGCGGCCGATCATCCGCTCCGCCTCGGAGCCGACGGCGTGGACGAGACCTGTCTCGACGTCCGAGGCGACGACCGACGGCTCAGATACCACGATCCCCCGTCCGGCCACGTAGACGAGCGTGTTCGCCGTCCCGAGGTCGATCGCCATGTCGTGCACCCCCAGACTGGGGGTCAGGTGACGGCGGGCGGTGTGGTGCTTCAGGCCATTTCTACGAATCTTGATGGCTCACAGGTTGCCAGAATCGCGTCATCAAGGCGGCCCCGGAGAGGGTGGCCGAGACGGCGGGGCAGAGGCTGTCGAAATAGCCCCAACGTATCTGCGGTGTCGTCGACAGGCTCGGTCCAAGACGGACGGACGCCTAGCCGAGCGCCAACAGCACCTGGTTTGCCATGTTCTGCTCGCCTGCCTGGTTGGGGTGCAGCGGATAGGCCACCGAATTGGGAACGATTCCGTTCACCCATGCCACTCCAGGCGCCTTACATGCGTCGTGGCCGATGCTGGAGGTGAAGGTATCGACGTACGTCGCCCCGTTGCTCGAGGCATCCTGGGAAAGGACCGAGTTGAGTTGCTCCTCGAGCGAGTTGAAGTACGCGATGTCGCCGGAGGAAAGCGGCACGACCGGCCAGCAGTTCGAGCCGTCGACCGGGAGCCCGTCCGGGTAGCCGACGACCAACACCCGCGACGAGGGTGCCCGCCGGTGGATGCCCTGGATCACCGCAGCCACTTTCGGACCGGTGGCGTTAATCGCCGCCACGTTCGGATCGGAGCCCGACGCCGTGTAGTGGTTCTTGCAGTTGGTGCCCGTGGGAGAGAAGAGATCCAGCTCGGCGCACGTCTCTGCCACCCCGATCAGTCCGGCGTCGTTGCCGCCGATGCCCACAGTCACCAGTTTCTCGCCCGGCGCCAGCGCGTTGAACTGGGGCGGGTTCGTCCCGCCGCCCGGCACCGACTGCGGCTGGGTCATGTTGGCGGTGGTGGCGCTTCCGCAGCTGACGTCGGTGAACGTGCGCGGTTGGATCACGCGCGTCACATCGGAGGGGTAGTTATTGGTGGAGCGGCCACAGCCCGGCGGGTTGCCCGTCTGGAACGGGACCAGCGGAGCCGACGTGTACGAGTCGCCCAGCGACACGTACGGCCCGGTCGCGGCCCAGGCCGCGGCCGGAACCAGCACCGCGGCAGCCAAACAGAGACCAATCACCCGACAGACGTGGCGCATCCGAGAAACCTCCCTAAGACGTTCCGCCCTGGCGGGCGGCGAGTCGTGCCGCCCGGGGCTGAGCGGCGCTCAGCCTATCCGGCTCCCCATAGCGTTGCAACCACCGTACGGGTGCCCCCGCGGTCGCGATGCTCGCACAGGTAGATCCCCTGCCAGGTGCCGAGCGCCAGGCGACCTCCGGCCACCGGGAGCGAGAGCGAGGGGCCAAGGAGCGCTGCCTTGACGTGGGCCGGCATGTCCTCGGGACCTTCCAGCGTGTGGGTCCAATACGAAGCGCGCTCCGGCACGGCCTCGTTGAACCACGTCTCCAGGTCGCGCCGCACGTCGGGTGAGGCATTCTCGTTCAACGACAGCGACGCGGACGTGTGCTGGATCAGCAGGTGGAGCAGCCCGGTCTGGACATCTGAGAGCTCGGGCAGCGCCTCGACGACCTCGCTTGTCACCAGGTGAAATCCGCGCGGTCTGGGAGCGAGCTCGATCACTCGCTGAACCCACGCTCCGTTCATGGCTGATCGGGTACTCGCGCGATTCGCATGTCGACCCGGGATCCCCGGAAGGGAACTCCTTCGGCGTCGAGCAGCGCCCGCTGGCGCCCTCCCTTGGCCAGCGTCCCGTCGGCGCGCACGATCCTGTGCCAGGGGAGGGATTCGTCGTGACACGCGCTCAGCACCGCCCCCGCCACCCGCGGAGCACCGGGCGAGACGTCGCCGTATGTGCGGACAAAGCCCGGCGGGGTTGCCCTGATGCGCTCGAGGATCCGCTCCTCGCGCTCGACGCGACCCACCGCGCGCTAGCGCTCGCCGGGCAGCTTGCGCGGATACTGAGACACCGGCTGGCGCAGGTCCATCGCCGTGGTGACGATCCGATTCTGCTCGTGCGCGTGGGCGACGGGGTAGCCCTCGCCGGAGGCGGCGCGCTCCGGCCTCCCGACGTAGCCGAAATGCAGGTGCGCGGGGAGGATCTGCAAAAGGCGCGGAGACATGAACGCCCGGGCGCCCATGTTGCGCGGCTCCTCCTGGACCCAGACGACCTCGTGGAGCCGTGGATACGAAGCCACCAGCTCCAGGATCTCAGCCTGCGGGAAGGGGTACAGGAGCTCGACCCGGCCCACCGCCACACCCGGATTCTCCTTACGGACGGAGGAGCCCACCAGGTCGAAGTAGATCTTGCCGGTGCACAGGATCAACCGCGTCACCGTCTCGTGGTCGACCCCCGGTTCTGCCAGGACTGGGCGGAAGCGCCCCTCGGCCAGATCCGCGATCGGCGAGGTGGCCTGCGGCAGCCGCAGCAGGCTCTTGGGAGTCATGATCACCAGCGGACGCTGCTTTGCGATCCGCGCTTGGCGGCGGAGCAGATGGAAGTACTGCGCCGGGGTGGTGCAGTTCGCGACTCGGATGTTCCCCTCGGCTGCAAGCTGTAGGAACCGCTCGACGCGGCTCGAGGAGTGCTCCGGACCTGAGCCCTCGTAGCCGTGCGGAAGCAGCAGCGTAAGCCGCGAGGTCTGGCCCCACTTGGCCAGTCCGGAGGAGATGAATTGGTCCACGATGACCTGGGCGCCGTTGGCGAAGTCGCCGAACTGGGCCTCCCACAGCACGAGCGTCTCCGGCGCCTCCTGGGAATAGCCGTACTCGAACCCCACGCAGGCCATCTCCGACAACGGAGAATTGTGCATCTCCATCGGCGCCAGCGCGCCCGGGAGGTGCTGCATGGCACAGCACTCCTGGCCTGTCCGGGCGTCGTGGAGGACCAAATGGCGCTGGGAGAACGTGCCTCGCTCGGCGTCCTGGCCGGTCAGCCGGATCGGAATGCCCTCGGTCAACAGGGATGCGAAGGCGAGCGCTTCCGCGTGGGCCCACAGGATGCCGCCCCCGCCGTCTGCAGAGAAGACCTGGCGACGCTGCTCGAGCTGCTTGACCAGCTTTGGATGGACCGTGAAGCCGTCGGGCACCGACAGCAGCTCCTCGTTTAGGACCTGGAGGCGATCGGCTGCAACCGCCGTCTTGACCTCTGGAGAGGCGGTGCGGTCCAGCTGGTACTCGCCGGTAGCGTGCTCCACCTCCTTGGCGTGCTCGATCTGGGCCTTGAGCTTGTGGTGCTCCTCGGTCAGAACCCCCCACACGCTGTCGGTCATCTCGGTCGACTCCTGTTCGGAGACGACGCCTCGGTCGATCAGCTGCCTGGCATACAGCTCCCGCGCAGGCGGGTGCTTCTTGATCGCCTGGTACATCTCCGGCTGCGTGTATGCGGGCTCATCTGCCTCGTTGTGGCCGAAGCGCCGGTACCCGATCAGGTCGATGAGGACGTCGTGTCCAAACTGCTCCCGGAACGCGAACGCCAGCCGGACCGCGGATACGCAGGCTTCCACGTCGTCGGCGTTGACGTGGATGATCGGCACGTCGAACCCCTTCGCCAGGTCGGAGGCCCAGGTGGTCGACCGGGCGTCCTCGGGATCCGTCGTGAACCCGACCTGGTTGTTCTGGATGAGGTGGATCGTGCCGCCGACCGTGTAGCCGTCGAGCGCTTGGAGATTCAGCGTCTCGGCGACCACGCCCTGCGCCGGGAACGCGGCGTCGCCGTGCAGGATTATCGGGATCGCGGCGTTCGAATCCTGGTTGGGGTGAGGCCCCTGGCGGGTGGTCTGGGCGGCCCTCGTCGCGCCGGCGGCGACCGGATCGACGAACTCCAGGTGGCTGGGGTTCGACTCGAGCCTGACGATGATCGACTCCCCGCTCGACAGCTGGTAGGAGCCCTGCGCACCGTGGTGGTACTTGACGTCGCCGGTGCCGCCCTGGGGGATCGTGGTTATCGGCTCCAACGTGGAGGCGCCCTCAAACTCAGCGAAGATCGTGCGGTACGCCCGGCCGAGGTTGTGGGCCAGGACGTTGAGCCGGCCGCGGTGGGCCATCCCTATCACGACCTCGCGCGCCCCCTGCGTGGCCGACAGCTGGATCAGCTCGTCGAGCATGGGGACCGTCATGTCGAGGCCCTCGATCGAGAACTGCTTCTGTCCCAGGTAGGCCTTGTGCATGTCCCGCTCGAGCGCGTCCACCTCGGTCAGCCGTTTGAGCAGCCCCTTCTGCTCGTCGCTCGTGAGCGGCTGGCGGAAGGCCCCGGACTCGATCTTCTCGCGAAGCCACAGCCGCTGGCCGTGGGAAGCGATGTGCTCGATCTCGTACGCGATCGATCCGCAGTAGGTCTCGCGCAGGTGGGGAAGGGCGTCCGCGAGCGTCTCGCCCGGGACGTACATGCGCAGAATCCGCGAGGGGATCTTCGACATCAGCTCCGGCGTGAGATGGAGCGGCTCCGGGTCGAGCGCCGGATCGCCCTCCGGTGGCCGCCCGAGGGGGTCGAGCTTGGCCGCCAGGTGGCCGTGGGTGCGGTGCGCCCTCAGCAGCGAGGTCGCGGCCTGCACCGCCTGGAGCATCTCCTCGTCCGGTGGGCCTGCCGCGGGTGCGGCAGGGGGCCCGAGGGGCGATGGGGCGACCGCGGGGGCCTCCGGCAGGGGAGGAAGAGTCGCTGTCCCGAGGTCTGAGAACACCCCCTCGTAGAACCCTTTCTCGCCCTGCAGGTAGGACTCGATGCGAGCCAGGAACCGGCCGGACTCGGCACCCTGGATGATCCGGTGGTCGTAGGTCGAGGTCATCGTCATGACCTTCTCGGCCCCGAACCGCGGACCGGAGGCCGCCAACCCGGGTGGGTAGGCGATCGAGCCTGTGGCGACGATCGTGCCCTGGCCCACCATCAGCCGCGGGACCGAGGCGATCGTGCCCAGGCCGCCGGGATTGGTCAGCGACAGGTTGGCGCCGCTCAGATCGTCGGCGGTCAGCGTATTGGTCCGCGCCTTCTCCACCAGGGCGTCGTACGCGGCGAGGAATTCCTTGAAGCTCAACCGTCCGGCGTCGCGTATGACCGGGACCATCAGCGTGCGGGTGCCGTCCTTCTTCTCGACGTCCACGGCTAGGCCGAGATTGCAGGCACCGTCGTCGACGCGGCCCGGCTTTCCATCCACTTCCGCGAAGTGGTGCGCCATCACGGGCATGTCCTCGGTGGCCGCGCGCGCGATCGCGTAAGCGATCAGGTGCGTGAACGAGACACGGTGACCGGCGTCCTTGAGTTGCTTGCGACGCTGGTCAAGAACCGTGACGGTGAGGGAGCGAAACGACGTCGCGGTGGGGATCGAGCGGCTCTGGTCCATGTAGCGGGCCAGCGCGGCAGCACCGCCCCGCAGCGGCTGTGCTCCAGGTGCGGGGACGGCCGACGGGGCAGGCGTTGCAGCGGGCGCCTCTGGCGTTGCGGCGGCGCCATTGCCGGCGGCCGACAGGACATCCGCTTTGGTGATCCTGCCGCCGCGGGCGGTGCCTTTCACGCGGTCAAGGTCGATCCCCTCCTGGTCGGCGACCCGTCGTGCGACCGGGGAGACGTTGGCCGGAGTGGACGCGGCCGGCGGGGCGGTGGGAGCTGCGGCGGCGGACTCGGCCGGAGCGGCTTCCGTGGGCGCGGACGCGGCCGGCGTCTGGGGGGCCGTAGCGGCCGCGGCGGCACCCGGTGCCCCAGCTGTCATCCGGGCGATGACCTGGCCCACCGTCACGGTCGCACCCTCCTCGACCAGGATCTCGGAGATCGTGCCGGACGCCGGGGCGGGCAACTCCATGTCGACCTTGTCCGTCGAGATCTCGACGACGGTATCTCCCTCCTTGACGGTTTCGCCGACCTTGACCGACCACTCCAGGATCGTCCCTTCGGTGACGGACTCCCCGCCGGTCGGAGTCACGATGTCGACCGTCTTGCCCGTGCTGGCCTCCGCGGCCGCGGTCGACTCCGCCTCGACCGTGGCACCTGCGACCGCCTCCTCCTCCGTCGCCGGCGGCGCTTCGTTCGAGACCGGCGTAGACGGCTGGGCGGCGGGCGCTTGGGGCGGCGCGGGCGCTGGCGGTGCGCCGTCGTGGGCCCCGTCGCCGGTGGCGATCTCGGCCAGCACCGTGCCTACGGCGATCGTGTCCCCTTCTGAGGCGAGCACCTTCACGAGCGTGCCCCCGACGGGGGCCGGCACCTCGGCGTCGACCTTGTCCGTCGATATCTCGACGATCGTCTCGTCCGCCTCGACTGGATCGCCTTCGTGCTTGTGCCATTCGAGCACCGTTCCCTCGGTGACCGAATCACCCATCGCGGGCATCACGACTTCAACCGTGCTCGTGTGTACAGCCATCGGCTCGGTCAACTCTAACGCCTGCCTTTGGAGCGAGAACGGTGCTCGCCTCGGGCCCCACGGCGGTCGGCGAGCACGAATCCGATGGAGCCCGCGAAGGGCCCAAGCCCACCGAGGACGGCGACCGTCACGGCGAGCCAGAAGGGGATGATGCGCCGGCGTGCGGCGGCGATGCAGACCAGCGACATCCCGATCCACATCAGCCCGTGCGCCAGGCCCAGGATGAACGTCTCCGGCTCGGGCTTGCCGAACGCAAACGCACTCAGCAAGAGCCCCAGATATACGGCCGAATGCGTGAAAGACGCTAGCTCGAGTCGGCGGAAGGTGATCATCCGGCGGCCAGGAGCGCGCCCATCCGCCGCAGCGGCTCGTCCGCCTCCTGAGGCCATTTCGCCACGTCCGCGGGCCACCATGCGAAGTCGTCGTGCTCGTGGTCTGGCCTCACCTCCGCGCCGTCGGCGAGCCACGCCAAGCCGACGAGCAGCACGACCTCGCTCGGCAGGCGGACGAGCGCTTCGATCGTCAGGCGCTCGGCCTGCACGGACCACTCTTCGCCGAGCTCCCGGCCCATCGTGTGCGTTGGGTTCTCGTCGACCTCGACCGAGCCGCCGGCACCCAAGGCCCAGCGCCCGGCCCACGATGCCAGCCATGACGCGCGCCTGCCGGCCAGCCAGCGGCCATCGGCGGCACGCACCACGCACAGGATCGACAGGCTCTGGGCCGCATTCTCTGTAACCAGGCGCAGCGCCCAGCGGATCGGCTGGAGCTCCAGCGCCAGGCGCTCTGAATGGGCGTCGAACGCCGCCAGCCTGGCGGCGAACCCGTCGTGGCTCGGCGAGCCTCTGTCGCGAAGGCGGCCCAGGGCGATATCCGCCTCCGCGGTCACCGTCGGCGGTGGCTCGAATGGGTCCGGACGCCAGTGCACTTCCACCTGCGGCGGGGCCCAGGGCCCGCGGGCCAGGAGGCCGGCTCTGGTTGGCACGCGGCACACGGTATCGGTGCGGCAGGGGTAGGCTGGCGCGCTCGTGACGCGCCGCATGAAGCATTGGGGCTGGGGGTTCGAGGACGAGCAGCTCTCCCCGACGCAAACGCGAGCTGCGGCGGCTGAGATCACGAAGCGCCTCGGGTTCGGATCGTCAGATCCGCAGGAGCCGGTGGCGCTGTCGGACGTCGACCTGCCGCCGTCACGGCTTCGTGTCCCGGGTCGGCTCGAGCAGATCTGCTCGACCGACACGTACGAGCGCTGCCTGCACGCGTACGGCCGGGCATACACGGACATCGTCAAGGCCTTTCGCGGGCGTTTCGAGCATCCCCCTGATGTGGTTGCGCGGCCGCGGACGGAGGAGGAGGCCGCAGCAGTCCTTGACTGGGCAGTTTCAACCGGTGCGGCGGCGATCCCGTTCGGCGGCGGCACCAGCGTGGTCGGGGGCGTCGAGCCGCGGGTGGGGCCAGGGTATGCGGGAGTGGTGACGATCGACGTCAAGGCCCTTGACCGCGTTCTGGATGTCGATCCAGTGTCGCTGTCGGCCCGGATCCAGGCCGGTGCAACCGGCCCCGGCCTGGAAGACCAGCTGTCGGATCACGGCCTCACGCTGCGCCACTTCCCCCAGTCGTTTCAGTTCTCAACGCTCGGAGGGTGGATCGCGACGCGAGCCGGAGGTCACTTCGCGACGCTCTACACGCACATCGACGACTTGGTGGAGTCGGTCCGCGCGCTCACGCCCGAGGGGTGGTGGGAGTCTCGCCGGCTGCCCGGCTCCGGCGCCGGAATCTCGCCCGACCGGCTTCTCCTTGGCTCCGAGGGAGCCCTGGGCGTGATCACCGAGGCCTGGCTCCGTGTACGTCCCCGGCCGGCGAGCCGCGCCTCGGCCGCGGTGCTGTTCGACGACTTCCTATCTGGCGCCGCGGCTGTCCGTGCTCTTTCACAATCCGGACTGCACCCGTCGAACTGCCGGCTGCTGGACCCCGTCGAGGTGTCGATCACCGGCGCCGGTGACGGCGGACACGCTCTGCTCGTGCTGGGGTTCGAATCGGCGGAGGGCGACGTCGAGCCGTGGATGTCCGCCGCGCTTGAGTGCTGCGCCGAGCATGGCGGCAGTACCGAGCGCAGACGCTCGGGCGATGGGAACGCCGGCCGCAGCGCCTCTGGCGGCGGGGATGCCGTCGGCAGCTGGCGCGAGGCATTCCTCCGGGCCCCGTATCTGCGCGACGTGATGGTGGCCACTGGAGTGCTGTCCGAAACGTTCGAGAGCGCGATCACCTGGGACCGCTTCGAGTCGTTCCATCGAGCGGTCATGGAGCGGACCAAAGCGGCGGTCGATGATGTCTGTGGCGACGGGGTGGTCACATGCCGCTTCACGCACGTATATCCGGATGGACCGGCGCCGTACTTCACGATCCTCGCCCCTGCTCGCGTCGGCGGGGAGCTCGAGCAGTGGGCGGAGATAAAGCGGGCCGCCTCGGACGTCGTGATCGACTGCGGCGGGACCATCACCCATCACCACGCCGTCGGCCGCGACCACCGGCCCTGGTACGACCGCCAGCGCCCGGATCCGTTCGCCACCGCCCTGGCCGCCGCCAAAGCCGCGCTCGATCCGGCAGGGGCCCTCAATCCCGGGGTGTTGATCGATCCCCAGCGGGCCTAGCGCCGGCTGCTGCGCTCGGCGAAACCTCGGCATCTGATTCAGTCTTGAACCCATGTCCTCGAGCGCGATCCTGGGTCCCGGCGGCGTCGGCGGCTTCCTGGCCGGCGCCTTGGCCCGGACCGGCGAAGACACGGTCATCGTTGCACGAGAGCCGACGGCCGACCTGATCTCTCGCCAAGGACTGGAGGTAAAGAGCGTCCGGCTTGGAGATTTCACGGCCCACCCGGCGGCCGTAGCGAGGCTTGACAGCGCGGTCGATGTGCTGATCGTCGCCACCAAAGCCACGACGCTCGACTTGGCCCTGGAGCGGATCGAATCCATCCCGCGGCTCGTCGTCCCGGTGCTGAACGGCCTTGACCACATGACGACTCTACGTGAGCGGTTCGGTCGCGATCAGGTCGCCGCGGGAGCGATCCGAATCGAGTCCAACCGCCCGCGAGGAGGCCTGATCGTGCAGACCAGCCCGTTCCTGCGAGTCGATCTGGCGTCGGACGATCCCGCCCTACGTGCGGCGCTGGGCGAGCTCGCGGGAGCACTCGAGCGTGCGGATGTCCCGGCCGCGCTTGGCCCCAGCGAGGCCCAGATCCTGTGGTCGAAACTCGTGCGGCTGAACGCGCTGGCGCTGACGACGAGCGCCTACGACGCTCCGGTGGGCATCATCCGCACACAGCACCGAGCGACGCTCGAGGCATGCATGCGCGAGGCCGCGGCCGTAGCCAATGCCGACGGAGCGGATATCGACCCGGCAAAACGCATGCAGGAACTCGATGAGGCGCACGCCGAACTGGGCTCGTCGATGCAGCGCGACATCGCTGCTGGCCGTGAACCTGAACTTGACGCGATCACCGGGTCGGTGCTACGGGCGGCCGCCCGGCACGGACTCGGATGCCCGACCATCGCTCGGCTCGCGCTCCAGGTCGCGGCTCGCGCGGAGATCGCGGCGCCCGTTCCCTAAATGCCTCTCGACCGGAAGGCTCCCTGAGCCAAGCCGGGGAACACCCCTACAGCGGCGGCTCGATTCTGGGCGGCGTGACGTGGACCGGCTCAGAGGAGACGGCGTCGATGACCTCTTCCTCCTCTTCGACCGCTTCCTGGTCGTGATCGGCGTCGCACAGAATTCGAAACTGACCGGTGCCGCCGCCGTCCGCCTGAAGGACGATGCCCGGCAGGATCTCTTCGCCCTCCTCGAGCCCAAGCCGCTCGATGTCGAAATGGGCCATCCCGATCCCCCACGTGTGGTGGGTCGGGTTCTCGCGGTCATGGGCGTAGACGCCCTGCGCCATTCGCTCGAGGAGGTAGGCGACCTTGTTCTTGGGCGGCGGCATCAGTGGCGCTCGAGCAACTCGATCCTGTACCCGTCGGGATCGCGCACAAAGCACAGGCGCGAGCCACCCTCACTGACCGTATACGGTGGCCGCTCGGGCTCGATTCCGTGCTCCGAGAGCCGCTGGAGGGTGCCGTCGAGGTCGGTCGTCGTGATCGCTATGTGGCCGTAGCCGGTACCAACGTCGTACGGCTCGTCGCGACCAATGTTGCAGGTGAGCTCGAGCCGGGGCTCGGGGCCATCCTCGGGCAGCCCCATGAACACGTTGATCGCCTCGTCGCGGATCGGCAGGCGACCGATCTCGTTGAAGCCCAGCGCCTCGTAGAACTCGACCGAGCGGTCGATGTCCAAGATCCGATAGCAGGTGTGGATCAGGCTCACCGCGGACAGCGTAGCCGCCCGCGGCCGCCGCTAGGCTCCGACTTTAGTGATCGTCGAGCGTTCGATGAACGAGGAGTGGCTCTCCAACACCTACCTGGTTGCCGACGAGCTGGGCTCGCAAGCGGCGATGATCGATGCCGGCGGGCCGGTCGACCCGCTGCTGGAGGTGCTCCGGCGGATGCGCTTCGAGCTCACGCACGTTCTGCTCACCCACCACCATCACGACCACATCGCGGCGCTGGACCAGGTCCGTCAAGCCCACCCCGGCGCGCAGGTCCTGATCCACCCGCTGGAGCGCGATCAAGTGCCGCAGGCCACAGGCGCGATGGAGCCCGGAGCCGCGATCGACGTGGGCGCGATAGTGGTCGAGCCGCTGCACACACCCGGCCACACGGCCGGGATGCTCTCACTGCTAGCCAACGGCACCGACGTGTTCACCGGTGACACGTTGTTCAAAGACTCCGTGGGCGGCGTCCGAGCGCCCGGACACACGACGTACGCCGACCTCAAGCGCTCGATCATGGAGACGCTCTTGCAACTGCCGCCGGCCACCCGCATCCATCCGGGCCACACCGAGCCGACCACAGTCGGCGACGAGCTGGAGCACAACCCGTTCGTCCGCATCTGGCGAGGGTTGGACTCGGAGGGGTCCGAGCCCTGCACCGCATTGGGACAGCCCGCGACGCTGATCCTTCTGGCCGAGGACTACGACGGCGGGCACAAGGCGTGGGTCCGCTGGCCCGACGGATCGGACGACATCGTCCCGGGGTCGCAGGTGCAGCGGGGCGCTACCTAGC
>Ga0209577_10004493_pt1 | contig 13121 bp, 15 predicted proteins | sample GraSoiAngelo_109_FD_185874 | JGI IMG/M metagenome (GOLD analysis project Ga0209577, IMG submission 185874) | Grasslands soil microbial communities from the Angelo Coastal Reserve, California, USA - 14_0903_12_20cm (SPAdes) (version 2) | ecosystem: Environmental > Terrestrial > Soil > Grasslands... | reverse complement strand
TCGATCTGGAGCGCCTGGTCGCTCGCGGTGCTCTCGCACTCGAGGCCGCGCCGGGCCTGACCCGGCCACACGGTAGAGCAGGGGCGTGGGCGTCGCCACGCGTGCCGCCGTGTTCATCATCATGGGGCTGCTGCTGACCGGCGCCGCGCCGGCTTCCGCGCAGGACCGCGCCCTCAGCCAGGACTTTCCGCTGCGTCTCGAGGACGCCTTTCCGACCGCGACCGGTGAGGGCGCCGCGCGCGGGTCCGTGCGCGGCGTGCTCCCGCATCGCGGCGCCGACCGCGTGGAGGCGCCGGTGGTCCTCGAGCTCGGCGTGGCGCCGCGCACGCAGGTCAGCATCGGCGCGGGATTGTCATCGGAGCCGCACGAGACGCGTGCGGGCGACGTCCTGGTTGCGGGCCGCTACCAGTTCTGGGTACAGGAGGCGGTGCTACCGAACCTGGCCGCGCAGCTCGCCGTCACCGCGCCGACGGGCGTGGATTCCCACGCCTGGACGCTCGAGGCGAAGGGCCTGGCCACGCGCGCGGTGAGCACCACCCTGTTCGTCCACTTCAACGCCGCGCTCGCCGTCGTCGATCGCCTCGACGACGACGCGCGCCGGCTGCGCTACGGGCTGGCGCTGGGCACGTCGTGGATCGTGCCCCGCTGGGCGTCGCTGATGCTGGCGGCCGACGTGTACGCGGCGCAGGCCTGGCGGCGGCAGGACACGACGACGGTCGGACTCGAGGTGGGCTTTCGCCAGCGCATCACCGCCGGCCTGAGCTGGCACGGCGCCGTGGGCACCGAGGTGGCGGGCCCGGCGGCGCGGGCGGCGCTCACGGTGACGACCGGACTCTCGTACGGCTTCAGCCTGCCCGGCCGCTGACGGCCGCGCCGTCGCGCCGGGCGCGCTACATCAGCAGGCCGCCGTTGATCGAGAGCTCGGCGCCGGTGATGTAGTCGCCGTCGGCGGAGCAGATGTAGACGACGGAGCGCGCGACCTCCTCGACCCGGCCGAAGCGCTTGAGCGGGATCTGCTCGAGGAGCTTCTGCCGCACTTTCTCGGGAATGCCCTCGATCATCTCCGTCTCGATGAAGCCCGGCGCGACCGCGTTGACGGTCACGCCCTTGCCCGCGAGCTCCTTGGCCAGTGACTTCGTGAAGGCGGCCACGCCCGCCTTGGAGGCGGCGTAGTTGGCCTGGCCGAAGTTGCCGATCTGGCCAATCACGGAGGTGATGTTCACCACGCGGCCGTAATTCTGCTTGAGCATGCCGTCGATGAAGACCTTCGTGCAGTTGAAGACCCCGTCGAGGTTGATGCCGAGCACCTTGCGCCACGAGGCGTGGTCCATCTTCACGAAGCTCTTGTCGGAGTTGATGCCGGCGTTGTTGACGAGGATGTCGAGATGGCCGAACTCGCGCAGCACCTCCTGCGCCATGCGGAAGGTGTCGGGATAGTCGCCGACGTCGGCCTGGGCGAGGATCGCGCGGCGCCCCATCTTCTTGATGTTCTCGACCACGTCGCGGGCCGGGCCCTCGCTCGACACATAGTTGACGGCGACGTCGGCGCCCTCCTCGCCGAGCGCCAGCGCGATGGCGCGTCCGATGCCACGAGAGCCTCCGGTGACGAGCGCGGTCCGAGCCTTGAGCCTCATTGCTGTGCAGCCTCCTCCGAGCAAAAATTCGACGGTCAGTCTAGCACCGTCGGTTCTTGTGAGCATTGACGCGCGGTGTTAAAATCGCGCAACACATGGCGTACGTCATCAAGCGGTACTCGAATCGCAAGCTCTACGACACCCAGGAGAGCCGCTACGTCACCCTCGAGGAGATCGAAGAGATGATCCGCGCGGGGCGGGAGATCTCCGTGGTGGACGCGGCGAGCGGCGAGGACCTGACCTCGGTGACGCTCACGCAGATCATCCTCGAGAACGAGCGCACCCACCGCGCGAACCTGCCCTCGGCGTTCCTGCACCAGCTCATCAAGCACGGCGAGGCGTGGCAAGAATTCGTGCAGCGCACGATGCGCTCGAGCCTCGAGGGGTTCGTCTCGAGTCAGCGCGACATGGAGCGCGTCTTCCGGGAGTGGTCGTCACGCTCGGGGTGGGGACCGGTCACGGGAGCGACGTCGACCGGGACGTCCACGCCGACGGCGACGAGCGAGACCAAGCGCGATGGCGCGACGGACGCGGAGGCGGACAAGCTGCGCGAGGAGGTGTCGGCCTTGCGCGACCGACTCCGCTCGCTCGAGGAGCGGCTTCAGAAGCGCAAGGCCGACGCGAAGTAGTCTCGCCGCTTACGCGGCGTAGACCTCCTTCATCTTCGTCACGACACTCGAGAACGTCTCCTGGATGCCCTTGCCCGTCTGCTCGGCCGTCGAGGACAGCCGCTCGGCCGACTTGGTCACCGCCTGCGCGTTGCCCTCGAGCAGCCGGAACGCCTTCTGTGCGTTGTCCACGCCCTCGCTGAGCGCGCGGTGGTACCACGACAGCGGATCCTTCGGCGCGTCCTGCCACGCCGCCTGCCAGCGCAGGCTCTGCGCCTGGGCGTCGCTCAGGGCCTGGACCATGCTCTGCGCGATCTCGCCGTAGAGCCGCACGCTTTCCTTGGCTGTGGCCGCGGACAGCTCGGCCAACTCGCGAAGCACACGCTGGTTGGCGTCGGCCCACACGCTGAGGGTCTCGACCGCCTTGCCGGTGCTCTGGGTGAACGCTTCCTGAGCCTTCCTGGTGCCTTCCATCTCCATTGCTCCTTTCACTTCCGGGCGTCCATTCGACTGCCTGCCGCCGGAACGCCGTCCATTGGACCGCGCCGTGGCCATCGGTGGCGCTCTCGCTCTGCGGACCGAGCCTAACGCGACGCGTTAGAAGCGTCAAGCGATTTTTCGCGTCGCGTCATGGCCACGATGATAGTGTCGGGCAACCCTCCGTAAATGAAGGGATAACGCATGAGCGAGACGCTGGGGACGATGTTCTGGAGCCGGGTGGAGAAGAGCACCGACCGGCCCGCGCAAATGTTCAAGCGTCACGGCGCGTGGACGACGCTGACGTGGCGCGAGGTCGGCGAGGTCGTCCGCGAGGTGGCGCTCGGGCTGATCGCGCTCGGCCGCCAGCCCGGCGACGCTGTCGCGCTGCTCTCGACGAGCCGGGCCGAATGGGTGCAGGCGGATTTCGCGATCTTCAGCGCAGGCTGCATCACGGTTCCGGTGTATCCGACCTACCCGCCGGACCTCATCGCCTACGTCGTCAACGACTCCGGCGCACGGACGATCATCGTGGAGGACCCGGGACAACTCGCCAAGGTGCTCGAGGCGCGTGACAAGGCGCCGGGGCTCGAGCACATCGTCGTGATGACGGGCTACGAGGCCACGCAGCCGCCCAAGATGGTCATGACGTGGGCGATGCTGCGCCGCCTCGGTCGCGACAACGCCGCGAAGCACGCGCGCACGTTGGCCGCGCGCCTGGCCGGCACGAAGCCCGAGGACCTGGCCTCGATCGTCTACACCTCCGGCACCACGGGGCCGCCCAAGGGCGTCATGCAGACTCACGGTAACCACGTCGCCGCCCAGAAGAACTCCGAGTCGGCGGCGCCGTGCGAGGCGGGGTGGGTGCACCTGCTCTTCCTGCCGCTCGCGCACTCCTTCGCCCGGCTCGAGTCGTTCCTCGGCGTCTATCGCGGGCTCTGCACGGCCTTCGCCGAGAACCTCGACAAGGTCGGCGACAACCTCAAAGAAGTGCGCCCGCACTTCATCTGCAGCGTGCCGCGTGTGTTCGAGAAGGTCTACGCGAAGATCCTGGCCGGCGTCGAGGCGGGCTCGCCGGCGAAGAAGACGATCTTCAACTGGGCGATCGGCGTGGGCCGGGAGGTGAGCCGACACCAGCAGCGCGGCCAGCCGCTGCCCGCCGGACTGCGGCTCAAGCGCGCGCTCGCGCACAAGCTCGTGTTCAGCAAGCTGCACGCGGCGCTCGGCGGCCGCCTGCAGTGGGCGATCTCCGGCGGTGCGCCGCTGTCACGCGACATCGCCGAGTTCTTTCACGCGGCGGGCATCCTCATCCTGGAGGGCTACGGCCTGACCGAGACCTGCCCGGCGGGCACATTCAACCGTCCGACGCGGTTCAAGTTCGGCTCGGTCGGCCAGCCGCTCGACAACGTGGAGATCAAGATCGCCGCCGACGGCGAGATCCTTATCCGCGGCGCCAACGTCGCCAAGGGGTATCTCAAGCAGCCGGAGGCGACGGCCGAGGTCTTCGAGCCCTCGGGCTGGTTTCACAGCGGCGATATCGGCCGCCTGGACGAGGACGGCTTCCTCTTCATCACCGACCGCAAGAAGGACCTCATCGTCACCGCGGGCGGCATGAACATCGCGCCGCAAAACATCGAGAACATGCTCAAGGCCGACCCGTTCATCAGCCAGGCCATGGTCTATGGCGATCGCAAGCCGTACCCGATTGCGCTCATCACGGTCAATCCGGACGAGCTGGCGAAGTTCGCGCGCGACAACGGCATCCTCACCTCGGACCCGGCCGTGGTCGTCAAGCACCCCAAGGTCCTCGAGCGCATCAGCCGCACCGTCGAGGAGAAGAACTCGCAGCTGCAATCGTACGCCAAGATCAAGAAGTTCACGGTGTTGCCCGAGGACTTCAGCCAGGAGGGCGGCGAGCTGACGCCGACGCTGAAGGTGAAGCGGAAGGTCGTGTCCAACAAGTACATGAACACGATCGAGGAGCTTTACCGCTGACGGACCTCGCGGGAAAGGTTGCCGTCGTCACCGGCGCCAGCCGTGGGCTCGGCCGCGCGATGGCGCGGGCGCTGGCGGGGGCGGGCGCGCGTGTCGCGCTGGCGGCGCGCTCGAAACCCGACCTCGAGGAGACGGCGCAGCTGATCGAGGGCGCGGGCGGCCGCGCGGTCGTCGCGCCCACGGACGTCACGCGCTACGCCGAGGTCGAGGCGCTCATGGAGCGCGCGGTACGCGAGCTGGGCGGTCTCGACGTCGTCGTCAACAACGCGGGCATCGCCGGCGTCACGCCGTTCGCCGAGGCCACGCCTGACGACTGGCGCGCGATCCTGGACGTGAACCTCACCGGCGTCTTCAACGGCTGCCGCGCAGCCGCCCCCCACCTGATCGCGCGCCGCGCCGGCAAGGTCATCAATCTCGCGTCCGTGCTGGGCGCCGTCGGGCTGCCCGGCTACACCCTGTACGCGGCGACCAAGGGCGGCGTGATGGCGCTCACGCGCACGCTCGGCGTCGAGTGGGCGCGCCACAATGTACAGGTGAACGCGATCGCGCCGGGGTGGTTCGTCACCGACATGAACGAGCAGGCGTTCGCGGATCCGAGGATCCACGAGCGCTTGACGCGGGACATTCCGATGCGGCGTACGGGCCGGCTGGAGGAGATCGGTCCCCTCGTCGTCTTCCTCGCTTCCTCTGGCTCGGACTTCATGACCGGCCAAACCGTCTTCCTCGACGGTGGCCACTCGGCGGCCTGAGATGCGAGGCGTCTGGGGCGTGGGCGCCGCCGCCGTCGTGGTGCTCCTCGGCATGGGCATTCTGATCGGCTTCGCGAGCCGTCCGCCCGCGCGGGTGTGGAACTTCCAGTACCGGGTCGGCGGCACCGACGAGTGGCGGGACTGGCGCCTCTATCCGAACTTCGCGGAGTGTGAGAGTGCGCGGCGCGCCATGAAGAACCTGGAGGATGGCCAGAAGCGCCGTCTGGTCGAGACGCGGCACTGTGGCGAGCGCGAGAACCCCGCACTGAACGAGAGGCCGGGCCCGCCGAGCCGCCGCCGGTGAGCGGGACAAGCGCGCGCGCGGGCGGACCGCGCGCCAGCGTCGTCATGATCGTGCACGATCGGTTGGCGGCGACGCGCGCGTGCCTGGACAGTCTCCGCGCCACCGACGAGCCTTTCGCGCTCGTCGTCGTCGACAACGGGTCCACCGACGATACGCCGCGCTTCTTCCGCGACGTTCCGTCTCCGTGGCCGCTGCGCTACGCGCGCAACGAATCCAACGCCTCGGTGCTGGCCGCGTACAATCAGGCGTGGCGGCTGACCGCGACGGAGTTCGTCTGCTTCCTGCACAACGACACCACCATGCTGGAGCCCGCGTGGCTCGCGCGCCTACTGGCGCCGTTCGCGTCGGCGGACGTCGGGCTGTCGGGACTGTACGGCGTGAAGCGCGTGCGCCGCGACGGCCGCTACGCGGGCCGCACGATCGTGCACAGCCTCGCTGACAGCCCGACCGTGCACGCGCCGTGGGAGGAGGTCGCGGTGGTCGACGGCGTCTGCCTCTGCCTGCGCCGCGCGATGCTGGAGACGGTGGGCGGCATCGACGAGAGCTACGGGTTCTTCCACGGCTACGATCGCGACCTGTCGTTCGCCGTGCGCGAGACGGGCCGCCGCTGCGTCGTCGTCCACGCGCCTTTCCGCCACGCCGGCGGCGGCACGCGCACCCGCGAATTCGCCGCGCGTCCCGAGCTCGAGCGCCGCGACCTCGCCGACCGCCGCGCAGCGACCGAGCGCTTCGCGCGCAAGTTCGCCCACCGCCTGCCGAGCGACGTGCGGCCCGTTCGCGCGCGGCTGGCCGACTGGTTGGTGCGCCGCGGCTGACGCCGCGTTCGGCGTCGCCGGCGGCCCCGCTGAGCATTCGAGTCGTCCGTGAGGTGTAACAGGATAAGATGTCGATAAGTCTGCCTATAACCCGTCTGAACATGTCGCCCGCAGAGCAGGGGTGCCCGGTGCGCCGGCAATCGTCGCCAATGTGTCGGCGACTGGGATACATTGCAGCGCGATGAAGGCCGCCATCCTGCACGGGCCGCACGAGCTGCGCGTCGAGGCGTCCCGGACTCCGGAGCCGGGCGGGGACGACGCGCTGGTGCGCGTGGCCGTGGCCGGGCTATGCGGCACCGACTACAGCATCTTTTCCGGCGACCGACGAGTGAGCTATCCGCGCGTGATGGGCCATGAGTTCGTCGGTCGCGTCGAGGCGGTCGGAGCCGGCGTGAGGACGCCGCGCGTCGGCGACCGCGTCGTCATCGAGCCCAACTACTCGTGCGGCGTCTGTCCCCTCTGCCGTGAGGGCAACCGGAACCTCTGCTTGGCGCGCACGGCCGTCGGCATCGACGTCGACGGCTGCTTCGCCGAGCTGGTCCGCGTGCCCGTGCGCTGCTGCTGGGCCGCGCCGGCCGGCGTCGCCGACGAAGACCTCGTGGTGACCGAGCCGCTCGCCGTCGTCGTCCGCGCGGTGGCGCGCGGGCAGGTGCGCCAGGGCGAGACGACCGCCGTCGTGGGGGCGGGGACGCTCGGCCTGCTCGCGCTCCAGGTGCTTGCCGCGCGCGGCGCGCGCGTGCTCGTGGTGTCGCGCAGCACGCGGCGCTTCGCCCTCGCCGCCGAGCTCGGCGCTGCAGCCACGCATGCGGTGGGCGACGGTCCGCTCGACGAGGCCGCGCGCGCCTTCTCAGGCCGTGAGGGCATCGACTGTGTCGTCGAGACCGCCGGCACGCCGGAGGCCGTCAGCCACGCGCTGGCTCTCGTGCGCCCGGGCGGCCGGGTTGTGCTGACGGGCCTGCCCCACGAGGCGACGGCCGTCCCGTTCTTCTCGGTCGTGCGTCGCGAGGTGACGATCGTTGGCTCGATGATCTACCAGGACGAGTTTGCGGAGGCGATGCGCCTGGTCGCGGCGGGACAGGTCCGCACGCGGCCGCTGATCACCCACCGCTTCGCGCTGGACGAGATCGAGCGCGCGTTCGTCGCGCACCGCGAGCCGGATGCTATCAAGGTGGCGCTGGTCGTCTAGGAAGCGACGATGCCCTTCGCCATCAGCGACGTCGGCGGCAAGGGCGTTCCCCGTGCTGCTCATCAACGGGCTGTCGGCGCCCGCCGCCGCGCTTCCTGAAGTCGGTCCGCTCGACGTAGTGCTCGGTCCACCAACACGCTCGACGATGGCGGCCGCCGGTCAGCGTGTCGCGCGGTACGTGATCCGGTAAATCACGCCCGCATGGTCGTCGGAGACCAGCAGGGCGCCGTCGGGCATGACGAGCACGTCGACGGGCCGGCCCGAGATGTGACCGTTCTCGGCCAGCCAGCCGGTGGCGAACGGCTCGTAGCCCACCGCCCGATCGCCGTCCAGCCGAACCATGCTCACGCGATACCCGATGGGTGTGCTGCGGTTCCACGAGCCGTGCTCGGCGATGAAGATGCGGCCGCGGTACTCCGGCGGGAACATCGCGCCCGTGTAGAAGCGCATGCCGAGCGCCGCGACGTGCGGCCCCAGCTCTGCCGCCGGCGGCGTGAAGTCGGCGCACGGCTTGTCGCGGCCGAATTGCGGATCGGGGAGCGCGCGGCCATGGCAGTGCGGAAAGCCGAAGTGCAGACCCGGCCTCGGCGCGTGGTTCAGCTCGTCCGGTGGCCGGTCGTCGCCCATCCAGTCGCGGCCGTTGTCGGTGAACCACAGATCGTGGGAGCCGGGGCGCCAGTCGAAGCCGACGCTGTTGCGCACGCCGCGCGCGAAAACCTCGATCGCGCTGCCGTCGGGCTTCATGCGCGTGATGGTCTCGTGCAGCGGCCCCGGCGGCATGCAGACGTTGCACGGCGCGCCGACCGGCACGTAGAGCCAGCCATCGGGACCGAAGGCGATGAACTTCCAGCCGTGATGGCGATCGCGGGGATACCGGTCGGTGATGACGACGGGCGCCGGCGGGCGGTCGAGGCGCGCCTCGATATCGTCGAACCGTAGGATGCGCGAGATCTCCGCCACGTACAGGGCGCCGTCGCGGACGGCGACGCCGTTGGCGCTGTCGAGCCCGCGCGCCACGATGTGCGGCTTCGCCGCGCGCGGCGCGCTGCCGGCGCCGGGGATCGCGTATACGACACCCTTGTCGCGCGAGCCGACGAAGAGCGTGCCGGCAGGCGAGAGCGTCAGCGACCGCGCGCCGGGGAGATCGTCGGCAAAGATCTCGAGCGTGAAGCCGGGGGGCAGCGTGACGCGATCGACCGCACGGCCGGCCGCAAGGGCGGCGGCGGCCACGCCTAGGGCGGCGAGGGTCAGCGGCACGACGCGCCGGGCGAGCACGAGAGTATTATGGTCATGAATAACAAGGACAGACGGTCCGTCCGAACGGGCAACGGAGGGTTTTCATTATGAAGAAGTGGTGGTTGGCTACACCCCTTGTGGTCGCCCTGCTTCTCCTCACGGCGGTGCCTAGCCACGCTTGGTCACGGGGCCATCACTGGCACGGCGGGCCCCGCGTGTTCGTCGGCTTCGGTGTCGGCCCGTACTGGGGCTATCCTTACTATCCCTACTGGTACTATCCGCCGCCTCCGTACTACGTCTACGCGCCACCGCCGACCGTCGTGGTGCAACAGCCGCCGGTCTACGTCGAGCAGCAGGCCACCGTCACGCCGGCGCCTCCGGTGGGCGTGGCTCCGTCGGCCCAGCAGCAGCAATTCTGGTATTACTGCCAGCCCTCCGGCGCCTATTACCCCAACGTGCAGACGTGCGCGGAGCCCTGGGTCAGGGTGCCCGCGAGGGCGCAGTGACGCCGAAGGCGATCGTTTTCGCCGCACCGCTCGCGCTGCTTCTCGGCGCGTGCGCGACGGTGCCGACGGGCCCCAGCGTGATGGTGCTGCCCGGCACCGCCAAACCCTTCGATCAGTTCCAGGCTGACGACGCCGCCTGCCGCCAGTGGGCGCTCCACGCGGCCGGCATCACCACCAAGAAGGCGGCGACCGACACCATGGTGACCGGCGCCGCCGTCGGTACCGCGGTCGGCGCGGCGGCGGGCGCGGCCCTCGGCGCCGCCGCCGGCAATCCCGCGATCGGTGCCGCCGCCGGCGCGGGCGTCGGGCTTCTCGGCGGCACCGCGGTGGCCGGCGGCTATGCCGACGCCAACGTCAGTTCCGTCCAGCGCCGCTACGACGTCGGCTACATGCAGTGCATGTATGCCAAGGGCAACCAGATCCCCGTGTCGCGTGGCTCGGTACCGTACTCCCATCCGGCGGCGACGAGCACACCGCCGCCTCCACCGCCGCCGCCGGCGATGACGACGCCACCGCACATTCCACCGCCGCCCGCCGGCACGCCGCCGCCTCCGCCGCCAGGCCGCAGCTAGTCGCGCGCGTTCGATCCCGACGCATGCCCGTGCGTCACGCGCGGCGTGTCGTCGCTTCAGCGCCGCGTGTCGGACTGGGCCATCTCGAGGCCCCACGTCTATAATCCGCGCCGTGAGACTCGCCGGTAAGCACGCGCTCGTCACCGGCTCCACCAAGGGCATCGGCCTCGCCATCGCGCGCGCCTTCGTGCGCGAGGGCGCCCGCGTCGTGATCACCGCGCGCAGCGCCGACGACTGTGCGGCGGTCGCCAAGACGCTCGGCCCGGCGGCCGTCCCGCTCGCGGCCGATCTCTCCAGGGCGGAGGAAGTGCGGCGGCTGGCAACGGCCGTGCGCGACGCGCTGGACGCTCGTGTGGACGTCCTCGTCAATAACGCCGGCCAGCCGCGCGTCGCGCCGTCCACCGAGCTGGCCGAGGCGGACTATCGCTATACGATGGATCTCAACCTGACGGCCTATTTCCTCCTCTCGCAGGCGATCGCGACGGACATGCTGGAGCGCCGCCGCGGCTCGATCATCAACGTCGGCTCGATCAACGGGAGCGTGGCGTTCCCGCAGCGGCTGGCGTACTGCGTCTCGAAGGCCGGCGTGAACATGCTTACCAAGGTGCTGGCGATCGAGTGGGCGGCCCGCGGCGTGCGGGTGAACTGCCTGGCGCCGGGGTACGTCGAGACACCGTTCATCCAGGGGCTCGCGGCGAAGGGGATACTCGATACGCAGAAGCTGGCGCAGCGCACGCCGATGGGTCGCCTCGGCACGCCCGAGGAGATCGCCGACGCCGCTGTCTTCCTCGCCGGCGATGAGTCGTCTTTCATCACCGGCTCCGTGCTCACCGCCGACGGCGGCTGGCAGGCGTACGGCTACCTCTAGGCGCGCTACCGCGGCTTGTAATCGCGCGCGGCCTTCACGATCGCCTCCGGATCGAAGCGGTTGATCTCGCCGATCAGCTCGTTGGTCATGAGGTCGGCCGCCTCCACGCGTTGCTTCAGGACGCCCCACTTGAGCAAGAACTCCATGTACTCGCGAAGGTTCGCCTCGTTCGTCTCGCCCCAGCGGCGCACGCCCGCCGGCTCCAGCTTCAGCTGGGGGATGCGCGCACGCAGCACGTGCACGTCCTCGCGCACGGCCGTCGCCTCGTCCTTGCCGGTGGGCCGCGTGAACGGGAAGACCTCGTAGAGGATCCGGACGGCGGCCTCGGGATTGGCGATCGTGAAGATCGTGCCCTTGGCGTAGGCGCGCGCGAAGCCGGTCAGCTCTTTCGCCCGCGTGTGGATCGTGTCCTCCAGCGCGATGAAGCCGTTGGACGGAAAGCGCTCGATGAGGCGCTTGTCGAGGATGCGGAGCTTCAGGCCGACGTTCTCGATCAGCGCGTACTGGGTGTCGAACTGGCTGAGGGCGTCGATCTGCTTGGTGCGCAGCAGCGCCGCGGGCTGAGCGCCCTCACCGGCGACGACGAGATTGATGTCGGTATCAGGGTTCAGACCGGAGGCGGCGGCGAGTGCGCGCGCGATGACGACGCCGGCCGACGCCATGTTGGTGACGCCGATCGTCTTGCCCTTGAGGTCGCTGAGCTTCTGGATCGGGCTGTCGGCCGGGACGGCGATCGCGTAGCCCGGCGTCTGGTAGGCCGTGTAGAAATTCTTGATCTTCACCCCCTGGAGCCGGCCGATGGCCAGCGGCTCCATGCTCGGCAGCGTCATCAGGAATTCGCGCGTGGCCACGAATTTGACGCAGTCGGTCGACCCGGTGAGCGGGACCACCTCGACGTCCAGCCCTTCCTGGGCGAACCAACCCATCTTGGAGGCCACCGCGAATTGCGAGCCGACGCCGGCGGTGAGCGTGCGCGCGCAGGTGCCGATTCGGACGCGCGTCTGGGCCTGGGAGGCCGGGGCGGCGACGAGGAGAATGAGGGTGACGAGCGTGGCGCGGGCGACGCGACCGGTGAATGGGTTCATGGCTCGCCACTCTACGGTCGTTGGCCAAGAGCGTTGCAACAGCGGGAGCCATGTCCGGAGTGTGGGCTCGCATCGCCTCCCTCGCGCTCGCCGCGCTGCTGGCGCTCGCGATCGGCGGCGTGGTCTCGGCCCACGCGCGCACGGTGGGCGAGTTCATCGACGACACGCGGATCTCCGCCGAGGTCACGACCAGGCTGGCCGCGGAGTCGCCCTCGAACTTCCTCAAGATCGACGTGAGGACCGAGACCGGCATCGTGACGCTGAGCGGGACGGTCGACTCCAGCGAGAAGCGCGCGCGCGCCGCCCAGATCGCCGGCGCCGTCAACGGCGTCAAGGGACTCGTGAACAACATCCAGGTGGCGGGCGCGGCCACGCCGCCATCGTCGTCGGGTTCCGCTACGAGCAGCACGTCGCCGGCCACGCCGTCCGTCGACGCGACCGGCACCGTCGCGTCCGTCGATCCGTCCTCCGGCACGATCACACTGAGCGACGGCCGCGTGCTCCGCGCCACCGATCGCACCGCGGTCTATCAGCCGACGACGGTACAGGCGCTCAAGCCCGGCGACCACGTGCTCGTGCGCGGCGCGACACCGGCCACCGTGCGGGCGCCCGAGTCCCGCATGGGGACCGTGAGCCGTGTGGACGCGACCCGGCGTCAGCTCGTGCTGACCGACGGCTCCGTCGTGCGGGTCGCGTCCTCGGCCAGCGTTCATCGCGGCACGGAGCGCCTGACGCTCGGCCAGATCGAGCCGGGGGCGGAGGTCGTGATCCAGCTGGCGCCCGTGCCCTCGGCGTCGCCCGGCACCGCGGCGACGCGACCCGCGCCCGAGGCCGCCGCGGCCCTCGACGCCACCGACGTCAGCGTCGTCTGGACGCCGTCGGCTCCCGCTCGCTGACCCGCGATCGCGAACGCCGGCACCCTTCGATAACCTCGTTCGCCGACCCGCCCTGGCTGGAGTACGATACGGGCACCACACCAGGGAGGACGACCCCATGCCGTACGACCTCGTGATCAAGAACGGAACGGTGATCGATGGCTCCGGTCTGCCCGGGTTCCGGGCGGACGTGGGGGTGCGGCACGGACGC